>Ga0247720_100192_pt1 | contig 28260 bp, 33 predicted proteins | sample MSEWel2015_12_15_FD_189078 | JGI IMG/M metagenome (GOLD analysis project Ga0247720, IMG submission 189078) | Subsurface sediment microbial communities from gas well in West Virginia, United States - MSEEL Well Study Marcellus 3H_2015_12_15 | ecosystem: Environmental > Terrestrial > Deep...
CAGAGCGAGCGACTTGCGGAGCACTGGGTGGACAACGCTGCACCACAACAGGCCGGCAAAAATTTAAGGTGGCAGATCTAATTGCCACCTCAGAATGTTGCAAACTCTTTATGTGCCCTGGTTTTAAAGGAGGAGCGACCTGGAGTGAGCGCTGCCGGGCCAGGCCACGGCGATGGGATGAGGCGGGGCCGCGGACAGGACGTCCGCGGAGGCCACCTGAACACAGGAGGTGTGAATGTGGCCGGTACCCGCCGAAGACCGGAGCCGGGGCCTTTTGGCCCGGCCAGCGATACGACCGGGAGCGACGACTAAAACCAGGGCACATCACAGAATTATTTTGTCTACAAACTGAGGTGGCAGATTGATCTGCCACCTCGAGTTACCCCTCTCTTATGATATGGCCTTCAACCGGGCCAGGGCGCGTTTTAGAGCCAGTTCGGCCCTGACCACGTCAATGTCCGGTGTTCGGGCGGCCAGGCGCTGTTCAGCCCGGGCCTTGGCTGCTTCAGCCCGCTCCCGGTCGATCTCTTCGTCCCGTTCCGCGGTGCGGGCCAGGACGGTAACCCGGCTGTTCCGCACCTCCACAAATCCCCCGCTGATGGCCACCTTGAAGGTCCTGTTTTCCTCCTGCACCTTCATTACCCCGATTTTCAGGGCACTGACCAGGGGGGCGTGCTCCGGCAGGAAGCCCAGCTCGCCCTCAACGCCCGGCACCACCACAAAGCGGACATCGCCGCTGTATACTTTACGCTCGGGAGTGACAATCTCCAGGCGTTGGGTTTTCTCCGCCATTTTATGCACTTCCCTCTGCTAAGCTTTTCGCCTTGGCCACCGCGTCGTCGATGGTTCCCACCATGTAGAACGCTTCTTCCGGCAGGTCGTCGTGCTTGCCTTCCAGGATTTCCTTGAAGCCGCGGATGGTTTCCTTAAGCGGCACATACACGCCCGGCCGGCCGGTAAACTGCTTGGCCACGTGGAAGGGCTGGGAGAGGAAGCGTTGCAGCTTCCGCGCCCGGGCCACGACCAGTTTGTCCTCGTCGGACAGTTCTTCCATACCCAGGATGGCGATGATATCCTGCAGCTCCTTGTAGCGCTGCAGTACCTTCTGTACGCCCCGGGCCACTTCGTAGTGCTCCTGGCCCACCACGTTGGGGTCGAGAATGCGGGAGGTGGAATCCAGGGGGTCCACCGCCGGGTAGATACCCAGCTCGGCAATCTGACGGGACAGCACCACGGTGGCGTCCAGGTGGGCGAAGGTTGTGGCCGGCGCCGGGTCGGTCAGGTCGTCGGCGGGCACGTACACGGCCTGCACCGAAGTGACCGAACCTTTGGTGGTGGATGTGATCCGCTCCTGCAACTGGCCCATCTCCGTGGCCAGGGTGGGCTGGTAACCCACGGCCGAGGGCATCCGTCCCAGCAGGGCGGAAACCTCGGAACCGGCCTGGGTAAAGCGGAAGATGTTATCGATGAACAGGAGCACGTCGGCCCCTTCCTCATCCCGGAAATATTCAGCCATGCACAGCCCCGTCAGCCCCACCCGCAGGCGGCATCCCGGCGGTTCGTTCATCTGGCCGAATACCATGATGGTTTTGTCCAGAACGCCCGCTTCGGTCATCTCCCGGTAGAGGTCGTTGCCCTCGCGGGTGCGCTCGCCCACGCCGGCAAACACGGAAATACCACCGTGCTGCTTGGCGATGTTGTTGATGAGCTCCATAACGATAACCGTCTTGCCCACGCCGGCGCCACCGAACATGGCGATCTTGCCGCCCTTCAGGAAGGGGACCAGCAGGTCAACCACCTTCAGGCCGGTTTCCAGCTGCTCGGCCCGGGTGGACTGCTCGGCCAGGGGCGGTGCCGGGCGGTGAATGGGGTAATAGTAATCGCTCTTGATGGGACCTTTACCGTCAATGGGCTCGCCCAGCACGTCCACCAGGCGCCCCAGAACGGCCCGCCCCACGGGAACGGTGATGGGTTTACCTGTATCAATCACTTCCATGCCCCGCACCAGTCCGTCGGTGGAGGACATGGCTACCGTCCGCACGATGTTATTCCCCAGGTGCTGCGCTACTTCCAGGGTCAGGTCCGGTTGTCCTTCCCGGCGAATTTTCAAGGCATTATAGATATCAGGTACCTGGCCCGGTGGGAAGCGAACGTCCACCACCACGCCAATGACCTGAACTACATGACCAACATTCATTAGCTACTCCGTACCTCCTTCGCGCGAAGCTTGAGTTAGCCAGGGGAACGGTAACGCTTACTCCAGAGCCGCCGCGCCGCCGACAATTTCGGAAATTTCCTTGGTGATGGCAGCCTGGCGGGCCCGGTTCATGGACAGGGTCAGTTTATCAATCATTTCGCCGGCGTTCTTGGTGGCATTGTCCATGGCGGTCATGCGGGCACTGTGCTCACTGGCCTTGGACTCCAGAAGGCCGTGAAAAACCATGTTTTCCACGTACATGGGCAACAACTCGGACAGCACGCTCTCCGCCGAAGGCTCAAAGATGTACTCCACCCTGGCGGGCTTATCCCGGCCGTTTTCCTGCTCTTCGGGAGGTTCTACGGGGAGGAGTTTTACCACCTTTGGCCGCTGCACCAGCACGTTGATAAACTCGCTGTAAATGAGGTAGACGACGTCAAACTCTCCGGCCGAGTATTTTTCCATGAGGTAACGGGCGATTTCCCGGGCCTGGCTCACCTTGATGGTTTCACCCAGGCCCACGTACTGCTGGACGATATTGTAACCCCGGCGGCGGAAGTAATCCCGGCCCTTGCGCCCGACGCAGATCAGGCTTACTTCCGCGTTGAGGTTGTTTATTTCCTGGATGGTCCTGCGGATCAGGTTGGCGTTGAACCCGCCGCACAGCCCTCTATCGGCAGTAATCAGAACATAGGCCACCTTCCTGGGCTCGCGCACCTCCAGAAGTGGGTGCTTGACCCCGCCCGCGGCGGTGCCCACCCTGCCCAGAACATCCTTCATCCGCCTGGCGTAGGGCCTGGCGGACAGCACCTGTTCCTGAGCCCGGCGCATCTTGGCGGCGGAAACCGCCTTCATGGCCTTGGTAATCTGCTGGGTGCTCTTGATACTTTTAATCCGACGCCGCAAGTCCCGTAGACTTGGCACTCTATTTCACCACCTCGCGTCGCTGTTACCGGATAACCGGAACGCGCCTATCAGGCCATCCGGGCCACAAAGCCTTTCTTGAATTCCACAATAGCCGCCTTCAGCTTCTCTTCCGTTTCCCTGGACAGTTCGCCGGTGCGGGCAATGGCCTCGCCCACGTCCGGGTGGCTGGTGTGCATGTAGTTCAAAAACTCCTCTTCAAAGGGCAGCACCTTCTCCACCGGCAGATCATCCAGGTAGCCGTTAACACCGGCATAAATAACCATCACCTGGTCCTCCACCGCCATGGGAGCGTACTGCTTCTGCTTGAGCAGTTCCGTCATGCGCTGGCCCCGGATCAGGCGGGCCTGGGTGGCCTTGTCCAGGTCGGAACCAAACTGGGCGAAGGCAGCCAGCTCGCGGTACTGGGCCAGGTCCAGGCGCAGCTGTCCGGCCACCTGCTTCATGGCTTTGATCTGCGCGGCACCACCAACCCGGGATACCGAGAGCCCCACGTTAATGGCCGGCCGGACACCGGCGTAGAACAGGTCGGGCTCCAGGTAAATCTGGCCGTCGGTAATGGAGATGACGTTGGTGGGGATGTAGGCCGAAACGTCACCGGCCTGGGTTTCAATGATCGGCAGAGCAGTTATGGAACCGCCTCCCAGCTCGTCATTGAGCTTGCAGGCCCGCTCCAGCAGGCGGGAGTGCAGGTTGAACACGTCACCGGGATAAGCCTCGCGGCCAGGCGGGCGGCGCAAGAGCAGGGAAAGCTCGCGGTAGGCCACGGCCTGCTTGGAAAGGTCATCATATACAATGAGCACGTGCCTGCCCTGCTCCAGGAATTCCTCGCCCATGGCGCAGCCGGCATAGGGAGCGATGAACAACAGCGGTGCCGGATCGGAAGCCGTAGCCGAAACCACGATGGTGTAATCCATGGCGCCGAAGTCACGCAGCCGCTGCACCACGTTGGCCACCGTGGAGGCCTTCTGCCCGATGGCCACGTAAATACAGATAACGTCCTTGCCCTTCTGGTTAATGATGGCGTCCACGGCAATGGCCGTTTTACCGGTCTGGCGGTCACCGAGGATCAATTCCCGCTGTCCCCTGCCGATGGGGATCATGGAGTCGATGGCCTTCAAGCCGGTCTGCAGGGGCTGGTGCACGGGTTTGCGGGTGATGACGCCGGGTGCGATGCGCTCAATGGGGCGGAACTTATCGCTCTTGATGGGGCCCTTGCCGTCCAGGGGACGTCCCAGGGGGTTGACCACACGCCCGATCAGGGAATCGCCCACCGGCACGGAGGCAATGCGGCCCGTCCGCTTAACCGTGTCTCCCTCTTTGATATGGGTGTAGGCACCGAGCAGAACGCACCCGATGTTGTCCTCTTCCAGGTTGAGGGCCATTCCCAGGGTGGGCTCGGCTCCCTCCGCGGGTGCCGGAAACTCCAGCAGTTCCATGGCCATGCAGTCTTCCAGGCCGTAAACACGGGCAATACCGTCGCCGACCTGGATTACGGTGCCCACATCGCGCATTTCAATTTGCGCCTGGTATTTTTCAATCTGCTGCCGAATGATCGAGCTGATCTCTTCCGGTCGCAAATTCATGCTCCTAATTTCACCCCTATCGCCTTAACTTATTTGCCTGAGGTGCTCTCTCATGGATGCCAGACGGGTACGCAGGCTGCCGTCGATAACCCGGTCGCCAATGCGCACCACCACCCCGCCGATTAGCGCGGGGTCCACGCTGTATACGGTCTGCACTTTTTTGCGGGTGATCCTGTTCAACACTTCCCCCAGTTTTTTCTTCTCTTCCCTGGTCAGCTCAATGGCACTGGTAACTTCTGCCTTCACGATATTGCGGGCACGATTGGCCAGGCTGATGTAGTAGTCCACTATGTCGCTCAAGAAGGCTTCCCGTTGCCTGTCAACAAGCAAGAAGAGGAAGTTCTCGGTAATGGGGGAAACTTTGCCGGAGAAGATGTTTTTCAGCACATCTTTCTTTTCCTGTGCAGTGATGCGGGGATGATAGAGCACCTTTTGGAATTCACGGGAACTGGCTACGATCTCTTCCACTGACTTTAGCTCCTGCTCCACCTGATCCACCAGACCTTGCGTCTCTGCCAGTTCATAAAGGGCCTGGGCATACCGCTGGGCTACGGCCCCTTTTAGCATGGCAGATCACCCGTTTCTTTAATGAATTCCTGGACCAGGCTGTGCTGAATTTCGGGGGTGATGGTCTGGTTGATGATCTTCTGGGCCACCAGGATGGACAGCGTAGCCACCTGGTCGCGCAATTCTGCAACCGCCTTCTCCTTCTCCCGGGCAATTTCCTCCAGGGCGCTCTCCTTAATCCGTTGCGCCTCAGCTTTTGCCGCTTCTACAATCTCCTGCGCTTTTTCCTCACCGGCCTTGGTAGCCTGCTGGATGATGGCCTGGGCTTCTTCCCTGGCTTTCTGCATTTCCGCCAGGTATTGCTGGCGCAGCGCCTCGGCCTGTTTACGATCCTCTTCCGCAGCGGCCACGTTGCTGGCTATATACTGCTGGCGCTGCTCCAGAATGTTGACGATGGGTTTATAAACAACCAGACGAAGGAAAATAAGCAGGATGATAAAGTTTATAATCTGGGCTACCAGGGTATAATTAATTCCCAGCGCTTCCACCGGTTCCCCTCCTTCCTAACTACCTACCCGTTGCCGTGGATAAAAGGAAGGCAATAGCAGGTAATACTTAACCCGCTATGCCACCTTTTACCCACCTTGACCTGCATTAACCACCGATTTTACCAAACAGCATGAAGGCAATAACTACTGCAATAATGGGCAGGGCCTCGATCAGACCCACGGAAATGAACATAGTGGTCAGCAGGTTGCCTCTTAACTCGGGTTGACGGGCCATCGCCTCCACCGTGCGGCCGGTCACCAGGCCGTCACCGATACCGGCACCCAGGGAAGCCAGACCTACGGCCAAAGAGGCACCGAGGGCAGCAGCAGCTCCCACATCCATCCTTTTCCCCTCCTTTCTCCAAATTTCCATTTCTGGCAAACCATATCTTTATATGGGTTAAAAAGCTTTTAATGCTCGTGTTCTTTAACCACCTGAGAAATGTAGGCAATGGTTAGCATGGTAAAGATAAAGGCCTGGATAAACCCGACGAAGATACTGAATGCCAGCCACACCACCGAGGGGATAAACCCGCCAAAGACAAAAGTGTTCAACCCCAAAAGTCCCAGGAGTACTGCAATCAAAACCTCGCCGGCATAGATGTTACCGTATAGACGGAAGGCCAGGGTAACCGGCTTGGCCAGTTCCTCAACAATGGTCAGCGGCAGGAAGAAGGGAAATGGTTCCAGGAAGTGTTTGAAATAACCGGCCCCTTTATAGCGGATCCCCATAAACTGGACGAGGAAGAAGACCATTATGGCCAGCCCGGCAGTGGTATTTACGTCGGCGGTGGGTGACATCATGGTGGGTACCAGGCCCCAGAGGTTGCTGAAGAGAAGGAAGATGAAGAGGGTAAAAATAAGGCACATCAGGCCGGCACCCTTTTTGGGGTCCATATTATCAAAAACCAGGCCCCGCAAGAACTGGAAGATCTCCTCCACCATCAGCTGGAGCTTCCCCGGCCGCTTCATATTCATGTTGCGGGTGGCGGAAACAGTGAAAATGATCACCAGCAACATGACTATCCAGGTCATCACCAGCGTCTTGGGATTAAGCATGACGTGTGTATTGCCTATGGTAAATTCCCAGGGATGGTGGGGAAAACCCCATACGTTTAGTTCTTCGTGTACCTGCTCCAGGCTTTTCACCCGTTATCACCTCCCCCTTTTAAATTTTTTCTTCCATCTTAGAAAACTTAGAATTAGAAAACTTAGAAAACGTCCCTTCCTCAGCGCGGCTCAAGCGCACAGCCCTGAGGGCAGCATCAACGGCGGTAATGCAGGGAACAAGCAGCATGCCCGCCCCCAGCCACCATACATTCACCCGGGCCACCCGTCCGGCCAGCAAAACTACCACCATGACCAGCACCAGGCGCATGATCAGGCCCTGGCGCATGTAGCCGCGGGCAGTGCTTCTTTCCACCGAGCCCAGCCGTTTGACCCGCAGGGCCAGGGAAATGGTGTTGTAGAGCCCGGTGGCCAGACCGAGAAAAAGGCCCCAGGCCAGGGAATCGCCCGGGTTAAAGGCAATTGCCAGGAGCACCAGCGCAAGCAAACCCCCGGTGATGCAGGTCGTGCGCTTTAACTGGTTATCCAGTTCGGGAACGGGCGGTAAGGAAGACACCGGTTTTTACCCCCAGTTTTTAAAAAAGCGTGTTACCGTCTGAACAACTCCCCAGATGCCTGCGGCCAGGCCTGCCAGAATGCCCGCCGCCATCAACCAGGGTCCCGTATGTAGCCGTTCATCCAGCCACCGGCCGGTGTAAAAACCGGCCGTAACCATTATGGCCAGTTCCATGCCGATAGTTGTGGTCAGGGCCAGGGCCGCCAGGACACGGCCCCTCACCCGGCGCTCGACCATGGCCGTCACCTTTCCCGGCGCGGGTGCAGCAGCCTGTAACATTTTATCAGAAAATTGTCAGCTGCGTTACACCCGTCACAAAGTATTTCTTCTACATAAACTCTTTTATTCCTTCACCAGCGGAAGACTTTTTTAGGAGAAATGGTCTTACGTTTACTTAAAGGGTTCCGGAGGTTTGTCACCAAGGCCGAAGCAGTAGAGAAGCGCCTGGCAGATGCGCCGGGAAGCCTGACCATCCCCGTATGGATTTACCGCTTCGGCCATCCGCCGGTAGCGGGCCGCGTCTTCCAGCAGGAGGCGGGTTTCCTTAAAAACTGCTTCCCGGGTGGTACCCACCAGGCGCACGGTGCCGGCCCGGACAGCCTCGGGGCGCTCGGTGGTATTCCGCAGCACCAGCACGGGCTTGCCCAGGGCCGGAGCCTCCTCCTGCAGGCCGCCCGAATCGGTAAGCACCAGGTAGCAGCGGTTCATCAAATTTACAAAATCCTGGTAAGGAAGGGGTTCAATGAGGTGCACCCGGGGCGATCTTCCCAGAATTTCCTGCACCACTTCCCGCACCGCCGGGTTCCTGTGCACGGGAAAGACCACCTCCACGTCGGGATAAAAGGCCACGATATCCCGCAGGGCCAGGTAAATTTCCCGCATCGGCTCGCCCAGGTTTTCCCGGCGGTGGGTGGTTACCAGCAACACGCGGCGGCACTGGAAGTCAATGCCGGCCAGCACGGGGTCGGCAAACCGGTAGTCCGCCTTTACCGTGGCCAGCAGGGCGTCAATAACGGTATTTCCCGTAACAAAGATCTTTTCCGGGTTTATCCCTTCCCGGAGCAGGTTATCCCGGGCAGAGGCGGTGGGGGCAAAATGGAGATCCGCCAGCACCGCCGTAAGGTGGCGGTTGATCTCCTCGGGAAAGGGAGAGTATTTGTCCCCGGTACGCAGGCCCGCCTCCACGTGCCCCACCGGTATCTGAAAATAAAAGGCGGCCAGCGCAGCAACAAAGGTGGTGGTGGTATCCCCGTGCACCAGCACCAGGTGGGGCCTTTCCCTTTTTATAACCTGTTCCAGGCCGGCCAGGGCCCGGCGGGTGATGTCAAAGAGGCTCTGGCCCGGCCTCATTATGTCCAGATCGTGGTCGGGTGCAATTTGAAAAAGTTGCAGCACCTGATCCAGCATCTCCCGGTGCTGGGCGGTGACGGCCACCCGGCAGTGAAACCGGTCCGGATGGCGCCGCATTTCCCCGATCAGCGGAGCCATTTTAATGGCTTCCGGTCTTGTACCGAAAACAACAAGAACCCTGAGCATAGTTTGTCTCCCTGGTTCAACTATATGCGGCCGGCCCCACGAATATAAGAGGAGGTCTGCCCATCTTTAAACTTTTTGAAAGCGTCCCCGGGGGCCGCCCACATTGTGAAAGGCGGAGTTAAAATTGCGGTAAAGGGATTTGTAATCCCGGATGCGGTGCCATTTTTTAATCAGCCCGGGCGGCAGATCTTCCCGCAGCGCTACCTGGGACCAGCCGCCGGGCAGGGGGTAGGCGTAATAGGGCCTGTCCTTGGGCACGCCCCGGATAAAAATTACCTGGGGAATGACCCATTCCAGGCGGGCCAGGTAAACCCGGTGCATGCCGTCACAGATGATATTGAAAACCGAACCGTCGGCTTCCACCGATTCCTCGATCACCGGGGGCAAAAGGTCCACCGGCTCGTCGTATCCGGCCAGGTGAAGGGTAACGTAACCGTCGAGGTGAAAGAGGTCGTAACCGTGGCGGGCCAGTTCCCATTTAAGCTCCCGCACCTTCTGCAGCTCACCGGTGAGCACATAGGACTGGGCCGGCGCCAGGCAACGGGTGTGGATTTTTTCCAGGGAAATAAAAACATCGCGATAGATGTAGCAGTCCGGATCGGTGAGCATGGTCACCCGGCGCAGCTTCTCCAGCAGCTCGCCGGGCGAGTGGTGTACCACCTTTAATACTTCCATACGCAGGTGTATCTCTCCTTTTTTGCAAGTTCCTCCAGCACCCGGGCAAGCTGAGCCGTACCCGGCACGATGAAATCGGGCCGGGGCCATTCATCCCACAATACGCGGGCCATGGCCGGGTACTCCCGCTCGGGGCGGGAAAGAACCCAGATGGTGGCCAGCCCCAGTTTTTTAGCCGGCAGGATGTCCTTCTCGTAGGTATCGCCGATCATCACCGAACGCCGCGGGTCAGCATCCAGGGCCTCCAGGGCGGCCCGGAAGAGCTCTTCCGCGGGCTTTTTCCTCCCCACCCGGAAGCTTAAGGCGGCATATTCCACCAGGGCAGCTATGCCCGGGCAGGCACGCAAAAAGGCCCGGTAATAGGGAACCCAGATATCCGAAACCAGGCCCACGACATAACCCAGTTCCCTGGCCCGCCTTACGGCCGCAGCCGCGCCCGGTATCTCCACCGCCGCGTTTTCCTGCTCCAACCAGAGGCGGGCCAGCAATTCCTCCTGCTGCCGGCTCAAGGGGACCACTTCCGACAGGGCGGCACAGACCTCACGGGGGCCGGCAAACTCGCGGCACATGATCAGCTCCCCCACCAGCCGGTCCTGTTCCGGGGACAGTTCCAGCAGGCGGGAAATCTGCCTGGCCGGGGACACCTCCGGGCCGGTGATCAGGGTGGCTCCGATATCAAAAAGGGCTGCTCTGCGTCCGCCGATAAGCGCTCACTCCCACAAGTCCACCTGCACACCGTGACGGCGCAGGAAGTCAATGCCCTCCTCGCCGCCCCGGTAATCCCTCCTCACCACTACCCGGGAAATGGCACAGGAAACAATGAGCTTGGCACAGGTCAGGCAGATGTCGGCGTTCACGTACATGGTGCCGCCCCCCACGGCCAGGCCGCGCTTGGCGCAGAGGCAGATGGCGTTCTGCTCGGCATGGACGCAGGGCTTGTAATCTTCCCGGCCCGCCAGGTCTTTCAGGCACCGCCCGGTATCAATGCAGTGTTCCGCCCCGCTGACCACGCCGTTATAACCGTGGGAAATAATGCGCCGGTCCACCACTATGACGGCTCCCACTTTCTTCCGCAGGCAGGTGGAGCGCCGGGCAATAACGTCGACCACTTCCATATAAATCTCATCAAAGGAAGGCCTTTTAACCAGGGCCGCTCACCTCCGGTGTCCGGGAACGGCGGTGTGCCGGTCTCCTGCCCTTTTAACAACACCAGGCAACAGTTTCGCGTTTCGCCTTAATACAGCGGGTAACGGCGGCACAGCCCGGCCACCATTTGCCGCACCTGTTTGAGCTTGTCCGGATTGTCCCGGAAACGCAGCGCCAGGTGGATGATCTCGGCCACCGTCTCCATATCTGCCTCCCTCAACCCCCGGGTGGTTACAGCCGGCGTGCCGATGCGTATGCCGCTGGAAACGGCCGGGGGCTGCGGATCGAAGGGAATGGCGTTCTTGTTCACGGTGACCCCGACGGAATCCAGAACGGTTTCCGCCTCGCGACCGGTAACTCCCCGGTTGCGCAGGTCCACCAGGATCAGGTGATTGTCAGTGCCGCCGCTGACCAGTTCAAAGCCCCGGTCCTGCAGCGCCCTGGCCAGGGCCCGGGCATTTTTCACAATCTGCCGCTGGTACTCCTTAAATTCCGGCTGCAGCGCCTCTTTAAAGGCCACTGCCTTGGCAGCAATAACATGCATCAGGGGACCACCCTGGATGCCGGGGAAAACCGCTTTATCAATAGCCGCGGCATACCTGCCCCGGCACAAAATCATACCTCCCCGGGGACCGCGGAGGGTTTTATGGGTGGTGGTGGTCACCACATCGGCGTAGGGCACCGGGTTCATATGCTCCCCGGCAGCCACCAGCCCGGCAATGTGGGCCATGTCCACCATCAGGTAGGCCCCCACTTCTTCGGCAATTTCCTTGAATTTATAAAAGTCAATGGCCCGGGGGTAGGCGCTGGCCCCGGCCACAATAATTCTGGGTTTATGCTCAAAGGCAGCGGCAAAAACCTTTTCGTAGTTGATCAGGCCCGTCTCCTTTTCCACACCGTAAAAGGCCACCCGGAAGTACTTCCCCGAAATGTTTAGAGGGCTGCCGTGGGTGAGGTGACCGCCGTGGGCCAGGTTCATGCCCAGGATGGTATCCCCCGGTTCCAGGAGAGCAAAATAAACAGCCAGGTTGGCCTGGGCTCCGGAGTGAGGCTGCACGTTGGCGTGTTCGGCACCAAAAAGCTCCCTGGCCCGCTTAATGGCCAGCTCCTCGGCAATATCCACAAACTGACAGCCGCCGTAATAACGCCGCCCGGGATAACCTTCGGCGTATTTGTTGGTGAGCACGGAACCCTGGGCTTCCATTACCGCCCGGCTGGTGGCGTTTTCGGACGCAATCAGTTCCAGGGTGTCACGCTGGCGGCCCAGTTCCAGCTCGATTGCCCGGGCTATTTCTGGATCCACTGCCGCTAAAGGCCGGTTCATATGCATTGTTCTGGTTCCTCCCCACGACAAGCTTCTTGTGGCTAACAACCGCTGCCACCGGCGTACTTTCTTTCAATCTCAGCGATTTTGGCCACCCGCCGGGCATGGCGCCCGCCGGTAAATTCAGAAGCCAGCCACACCCGCACAATCTCCCTGGCCAGGCCGGGCCCGATCACCCGCTGCCCCATGGTCAGGATATTGGCGTCGTTGTGTTCCCGGGAAGCCCGGGCGGAAAAAGTATCGTGACAGAGGGCGGCCCGGATGCCGGGCACCTTGTTGGCTGCAATGGCCACCCCGATACCCGTGCCGCAACAAATTATACCCCTCTGGTACTCGCCGCTGCGCACGGCCTCGGCCACCAGGAGGGCAAAATCAGGGTAATCCACGGCTTCTTCTGAATAGGTGCCAAAATCGTGGCAGGGAATGCCGTTTTCCCGCAAAAAAGAAAGGACTTCTTCCTTTAAGCGAAAGCCACCGTGATCGGCGGCCAGGGCAACCCGCACTTAAAATTCACCCCTTATCAGGCTAAAGAGAATTGTTTTCCTGTTTTTACTGCCTGCAGCAACATGTTTTAGTTTCTACAAAAAACGCTTTTTTCCTGCTTCAATTTTCGCCCCCCACGTCGTTGCCCGGCCGGGCCCCTTCCGGACCGCTTGCAGACCGGCCATCCCCCGCTTCACCTGCAGCCAGCCTGTCCAGAACCAGGGAAATAAGTTCCCTCAGTTCGCCGGCGCACCGGCGGTAAACCTCCACCGGCGCCCCGAAGGGGTCGGGAACATCGCCATCCCGGCCGGCAAATTCGGCCAGGGTGAACACCTTGCCCGCCAGATCCGGAAACCGGTCCTGGATTAGCTTCTTGTGGCCTGCCGTCATGGCCAGCACCAGATCGGCTTCCTCCACGTCCCGGCGGGTGAGCAGGGATGCCCGGTGGGACTTTAAATCCAGGCCCATTTCTTCCATCACCGCCACGGCCTGCGGTGATGCCTCGCTGCCGGGCAGGGCGGCTATACCCGCGGAAACCACTTCCACCTCATCCTGCAGGCCTCTTTCGGCCAGCATACCCCTGGCCAGAACCTCGGCCATACTGCTCCTGCAGGTATTGCCGGTGCAGACAAAAAGCACTTTTTTCGCCATAAGCCATGCCTCCCGGAAAACACCTTGATGGAGAAAAGCATCACCCCTGCTTTTCCCAAAGCCAGGGGTTTAAAAAACCGGGTGTATTTCAGTGAAAAAAGAGCTTGACCCCGATACCTATAAGGATCAGGCCTCCCAGAAGCCGTGCCCGCTCTCCCGCCACCTGCCCCAGAAAACGGCCCAGCACCAGGCCGGAAAAGGTCATCAGGCCGGCCACCAGCCCGAAGGTGACCACGGTAAAAATAAGCTGCGCCTGCAGGGTACCCAGGGTGAATCCCACGCTCAGGGCATCCATGCTCACACTGGCCCCCAGAAGGAGCAGCCCCCAGTTGTTCAGGAGCATAACCCGCGGCGCATCCCCGCCGGAGGACTCCCTGATCATGCGCACCCCCAGGTAGAGGAGCAGCACTGCCCCCACCAGGGTAGCGGTGCGCCCCAGGAATCCCCCGGCCAGCTCCCCGAGCTGAAAACCCAGCAGGGGCATGGCAATGTGGAAAAGGAGCACGGTCAAAGTTATCAGCAAAACCTGCAGGCGTTTAACCCCGGCCATACCGATACCCAGGCACATGGAAAAGGCATCGGTACCCAGGGCCACGGCCAGCAAAAAGAGGGCTGGAATACTCAACCGCTCCGCCTCCAAAAAATGCATTTGTGCTGGATAATCCGGTTCCGGTCCCCGCTATTCCACCGGCGCGGGTACGCCGGCGGAACCATCCCGGCAGCACCTACACCCTTTCAATGTGACCACCCGCCGCCCGCCGCAGCCGGTTCATCACGGCCAGCCCCAGGCCCCGGGGCTCGATACCTTCCGCCAGGATCACATCCACTCCCCGCCCCTCCAGCTGCCGCAGGGCGGCAAAAAGGCGGGAAGCAATGGCGGCGGGGTTCTGCCGGGAACCGGCCACCACCACCTGGCCCCCGTTTAACTTCCCGGCCGTTTCAGCGGTGGCCAGAATTCCCACCCGCCGGCCCAGGGCACGGTAATTATCGGCCAGTTCCTTTAAACGGGCCGCCACCCGTTCCGGCTCCCCTTCCACCAGCACAAGGGGAACCCGGGGGGCATAGTGCCGGTACTTCATGCCCGGTGAACGGGGACGGGACACATCCCCCCCGTCAGCACCCGGGTCCACTTTAACCTTACCAATAACTTTTTCCAGTTCCTCGGGCGTTATACCACCGGGGCGGAGGATAACGGGCACATCCGCCACCAGATCCAGGACCGTGGACTCAACACCCACCCCGGCCGGACCGGCATCCAGAATGGCATCAATACGGCCGTCCAGGTCCTGCAGGACGTGCCCGGCAGTGGTGGGACTGGGGCGGCCGGAAAGGTTGGCGCTGGGCGCGGCCACGGGAATCCCGGCCGAAGCAATCAGGGCCAGGGCCACGGGATGCGCGGGCATACGGATTCCCACGGTATCCAGCCCCGCCGTAACTTCCCGGGGAACGCCGGGTGCGGCGGGAAGCACCAGGGTCAGGGGACCGGGCCAGAAGGCCGCCATTAATTTTTCGGCAGTGGCAGGCCAGCTGCGAACCAGCGGCCGGAGCATTTCCCGCCCGGCGACATGGACAATCAGGGGGTTGTCCGGAGGGCGCCCCTTGACCTCGAAAATGCGCCTGACAGCACGGCCATCCAGGGCACTGGCTCCCAGGCCGTAAACCGTCTCGGTGGGAAAGGCCACCAGCCCTCCCCGGCGCAAAATCATTCCCGCCCGGTCTATGATTTCGGACCGGGGCTCCACCGGGTCCACCTGCCAGTATGCCGTCCGCAGTTCCATACCAACACCTTCATCCAGAAAAATGTACATACCGCCGTGACACAAAAAGTATACCACAAAATAGCGTTTAAAAATATTACCGGAAAGTACCCCGTGGCAGGCCGGCATTATTTGTTATAAAATAGGGCATGGGTCAGCCGAAATCATTATGGGGAGAACTGGAATGGATGCTGTAGTGGCAGAAAAGTTAACCAAAGAGTATAACGGTAAGGTAGCCGTACGCGGTATTTACTTTCGTGTTCATTACCGGGAGTGCTTCGGCTTTCTCGGGCCCAACGGGGCGGGGAAAACCACCACGGTAAACATGATTTACTGCCTCTCACCCGTTACTTCCGGAAAACTCACCGTCCTGGGAATGGACGTCCGGAAACACCCCCGGGAAATTAAAAGCCGGCTGGGGGTGGTGCCCCAGGAAAACAACCTGGATCCGGATTTAAAGGTACTGCAGAACCTGCTGGTTTATGCCAATTATTTCCGCATCCCGCCCGCCACCGCCCGCAGCCGGGCCCTGGAGCTGCTGGAGTTCTTCGACCTGGCTGACCGGGCCGGCGAAAAGGTGGACCGCCTCTCCGGGGGGATGAAGCGCCGCCTGACCATCGCCAGGGCCCTCATCAATAATCCCGAACTGGTAATCCTGGACGAGCCCACCACCGGGCTGGACCCCCAGGCCCGGCACCTGGTCTGGCAGCGCCTGCGCCGGTTGAAGGAGAGGGGGGTGACCCTGCTTTTAACCACCCACTACCTGGAAGAAGCCAGCCAGCTCTGCGACCGGCTGGTGATCATGGATCGGGGGGAAATCCTGGAGGAAGGAAAACCCGGGGAACTGGTGGCCAGGCACATCGGGCAGGAAGTGGTGGAAGTGGGCCTGGAACGGATGGAGGAAGCAGCAACGGCACTGGTGGTGGAGCGAACCGGCCACCTGCTGCGGGAGCACCTGGAGGTGGGGGACAACCTCTTTCTTTTCCCCCGGGAAAAGGGCCAGGCCGTGCTTCAGGCCCTGCAGGACCTGCCCCTGCGTTTCTCCCACCTGCTGCTGCGCCCCGCCACCCTGGAGGACGTTTTCTTAAAACTTACGGGAAGGGGGTTGCAGGCTTGAGGTTCCCGGACGTCTCCCCGCTGGTGTGGCAGGTACTGCGCCGCCACCTGATTGTTTTCAGCCGCAACTGGGTGACAAACCTCACCTTCAATTTTTTTGAACCCCTGCTTTACATCACGGCACTGGGCGTGGGCCTGGGTGCCTATGTACAGGACATGGAAGGGCTGCCCTACCTGCATTATCTTGCCCCGGGGCTGGTGGCCTCCTCAGCCATGTTTGCCACCACCTACGAGTGCACCTACGGCACCTTCGTGCGCATGGAGTTCCAGAAAACCTTCCACGCCATGGTAGCCACGCCGGTAAGCATTGATGACGTTATCGTGGCGGAAATATTGTATGGCACCTTCAAGAGCGTGCTGTACGGCACGGTAATCCTGCTGGTCATTCTGGTCCTGGGGCTGGTAACCTCGCCGTGGGCACTTCTCGTCCCGCCGGTGCTGGCTGTCGCGGGATTCCTCTTTGCCATCCTCTCCATGATCTGGACGGGGCTTGTACCCAATATGGAGAATTTCAATTACTTTTTTTCCCTGATCATGACGCCCCTGTTCCTTTTCTCGGGCGTCTTCTTCCCTTTAAGCGGCCTGCCCAAAATCATGCAGGATCTGGCCTGGCTGAGCCCCCTCTACCATGTGGTCAACCTGGTCCGGAGCCTGGTGCTGGGGCAGGTGCATCCCGGACTGCTGGGGGATTTTCTCTGGCTCTCAGTGCTGGCAGCCGTGCTGTTCCCCCTGTCCCTGAAGCTGATACGCCGGCTGATCATCAAATAGCCCGTTTTTTCAGGAGCCGGATGTCCGCTCTCCGAGTTTAACCAGGGGGAGCTTTTCTTCTCCCTTCACCAGGCGGCGGCGCTGCCAGGCACGCCGGGCGGCGATAAAGAGCTGGGTTAGCAGGAAAATGGCCGCCGCCAGCAGGACGATGGAGCCACCGGGAGCCGTGCCCAGGTAGTAGGAGAAGAGCAGGCCGCACACGCAAACCGTCACCCCCAGAACCAGGGAAACCCGGAAAAGGCACCGGAAGCTGCCGGCGAAGAGCTGGCCGGTAAGCACCGGGATGACCATCAGGGCGCCGACCAGCAGAACTCCCACCACCCTGGTGGCCACGCTCACGGTGAGGGCCACCAGCAGGATGAAGAGCATGTTCAGGCGGTCCACCGGCAACCCGGCCACCCGGGCGCACTCCTCGTCGAAGGAAATAAAAAATAATTCTTTATAGAACAGGAACAGCAGGAGCATGGCCGCGGCTCCCACCACCAGGATCAGCAGCAGGTCCGCCGGGCTGACGGTAAGAATACTGCCAAACAGGTAACCCATAATGTCCACATTAAAGCCCCGGACCAGGCTGATCAGGACCACGGCCAGGGCCAGCCCAGTGCTCAGCATCAGGGCCAGGACCGCCTCACCGTGCAGGCGCCCGGTAGCCCGCAGGCGCTCCACGCCCACGGCAGCCGCCAGGGTCACCCCCAGGGTGGTCAGGGAGGGGAAAATACCCAGGATCATACCCAGGGCCAGCCCGGCCAGGGAAACATGGGCCAGGGTATCGGCCATGAAGGCGTAGCGGCGCAGAACCAGAAAAACGCCTACTGCCGGGCAGATCAGGCCCGCCACCAGCCCGGCCAGCAGTGCCCGGACCATAAAATCATACGCAAAAATTTCTCCCATGACCGGTTCCCTTCTTTATTAACCAGAGTTAAAAGTTGTTCCGAAAAAACCACCCCTCCCAGGGGGTGGAATCAATGACCCGGTGGCTGTGCACCACCCGCCGGACAGGTGCGCCGTAAAGGCGGGACAGGTTGGCGGTAGTTAATACCCGGGAGGGGGCACCGCAGCAAACCAGGCGCCTGTTAATGCAGGCCACCCTGCTCACCCGCTGCGCCACGGCACCGGTGTCGTGGGTCACGGTGATCAGCGTGATACCCAGGTCCCTGTTCAGGTGCTCCAGGAGGGAGTAAAAAGAGTCGAGAGCCCTGCTGTCAAGACCCACCACCGGTTCGTCCAGCACCAGCAGCTCGGGCCTGCCCACCAGCGCCCGGGCAATAAACACACGCTGCTGCTGCCCGCCGGACAGACAGCCGATGACCCGGTGGCGGGCCCCGGCCATGCCCACCAGTTCCAGGGCTTCCTCCACCGCCCGGCGGTCTTCCCTCCCCGGCTTCCGGCCGAGACCCAGCAAACCAAAGCGGCCGGACAGGACTACCTCCTCCACCGTGGCCGGAAAGCGGGTATCAAAACTGGTGGCCTTCTGGGGTACGTAGCCAATCCGGTGCCACTGGCGAAAACGCTGCACCGGGACACCAAACAACCTTATTTCCCCGGAAAGCGGTTTTAACAGCCCCAGGATTAACCTGATCAGGGTTGTTTTACCCGATCCGTTGGGCCCCATCAGGGCCAGGAAATCACCCGGCAGGATGGACAGGTTAATTCCCTCCAGGATTAATTCCCCGCCGTAGCTGAAGAACAGGTCCCTGACTTCAACCACAGGTTTCATGAGTGATCACCCAGCGCCACTTTCAACCGGGCCAGGTTTTCCCTCATTATGGAGAGGTAATTTTCCCCCCGCTTCTCCTCCTCCGGGGTTATGTTTCCCAGGGGATTGAGCACCAGCGTTTCCGCTCCCACTTCCCGGGCCAGGGTGCGGGATACTTTGGGGCTTACCAGGGCTTCAAAGAAAACGTATTTAACATCATGCTCCCGGCAAAAAGCCACTATCTCGCGCATGCGGACCGGATCGGGCTCACTTTCCGGCGAAAGACCCATCAAGGCCACCTGCTGGAGCCCGTATCGCCGGGCCAGGTAGGCAAAGGCCGCGTGGGAGGTGACAATTTCCCTGCGCCGGAAATCCTGCGCGGCTGCCCGGTACTCCCGGTCCAGTTCCCGCAATGCGGCCAGGTATTCATCAGCCCGGGAACTGTAGTAGGCAGCGTGTTCCGGGTCGACGGCAATATAGGCGTCCCGTATTTTTTTTACTATTTCCTGGGCCAGAACCGGATCCAGCCAGACATGGGGGTCCACCCCCGCTTCACCGTGGTCGCCCGGGCCAGCAATCAGATCCAGGCCCCGGCTGGCTTCGACCACCCTGACCCCCTTCTCCTCCAGCATGCCCAGCTGCCGCTGCACCCAGGGTTCCATGCCGGCACCGTTGTAGATGAAGACCCTGGCCCGGGCGAGAGCAGCCATGTCTTTCGGCGTTGGCTCCCAGGTATGGGGCTCCGCACCTGCGGGCAGAAGCCTGGTTACTTCCACCCTTTCTCCCCCCACCTGGCGGGCAAAGTCGTAAAGGGGGTAAATGGTAGTCACCACGGCTATCTTCTCCCCGGCCGCCGGTACAGCGGTATTCCCGCGGCAGCCGGGCAGCCAGAGCAACAGCAAACCGGCCAGAAATAAAAAGGTTTTCCACGCTTTCAAATTCCCGCTCCTCCTCAGCCCGTTAAGAGTGGTGGGAAGACCCGTCTGACACTTGTTGACATTTTGGGCAATATCCGTATATTTTAAACGCGTGGCCGGTAATTTTAAAGCCCGGCTTTTCAAACTGAGCCCGGATCAGGCAGTCCTCGGGGCAAAAGGCGAGTTCCTCAGCCCGGCCGCATTTCAGGCAGACCAGGTGGTGGTGATGCCCGTTGCCGGCAAATTCAAAGCGCCGGCAGCCGTCGGGGAAATCCAGCTCGCTGGCCAGGCCGCAGCGGACAAACAGGTTTAAAGTGCGGTAAATGGTATCAAAACTGATGCTGGCATAGCGCTTCCGGACCAGCCGCCAGATCTCCTCGGCGCTCAGGTGTTCCTCCCCGCCCGCCTCTTCAATTAAAATGCGCAGCACTTCCTGGCGCTGCGGTGTCAGGCGCACGCCCTGCTCCTTCAGCTTGTGCAGGGCCTCCTGTAATTTCATAGGTATGCCTCCCAGATCAGAAATATTCCTATGTACCAGTGCTTATTACTTATTTAATCAGAGGGCCCATCTTTTGTCAAGGTATAAATGTCGTGGCAGGAGGCGCCTCTTTGTTTTGCACGCTCGCTGAGTTCGCCCCGCAGGCCAGCACCCGGGCTCCTGCTCAAATTTTACGCGGCCCGTTCTAAAAACTACCAGCCGGTTATATGTTTTTAACAATAACATCCGGAAATTCGGGGTTCGGAGTGAGGGGCTTGTCTTTCGGGATCACCTATTTATCAGCTTTTACCCTGGGCCTTTTGCACGCCCTGGAACCGGGTCACGGGAAGAGCATCATGGGGGCCTACCTGGTTATTTCCCGGGGACGGGCTGTTGATGCGCTGCTCCTGGGGCTGATCACGGCCATCACCCACACCCTGGTGGTTATGATCCTGGCCCTGGGCGCCCGCTGGGTCACCTGGTTCACCGTGGCAACAGCAGGGGTACCCCGGCAGGAACTGGAAGTCTGGCTCCGGCTGATCTCCGGCCTGCTCATTGCCTTCATCGGCCTGCGCCTGCTCTTCTACCGGGGAAACAGGTGCCCGCACTGCGGTCACAGGGTGCACCTGCCCGCGGGGGCCGGGGTTGGACGGGACCGCTGGGGTGTATTGATGGTGGGAATTACAAACGGGCTTTTCCCCTGCCCGGGGGCCCTGACCGTAATGCTTCTCTCCATTGGCAGCGGCACACCCCTGGTGGGACTGGGCCTGGTGCTGGCCTTCGGCCTGGGTGGCGCGCTGGCCCTGGTGGGGGTGGGATTATTATTTGTCAAGCTTTCCCACCTGGCCCAGAACATGCTGGGACAGCGCAGCTGGCGCTGGCTCACGGTAACCAGCGGCCTGCTGATTTTTTTTACCGGCCTTTTAACCGTGTGGACGGCCCTGCCCTAAAAAGGCGCCTTCTTCCGTGCCACCACCAGCCGCTCCCGGCCGGCCAGATCCCGGTGCACCCGGTACTGCCAGGTATCCGGCGGGAACAGGGGGCCGAGCAGGGAAACCTGGCCGGGACTTATCTCCATAAGCAGGTGCCCGCCCGGCACCAGTAACTCCCGGGCCTGGGGAACCAGGCGGCGGTAGAGCTCCAGGCCGTCCGCACCGCCGTCTAAAGCCAGGTGCGGCTCGTAGCAGGCCACATCCGGCATCAGCCGGCCAATATCAGCCGATGGTATATAGGGCAGGTTGGCGGCCACCAGGACCAGGCTGCCCGGGGGAAGTATTTCCCGCACCGGGGCCAGCAGGTCTCCGGAGAGAAAAACAATGCGGCCGGTTACCCCGTGCCGCCGGGCATTTTCGGCAGCCACCGCCAGGGCTGCCGGGGAAATATCGGTGGCATAAACCGTACCCCGGGCCAGGTAGCGGGCCAGGCTGACGGCAATGGCCCCGCTGCCCGTTCCCACATCGGCAAGCAGGGGCTCCCCGGGGACGTCCCCCCTGCCCAGAATTTCCAGGGCCATCTCCACCAGCAACTCCGTTTCCGGGCGGGGAATGAGCACATCCCGGGTGACCAGGAAGTCCAGTCCCATAAACTCCCGGTGGCCCGTCAGGTAGGCCACCGGCTCGCCGGCGGCGCGCCGGCTCAGCATTTCCTCAAATCTTACCCTTTCCTCCCGGGTTAAGGTGCGGTGGGCTTCCCGGTACAGACCCACACGGTCCGTACCCAGAACGTGGGCCAGGAGCACCTCCGCCTCCAGGGCAGCAGCCTCAATTCCCTTCCGGTGCAAAAAGGCCCTGGCCCGGGCCAGGGCAGCAGCGATATTCATATTGTTTCCTCCCCGTTCAGGCGCTGTCCGCCTCTTGCAGGCGCCTGGCCTGGTCCGTAGTCACCAGGGCATCGATAATTTCATCCAGTTCACCCATGAGAACATCCTCAAGCCGGTGGATGGTCAGGCCAATCCGGTGGTCGGTAACCCGGTTTTGCGGGAAGTTATAGGTGCGGATCCGCTCGCTGCGGTCCCCCGTGCCGACCATGGAACGGCGGGCGGAGGCAATTTTTTGCTGCTGCTCCTCCTGCAGCCGGTCCAGGAGGCGGGCCCGCAGGACCCGCATGGCCTTCTCTTTATTTTTATGCTGGCTTTTTTCATCCTGGCAGGAGACCACAATTCCTGTGGGCAGGTGGGTGATGCGAACCGCCGACTGGGTCGTATTCACCGACTGCCCCCCGGGCCCCGTGGAGCAGAAGACATCTATCCGCAGGTCATTGGGGTTGATCTCCACTTCCACTTCCTCAGCTTCCGGCAGGACGGCCACCGTCGCCGCGGAAGTATGGATGCGTCCCCCCGATTCGGTGGCGGGAACCCGTTGCACCCGGTGCACACCGCTTTCAAACTTCAACTTGCTGTAGGCGCCCTTGCCTTCTATTAGAAAAATGATCTCCTTAATCCCGCCCAGGTCGGTGTAGCTGGTATTCATCAGGTCAATTTTCCAGCCCTGGCGCTCGGCATACCGGGTATACATCCGGAACAGGTCGGCAGCAAAAAGCGCCGCCTCTTCACCCCCGGTACCGGCCCGAATTTCCATAATCACGTTCTTCTCATCATTGGGGTCCCTGGGCAGCAGGAGAACCTTTAATTTATGTTCCAGTTCCTCTTTTTTTTCCTCCAGGGTTTCCAGTTCCGCTTCCACCAGTTCCCGGAAATCGGGATCCAGTTTTTCACGCAGAAGTTCCTTTGCCTCCTGGAAATCCCGGCATACCTTTTTATAATCCCGGTAGACAGCAACAATCTCTTCCAGCTCGGCGTGGGTTTTGACATACTGCTGCCAGCGCTGCCGGTCGTTCATTACTTCCGGGTCGGCAATAAGCCTGCCCAGTTCCTCATAACGCTGCTCCAGGCTGTCCAGCTTTTCCAGCATACCTGGCATCACCTCCTAGCACCGCACCCAGGGCGGCAATGGCTACCTCCACCTGGTCGTCGTCGGGTTCCCGGGTGGTCAAGCCCTGCAGCCACCGGCCCGGAATGATGAAAAGACGGCACAGAAAGAACCGGGGGTACCTGGCCGATAGCTTCAGCAGTTCATAGGAAACCCCCGCCAGCAGGGGCAGCAACAGGATGCGGGAAGTTACCCGCCACCAGAGAACCTGCTCGCCCAGCAGGGAGAACAGGAATATGCTCACCACCAGCACAATCAGGATAAAGCTGGTGCCGCAACGGGGATGAAAGGTGGAATATTGCTGCACCCGGGAAACCACGAGCTCATCCCCGGCCTCGTAAGCGTTGATCACCTTGTGTTCGGCCCCGTGATATTGAAAAACCCGCCGGATATCGGGCAGCATCCCGATGGATACCACATACAGGAGAAAGACTCCCAGCCGGATCACCCCTTCAACCAGGTTCTGGAGAAAGGGGCCCCGCAGGAATCCGGCCAGCAGGTGGGCCAGGCCGGCGGGAAGAACCACGAATAAAAATATCCCCAGGGCCAGGGCAACGGCCAGGGTTAAAATAATATCCCGGGTGGTCAGTTCTTCCTCTTCTTCCACAGCCTGGCTGGCTGAAAAGGAAAGGGCTTCCAGGCCCATAACCAGGGATTCAACCAGCACCACCACCCCCCTGATGAAAGGCCATTTCAACAGGGGAACACGGGCCGCCAGGGAACCCACGGGCCTGGTATCCAGAACCAGGGTGGCATCGGGCCGGCGTACTGCCACTGCTCTTAAAGCCGGCCCCCGCATCATCACACCCTCAATAACAGCCTGCCCGCCGTATTGAAAATTGCCCATTGTCCTCTCCCCTTACCCGAGCTGGAGGAAAATACCCGGGCAGCACACGCCTCCAAGCAAATAGCAGAGCGCCCGCTCTGCTACCTATTTCAAGCCATATTTTTTACGGAACCGGTCGGCCCTTCCCCTGGTCTCCACCGTGCGCTGGGAACCAGTAAAGAAGGGGTGACACTTGGAACAGATTTCTACCCTGAGCTCCTTTTTGGTGGAGCCGGTCTCAAAAGTATTGCCGCAGACGCAGATCACCCTCGCCGGCCCGTACTTGGGATGAATGCCTTCTTTCACCGGAAAATCACCTCGCTTAAAAGCACATCATGATCGTAAATTACATGCTCAATCATTATAACATAGTGTATAATATGGAGCAAGGTTAAATCACTTGAAGAGCATAGATATTACATGATATGTTAATGTCAGGTAAAACTGATATTCATCACCATCCTTCCTGCAGGAGGTTTTTTATTTGACAGGTTCCACCCCGCATCCCCTGGTACTGCTCCTATCCGGCAACCGGGAAACCATCTCGGCTGTGGCTTCCCAGCTGGAATACGACCTGTACAACCTGCTCATCACCGCCCGGGAAGAGGAAGCCGTTGAGCTCCTCCGCCAGCACAGGGCCGACGTGCTCATCTTCGAGCCCCTAAAACCACAGCCCCATGCCGGCTGCCTGGAATCATTTTTACAGGAAGAGGGCAATAAACTCCCGGTAATTCTTGTCACCAGTTCCCGGGACAATTTTACCAGCCACCCCTGGTTAAGGGTGGACGAGGTCCTGCACACACCCGTAAGCCGGGTGGAACTGGCGGCGCGGCTGAGATCCGTGACCACCCTGCGGCAGCTGGAAAAGCAGCTGGCCGACCAGCCCCTGGCTCCCCGCGGGAAAAGCCGGGTCCTGCTGGTGGAGGACAGCCCCCTGCAGCGCAGGATCCTGGCCGGGTACCTGGCCGGTGAAGGTATGGAAGTAATCACCGCCGCCGACGGTGCCCAGGCCCTGCTGCTGGCCAAACAGCAGAAGCCCGACCTGATCCTCCTGGATGTAATCCTGCCCGGGATGGATGGTTTTGAAGTCTGCCGCCGCCTGAAAGAGAACCCGGGCTTAAAAGATATCCCGCTGGTATTCATCACCTCCCGTCAGGGAAAACAGGATAGAATTCGCGGCCTGGAGTGCGGGGCAGATGATTTTTTATACAAGCCGGTGGACAGGGAGGAACTGCTGGTCCGCACCCGCTCCCTGCTCCGGCGCAAGCAGCTGATGGACACCCTGGCCCGGGAAGCCAGCCGGGATCCTCTGACCGGCCTCTACAACAGGCGCCAGCTGGCTCTCGACCTGCAACGGGAAATTTCCCGGGCCTGGCGCTACTCCACCCCCCTGGCCTTAATCATGGCCGATGTGGATTATTTCAAAAACTACAACGATACCAACGGCCACCTGACCGCGGACGAGGTCCTGCAGCAACTGGCCGCCCTGCTTGTTGCCCATACTCGAAATGTGGACACCGTGTACCGCTACGGGGGTGAAGAGTTCATCATCCTTTTGCCCCAGACGGGTCAGGACGGGGCACTTACCGCGGCAGAGAAACTGCGCCGGATGGTGGAACAGCACCCCTTCCCCCACCGTGAGAAACAACCGGGGGGGTGCCTGACCATCAGCCTGGGGGTGGCGGTATATCCGGACCACGCCCGGGACGCGGAAGAGCTCCTCCTGGCCGCCGACCGGGCCATGTACCGGGCCAAAAGGGAAGGCCGCAACCGGGTTGCTATGGCCGCACCTCCCGGCTGAAATTCCCCACCGTAAGCCCCGGGACCTTTTGCAGCCGGTTGACGAGTTCCCCGATACCGGCCGGCTCACCCCGGGCCGGCGGCAGGTGGTTAAAGAGATAATCGGGATCGATGTTTAAATTGCGCAGCTGCACCATCTGCACCCCCGTCTCCTCGACAAAGGTGAGAAGAGCCTCCATTTCCTCCTCCCGGTCGGTCAGGCCGGGCAGCACCAGGAGGTTCAGGGAAACAAACACCCCGCTCCGCCGGGCCAGCAGGATGGAGCGGCGCACATCGCCGAGATCGTAGCCGCGGGGCCGGTGGTAGGCCCGGTATATACCCGGCCTGGCGCTGATCAGGCTCACCCTGATGGAATCCACCCCGGCGGCGATAACCTCTTCCATGCCGGCGGTATGGCCGGCATTGGTATTTATATTAATCGTTCCCCGGGATACCCGCCGCCGCACCCGGGAAGTGGCGGCGGCAATGATTCCGGCAGCCAGCAGCGGTTCCCCTTCACACCCCTGGCCGAAGCTGATAATCGCGCCAGGGGCGCGGCGCAAATGCTCCTCCATTACTTCCACCACCGCTTCCAGCGGAGGGGCGGATGGGATCCGCTCCTGCGGCGAAGGACAGCATTCGGGCGGCTGTCTGGAAATGCACCCCAGACAACGTGCATTGCAGCGGGGGGAAACGGGCAGCCCTCCCTCCCAGCGACGGTAAAAAATGTTCTGGGCGGTAAAGCAGGAGTATTCCCGGGCACAGCGGGCCAGCCCGGCCAGGACGGGATTGCCGGGATGGCGGCGCAGGCGCGCGGTAATCAGAGCATCCAGTTCCGGGGTGTTGAAGTGCACGGGATCCCAGCGGTAAGGATCATCCGTCTGCCGGGCCGCCACCCACAGCCCTCCTTTATGCCAGGCCACTGCCGTGTAACCCAGGAGGGGCAGGGGCTTTTCCCCCGCCGGCCGGCGGTAAGCCGGCAGGAGGGTACGGGTGTAACCCTGGGGCAGAAGGGCAGCCACCGCATAAGCGGCCTTCCCCCTTACCCTTTCTACCAGCACAAAGTTGCCCCGCCGGTCGAGCCCCACCGGGCTGCCGGCGGGAATGAGCACCAGGGAAGCGCCCCGGGGCAGGGGCATCATCTCGGAAGGGGTTATCTCCACAAAGCAGTCCCCGGTCCGCCCGGCTGCGGCCATTTCAGGATGATCGTAAAAACGCCCCCGGTAATCGGCATATACCAGACGATACACGAAAAAAACCTCCGCGAAAGACAGGCTCTTAAACCATGCTTCCATTATAGGCAAGGGGGAGGAGCAGGTCAACAATTTGAACAGGCCCGCAATGGATGCGGGCCTTCAGCCTGTAGATAAAGCTTTTCCGGGATGTGCCCTGGTTTTAGTCGTCGCTCCCGGTCGTATCGCTGGCCGGGCCAAAAGGCCCCGGCTCCGGTCTTCGGCGGGTACCGGCCACATTCACACCTCCTGTGTTCAGGTGGCCTCCGCGGACATCCGGTCCGCGGCCCCGCCTCATCCCGTCGCCCGGGCCTGGCCCGGCAGCGCTCACTCCAGGTCGCTCCTCCTTTAAAACCAGGGCACATAAAGAGTCTGTTCACCTGAGCAGGTCCGCAAAGGAAGCGGGCCTTTAAACTCTGGTACGGGTGAGGCATAACATGGGGTCGTAGGGTATACCGTTCAGGCGCACCTCCAGGTGCAGGTGAGGACCGGTGGACCGGCCGGTGCTGCCCACCAGGGCGATCACTTCCCCGGCCTCCACCCATTGCCCCGGCTCCACCAGCACCTGAAGAGCGTGGGCGTAAAGGGTTTCCAGCCCGTCCCCGTGGTCAATGATGACCGTATTGCCGTAAGTACCCCGCGGGCCGGCGAAAGCGACCCGGCCGGAACGTACCGCCCGGATGGGCTCACCTTCCGCAGCAGCTATATCCAACCCCTCGTGGGGCCGGCCGTCCCGCCAGCCGAAGGGGGAGCTTACCCACCCCATTACGGGCCAGGATAGCTGGCCCACGGGCAGGGCCGGGATAACAGCTCCTGCTTCCGGCCCGTCACAGGCAACAGGTACGGTAACCTCCTGACCCGGGAACAGGGCATCGGGGTCTGTTAAACCGTTAACGGCCACCAGCCGGGATACGGGTACGCAGTAGCGCCGGGATATCTCCGAGAGGGTTTCTCCCGGCAACACCGTATGGGCCACCACCCGGGCGGGTACCTGCAGCACCTGCCCTTCCACGATGAAGTCGGCGTCCCGGATGCCGTTTATCTCCTGCAGGGCAGATACCGGCAGGCCGTAACGGCTGGCTATGCTCTCCAGGGTATCACCCGGCTGCACCCGGTACTCCTGCCGTTCAACTGCCGGCGATTCCTCTTCCACTGGATGAAGAATGCCGTAGCTGCCGCTGAGAATGGCCTCATCGGGGGCGGCATAAGAAGACACCCCCGGCAGCAGGCTGGCCACCAGAATGGTCCCCCCTACCAGTAATATACCTAATTTACCCAGACCTTTCTTAACTAACTCATCCATATGCAGTCCTCTCCTTTAGCTGCTTCCCGGCGGAACGCTTTCAAAACGCACCGCCATTTTGTAATCAAGCAGTCTAAAAAAGAGGATTGCCAGCAGGGGGGCAGTTTTATACATGGGACGCAAGGATTAAGGCATAAAGGCAAGGCGTTATCACCGCGCGCTTCGGCGGGTGCTGTTACCGGGCTCCGCAAAGTCGCAGGCTCAGGACAACGCCGTACCCCAACCGGGGAAACAAATTTTAATTGATTATTTGCGCATGG
>Ga0247720_100193_pt1 | contig 28244 bp, 32 predicted proteins | sample MSEWel2015_12_15_FD_189078 | JGI IMG/M metagenome (GOLD analysis project Ga0247720, IMG submission 189078) | Subsurface sediment microbial communities from gas well in West Virginia, United States - MSEEL Well Study Marcellus 3H_2015_12_15 | ecosystem: Environmental > Terrestrial > Deep...
AAAATGTTTGCAAAGGCACCATTTCTAAAACCGCAGTCAAAATATCAAAGGCCGGAAAGCTTAATTTTCCGGCCTTTGCTGGTACACCCGGAGGGATTTGAACCCCCGACACCCGGTTTAGGAAACCCATAAAAGTATTTTTACCCTCTATCAGTCATTTATACCCATTCCGTAAAAATGCTGAAAAATCAACGTTTTTCAGTATTAATATTGTTATCCTTTTTCACCTTTTCACATCATTTTTTGTTTGCTACGTTAGCAAAATGTTTGCAAACAAAAAAGAGCGGCTAACCGCTCAGGTGGGATCTATTTAGATTTAAAAAACCATTGGCCCTCCTTCTTAACATCTTAAGTTCTTCGTTTATCGCTAATAGATGAGTATAATATTCTTCATCAGAGCCTCGAGATAATTTATTAAACCTTTTCCGCGCCTCTTCTATTTTTGCTTTGCTAAATTTTCTAAGTGGTTTGCCTTCTTTCATGTCTAACACCTCTCTAATGCTTTATCAATAGTGCACTATAACAAAAGAAGAGGGGCATCACTGCCCCTCGTCGACCGCTATCAAAACTTTGGCTTCTTATAGTATTCATAAAAAATTCCAGTTTCAGTTTGACGTATTCTAAATGTTTTTGATTCATCCGATACTGCTATGACGATTAAACCGTCTTCATCGCACTGATAAATCCATTCGCTATCTATCTTAATTTCTCGATAAAACGTTTCTATGTTATTATAATCAGCTCCTCCAACCCGTACGCCCTGCAAAAACTTTGTCCAATGTCGATATTCTGCATCACCATCAATTTGTTTTATGTTAACTATTACCCAGCCAATCTCATCTTCATACAGATAAGATACCAGCCACCCATCTATTACCTCTCCAAGATTGCCATCTGCAATCCTTTCTTTTTCTGTGCCATCAAGGTTCATCCTATAAATGTCTGCGTCCAATATTATATAGGGAGTATCATCAAGCCATATCAAAACTTTTTTATAAAATGTTTCAGGATGAAAGGCTTCTGTTTTTTCAAATACCACTGAATAGTATAATTTATCTTCCCATATCTGTATGCCTCCAATTGTTTTCTTTGACAATACCGACCTTTGTGTACCATCAAAACTTATTCTGCTCAGGCCATCATCGGTGGTATAATAAACCCATCCATCATGTGCTATTATATCCCGTACACGCCCATCCACCAGCTGTTCTCTTTCCTGACCGTCATACCTCATTTTTATGATTCCATTTGGGCCAGCTATAAATATCCATTCATCATCTATGGCTACGCTTCCGTATGCATCTTGGGCTAATAAGGCTTTTTCTCTACTTTCAGTATTAATTCTGTATAACTTGCTTCCTTCTTTATAATACAGCCAGTTTTCATGTATACCTACATATTCCACATCTCCATCCACAATCTTTGTCTTATCGGTTCCGTCCAATTTAATTCTATATATAGGCCCTGATGTTAATGAATAGGTACCATTTTCTCTATCTAGGGGCAAGCCATAGAAATAGACCCATTCTCCCTGCCGAGTAATATATCCCGCTTTTATGAACCAGTTTTCGAGCTTGTCCTCGGATACGGTATCGGACAGAACCGTAGCCTCCATGTCTATCTCATTGCTTATCTGATTATCTCTATTCTTAACATTTTCTACATTGGGATCCGTAAGCATACTGCAACCCATAAGCAGGAAAACTAATACAGTTGCCAATGACCACCTGTGCCGTTTTTTATTAAAGCCCGCTATCATTTTGATTCTCCTTTTAACCTGTGATTTCTTCTCTAAAATCCCCGTCACACCCGACAATTTAACAGGAGCAGCATAATTTCCAAGAACACTTATAATTGCCTCACCATATCTTTTTGTCTCGTCTTCACTTAAGTAATATAAAGCCATTGCATCGCACGCAATTTCTCGTTCTTCACGCATTTTACTGAATGCAACCCAAATAATCGGATTAAACCAGTGAATAATCTGCAGTATATTAGTAAGCCAATTGACAACAACGTCTTTTCTCTTTAAATGGGCTAGTTCATGAAGAAAAATATATTTCATCTCTGAATCCGGCATAAAATGTTTCATGGATGCAGGAATCAAAATCTTTGGGGCTATGAAACCAAAAAGCGCTGGCACTTTTGCAAAATCTGTATACCTTATTTCTACCCTTTGACGTATACTGAGCAACTTTTTACACTCATCCAAAATGTGAATAATCTCACCATCTATTGGTGTCTTTTCTTCTTTTATGTACATCCAGAACCTTATATTGACTGCTAGCATATAAAAACCTAATAAAATTACGCCCGCCAGCCATACATAATATATTGCTTGGTGGATTGGCAGGCTTAACATCCAATCTATCGCAGTACCTAGTGACGTCCTTTTGTATTTTATAGGCTCCTCTATCGTTGATGTGTTTTCCTGACTTTGTTTGGAAAGTTCTTGTGCTGTTTGGCCATGAAGTGGCTGGCTCCACCCTTTCTTAATCTCTTTAACGGGCATAGCCACACTGTCTGGTTTGCTTAGTTTTTCATCACCTGTCACATCTGCTGTATCCTGATGTGTAACACTTGCCGGTTCCATCTGCGGACTTAAGACATGCGGCCGTATTTCTAGCCTGGCAGCTTCATAATTTATTGCAGTAAAAAGGTTGAAAAAGCTTAGGCTACTTTGCGGAGCATAAGGCATCATCAATCTTATTACCACAATAAACCATATGGCATAATGCCATTTTGCGCTCAATCTATTACCTAGTATGTACTTGATTAATAGAATAACAGCTGTTAGCACACTGGTCATTAAAGATGTTTGTAATACCCACCTAAAAATTGCAGGAAACTGGTCCATACCACAACCTCCGCTCTATTCTTTTTTCTCGTCCAATATTTTTTTTTAACTCCTCTATTTCCCTATCAGTGAGCTTTGCATCCTTGATGAACGTTACCAGCATCATGTTAAGCGAACCGTTGTATACCCGTTCTAAAAAGGATCTGTTTTCTTCCCTTATGCATTCTTCTTCATCAATAAGGGGGTAATATAAATAGGCACGGTTATGCTCTTCGTATCCTAAAACACCCTTTTTAACCAATCTTGAAAGTAAAGTTTTAACTGTTTTGGGTTTCCATTTTGTACATGACGACAATTCCTGAATTACCTCATTAGCAGTACAGGGAGATTTTGCCCAGATAATTTTCATCACTTTCCACTCGGCATCAGATATCTGCGGGATACTTTTCATTCCTTTCCCTCCTATGCTTACATCTGTAATCTTTATAATCAGATTACAACAGTAATCATTTTTTGTCAAGACAATTTTGCACACAAAAAAAGAGGGGCTTCATTGCCCCTCAGCTTTGTTAAGTTGCGCCAATATGTCCTTCAATTTCTGTGGTATCGGTAATCCTACTTTACTACAGTTTTCCAAAATACTTATCCCTTCATTTGACAAGTAAAAGAAAATGACAGTAGTTCTTATTGCATTTCCGTTTTGAAGTACATTCACGTCTATTATGTTCCCTATACCTACCAGTACAAAGATTAACACTTTCTTTAAAATTCCCTTGAACCCTATATCGCTGGACAACTTTTTCTCCATTATTGCAATAGCCACACCAGTTAAATAGTCCACTACTACAAAAATAATCAACATATACAAAAAACCATCCAAACCTCCCAGACACCACCCCAAAAAGCCGCCTATAACTGCTAGTACTCCTTGAACGGAATTAAAGCATTTTTTTACACCTTCACTCACAAAATTACCAACAACCGAAAGCATCTCCTGTATACCGAAAAAATCTTTCATTTTTCTTTTCACACCTCCCTTCCTAATTAGCAAAATAGGTCCTGGTCGTGAAAAACTTGACCAGGACCTATGATCATTACAATAACTTTTCTCTTCCCTTATATCAATGTTCCTTTATTGTAAAAATATGGGATATATACACAGGGTGTTCGATCAGACTTGTATCGGTCTGTATTCCAATATAAAACCGCATGTTTTACTGTAAATGGATATTCCAATCTCCGCATATTGGGTCCACCATTACAGCCCCAATATACCCATCGACCTCCCTTTTCTGTGAGTACAAACATTCTTTCTGGATATTCCGCACCACAATAAAAGCAAGGAATTTTAGCCCCTACTGAATATAAACTGCTATCTTTTACCCAACCCGGTGGTAAGACTATTTCCTTAGTATAGAGGAAAGCAGAACAATTCTGGCACTGCCTTGAATAGCAAAAATCATATATATCTATTACCTCCTGGGTCCCATACTCTTTACCCAATGTTGTCCATCCCTCCAAAGTAGTACCATTATACATTGACGTTTCGTATTTATCAAAAACCAGTCCCGCCCAAATATACCTATACTTAGAGCCAGGCAGTCCTCCGCTCGGATCTCCTGATTTTTGACCATATGGGGTATAATAATTGCCCAAAATACCAACCCAAGCCTCGTCTCTGGTTGCCATTCTATAAGGACCAGTTGCTATAAACCCTGTTTCCCACCATTTTCTGTTAAAATCGAAGTATTTTATCTTCCACCAAAAGTAATCACTTTTATCCACATAATCCACATACATAAATATTTCGCCTCGTTTAAGCTGGTATTTCGCCACATAGTTTGTGCCCGGCCCTGACCTTACGTTTAAATTATCTGCTCTTGACACACACATCGGCAAATTTGCTCGGATTCCGCTGTAGTCTGGAAAATTGCTCATAAAAATCCCTCCTAAAAATTTTTTATTAAAGTTCTTGAGGACTTCAATCTGTGTTTATTCTTCATCTACTCTAATAAAAGCATCAAAACCTTTCTCTTTAAGCTCTTCCACCAGCTTCCCGGCATTTTTTCTGTCTTTAAATGCTCCAACCTGCACTCTATAGATTATGTCCCTCTCAAATTTCTCATTTGCGCTCTCTAACAGCCTAACCGCTTTCAACAACCTATCCATCGGAAAGTTTTTGCCTGGACACGCCGTTGCCGTGAAATCCTTGTGCCCTTTTATCCCCTTCAAATTTGTGAACCTGGCCTTGTTGGCTACTATGCGCTGGACCAGTGCATTAAATTGAACCTCCGGCATCTCCGTCTCTTCCTCATAGTTGCCCTCGACGCAGATGCCGTAACTCTTATCGTTCCAGCCTTTTGTGTGTGCTCCGACGTTGTCACCCCTGCAAATATAGACCGTGCCATCCTTCCTGATGTATTCGTTATACCCGATACCGGCCCAGCCACGGCCTATGTGGTTTCGGTGGATCGCCTCTGGAGAAGCTTCCTTAACTGCTGCATGATGTACAATGATATATCTCACCTCCTCCGCTTTTAATGGTGTCAACTTTTCTTTCCACTCAAGATTTGCTGATACAACTCTCACAAACATCACTCCCTTTCTGGATTTTTAAATAAAAAAGAGCGCTAGTCGACTAGCACTCTTTTAATCTTTGCTTTTATCAAACATGTTTCACAAGCATTTCCCATAATTGCGGATCCTCCTGGCCTATGGTCCACATGCCTATTCCCCGGACGCCAAATTCATAAGCCGCTATGTCGCTAAACCTCAAAATTGTCTCTGCATCCGGAAAATATACAATGCTGAATCCGTCTGCATCACCCAGATACATCGTGGCCAGCCAAACACCCACATCCAGCATCTTCACCTTAACCGGATAATTCCCCGGCTGCTCTAATGTAAATACTGGTGAATGCAGGTAATCCCAATCGTTTGTAATTTCCTTAGACATCCCATCGCTTGGCTCCAATCTTGTGCTGTACTCCTCAATATCGCTGTTCAACCGAAAGAATCCCCACCTGTCAAGCCAGGTTACGTTTTGCCGTGGGATCCTACCCAGCGTGACCGTTTGTCCGTCCGGCAGCGTGAGTTCTACGGCCTCCCTGGGCATCATTACATATGAGTCAGATATGACGAACAGGTCGCACGTTATTTGTCCTTCCGTCTTTATCCCGCACGCTCCAGTTACATCGGTAGCAGCAGTGTACCGCATCACAATTGAGTCTCTTAAAAGGATAGCTATATTCGGTCCTCTGGCCCTTACTGCTATGGTGTAAAATGACCCCAGCTTAATCCCTGCATTATAGGTCCCCACCAGATTGTCTCCATTATAAAGTTCTAGCCCACCGGTTGCAGCATTTACCGTTAGCCATACACTCCCTAAAAACACTCCTGCTCGACCATAGGAATCTGGCCTTATAGACGCCCTGACTAAAACGTCCTTAAATTGGTCATACCTCACGGTAATTTGGCCGCTGCCCCTTATCCAGGAATACGGCCTCGGTGATGTATCTTCTGGATCCTTGTATATAGCCCAATTCCCGGTTGTAGTGTACATGCTGGACGGTAACGTTGTCCAATCCCGGAAGTCCTCGTATAAAATGTATGCATATTCCGGAGGCCTTCTTAAAGCCTCCACAGTAATCTTAAACCGTCCCTGGTATGGCCATGCATCATTCATATTGATGTCCTTAAAATATCTGGGCCTTAGCGTAAACTCTGCCTCTCCTCCGTAATATTCTTCTACAAAAGAACTTACAAGTCGTATGTTTGTAATAAGGGTTCCATAATCGCTCCCCTCGCCAAACAGTTCCAGCGTATGCATTCCCTCTGTAAACGTAAACCTGCCTACCTTGTACCAGTGCAGCTGCCTTAAGTACGGATACCACAATTCCTCGTTCCCTACAATAAACTCCTGGCCATCCAGAGTCATTCTCAATTTCCTTTTATCAAACCACGGGAAATTCAGTCTTAATACCAAGTCCATCTCTCCGGCCGGTGTGGCGAACTGCCAAACAATATGCGCTTCTTCCTCATTTTCTTGCGGCTTTCTGGGTGATATTGCACCTATCTGCGGGTCCTCCACAAATGCTCCTGTTGCTATTGTGTAATCGGTACCTTTCAGATCCACAATTATCCCCGTAAATTCGGTCTTCTGTCGTTTGCTATACGTGACTAAAAAAGGCTTATTGTTCCATGAACTGCTAACAATCGGTTCTGTTCTATAATTTTCTTCTCTTGCTCTCGGATAGTCATAAATGTGGAGATACAAAATATTGTGATAATCTTTTTCATCGTAAAAAGCAGCAAACGGTATATATGGCTGTGTATTTGTGCTAGGCCTGTCTCCTCGTCCATCGGTATGCGAATAAATCCCCAACGCCCAATCTAAAAACGCAGGATACCCGCCGCTGTATCCTCTGTAGCTCCTACCCAGGTTCTTCGGGTAGTCGTGTATTGCCCATCTGTAACCAAACGCTGGCGTGCCCATGAACAGCTTTTCTGGCGGCATGGCCTGTACCGCATAGGTCATTACGTCTCTTACCCAATCAAGCGGTGATGTAGACCCCGGCGCTGAGCCACTCCAAGCAAAACCGTAAGTCATTATTTGGGCAGTGTCGCATATATCCCTTAACCGCTCATATGCACACCATTTTTCTGGACCCACCGTCGTGTACGGGGCCGTCATCGGTGGCAGGTCCAGATGTACATGTTTCCCTCTACCCTTCACTTCACTATATATTCTCGCATAAAGCTGGTATATTTTTTCTACCAGGTCATTAGGTCCATATTCCAGGTCCACGTCTATTCCGTCAGCCCACGGGTAAATATCAAGCAGTCTGTGTAGTTCTGCAATAAAAGTGTCCTGCGCTGTTTGGTCTGTCAAAAGAGACCTCCATATGCTTTGTATGCCATCGTTCCTCACCGTGAGCAGCCAGGTTATATGCGGCCAGCGATTGACCGCTTCTAACGTATTTGAAGGGACAGCACCCGTAATAGTACCATTGCTGTTTATCAAAAAGAAAAACAGCCCCACGTGTGTTATCCTGTCCCCGTGTTGATATATCCTGCTTATGTGCTCTGATGTCCTGGGCCATATCAAAAGCCCTCTGTGCTGTGTCTCTAACCTCACATGCGTTCACCTCCGACACCTTTAAGCCAGGTGTCCACCTCAAACAGCACGTATGCCGCCCCTTTAGGTTCTTCCGTCTCAGGATCCACCAGCTCTATCTCATACCGACCGTATCCCGCCGGTATAGTGTGGTAATACCCTTCCCACTCCGCTATAGGCACCCCGTTTATTGTGGTTATACGCTTTGTTGCAGAAAAATAAAGCTCATCCCCTGCTTTTAGTTTCCGGTTGAGCTTAAACGTCCTTGTTCGGTAAAAGTGATAAAGCCTTACTGCTCCGGCCGACAGGTCCCACAGCGGCCGTATCGTATAGTCAAGGCCACCAGTAACCCTCTTTGTTATGTCGTCCTGTTCTGCTGGCGCCCTGTTGAATACCGTCACAATTGCTTTTCCTCTTACCACAGCATTAAAATGCCTGAACGTAACCCCTGGCTCCCTTTTAAGCATCTCTATATTTGCCGGCACATAGCCGGTCAGGTGTGTGCCGTCCTGCAGCATAATGTCGGTTATCCGGATATCCGCCTCCACGTCCTGCACTATAAACCGCACCTCTGCCGATACCACTCGTTTTTTAGGACTAAAACCAGCAAAATATCGCTTCCATGCCACGGTTATCACCCGTCAAAGCTCCATTTTATCTCTGATGGATGGCCAGTCCACATCGTTGCTATCGTCCCACCCTGAAGCATGATAGCGGTCAGATAAATCGTTACCTCTGCATCCTCAACGATAAATTTGACCTCAATCTCTTTGACCTTTCCCTGCGGTGTAAAAGTATATATTTTATGTTCCATGCAAAATCACCGCCTTAAATCAAGCTCACATACTGCTCATCCTCCGTACCGTCATCATAGACAAATTTCACTACCACCCCGATTTTTGCGTTAGGCCCTCGCAGGATATCACCAATATCGATGCGGAAGGACAGCGTATAATTGTTCCGGTGCGCCGGTTGTACCGTTTGTGACAGCGTTTTTGACGCCCCGAGCTGGCCCTGAACCTTGAAGGAAGACGTCCCCGAATATCCCCTTGTGCTGTCTATCTCCCAGCCGTTATTTACCCAGTATGCAAACCCATTTTCTGCCCTGCTGTTGAGTAGGTAGTTAAACACCATAAGCTCCAGCATCTCCGACCGGTTTACGGTGTCGGCAAGCTGGAGGGCCTGACTTGTTGCCTGTATAGAATCTATCAAATTGGCCAGCGTCGGCACCTTGTTTGAAAGCTCAAGCGTCGTCTTCCACGGCTGGTCCACGTAATACTGCCACTTGACGATCCTGGTCTCGAATTGAATACCCATCTCCTCATCCGAAACCAGCACATAGTCCCCCAGCTTAAAAGCCTCATGCTCATAGCCTGGCAGTCCGGACAGGTCCGCTGCCCGCACCACGTATGAGACCCGTGGTTTGGATACCGTGGCCAGGATCTCCTCTGCCCTCTCCTTTAGATGATATGGATTTGTAAACCGTTCATCCACAAAAACGGCCGTCCTGACCACGTTAGTGTACTGATAGTTTTCGACATACGGTTTTCCGCCATTTATCTCCGCAAACGTGATCCCGTTTTTTCCGTATGCATAAAGCCTGGTGATAAGCTCCGTTGTATCCACAACCCGCTCTATACCCTTGATGTTTTTCCTGTATGCAAACAGCACTCCTGGCCTTCTTGAAATCTCTTTACGCAAATGCACAATCCTGTTTGCCGTATCAAATTCCAACTCTCCACCCCAAACTTCAGTAACCTGATGCAATGCATCCAACCGGTTTGTCTGCTGCGAGACAGTCAGGCTCCTTATCTGTGTAAGTTCTACTTCACCCACGCTCCAGCCTGTACCTTGCAATATATCTTCCATAGCTGTCCTGGCACTTACATCCTGCCACGAAAGTGTTGTGAGTGGATCCGCATACATGATGTTGTACCACTCGGCCTCGCAGTACACCTCGACGGTCTGTCTGGAGCTCTCCTTTTTCTCCGTCACCCGCCGTATGATATACCGTGCATCCGCTAAAAGCACCAGGTTTTCAGCCTCTACAAACTGCTTTTTTGCATCCTTCCTCGGCAAGCTAAACGTTAGGACGTCCGTTCCGTTTATCTCCTGCTCCAGCACAATATCAAACGCATTTTCCAAAACCGCCAATTTGCGTCCGTACCTGTCCAAAATGACCGGTTTTGCATACGGCAGCCGTCTATAAAACGGGAAAACATACTCTATGCCGGCTATTGTGTTGTACCTTGCTCCTGTGTTATATTGCAAACCTGTATTATATCTGTTCATCCTTTATTCCCTCCTCAAGAAAAAACCGGCATAAACCGTCCTTCTTAAATATGCTGCTCCTGCTGGAAATTTATCCGGGAATGGTCCAAATGTCATATCAATTCGGTATCCTCCAACTGGTGCTATCGGTGTGCCATCGTATGTTCCTGTGGGGTTAAACGGTAAAGGTATAACCGAGCTTTCTCTAAACCCTACAAATGTTACTCCTCCGTCCGTGTTCCTTGCCACCCAGTAAATCCCCGGTTCAAGCGTTAAATCTATATTTAAAGCCTTAAATCCGGCTGTAGATGTGTCAAACTCTCCACAATCAAGTATTAAATCTTCTGGATATCCATTGTTATCGGTATAAATTGCAGCACGGCCCTTTGACCCTGCTGCTGTTAGAATATAAAATCCTATCCCTGTATATCTTGTCTTTTCTGGCACAATAAACGGAAGTACGTCTGCTTTGTTCGCTGCGATAAGCACATCTACTCCTCCTGCTGTGATTCCATTTCCTCTCCAAGTTCCCGGTGGGTGCCAAAAGAGAGTATTTAAAACCGTATATATCTCCCTTATTGTCTGTGACCCTGCATCAATATAACTAAAATCTGCTCTTATTTCGCTTGTTGGCGATTGCTGTTCATTGAAAATAACTGTCCCATACGCTGGGTAAACCTTGTATTCCGTCGGTTGTACTACAGCTCCATCTCTATAAATTACTGGCTCTGGATCCTCAAGCCAGTTCCTTATTGTTCCCTCATAAATCCTGTATCTCAAGGCCGGGTCGTTCTGGTCCGCCACCGGGTTGAGCTTATGTTGCGTTGCAACATTGGTCCGCATGTTTAAAACTTCCTCTATCTTGTTTAGAGCATGCTGTAGGCCACTTATATGGCCGGACAAAATCTCTACACTCCCCAGGTCTTTAAAAGGCGTTTTGGCCATGTGCCTTCACCTCCTTTTAAATCCAGCGGGTCCTGCTGTATATCTTTACTTCGGTTATCAACGCCCCGCCCTGTACTGTTATTACAACATCGTTCTGCCCGGGCTTTGTAACAGGAAAATCTACACTGTCAATGTCGTTTATGGCACTTACCCTCTGGCCGTTTACCTCTTTATATGCCGTCAGCAAATCTGAATCTATCACCAGCAGTTCCAAACTGCTCAAATCTCCTGTATAGCCGACACCTCTGCCGTTCAGCGTTATGCGTATAATACCGCTTCCCTTCGTGTTCATCCCCTTTATCTCGATTTTGGGATAACTTATAGCCGTCCCGTCCCTCTCAAACATGTAACTGCCGATCTGGGTATAGGTGAAAATCTGGTCGTCCAGCGCATAAGCGTACGGGTCCGGTGCGGTGAATGTTACCTCAAACCGGCCCTGTTTCGCTATCTGCTCCACCTGCACACCTCTTGTTACCCTGGCCAGATAAAATTTATCCGGTTCAGTATCAAAAATCAATCTTTTCAACCCTTTTGCCGGGTCCAGCCATGCCGCTATCGCCCTGCTCTTCTCCTTTAAATCCTGCTCGCTTACGGCCAGCACCATGCAGGATAGCACAATCTCCCTTTGCTGGTAGTTTGAGCCGTAATCAAGCACCCCTTCTCTGCCTGGGATGGTCTCAAAATAGTTGTTTAGTTCGGGCAGGAGGAGAAAAGGCGATTTGCCCAGGTAAATGCCGTATGTGCTGGAATGCACGCCGTCAAAAGAAAAACCTGGAGCATTGTTTATGTTTACTCCCGTCACAACCGCCATTTCTTATCTCCCCCTTGCCCTTGTAGATTTTACAGCTTCCTCATAAAGCTGCCGCATCATGCTTTGTAGACTTTGAATATCTCTATCATCTCGCACCTGTATGTTTTCAAACACTGCTAGCGGCGAATTTAGATTCACAATAGTGGGACCTACCACTGGACCCCCTGCCCCTTGCAGAGCAAGAGATGGACCCGTGGCTGAAATCGTTATGTCAGCCAATTCTACGCTTGCATCCCTGACCAGTTTCTTGGCCTTCTCAATTCCCATCGCCAATCCCTGGGCTATATTCTGGCCGTACTCCATCATCAGCTTGGACGGCGAGCTGATACCCAGCAGATTGGCAATCGGCCCTGGAAGTACAGCCTTGGCCCAACCGAGGATTTTACCCTTTAGCCAGTTTGCCATCCCGGAAATACCCTTCCACAGGCCTTCGACTAAGCTCTTCCCTATGTTCTCCAATAGTCCTCCCAATGTAGCCACCGTCTTGACTGAATTCCACACAAATTGGCCAAATTGGGACACTATATTGGCAAGCCCTTTTACGATAGCAGCAAGCAGTCTGCTTATAGCTCCAGATCCCCCGGATACCAGCCCAGACGCCCACTGCCCTATCATGCCAATGCTTCTGGACACCCAGCCGGCGAATGCACTTACTGCATTGCTTACAAATCCCGTTATCCATCCGATTACTGTATTGAGTGCCTTGCTTATTAGGCCAGATATCTTCCCGAGGATCCAAATCTGGAAGAAATTCCACAGGAACTGTATAGCCCCGCTTACTATCTGCTTTACTGCCTCCCATGCACCCTGCCAGTCGCCTGTAAAAATGGCCACAAAGAATTTGATAATGCCTGTTATAACATCCACTGCTCCTTTTATTATGCCGACTATCTTGTCAATATAGAACATCACCGTCTCACCTATAGCCTTGAACACAAAGCCGAAAATCCAGCCCAACCAATCAAGTATCGGCTGCAGATACGGCTGTATTTCGGCCCAGCGCTGCTTTATATACTCTATCAAGTCAGTTATCACCGGTACTATGGTGTTCCACAGCTCTATAAACTTGTCCTGGACCTGCTGCCAAACCTGGAGCGTTATATCACGTATGCCGCCAAAATTATTCTCCCATGCAAGGTATAGCAAGCCCAGCAGCCCTGCTATCATACCTAAATAGCCAATAAATGTGCCAAATCCGGACGTTATCCCACTCAATGATAGACCTAAATTGCCTATAGTCGAAATAAGATTGCCTATATTACCGACAAACCGTCCAAAAATGGACAGTCCCGGGCCTACTACTGCTAAAAGTGACAATGTGGATATAATTGCCGATTGGACATTCGGGTCCAGCTCGGCAAATCTCTGGGCCAGCTCAGCTACTTTATCGACAAACGGCGATATCCGGTCCAAAGCGTTGTTTGCTGCGGTCAAAAGCGGGCCACCCAGCGTTATGGCGATATCGTCCAATCGGTTCTTGAAAATCTGAAGCTGGGATTCTGTAGTTGCATATCTCTGTTCTGCTTCCTTCGTGAGAGCTATATTATCGCTCCACGCCTTAGTTCCGAGTTCTAGCGATTGCCTGAACAGGTCGCCCGCTCCAGCTGCCCTCAACAGCGCATCCCTTACACGGATCTCGCTCAAACCCAGGTCTTCCAGGATGCCGAATACATTCTTCCCCTCTTTGCTCATCCGGCCCAAGCCTTCAATAAAGGCTATAATGGCCATCGCTGCATCTTCTTTAAATGCCTTCTTAAAATCCTTGACCGACATCCCGGCTACCTGTGCAAATAGCTTAAGCTCTTCACTTCCGGTTGCCACAGCCGTGGCCATATCTATCATAACCTTGGAAAATGCCGAACCGCCCGCCTCGGCTGCAATACCTACCGAGGACAGTGCTGCAGCAAAAGACATTATTTGCGCTTCGGTAAGGCCCACCTGCGCACCGGCACCGGCAAGCCGCATCGCCATTTCCACGATTTCAGCCTCGGTCGTGGCCAGGTTGTTACCCAGAGCAACGATTGTGGACCCGAGCCGTTCGAAGTCCTTTTGAGACATTTGGGTGATATTGGCAAATCTGGCCAGTGCTGTTGCTGCCTGCTCTGCCGACAGATTCGTGGCCACGCCCAGGTTAATCATGGTCTCGGCAAAAGAAAGTATGTTCTCGGTTTGGATGCCCAGCTGCCCTGCCGCCTCTGCTACACCAGCAATCTCCTTTGCCGATGCAGGCATCCGCTTGGACATCTCACGAATACCTTTATTTAACTGTGCCAGCTCCTTCTCTGTTGCGTCTACAGTCTTTCTTACGCCTGCGAACGCAGATTCAAAATCCATTGCGGCCTTAAAAGACAAGCCACCCAGCGCCGCCAGCGGTACTGTGAATGTGGTCGTCATAAAATCGCCAACACTTGCTATGTTTTCTCCTACTTGCTTTATTTTCTCTCCTGCTTTTTCAAGCTGTTTGCTTATATTGTTGAACGTGCTAGACAGATTCTTCTTTGCCTTGTCCCCTATTTTTATCGCCGCTTGCTCTATTTCCTTTTCTGCAGTTGCCAGCTTGATAGAAAGCTCGGTGAGATCATTTTGGAGTTCTCCTAGCTTAAGCCGCACCTCTGCATATATGGACCCTAAATCCTCCGCCATGACCTCACCTCCTTCCTTCTCTTGCTTTCTTTATCGGTGGCATACCTAACAGGATCCTTGCATCCTCCACTTCCGTTATTGGTTTTTTACCCTCCTCCAAGTAGTGGAGCAAAAGCGCAGCTGCCGAATCAAACATATACGCAGCTAATCCAGATATGCCGGACAAAAAAGAAGACGGCCTGACGCCGAACGTCCTGGCCGTTATTGCTAAATCAGCGAATGCGTCAATATTACGAACGAAAAGGTTCAAGCTGTTTTACTTCGCCCATAACATAATTGAATATAGCCAGTTTCTGGTTAAGTGTAAGCGGCAGAATGCTTTGTACTTCCTCGTATGGTGGATCTACCAAAGCCTCTGCTACTATAGCATCAAGCAGCGGGATTATCTTGTTTAGGTCCACGTCTATCTTACTGGCATCGATCTTTGCTTCTCCCTCAAACGCTTTTGCCACCTCAACCTTCAGGTTATTGGGCAGTACACCCGCTGTTAGCAATTTGCCGGTTACATCAACCATCCTTACCCTTACATTTATCATTCCCTTGTTGTCCCAGTCCGGGATCTGTATAACGGTTCCCTTTGCTCTTTCTCTTATTTCCTCAAGCGTTATTACCTTCTCATCCATACACAATCACCCCTTACTGTAGTTCTGTCGGCAGTGTACCCACAAACTCGACTTTCCACGGGCCACCGCCTTTTGCGGGGTTTTGCCTTGCCTTTATCTCAAATTCCGGAGTACCCCACTCTCTGTCAGAATGGGATATAGCCGGTGCCCTGCCTATACAGTATGGGAATTCGTATTTGATGAATCCGTCCACTCCGCCTTTTTCGTCATAGTTCGCCACATACACTTCCAGCGCAAACGGCCTCAGCTCGTTCTGCTGCTCTATCGTCGGAGCCTCCCAACCAATTATCTCTTCGCCTGTCTCACTAGTCTGGGTAATTAGTGTCCCTCCAGCGATATACTGCACAGCTGCCAGGTCAAACCTTGCATCCGTAATAGTTAAGTTTACACCCACCGTGGTGTCTGGCTCCTCGCCTCTCAACAGCGGTCTGTCTCCACCCCGAAGTTCAAAGCTCTCACCTTCTAAAACCTCCATTTCAAGCTCAATAGCCTGCGGAGTTTTAATCGGATGCCTTGTTGGAGTCGTCATATCGCTCCCGTCCGGGTTTAGCGGAATTAAAACAAGCCCTCTTACACCCCTCAAATACCCTTTTTTAACTTGAGTAGCAGCCATAAATTAAGCCCTCCTTTCATGTAATATTGCTGTCCTAAAGCGCAGTAAGCGCCCAATTAAATTCCTATCTTCCTCGATTATGTCGTTTGTTGTCGGATTCCACTCGATATAGTAAGTCTTACCATCTTCCGGATCCGTGATATATGCTCCGTTAAGCAGCGCAACAATTTTGTCACTTATGCGGTCCACATTCAAAAAGGACCCGCCTATATCGTCATAGACAAATACCTCAATTTGTGCCGTACCTCCAAAGCTAATGGTTCCGGACTCGATAGTTTCTCCCATACGCACAGCCAGGTAAGGTCTTTTTGCCTGTTTAGGTGCCAGATAGGCCTGATATACCCTCCCTCCTACCTCGCTTATGTTTTCTTTCAAAAAATGAATAAAGGCACTTCTTATCATGGCCATCACTCTTTCCAAAGATCCTGAAAGCTCCTGATTATATCCCTTGCATAGGTCCGGGCTGTGGGCTCCAGTATTGCGTATTTCCTACCGTGTGCCAGCTCCAGATATACGCCGTAATCCACCGAATGCCCCAATATGATTACGATATCGTCTCCATCAGTACCCGGCTTTGCGAACAGCCCGGCTCGTGCGTTGCCGGTCCTGTCCTGCCACGGGGCTTTAGTCTTCATATGAGCCTCCATCCGTGCCGCCCAGTTTGCAGCAAGAGCAAGACTGGCTACAATCTTCCGGTCCACCCACTTTTCTGCGTTCTTTTTCACTTCTTTTGCGCCTGGCAATTACGACACCTCCTCTGCTTCGCACTGGACGGCGTACACCTCACCCCTGTACCACCGTTTTATGACCCGTGTAATCTCCAGCTCGGTATCCTCATATTCCAGCCTGTCTTTGCGCCTTACATCCGCATCGTGCGGCACAAATATCAGCCAGCGTCTTTTAAACACTTCACCAGCTTCTGAATATCTTGCGCTTACTGCTCTTGTGTCCGGTACTATGCGGACCTTTATGGGACCTATTACTTCAGGGGCCAGTTCTATATATCCACCAGCCCCATCTTCTTCTCTCACGGGCCTTGTAAGCATTATTTCAATCGGTGCCTCGTCAATAAGCCTCAAATGAGCTTGTCTCAACGCATCAATCACCATCAGCATTCCACCTCTTTAAGACCTCCCACCTCCGGTGGCTCTATACTGAACAGCTTTGAGCCATATTTCCCGGCCTTCTTCCAGTAGTGATCGGCCATTCTTTCGCAATGGTCCCGGTACTCGGACAGCGAAACGTATTTTATGCTTTCGTCACCTGCCCTGGTCTCCTCTATGCCACCCCTTTCGCTGAACGCCCTGGCCGCTTTTATCTCCCACAGCACTGCTGCCGCTTCCTCCAAACTGCTTGCTTCAGTCAGCACCTGCGTCAAGAAATCGTCGGTAAACCGTGTATCTTTATCCGTCCCGCCTTCCGGTATAACCTCATCAATCATTGTGCGAAGCAGAGTTACAATTGCATCAGTTACAATCATTTACTCCCACCGCCCTTTTTCTTTTTTGTGGTGGACCTCTCTTCTTTAGCCTCCGGTTTTGCTTTCACGGGTTTCTGGACCGGCTCAAAAAACACACAATGCCGCTCCTGTTCGGCAGAATGCGACGTCCACCGCTTAAAAGGTAAAGAAGGATGGCACCGGTGGGCCGGAAGCATGGACGGATCCGCTTCCGGAACCCACGGGTACCATTTACAGTCTATACACCTCATGTGTCATCCCTACCTTTACGGCAGTGTGACTTCCTGCACGGCGTTCTCCGGAGCTGCCACAACGCCTCTCCTTGCCCTTCCCACGATGGCACCCTCGACCAGCCGCTTGAGATCAGCACCCGCAGCGTCGACAATCAGGTCGTGCTTGATGAGCTCGACAAAATACTTCTGCGGATCGATAAGATATGCCTTGTTAGGATCCACGCCCGGATATTCATAGGTCTTTTCTCCGACCTGAACCCTGTATCCGTCATAGAACACCAGCGAATTTATCTGGGTAATCGGATTATAAATGGTTCCACCTATCTGCATCCTCTGGAGTGCTTCTTCAATGTCCCACTGCCTCGACGGATGAGCGAGCAGCACAGTGGGTTTTCTGACCATTCTGGTCTCGGTATTCCTGTCGCTTGCTGCATCGATTAAGCCCTGCTTGATGGTATTACGCAGCTTTTCGATGTATGTTGTCCCCTCGGTGGATGCGGCCGTCTTGTTCTTGGCGGGATAATTATAAGAGATGATCGGATACAGATGGATATGGTTCAATAATGCGTTATATGCCTCGCCCATCGCCCTGGAGAGTTCCGTCATGCTCCAGTCCTCGCCGTACATAACCGTATCCTCTGTCCACTCAAAACCGGCCGCATAGGTTACGATGGGTACCGTGGAAGCTGGACCAACATACATATCACCCATCTTGACTTCCTCGAGCTCCATGTGCTCTAAAAATACCACCCTTGCACCTATGAACGGCCTTATATCCACATGCCTGGTGAAGTTCCTGTTCTCGGCAGTCCTGTATATAGGCTTGTAGAGCAGCGGTACCTGCTCCCTGCCGAGCTCCAGATCAAGGACGGTCTTTTGGACAACCGCTGCCAGGCCACTAGCTGTAGTTATCATCTCACCAATAGGCCGGTCAAGCTCCAGGACCTCCATTTCACCGTTGATTATCTTTTTAGTCACAAAATTCTCCCTGCCATCCGGCCCAATATAGGGAACCTTTTCCTCGATAGTTTGTTTTCTTCTTTCCTCTTTAAGCGTCTCCAAGCTGTAAACTTTGTAGCTCATCACTCACCCCTCCTTTAAATTAACTCAAACCAAATGACACCATTAGCATCCTTCGCCTGCTCTACAATCCCTACATATCGGAATGCTTCATTGTAAACGGTAGTAAACACCCTATTAACTGGATCAAAATACAGCTTGTCACCTTCATTATAGGTTTCACCTGGATTTGTTTGGTCGGCATCGACTTCATATACGGCCGGTTCTTTAAGAAGAACAACCGATTCGCCCTCCTGAGCATCATTTACGGCCATTCCAAAATAGCCATAGTTTCCTATTTGAATCCAATAAAATTTCCCCGCTTTCACCGGTCCAAATCCAGATGGCACAATTAATTTCTTGCTTCTGCTTTTACTAACTTGCCTTCCCATAACTCATCTCCTCCTTTTAGATTCTTACTTTTTTGACCACAAGGCCGGTCTGTGTATCCCTGGCCAGCCTTGTCTGTAAGTAAGGCTCATTATAAAAAGCCTTAAGAATCTGCTTGACAACGTCGTCGTGCTCCATAAGCTCACCAACTGCCTTCTTGATGTCTTCCTCGGAAGCTCCAACCTCGACTTTGTCCTCAAGGAAACGTCTAATAACTTTCCTGGCTTCTTCGCCTTCCTGGACCATTTCCCCTATTACCTTATCCACCTTCTGCTCATGCTCCAGTTTGGCGTATTTTTCGGCCGCCTCCTTGAGCTTCTTCACCTCTTCGATGATTTTGTCAGCTTCCACGTTGAGTACCTGAGCTATTTCGCCAACTATCTTCTTCATGCTGTCATAGTCGGCAAGCCCTATGGCTTCCAGCACTTCAGTCGTGCTTATCCCTATCTCTCCGACTATCTTCTTTACAGTAATGCTGCCATCCATGATGGCCTGTTTAATAAGCTCCAGCGCTTCTTTTATGCTCATCCTATCATCCCCTCCTTTTGTGATAATTGTGTCCATCTCACCCACAGCCACAACCCTGGTATCCATGCCCGCTCTGCCGAGCGGCGTCCAGTCTATAGACAACGGCTGGAAATCTACAACCCTTGTTTCACCCCCTACATGCTCCAGCTTCGGGATCCCGTAAATACTTACCGTTCTTACAGCTCTGGACTTGATCCACCGCTTTAGGTCCTTCGCTGCGGGATCCACCACTCCCCGGATATATGCCTTGTCTCCAACCATCTTGCCGCCCACCCAATGGGTTACCGGCTGCGGGAATTGATGGTCCACATCTTCGGGTTTCTGGTGGCCCAAGAAACCCGGCAGTCCTTGTTCCATGACCACATCAACTATGCGTTTCAATGCCTGCGGTGTATACAGCCAGCCTCTTTTGCTCCTGCCCGCCGGGATCTCGACCACTACCTCAAGAGGTTCGCTGTCTCCCTCTTTCAGCGCTTGGACATCTATTGCGGCACTGGCCGGCACTTCCTCCACGCTCATCTCCCCTGCGACGGTTGCCTCAAGCCTTACCATTTCACCTTCAAGCGGCTTTTCACCGGCCAAAGTCCGTATGCTCTCCGGTGCCAGTAAATCGAGCTCCCTGTAGTGCCGCAGCAGGTGTCTAGCTGCGCTTCTCTTTTGTTCCGGCGTTAGATCTGGCTCTGCTCTTGCTCCTGCTAAAGCCTGCGCCGCCGCAAACAGGCCATTCCGGTTTAAGACAAGCGTATCGTTTACAATTTCGTGGTGCGGCCCCCAGCAGTCTGCCTGCGTCAAATCTGCGTTTACAGCCGCTTTCACTACTGCGTACATTTCCCTGACCGCTTCTTTAGCCCCTGCTTCGTTGTTTTGCAGTGCTGCCTTGAGCCTTCTCCAGATAGCCGATTTATCAACGTCGCCCCATGCTTTTTCGCTGACCCTGTTCTTTACCGATGCTATCTTTAATGCCATTCACTTTTCACCTCCTTTGAACCAATTTGGCAATAAAAAAACCGCTGGCTTTAAATACCAACGGTTTTTTGTCAGCCGTTATGTGATTGTCATTACGAGCTGGATAACGGGTGGAGAATTTCTGCCTTCCGTTACTACCAGCTCCTGGATCTCGATGTTATATGGCAGCTCTGATATAGCTCTTCTGATATCGGCAACATAATTTGCTTCTGCCAAAGTGATATATTTTTTCTCCTGCGGTTCGCTTTCAGGCTCCGATAGCTGCATTCCCTTGGGTATTTCATTGCCCGGTATCTTTCGCATTTTCATCCCTCTTTTCTCGGCCCTGCTCTCTCTGCTTCTGTCTTTCTTCCTCCACCCAATACTTGTACGGTGGATCGTTTATATGCGGTTCATAAAGTCGCCCCTTTTTGAAGTGCTCCATAAATTCATCAAGTGTTGGACTCCATCTTTCCCTTTTCACCACAATTCACCTCCCCAAAATCCGTCTATACACAAAGCCCAATTTTTCCGCTATGTTTTCCCATATCTCATTAGAATGCTCTTTCCAAAGTTTGTCTTCGGGCTCTCCCTGGAAATATCTTGCCATGTATTTAGGCCGCAACCTCTGATTCTCCTCATTGTAAACCTCGGTTATTTGCCTCTTTGTCGCCCGGAGGCTTTCACCTTTCTGGACCTTATCTGTTCGCAACAAAACATACTTTGTTCCATCAGCGCCAGCCACAACCATCATTTTCAGCTTGTCATAGTAAGCCAATAATGCCGCATCCGCATCTGAAAAAGATGAGCTGGCCGGATGGGTATGCATATGGATATACGTCCTGCCTTCTATCATCGCATCCAGATGCGGACCTATGTCACACCAGGATTGATCGCCTTTCAAAACCTTTCCTGTAACGTTGCCGCTAGCCCAATCCACCATTGCAGCAAACTCGACGCCTTCTTCCACAGTCCTTTTCCGTATATCCTCGAGTATCTCTTCTATCTTTTCCGCTGTATGCCTCGGGACGTTAAATTCCGCTGTAAGCAAATTGACAAAATGCGACGCTGGCTTTGTAAAATCGCTCAGCCGCATCGGGTTAGGTCGACTTATAAACCCTTTAATATTATTATACCACATTTCAATATCCGGGTGAGCTTCTGGCGTGACAACCCATTCCTTAAGCCTGCTTACAAATTTATCTACTTCCTCTACTGCCGGTATGATATAGCACCTGCACCATGGATGAGGTTTTATTGGTACCTGGTCCTTTGGCCAAAACCCATCTCCATTGTGTGATGCATAGTCGTCGCATATATCGGTTATCGGGTGCCAGTTGGACAAGCGCCAGTAATAGCCTTGTATCCCTGGCACCGCATTCCACGCCATACGTGTACCTTCGTGGAAAGCATTATGCATCTCGGTAACGGCCAACCGCATAGCCTCCATGCTGACATCTTTGGGTACACCCAACCGCTTTCTCGTCTCCTCTTTCAGCGCAGTCCATACTCCAGGCTGAAGATATTTTTGCACTTGCCGGGCCATCTTCCTGGCATCCAACCCTCTCGTTACTCCGTCTTCAACAATAACCTTAAGTGCATTTCTGGCTCTCTGGCTTGTGCGCCATACCCGGTCTGATAGTTTTAGTCCATCTGGACCCGTGCGTGCTAAAAGTGCCAACACCGCCCTTTCATTTATTGCTGCGAACATCCACTTGACTTCGGGGGCCTTCCATACTCCTTTTGCCAGACCAATAAACGTCTGCTGTGCTGCATCGGTGGACGCCTTTACGGCAATGTGTATCCCTTTGTTTATAGCCCTGAGCAGATCATCGTTAATTTGCCTCGCTGCTTCATTTAAAATCTTATGCATTTGCTCAAGATGCGAATACCGCAGGGTACCCGGTGTAGTTTTGGATATTTCGTCCGCTATCTGTTTCGCAACCCTTCTGTAAATTTTTTTTATTTCTCCAGCCGTGGCAATTTCGCCTTCATCAAGCCTTTTTCTGGCCCGCTTCATGTATTCGGCAAATTCTTTATTCTTGGCTGCATTCATCCAGTCCTCCGTACGGATGTACTTGCCCATACTTATTCACCTTCTTCGCTGTCAAACAGCGCATCCAGCCCTACCCCGTCTTTTACCCTGCTCAGGAAAGCCATAGACTTTGCTACCCTTCTTCGCTCATCTTCCTGCGCATCTGCATCCAGCCACGGCAGCATTGAAGGCACAAACTCCCTCAAAAAATCAGCGGCCGATTCCAGAGAAATAAGACCCGATTCTACGGCTGCTACTAAACCATCCACAAGCGTCTTTATCGTCTGTGCTATACCCTGCTCATCTCTCGGTGTAATCTCGTCCCAGTCAACGGTTACGGCATAAGTGCCCAGCTTCCGCCTTTCTACCTTGGACCACATTGCCAGGTACATCGACACAAGCTCGATATACGGCTCCTCAAACATGGCCCTTTTTCTGCGGATCTTTCGGACCAGCGGAACCATCTGCTCCGACACCGACGCCTTGGAGGATTGAACCGCTGTCCCGAAAGCGAATTCCGGCGTCTCACTGGCATCAACGATATTGAAGAACAGGAATTTGAGCAGTGTCGTGATACCTTCAAGCCCCTGGTCTGCGGTTATAAACTCTATGTCATCCCCCTGCTGCATAAAAAAGATTTCCTTGTTGTCGAATTTGATTTTTCCTCTCTCGATTTCCTCCCTTGAAAAGTTGTCCTCGATAAACTTCTGTACATCCTGGAGCTTCATCTTTACCTTGGGCCTGGAAAACAGCTTGGCACCCTGGACAGAAAACAGCATTACATCATGGTACGCCTTCATAAACGGCTCAATCGGCTCCAAATCGGACGACCCAAACAATTGGTAATCCTCTGCCTCGTTTTTGAAGTGGACAATCGGAATAAATCCCCACGGGTTTTCGTATACCCCTTCTATTCTGCGCCTTATATCATCGGGCGCACTGCCCTCGATTGTTATCTCTCTGGCCGTTGGTGTTATTACCTCAACAACCTGATAGCTGTATCTCAAGCTGCCATCCCTATCTCTGTTTTCTACTGGCGTTTTTATGATGACTTCCATATATGCGCCATTAATGGGATCCGGAATCGGCGTGACCCACTCGGGTGGTATAAGCTGCATGTCAAACACTTCTTGCGTATCAAACCGGCCCTTTGTCCGCACTATCCTGGCAAACACATCCCCGTCACGCAACGTGTTCCTGTTTATACGGATCATCTTGCTGCTCCATTTGTCAAATGTGGTTTCAAGCTCCATGTTTGCTTCTGGGTCCTCATGCTTGAAGTGCGGTACACCCATAAATCCAGTAGTGGTATTAATGACTGGCCTGGCAAATGAAGCGCCCAGCTTGTACCTGTCGTCCGTATTGTAATACAAAGCCCGTGCAAGTCTATAATCCACCCGGCTGGAATCCAGCCTGTACTGTGTGGTCAAAGGACCTGTCACCGGCAGATTAGATATTGTTCTCAAGACTGATATTTCGCCCACTATTTTTGCTATCTGTTTTTGGAAAAAGCCCTTAGCCATAGAAACTTGCCCTCCTAAGTATTTGCTTTATGTCCTCATCAAGCGGTGTGTACTTGTTCAGCTCGATTAGTGCCTGTGTCATCGCATCCACCTGGTCATCATGTGCACCTGTTGGGAAAGCACAACATTCCTCGATAAAGTCGTGAACCCACGGTACTATAGACGGATCCGGTAAGAATACATTCCCCGCTTCTACTTGTGGAGCCACCGCATGAGCTCTAGCCTCCTTGGAACCCTCTGGATTAACAGCCACAAGCCCGCTGATCTCCTTTTTCAGCGTCGCTATAACCGCCGGCCCATTCGCCTTTTCCTCAACCAGCTTTTTGTGCGCCTGCGGCCACTTTGCAGTGAGTGCCCTGACCGCTTGGAGCGTGGTCGGGAAATCCATCCTATCCCTGACCTGGTCGAGCAAATATCTGTTTGCGCCTATCCTCCCCCAGACCTGCCCCACCACAAAACTGCCACTTGCCGTCTCCTTGAAGCTCATATCCCAGCTCTGGATAACCTCATCAAATCGATCCGGCATAACCTTATAGAACTGCCACCATGCCCTCTTGAATATTGCACCTTCCTCCGGTGAAGGCCTCTGCTGATAAAGAGCGTTCCACCAATAGCTGCCTATCGTCTTCTTAATCCGCTCCAATGTCTCTATATCGAATCTCTCCGGCCACAGTGGTTCTCCGGCCTTTCTCCCCAGCACATCATCCTCCTCTGCTATGGCCGGAAAGTTGATTGCCGTCCATTGTTCACCTTCGTTTGAACTCAAAATCCTGCCAACAAGATCGTCATGATGCCAGCGTGTTTGTATAATTATCAGACTTCCATCCGGCTCTAATCGAGTGTATAACGTTGACTGAAACCAATCCCACACCTTATCCCTAATCCGTTTCGAATTCGCTTCTTCTGCGTTTTTGAATGGGTCATCAACAATTATGAGATCCCCACCCTTACCGGTGATGGGACCTCCCGCACCTGCGGTAAACATGCCGCCTCCGTATCTTTCAATTTCCCACCTGTATGCTGCACTACTGTCATCCCGGATCCTAATTCCGAACATTTCCTGACCATGTTCCTCTATGATGTCCCTTACCTTCCGGCCCCAGCTTGCCGCAAAATCGGCCTCATAGCTTGTTAAAATTACCCTTTTGGATGGGTACAGTCCCAAAAACCATGCAGGGAAAAATTGCGACACGAGCATTGATTTGCCGTGTCGCGGTGGGAGCGTAATAATAAGCCGTTTGATTTCACCTCTTACCAGTCGTACCAGCTGCTTTGAGATATAGAGCAGGTGTTTAGCTGGTTCCCATTTCCCTTTCGTCAGGTAGTAAGCCATCGCCGCCGGATTCGTTTTGTACAACTCGCTCAAAAAGCCGGAAGGCAAGCTCCGAGGCTTCCGGGTCCTCGATAATTTTCCTTGCGACGTCATGCTCGATTTTCACCTGCCCTTGCACCTCCTGCTTGACGTCCAGCCGCCGTGCCCACCGTTCCGGGTACCGCCGTTCAAGGAAGGTTGCGATGGCCTGCCAGTTGTCCGGCATGTGCTTCTGCCACATAGCCACCAGCCGAATTTCCGCCTCGTATTCCGCCTTTTTTACGGCCTCGTAAAACTCTCGATATTTTCCACTTTTTGCCTTTTCTCCTTGGACCATCCACCGCCTGAAGGTAGAGTAATCAATTCCAGCATAGGCACAGGCCGCTTCGTAGTAGTTCCCAGCCCGAATGGCATTACAGATTTTCTCTTGTACTTCAGGCGTCAATTTCGACGGCCTACCCATTTTCATCACCACACTTTAACGGCTTTCTGGCCCGTAAACTTCTCCCATCTTGCCAGAATAATATCAACGTATTTAGGTTGCAGTTCCGTGCCGTAGCACACTCTTTTTGTCTTTTCTGCCGCTATGAGAGTGGACCCGGCGCCCATAAACGGATCAAACACTCGATCTTCTCGCAACGTCGTGAGCTTTATAAAAAACTCCGGCAAACCTACAGGGTACATTGCCGGATGATCCCATGTTTCCGTATTGCCTTGAAGACGAATAAGATTTCCAGGCCGTGCTATGCCTTTGATGTACGGCCCCGAAATACCGATATTGCCTGTATTCGTTTTGCTCTTGTTCAACGGAGTTGAAGCCCTCACTCGTGTTGATCGCTTACCTACACTCTTGGGATAAAACCTGATCTTTTGCTGCTTTGAGAAATGAAAGACCCGGCCATATTCGTCCACGAGATTTTCGGTTTCGTCTTCTCCTTCGCCTTCCTCGATCTGCCGTTCGACAAATTCCACATTATCTGTTTTTGCAAACCAGAAAACCGGCTCGAAATCATTTTTGAGCCGGTTTTTCCACCCACCGGGCAACCCCGGTTTTGTCCAAATAAACTCATCAACGAAACGCCACCCGTATTTCTCCACCATTGCAATGACGAGCTTCATCACGTATAAACTTCTCTGTCCATTTTCCACATGCTCTTTTATATTCACGAAGAAGGACCCTGCATCATCGAGGATCGTCCACATCGCATTTGCTACCGCACCAAACCAGTCTGGGTACTCATCTGCCGAAATTCCGCCATACTCATCCTTGCGTTGCTGCGCATATGGTGGTGAAGTCACTATGGTATTCACTTTCTGCCCTTCCAATAGCCGCTCAAGCAGCTCTACGTCGGTACAATCACCACACGCTATCCGATGATTTCCTAACTGCCATATATCACCCGGTTGCGCCCTTTCCGGAATTTCCGGCAGTTTCTTTTCTCTTTGCGTATCCGATTCGTCTAGCTCTGTTAGTAACTGCTCGATCTCTTCCGGACTAAAGCCCGTCAGTTCAATATCGAAATCGTCAGCATCCAGCTCGGCAAGTAAATCCTTTAACTTCACGTAATCCCAATCACCCTGAATTTTATTCAGGGCTATGTTTAAGGCTTTTTCCTTGTTCTCGGGGAGATCTACCACCGACACTTCTACTTCGGTATAGCCCATTTCCTTTAAAACTTTTAAACGTTGATGCCCATTTATTAATCTGCCAGTTCGCTTATTCCACACTAAAGGTTCAACAAGGTCAAATTCCAAAATCGAACGTTTTAATTTTTCATATTCTGGATCACCTGGTTTCAAGTCTTTACGTGGATTGTAATATGCTGGTTCCAGCTTATCAATATCAATTTTGCATATTTCCATTCACTTCACCACCTTGACTTTTTGCATAAAAAAAGAGCCAAGTATTTTTCGTCATCTTTCGACAACAGCCCGGCGGAGGAAACCGAGTTGCGGAGGAAAGCATACAATTCTACACTACCATTGTAACATAAATACAAACCAAAATTGTGCTGCACTTTTTGGTCAAAATATATCCGGCATCACAATAGTACTTGTAATAGGGTCATATAACCCATATTTTGCAGCTAGATTTGAAATATATATCACAATTTCATCCTTCCAGTAATAAAAAGTCCTACGCTCAATATAAAGTCTTTCGCATATGTCATCTGGCGCTAATTCTTCAAAATATCGCATTTCAAGCAATCTGCCTTTATCTGTATTTTTGTATCTATCCCTTGTGATATCTATGATCTGAATCCATTTACGCATTGTCTCAAGCTTCTCATCGCACAGCTTAACAGCGGCTATAGCAGTGGGGTCTGAATAATAGCCATTGCTGTGCACATTAACTTTTAGCTCACTTCCCCGAGCATTGATTATCTCTTCTTCTTTCTCCGCCAACTTGCGTTTTATTTCAAAATAATGATACAAGACCTTTTCAATTGCTCTGTAGATTTTCCTGTTTAAACTGCCCAATATTCGTTCCCTCCCTATCCGCCCGGATTGTAACCATCCTCTCCCCTTCCCATCTGAATAAGCTCCACGAACTCTGAAAAACGCATTATGACAATCCAGTTCTCTCGATCCCCGTCCTCCCTAAAAAAGATATAATTTGTATGTTTATCCTGGTTGAGCCATTTTTGGATTGTTTTTAAGCCTGTTTTTCGCCTTTTAACCTCAATCCGTTTCCCATTTGCCAACATTACGTCACCGGCATATTTGCTGGATTTAAGTACACCGCTTAGCGGTACACGTTCCGCCTTTATCCCATATTTTTGAAGCAACTCGACGAGCTCGTATTCCCCTGCTTTCCCTTTTCTGATGCTCTTTCTGCCCATTTTTAACTCTCCCTATATCATTTGAACATTTCTCTCGCCAATGAGACTGCTAGATGCTCATCATTTCCCCAATACAAAAGGTTTAAATAATTTTTTTC
>Ga0247720_100194_pt1 | contig 28061 bp, 30 predicted proteins | sample MSEWel2015_12_15_FD_189078 | JGI IMG/M metagenome (GOLD analysis project Ga0247720, IMG submission 189078) | Subsurface sediment microbial communities from gas well in West Virginia, United States - MSEEL Well Study Marcellus 3H_2015_12_15 | ecosystem: Environmental > Terrestrial > Deep...
GGTTTTAAGCCATGGGATTACTATTTTAATGGGACCTTCCGGAACAGGTAAATCGACTTTACTGCGTACACTTGCGGGTCTGAATCAAGGAAATCCTCAACTCAAGTTCAGCGGTGAGATCATTTTTAATGGTTATTCATTATTCGACTCTGATAAAAAACCTGCCTTAGTTCAGCAGAAATTAATTCATATTACACAGACTGTTAAAGAAAATATTCTTTCACATTTACCTAATCGTTCGAGCTTAGATTTACAACAACAACTCCGTCTAATTCAGCAGTTATGCGATCAGTATGATCAAACTTGGATTCTGGCAAAGCTTCACCAATCGACGGCAACTTTAGAACGCCATGAAGCAAAGAATTTAGCAATTTTATATACCTTGTTGTCAGAGCCAGCACTGTTGATGATTGATGAACCAACGGTGGGGTTATCTGATTCCGATGCGATTTTTGTGCATGATTTAATCCGAAAAATTGCCAAAAAAATCCCGATTTTGATTGTATCTCACCATATTCAGCGATCTAAAAAATTAGCCAATTACGTTGGTTTATTAGCAAATGGTTGCATACAAGAAAGTAGCTCAGCAGAAGCTTTTTTTGAATATCCTCAACACGAGATGACGAAACAATTTCTGAGAACTGGGTCCTGTGCGGAGCTTTCTGCTGAAGAGTTAGATCGACAAGAGCAATCGTTGATGAATCTCCAAGTAGCGACTTCAAAACATTTGAGTTTAGCTAAACCTTTAGTAGACGTTGATCAAATATCAAATGAACCAATTTTAGACTGCTCGCAGAAAATCCAAAGTCGTGAAGATACAGACACAAATCTGCAACACGTTGATTTTTTAGAACACGAAGCGGATGCAAAAAACCAAGCTAGAGGCCCTTTGGGATTTGTTTGGCTAATTCGCGGACGGCTTGCTGGTTGTCCGTGTCCTGGAGTAGTTCGAGAGACGGCACTTGATTTGAAGTATTTACAGGATGTTGGAATTACTGATTTGGTATCACTAACCGAGGAAAGTTTTAACCCTGATCTAGCCGCTGAATTTGGCATAACCGTTTCACATTTCCCGATTGACGATATGTCAGTTCCATCTTTGCAGGATGCTTATCAGTTTTGTCTATTTATTGATCAAAAAATATCTCATCGCAAATCCATTGCTTTGCACTGTAAAGCAGGTTTGGGGCGAACAGGAACGATGTTGGCTGTTTACTTTTTATGGAAAGCAAGGCTTCAAAAGACTGCACTTGAGGCAATCGAATATATACGTTCTCTGAATTACTTGATGATTCAATCTGAGCAACAGATTGATTTTTTGTATGATTTTTCAATTTTTTTAGAAAAACACATTGACTCTAATGTGTTGGTTAGCAAGGCGTAACTCGCCATACAAGGGGAAATAAGATGTTAGATGATGCTTTACAACGTGCAATGACCAGCGTACCAGACTGTCTCGCAGCTGGTTTTGTAGATTTAAATTCAGGAATGATTTTAAGTATTAAAACGGTTGATTCACATCCTTCGGAAGTGTTTGATTTTTTAGCTGCCGCTACAGCTGATCTTTTTCAGGGGCCGAATGTTGTCGCAATTGAGAAAATCTTTAAAAAATCACGTGGTTTGATGGATGAAGATAATTATCACTACTTCCAAGAAATTATCGTGAATAGTGAAAATTTGATCCACGTATTTATTCGTACCAAAGATCAAAACGAGATCGTATGTTTTGTTTGCCGTAAAGGTGCGAACTTAGGCATGGTGTTGACTAAGGCTCGTATTGCTTTACCAACGATTGAACGCGCGTTCCACGCATAATTCAGTCGATGCGTATGTTTTAAGCAAAGTCTAACTTTGCTTAAAACAACGATGAACTTCATGATGAATTTTCAAAAAGGTGAGCGTGATGCCGCATCTTGAATTTGCAGGATATACGATTGAAAGTAAAGCTGACGAAACGGTTTTAGCATGCTTTCAGCGTTCAGGTATAGAGATCGATTTTTCATGTAAAAGCGGTGTATGCCATCGTTGCATGTTGAAATGTATTTCTGGTGACATTCCTGAACAGGCAAGTCGTAGGCTACCTACCACACATCAAGGGCAAAACTATTTACTCGCGTGTCAGTGTGTTCCAACAACGGATATGAAATTAGTTGCGAAGTCAGACGAAGACAGCATAACGCAATGTATGGTTTTGTCATCAATTTCACAAGCAGATCATAGTCTGATTCAAGCAGAGCCTTATAGAGAACTGACTTATCAAAAAGGTCAGCATGTTTATGTAACTGATATCTCAAAACGGTATTCAATATTAGCAAAATTAGTAAGTGATCCTGAGCAAGAAACATCACTGAGCATTGAAATTGCTAAAAAGGATATGGAGTGGGTTCAAGAGCAAGGATTGGATCAGTTAGGAAATGAGTTCTACCTGAAAGGCCCAATTAGCGCACCTCAAGTCATAATCGAAAACGATGTAGCGATCAATCCAGCCTTATGGGAAGCGTTGGGCGGGGATCATACAGTCAGAAAAATTTTGACCGAATTCTATAAGAAAGTATATGCCGATCAGCAACTTGCTCCATTTTTTGAAAGAGTAACTATAGATCGAATTATTGGAAAACAATTTGCATTTTTAAAACAGTTAATTACAGGTGAGTCGACTTTCTTTGGCGAGCAACCAAGAAACTCACATCATTGGATGGTGATCTCAGATGAGTTATTTGAGCACCGTATGTTACTGATGCATCAAACTTTATTAGAACACAAACTATCGGCTGATTTGATTGAACAATTTGAACGTTATGAGCTGCAATTTAAAAACGATATTGTCAAATCCCAAGCTTGGTTAAAACAAGTCGGTGATTTATTAGTAGACACTGAAAAATATGAAGAATGTCAGTTAGATGAAGCAACAGTTTGTGATTATTGTGAGGCGGAAATTGAGCAAGGCACCGTGGTGAGATTTCATATGCGTCTTGGAAAATTGGCTTGTAAAGCATGTTCAAAATAATGTGGCGATGGATAAAGCTTTAGCAATTATCCAGTAAAAATTTACTTGATGAATGGTCGAATAGGAGAGAAAAAAAATGATTGGTCAATTTTCAAGAACAGCAATGGTGTTTATTGAAAAAACCTTACGTGAATGTGAACAATGTATAGGTTTTTCGGGAGCTGCTCTGTCTAGCCCTGATGGTTTGGTTCTGGCGATGCATGGACAAATCTCAGGTGATGAAGCCGCAGCATGTGCATCTAGTTTGTTTGTAGAGTCAGAAACTGCTTTAAGTTATATCGGAGAGTCCGAGCCACGTATGATGTTGCTATGGACTGCAAATAAATTGTTGGCTTTGCACTTGCTTAAAAATGGCAGTATTTTCTTTGTGACATCCACTGAAAAAAATAATTTTAATGCGGTGCTTAAATTTAGTTTAGAAACATCAAAAAAACTGGATAACGCTTTAAGCATAATGGGTTAAACAAACTTAAACATGCTAGAAGATTTAACTACTCATGATCATTTTGAATGAGAAGATAGTTCCTTGTTTGTTCCCGCTTTTAAAGGAGGGAACAAGCACGATTTTGGATTAGATTTGCTCTAAAGGTTACTTCAATTGATTAGTCAAAACCAAACAAAGCTAGATCAAGTTTAAGTTTTATAAGTCGATAATAAAATACTGGTTTCACTATTGTAAATTCCTGAAATATTACGAATTCTTTCTAATGCTTTGTCGAAATTTTCTAAACTATCGGACTGTAATTCGACCAAAATATCCCATTTACCATTGGTGGTATGTACACGTTCAACTGCCGATTCTAGGCGGAGTTCTCGTATCACTGCTTGTGCCTTAGTGCCTTCAACCATGACATTCATCCATGCACGAATGATATTTTTTTCAACATTTGGGCGATAACGAACCGTATAGCCTGTAATGATGCCTGTGCTTTCCATGTACTCAATTCTCTTTTGAACAGTGGCACGTGAAACGCGTGCTTTCGCAGCTAAGTCCGTGATCGACATTCGTGCATTATCTTTGAGCAATCCTAAGATAATATGATCAACATTATTCATTTTGATATTTTTTATTAGCAAATTGATAAAAAATATCTCATTTTAATTATTTTAAAGAATTTTGTGAATCATTTTGATTATTAATAATAGTGCTAATAGAAGCTCCAAACATTTTTAACGTTGTCAGCGCAAGTCACTAATGTAGTCATGGAACGATGGAGTGAAAGGATTCTCTTTTGAATCAAAGGGAATCTATAGATAACAGGGAAAACTGATTAATTAAGGAATAGATGATGTCTTTATCATATACGGGTCAACATGGCGGTGCTTGGCAAACTTATCTCACTCAAATTGATCGAGTGGCACCTTATCTTGATGCTGATTTAAGTAATTTTATTAATACCCTTAAAACGCCAAAGCGTACATTAATCGTTGATGTTCCAATCGTGATGGATGATGGTTCTATCCGTCATTTTGAAGGTTATCGTGTACAACACAATTTATCACGTGGTCCAGGTAAAGGTGGTATTCGTTACCACCAAGACGTTGAATTAAATGAAGTCATGGCGCTATCTGCATGGATGACCATTAAAACTGCAGTACTTAATCTCCCATTTGGTGGTGCAAAAGGTGGTATCCGTGTTAATCCAAAAGAGTTATCTCCGCGTGAGTTAGAGCGTTTAACTCGTCGTTTTACCAGTGAAATCAGTCCAATTATCGGTCCTCAAATTGATATTCCAGCACCAGATGTGGGTACCAATGCCAACATTATGGGTTGGATGATGGACACGTACTCAAGTATCAAAGGTCATACAGTCACAGGTGTAGTCACTGGTAAACCTGTGCATTTAGGTGGTTCATTGGGTCGTGTACGTGCGACTGGTCGTGGTGTATACGTGACGGGTTTGGAAGTCGCGAAACGCATAGGTTTAGCGGTTGAAGGCAGTAAAGTTGCTGTACAAGGTTTTGGTAATGTTGGTAATGAAGCCGCTTACTTGTTTAGCCATGCTGGTGCAAAAGTTGTTTGTGTACAAGACCATACAGGCACGATTTTTAATGCTGAAGGTATGAATGTTAAAGCATTACAAAAACATGTTACTGAACATGGTGGTGTAATGGGCTTTGCAGATGCAACGGTGATTGCTGATGAGGAGTTTTGGAATGTTGAGATGGACATTCTCATCCCAGCAGCATTGGAAGGACAAATTACAGTCGAGCGTGCACAAAATCTAAAAGCAAAAATCGTGCTTGAAGGTGCCAATGGTCCGACATATCCAGAAGCAGACGATGTATTTGTTCAACGCAATATTACCGTTGTTCCAGATGTTATCTGCAACGCAGGTGGTGTAACCGTCAGTTATTTTGAATGGGTTCAGGATATGGCGAGCTACTTCTGGAGTGAAGATGAAATCAATGAGCGCCTTGATAAGTTAATGATTCAGGCAATTGCTGATGTTTGGAATACGGCTGAGCTTAAAGGATGCAGTTTGCGTACTGCTGCTTATATCTTGGCATGTGAACGTATCTTAAAAGCACGTAAAGAACGCGGTATTTTCCCTGGTTAATAAAGGGTATAGAACAGGCTTCGGCCTCGGGCTTGTGGTATTGACACAAGCCCAAAGATTAAACAGGAAGTGAGTATATAAAATGAATGATGTCGCTATTACACGTAGTCATTTTAATGACTGGATGGTTCCCGTCTTTGCCCCAGCAAACTTTATTTTAGTCCGTGGCGAGGGTTCTCGTCTTTGGGATCAGAACGATAAAGAATATATTGATTTTGCGGGTGGAATTGCGGTGAATGCTTTGGGTCATGCGCATCCTGTTGCAGTCAATGCCTTAACTGAACAAGCACAGAAGCTTTGGCATATTGGCAATGGTTATACCAATGAACCAGTTTTACGCCTTGCCAAACAATTAGTGGATAGCACATTTGCAGACAAAGTATTTTTCTGTAACTCAGGTGCAGAAGCGAATGAAGCTGCTTTGAAATTAGCTCGAAAAATTGGTTTGCTCAGTGGTAATCCAAACAAAAATCATATCGTTGCATTTAAAAATGCCTTCCATGGTCGTACCTTATTTACCGTTACTGCTGGCGGCCAACCAAAGTATTCTCAAGACTTTGCACCATTACCTGAAGGCATTCAACATACGGCATTTAATGATTTAGAAGCAGCGAAAGCTGTAATTAATGAAAATACATGTGCCGTAATTGTCGAGCCGATTCAAGGTGAAGGTGGTGTGGTTCCAGCGGATCTTGAGTTTTTAAAAGGTCTACGTGCCTTATGTGATGCCAATGGTGCGGTATTAATTTTTGATGAAGTACAAACAGGTGTCGGTCGTACAGGCTCTTTGTATGCCTATATGAATACAGGTGTTACCCCAGACATCTTAACGACTGCTAAAGCATTAGGTGGTGGTTTCCCAATTGGTGCGATGATCACGACAGACCATTATGCCAATATGTATGCCGTAGGCGATCATGGTACGACTTATGGTGGTAATCCACTGGCATGCGCAGTAGCAGGTGCAGTTTTTGAGTTTATTAATACGCCTGAAGTTTTAGAGGGTGTGAAACAACGTCATCAATATTTCGTAGATGCATTAAATAAAATCAATGCGCAATATGGATTATTCAAAGAAATTCGTGGTCAAGGTTTGTTGATTGGTTGTGTACTGAAAGATGAACATGCAGGTAAAGCTAAAAATATCGTCACACTTGCGGGTGAAGAGGGTTTATTAGCTCTAGTTGCGGGTGCAGATGTCGTGCGCTTTACTCCTTCACTGATTATTCCAATGGAAGATATTGATGAAGGTTTAAATCGTTTTTCTCGTGCATTAGCACGTCTCTAAATCTGCTGTGAGCATCTAACCATGATGATTGTTAGACATGCAGCGCATCGGGACTTAGATGACATTTATCGTTTAGCGCAACGAGCAGGTGAGTCAGGTATCGGCCTGACTTCCTTGCCGCAAAACAAAGAAATCTTGGCAGCGCGAATTGCACGCACGATAGGAACTTTAGAAGGTACGACTGAGCAGTGTGATGCAAGCTATTTGTTTGTTCTAGAAGACACCTTATCTCAGACAATCGTTGGTGTAAGTGCCATCGAGGTTTCGGTTGGATTAAAAGAGCCATTCTATAACTTTCGTGTGGCGAAACAGGTACATGCTTCTAAAGCACTCAATGTTTACAATGCTTTAGACACCTTATTTTTGAGTAATGATCATACAGGTTGTAGTGAGTTATGTACCTTATTCCTTGATCCTGAGTATCGAAAAAATCAAAACGGTAAGTTTCTTTCTAAGGTTCGTTTTCTATTTATTGCTGCATTTCGCTCGTATTTTGAAGATCGCTTAATCGCAGAAATGCGAGGTTTCTTAGATCAAAATGGTCATTCACCATTTTGGGATGCGTTGGGTTATCACTTCTTCAATATGGATTTCGCGACCGCTGATTATTTAAGTGGTATCGGTCAAAAAGTCTTTATCGCTGAACTAATGCCAAGATTTCCTGTCTACGTCAATCTATTACCAGCTGAGGCTAGAGCGGTAATTGCAGAAGTGCATCCGCATACCTTGCCTGCAGCAAAAGTTTTGATGTCAGAAGGACTTAAATATCAAGGTTATGTCGACATCTTTGATGCTGGACCTACTTTAGAAGCGAATACTGCGGATTTGCGGGCGGTCAAAGAAAGTCGAACAGTGAAAGTCAAAATCACTGAGCAAATCGAAACGACTGATACACACTATTTGGTCGCAAATGACCAATACAAAAATTACTGCGTGCTGTTGATCAATAACAAAGTCTGTGATGGCGATACCTTAATGATCACATCTGCACAAGCTCAAGCTCTCCAAGTTAACGAACAGGATGAAGTACGAGTTTTAGCATTAGATAAAATGGAGAATCACTAATGTCGCAAGGTGAATTATTAATTAATGGTGCTTGGGTACAGGGAAAGGGTACAAGCTTTATTAAAACCAACCCTGTGAGCAATCAACAGATTTGGTCTGGTTATGAAGCTAATGTTGCTGATGTTGAGGCAGCTTGTAATGCTGCTAGAACAGCTTTCCCAGCATGGGCACGCTTAGGTTTAGAGCAACGTGTAGCTATTATTGAACGCTTTGCAAGTTTACTTGAACAAAATAAAAATCAACTTGCACAAGTCATCAGTCAAGAAACCAGTAAACCACTGTGGGAAACACTCACAGAAGTACAATCGATGATTGGAAAAATCGCGATTTCAATCCGTGCATATCATCAACGTACAGGTTTTAGTGAAACTGAAATGCCAGATGGCATCGCATCTTTACGTCATCGTCCTCATGGGGTACTTGCAGTTTTCGGACCGTATAATTTCCCAGGACATCTACCTAATGGACACATTGTTCCTGCATTAATTGCAGGTAATACGGTTGTGTTCAAGCCAAGCGAATTAACGCCTTGGACAGCCGAAGAAACTGCAAAATTGTGGCAACAGGCAGGGTTACCAAATGGTGTGCTCAACCTTGTGCAAGGTGGTCGTACGACAGGAGAGGCTTTAGCTGCTGCTGAACAAATTGACGGTTTACTGTTTACGGGAAGTGCCAACACTGGCTATCACCTGCATAAACAAATGGCAGGCGCACCTGAAAAAATCCTAGCCCTTGAAATGGGGGGTAACAACGCTTTAATCATTGATGAAGCAACTGATATTGATGCAGTGGTGAATCTAGCTATTCAATCCGCTTTCGTGTCTGCGGGGCAACGTTGTACATGTGCACGCCGTATCATTGTAAAACATGGCGTTAATGGTGATGCATTCATTCAACGTTTTGTTGAAGTCACAAAGAACTTAGTGATCGGGGCTTGGGATGCTGAACCACAACCATTTATGGGCGGGGTGATTTCATCTCATGCGGCAGATCAGATGCTGGCTGCACAAAGCAAATTGATCGCACTAGGCGCAAAACCATTGTTAGCAATGACTCGTCCTCAAGCTGACAGTTCATTACTCAGTGCCGGAATTTTAGATGTGAGTGAAGTGAATGCAATCCCAGACGATGAATATTTTGGTCCTTTGACGACGATCTATCGTTATCACGATTTTGATGAAGCGCTCAAAATAGTCAACAACACACGTTTTGGTTTAGCTGTAGGTTTGGTTTCTCCTGATCGTGAATTATTTGATCGAGTATTGATCGAAGCACGAGCTGGCATTGTGAACTGGAATAAACCATTAACTGGCGCATCGAGTGCTGCTCCATTTGGTGGTGTGGGTGCATCGGGTAATCATCGTGCAAGTGCGTTTTATGCAGCAGATTATAGTGCGTGGCCGATGGCTTCACTGGAAAGTGATAGCGTTACACTGCCGTCAAAATTATCACCGGGCATTGTGCTCTAAGTTAAATCGTGCCGTGACGATATGGAGAAAAAAATGTCAGGTTATGAAATCAATTTTGATGGCTTGGTTGGACCAACTCACCATTATGCAGGTCTTTCTTTTGGTAATGTTGCTTCAACAAAAAACCGTAATAATGCATCCAATCCTAAATTAGCAGCCAAACAGGGCTTAATGAAAATGAAAGCCCTTGCGGATTTAGGGCTTAAACAAGGGGTGTTTGCTCCACAAGAGCGTCCACATGTTCCGACCTTACGCCGTTTAGGTTTTACAGGTAGTGATATTGATGTCATTGCACAGGCAATGCGAACTGCACCTGCCTTGTTATCTTCACTCAGTTCAGCATCTTCAATGTGGACTGCAAACTCATGCACCGTGTCACCATCGGCTGATAGTGCGGATGGACGTGTACATTTTACAGCCGCAAATCTAAATAATAAGTTCCATCGCTCAATTGAGCATCATACGACAACGCGAATCCTTAAAGCGATGTTCGATAATGATGTATATTTCGCGCATCATGAAGCCTTACCTGACGCAGCACTATTTGGTGATGAGGGTGCAGCCAATCATAACCGTCTAGGCGGTGGATACGAGCAAGCTGGCGTACAAGTTTTTGTTTACGGACAGCAACAGCTCGGTGGTACGGTTGCGCCGAAGAAATTCCCTGCACGTCAAACCCGTGAAGCGAGTGAGGCGATTGCACGTTTACATCGTTTAGATGCAAAACGGACGGTATTTATTCAACAGAATCCTGACGTGATTGATCAAGGTGTATTTCATAACGATGTGATTGCGGTAAGTAACCAACAAGTACTTTTTCATCATCAACATGCGTTTTTGAATCAAACACAAGCCTTGAATGAAATTCGTCAGAAAATGGCAGGGATTGAGCAAGAATTTATTTCAATCGAAGTGCCTGAAAACCGTGTGAGTGTTGAAGATGCTGTTGCGACATATTTATTCAATAGCCAAATTTTGACACGAGCAGATGGTGGGATGAGTATCGTTGTACCTGAAGAGTCTCGTCAAAATAAAGCGGTTTGGAACTACTTGAATGACATGATTCAGATGGGTACGCCAATTGATGAAATTAAGGTGTTTGATCTGCGTGAAAGTATGCGTAATGGCGGTGGACCAGCATGTTTGCGCTTACGTGTCGCGGTCAATGAAAAAGAGTTAGCAGCAGTTAATCCAAATTTATTTATGAATGACCGTTTGTTTAAGATCCTCAACCAATGGGTTGATCAACATTATCGTGATGAATTAACTCAGGATGATTTAGCTGATCCAAGTTTGTTGATTGAGAGTCGTACAGCGTTAGATGAATTAACCAAAATTTTAGGTTTAGGTTCTGTTTATCACTTTCAACGCTAATCATCGTAGTGAAAAGATGGATGTGGATTTTCCTCAAATCCGAATGCTCACAATTGCTTTGGATTTGAGGTGGTTAAACAAGGGAATGATGGCATATGGTTGATCTACTCGAATTAACTCTTACACAGCAAGCACCTAATCAAACTCAAGGTGAAACAACTGAATTTACTTGGCAATGGCTAGGTGAAGGGTTATTGGTATGCACGCCTAAAACAAGCTATAACAAGGCCATCATCTTTTCTGCGGGTATTCATGGAAATGAAACGGCACCGATTGAATTACTCGCAAAGATGGTTCAAGACCTGTTCGCTTCTCGTTTACGTTTGACGGAGCGAGTCCTTTTTGTTTTCGGTAATCCTCAAGCTATTCGCAAAGGTGTACGTTATCTAGAAAATGATATGAACCGCATGTTTTGTGGAGCTTATCAACAATTAAATTCTGATGAAGAAACAAAACGTGCTCAGCTTTTAGAGCAAATTACCGCAGAGTTTTTCCAGCAAAGTCGTAGTGATGCTCAACGCTATCATTATGATTTGCATACGGCTATACGCACATCACTATTAGCTGTATTTGCCTTATTCCCTTATCAGATGCAACCCTACGATGATTTTCTCATAGATAGCCTCAACGCTGCTGATCTTGATGCTTTGGTGTATCACAACGCTGTTGGTAAAACGTTTATTCATTTTACAACTGAGTATTTTCAGGCTGCCAGCAGTACTTTGGAGTTAGGTAAAGCAAAGCCATTTGGTCAAAATGATTTAGCTGAATTTTCTGCAATTGATCAAGTGCTTCGTGCCGTAATTACAGGTGAAGCTTTACCTCAACGACAAAAAGCATCGCTTCGTCAATTCAAGGTTGTAGATTCAATTGTTAAACAAAGTGAGGATTTTCAACTGCGATTAGATGCGAATGCACCTAATTTTTCGACCTTTGAAAAAGGCGATGTAATCGCGACTCAAGAGGCAGGAAATTATATTGCAAGCGATCAGCAAGTTTGGATTTTATTTCCAAATCCGAACGTCAAAGTAGGATTAAGAGCAGGGCTAATTCTCAAAGAAATAATGTAGATAACGCCATTCGAAAGATTTTAAGCGGTTCAAGGAAATGATGTATATGGAGTTTGAATATGGATGTTCAGTAGAAAAATACGCAGAAAAAAGATATCCGTTGGATATTGATTGTTATGAAAGTGAAACAGCAAGGACAGGTTGTCATAAGAATATCGTTGGAGTGATCGTGTATGAGTAACAATAATGAAAAAACATTTCCTTCAGGTGAACTCCTGAGTGAGCAATATGTGCCGCAACAAGACACATCAAGCCATTTAAATACTTCGTTGTCAGAAGTAGATGTCACTAAACCTTTGAAACGTGCAATGACAAAACGTCATTTGGTCATGATTTCTTTAGGAGGTGCGATTGGAACAGGACTGTTTCTTGGTTCAGGAGATGTTATTTCTCAAGCTGGCCCAATTGGAGCAATTTTATCTTATCTCCTTGGGGGCGTAATTGCTTACATGGTCATGCTGTGCTTAGGCGAGTTAGCCGTGCATATGCCCGTATCAGGTTCGTTCGGTGAATATGCCAGAACTTATATTGGACCTGGTACAGGTTACATGATTACGTGGTTGTATTGGTTAACTTGGACCGCAACATTGGGGACGGAGTTTACTGCGGCAGCATTATTGATGCAGGAGTGGTTTCCATCCATTTCCATGTGGACATGGACGCTGTTATTTGCAGGATTAATTTTTTCACTGAATGTCAGTTCAACGCGTTTATTTGCAGAATCTGAATTTTGGTTATCGTTAGTTAAAGTTTTAACCATCATTTGCTTTATTGGTTTGGGGCTAGCCGCTATTTTCGGAGCTATTTCCTATCATGGGCATGAATCAGCGCCTTTATTTAGTAAATTAACAGAGCACGGTTGGTTTCCAAATGGAATATTTCCTATTTTTGCGACCATGTTAATTGTGAATTTTGCATTCTCAGGTACTGAGTTGATTGGTGTTGCTGCGGGTGAAGCAGAAGAACCTGCTAAAACCGTTCCTAAAGCAATCAATGCTGCGATATGGCGACTCCTGATTTTCTTTGTTGGTACGATTATCGTGATCTGTGCCTTATTGCCATATGACATGGCGGGTTTAAATGCAAATTCGGTAAGTAATAGTCCTTTTGTAACTGTATTCAATTACATCGGTATTCCATATGCTGAAGATATTATTCGTTTTGTGATTATCACTGCATTGTTATCTGCTGCGAATTCTGGATTATTTGCTGCTTCACGTATGATGTGGTCATTATCGACTAAAAATCAGTTACCTAAAGTTTTCGCAAAATTGACACGTTCAGGTACACCGATTATTGCAATTATCGTGACGATGTTTGGTGCAATACCTGGTTTATTGTCTGAGCACTTTGCACCTGAAACAATTTTCAAAAATTTATTAGGTGTTGCTGCATTCACTATGGTTGTAGTGTGGATTTCGATCTGTGTCTCTCAATTTAACTTCCGTAGACAATGGATTAAATCTGGTAACACTGTTAAAGATCTCAAATTTGCTGCGCCGTTATTCCCATTAACTCCTATTTTAGGTGGGGCATTCTGCGTCATTACATGTATTAGTATGGTGACTGATCCATCGATGCAAGTTGGATTTGTATGTTGTGTTTTGTTTATCATCGCTTGTTATGCAAGTTATGCGATTTTCTATAAAGATAAACAGGTAAATTAATTTCTTAATCGGAAAGTTGGAGTGACATCTCCAACTTTCTTTTTATATAAAAAAGAATAAAACTTACTTTTAGAGATGACTCACATTTTATTCACGCTGAGCTACTTATAGTTGAAAAGTATAGTTTTCGATGAAGAGGATAAAATGAAAGTAAAAACGCTATTAAGTCTATCTGTATTGTCTATTTCATTAAGCACTTTAAGCTTTCCCACCTTTGCAAACACACCAAAAGCAGTTGATAAAATTGATATAAACCAATATGTAGGTAAATGGTATGAAATTGCACATTTACCGATGTATTTTCAACGTCAATGTGTAAGTGATACTAGCGCTAAATATGCAATCAAAGCTGACAATACAATATCGGTACTTAATAGTTGTCGTACTGCCTCTGGAGAAATGAAAAGTTCAGAGGGCGTAGCCTATCCACAAAATCAGGGAAAAAGTCAGTTGAAAGTGAGCTTTTTACCAAAAGGATTACGTTGGTTACCATTTACCAAAGGCGATTATTGGGTATTGAGAGTTGATCCAGATTATAAAGTTGCTTTGGTTGGCGGACCATCAACAAAATATTTATGGATACTTTCAAAAACTCCAACAATCGATGAAGCTACTTATCAATCCTATTTACAAACCGCCAAACAGCAAGGTTATGATTTAAGTAATTTAATTAAAACAACTCATACTTCACCATAATCGATTCAGTCAGGTGTGATTGTTCACATCTGACTTCGCTTTTCGCTTAGCAAGCTGTTTACATTTTTGGGAACAGAAGTTCACATCACCCCAGCTTCTTTCCCATTTTTTTCGCCATGTGAAAGGGCGTAAACAATAAGCACAAATTTTTTCAGGTAAATGAAGTTTCTTATGCATGATTAGAGTTCTTCGATACGTTTTTGTAGATCATTCGCATGAGTCAAAATTGTATTTTGATCATCTTGGCTAAGCTTATCCCATTGTTTATACATCATTGACATTCTGTGATTTGAGCTAAAGAAAACACGGTGTTTGGCTAAGAAATTCCAGTATAAGCTATTGAAAGGACAGCTATCTTGTTCAGTTTTGGTTTTGACATTGTAGTGGCAGTTCTGACAGTAGTTAGACATACGATGAATATAGTTGCCTGAAGCTGCATAAGGTTTACTTGCCACGAGACCACCATCTGCAAACAAAACCATACCGTGAGTATTAGGTAACTGCACCCATTCAAAAGCATCTGCATAAACACTGAGATACCAATCATTCACTTGTTTAGGTGAAATACCATTTAATAAAGTAAAGTTCCCAATCACCATTAATCGTTGTATGTGATGGGCATAAGCATTTTCCAAAGAATTTCTTAAAGCTTCACGCAAACATAGTATTTTAGTTTCAGCTGTCCAGAAATAATCAGGAAGGTTACGATCTGCCTGTAACTCATTTAAATTAGGATAAGTTGGCATTTTTAACCAATATATTCCTCGAATAAATTCACGCCAACCTAAGATTTGACGGATGAAACCTTCAGCAGCATTTAGCGGAACATGATGATCAAAGTATGCTTGTTGTGCAGCATCACAGACTTCTTTTGGAGAAAGTAAGCCACAATTTAGATAAGGAGAAAGCAGACTATGAAAGAGATAATCCTTTCCACTGACCATTGCATCTTGATATTGACCAAAATGAATTAATTGATAATTAATAAAATATTCGAGCGCTTCTAGGGCTTGTTGTCGAGTCGTTGCCCAGTTGAAATGATTGATCTGACCGATATGTTCTTTAAACTCTGTTTTAACCAACTCAATGACATCTAAGTCAATTTGATCTCGATCAAATTGTAGAGCTGAGGGGATTGGGTCATTCTTATTCCAAGCTTGTCTATTTTCGATATCATAATTCCATTTCCCACCGATTGGTTCATTACCACTCATTAAGTAACCAGTTTGCTGTCTTAGCTTTCGGTAGAAAAATTCCATGCGTAAGGTTTTGGTATTTGAAGCCCAGTTGCGAAAAGCTTGGGGAGAACAAAAAAAACGATCGTCATTAAGGATTTGTACTGGAATTTTAAGTTGCTTAGACCATGTGGTTGCAATCGCTTCTTGTAATCGAAATTCACCACTTTCTGTGATGATCAATGCATCAGCTGGATTTTTTTCTAATTGTGCTTGGATAAAATCAATAAATCCTTGGGCAGCTTGTGTACGGTCAAATGTTTGATAACGAATCTTCCAACCTTGTGCTTTTAATGATTTTGCAAAATGGCGCATTGCACTGAAAATAAATGCGATTTTTTGAGGATGGTGCTGTACATAGGTAGCTTCTTCAACCAACTCCGCCATCAAAATGAGATCTTGATCTTTATCAAGCACTTTGAGTGTGGCAATTTGCTCTGAAAGCTGATCTCCTAAGATTAAGCCGTACCGCATAGGCTTGTCACCAGTACAAAATTTTAATATAGGTGCAGTACTGTAAAATCCTTGTGAATATAAGATCCTTGAATGACTTGTTGTTTAAAAATGATTCATTCAAACAATCGAATTTTAAACATTCGGAATAAAGCTAAATAAATTATTTTTTGACTTAATATTAAATTAAGTTTTCTCGCTTATTCTAAAAATGCAGCATGACAGTTCAAGCATGGCTACACCTTTGGCCACATCTCACGATGTGGTTTTTTTCGGCTACTTAATTTTATATAGAAATCTAATTCTTAGAAAACAACTCGATTTTGTATTTAATTTATATAACTATTAGAAAATTAGGGATTACTCAATCTTTCTTTTTTAGTGTATCTTTATTAAGCGATATGTTCGCAAGAATATATCGAATTCTAAGGATGAGGTCGTTCCATTGGTGATGATACAAAAATACCGATATGCTTTGGCCATATGCGTTGGCTTATTTAGCCACACACAAGCATTTGCGGTGGATAAAGTTACAGTATATGCAGCTGCAAGTTTAACCAATGCGATCAATGAATTAGATGTGCTCTATGAGCAGAAAAATAAAGTTCAAATCCAAACATCTTATGCCGGTTCATCAACTTTAGCCAAACAAATTGAAGCAGGTGCGCCAGCTGATATTTTTATATCAGCAGATGTTCAATGGATGGATTATTTGCAAAAAAAACAGTTGGTATCGGCAAATGATCGCGTGAATTTATTGGGTAATCGTTTGGTAGTGATTGCTCCTAAAGCTCGTCCAATCAAATTAAAAATAGATAAAAGTTTTGATTTCACTAGGGTTGTTCAAGGTAAATGGTGTACAGGTGATACTAAGAGTGTACCTGTTGGGAAATATGCAAAGCAGGCTTTGATCTCGATCGGCTGGTGGGATAAGGTTTCAACTCGCCTAGTGGAGACAGAAGATGTACATGCTGCCTTAAACTTTGTGGCACGTGGTGAATGTCAGTTAGGGATTGTTTACGCTACTGATGCAGCGATCAACAAAAATGTCGTCATCATTGGAACATTTCCAGAAAATACCCATCAACCTATTATTTATCCAATAGGTTTAGTAAAGAAGAATACAGAGTCAATGAATTTCTATAAGTTTTTACAAAGCAGTCAGGCAACAAAAGTATTTAAAAAATATGGTTTTAGCGTACTTAAGTAATTAAATGATGATTCTGACTCCTGAAGAACTTGAGGTGTTGCTACTGTCATCTAAAGTGGCAGCAACATGTCTGATTGTGAGTTTAATTCCAGCAATTTTGATTGCTTGGATCTTAGCTAGGAAAGAGTTCTGGGGTAAATCACTATTTGAAACATTGGTTTTCTTACCTTTAGTGTTACCACCAGTTGTACCTGGTTATTTGTTACTTCAAATTTTTGGCAATCGAGGCATCTTAGGGCAATATCTAGCACCACTAGGATTGGAGTTTGCGTTTAATTGGAAAGGAGCAGTATTGGCATCTGCGGTAATGGGCTTTCCTTTACTCGTACAATCAATTCGATTGGCGATTGAACTGGTGGATCAGCGTTTAGAAATGGCTGCAAAAACTTTAGGGGCTTCTGCATTCGGCACGTTTATGCAGGTAACTTTGCCACTTGCAAGTAGCGGAATTTTGGTGGGAAGTATTTTATGTTTTTGCCGAAGTTTAGGTGAGTTTGGCGCAACGATTACCTTCGTGGGGAATATTGCCAGTGAAACTCGTACTTTGCCTTTAGCCATGTATAGTTTGATGCAGCAACCTGATACTGAAGCTGCAGTTTGGCGTTTAATTATCTTATCGTTATCTGTAGCTTTCTTTGCTCTATGGTTTGCGCAATGGTTCAATCGTTATCAGAAAAATAAACGTGGTCGTTAAGCATGATTGATTGTCATATCCAACTTACCCAAGGACAATTTTCTCTAGATCAACGCTTTCAATCTGATCAGTCTGTGATTGGTTTATTTGGAGCTTCAGGTTCAGGAAAAACCACGATTTTGCATAGTATTGCTGGGTTGATTAAACCCCAATCAGGTTGGATTAAAATACAGAATCAAACATGGTTTGATCGGGCACAGAACATTAACCTGAGTACACAACAGCGTCGGATTGGTTTGGTATTTCAGGATGCGCAGTTATTTCCTCATAAAAATGTAATGCAGAATCTATTGTTTGGCTTCAAACATATTCGCCCCGAGCAGCGACAGTTTGAACTCGACTATATTGTTAAATTGCTTAAATTGGAGCATTTAACTGAAAGGATGCCGATTAAGCTCTCAGGAGGAGAAAAACAACGTGTTGCACTTGGTCGTGCATTACTGTACTCACCACAATTATTATTATTAGATGAACCACTTTCTGCTCTTGATTCCGCGCACAAAAAAGAGATTATTCCTTTCTTTCAAAAAATCAAAGCAGAGATAAAAATTCCGATGATGTATGTGAGTCATGATAAATCAGAAATCGAACAACTCACTCACGAGATTTGGCATCTATAAATAACGTTGTAATAAAGCAAGAAACTTTTGTATTTCTTCTTCATTAATATGTTCAGCATCCTTTAGTACGTGTTCTTTTAAGTGTTGTTCAATTAATTGATTCATTAAACCATTTACAGCACCTTTAACCGCGGCGACTTGCTGTAAAACTTCGATACATGAACTCTCTGGATCGGTTAATGATTTTTCAACCGCGGTAATTTGTCCTTGAATGCGCTTCACTCGATTTAGAATTTTTTTGTCATGGTGTAGATGAGACATACATTTTTCCTGAAAAAATATATACTGAGGGGGAGTATATTTTAAAGTTAAAGCAAATGCAGCATACTAGCCTAGAAAGACGCCATTCTCATCAATTTGATCAGGGAAATCCTTTAGCCCAGAAAAAGATTTTGATCGCCACAATTTTGACCGCTGTGATGATGATCTTAGAAATCTTAGGGGGATGGATTTTTAATTCGATGGCGTTACTAGCTGATGGTTGGCATATGAGTTCCCACATGCTAGCACTAGGTTTGGCTTATTTTGCTTATCGAATGGCTCGACAGTATGCAAGTGACTCCCGATTTAGTTTTGGAACATGGAAAATAGAAATTTTAGCAGGCTATAGCAGTGCTATTTTATTGATGGTCGTTGCGCTACTGATGGGGATTCAGTCGATTGAACGATTATTTAATCCCGTTACGATTCATTTCAATGAAGCGATTCCAATCGCGGTTGTAGGTTTAGTTATAAACTTGGTCTGTGCATGGTTATTACATGATGGTGGACATGAGCATCACCATCATCATTCACATGATCACCATCACGATGATCATCAGCATACACACGATCACCATCATCACCATGATTTAAATCAAAAAGCCGCATTTTTGCATGTAGTGGCAGATGCGGTGACTTCAGTGCTCACAATTATTGCTTTATTTGCTGCAAAATATTTTAGTTGGAATTTTCTAGATGCCTTGCTTGGAATTATTGGTGCATTACTGGTTGCCAAATGGTCTTGGGGGTTAATTCAAGAAACAGGTAAAACCTTATTAGATGCTGAAATGGGGCACCCCGTGGTACAAGAAATAAAAGATGTAATTGTCCAACTTCCACAGGTAGAAATCACAGACCTACACGTATGGAAAGTCGGGAAAGGCAAATTCTCTTGTATTTTAGGATTGGAAACATCGATAGCTGATTTGACTCCTGATCAAGTCAAACGTGAGCTATCCATACATGAAGAAATTGTGCATGCCTCAGTTGAGATTCATCATATTTAATATTTCTGAGACTGAAGCTAGAGTCGAATAACTCAACTCTAGCTTAATAGTTTAAACAAAGAGATATAGGATCAAACCACAAAGTGCTGAAGCAAAGATCACGTAAAGAACATTAATCTGAAATTTAAAGAGTGCGATCATCGCTGCAACGGTAATGATTGCCGCTTCGTAATTAAATGCATGATCAAAACCATTTGGCCATAGCACGTGATAGCTAAAGAATAGAGCAAGATTAAGAATGACACCTACAACAGCAGCGGTGATCGTAGTGAGTGGTGCGGTAAACTTAAGCTCGTTATGTGTAGATTCAATTAGTGGTGCGCCAGCGAAAATAAAAACGAAGGAAAAGAGAAAGGTAAACCAAGTAACAATTACTGCACCCACGGCACCTGCAAGAAACAGATGTTCAGTTCCGAGTAAAGCTTGATTAAAACCACCCAAGAATCCTACAAATGCGACAACCATAATTAATGGGCCAGGTGTACTTTCTCCGAGAGCCAATCCATCAATCATTTGAGTGGGGTTTAACCATCCGTAGTAATTCACTGCACCTTGGTAGACATAAGGCAGCACAGCATATGCTCCGCCAAAGGTAAGCAAGGCTGCTTTAGTAAAGAACCATGCCATCTGAGTATAAGCGTGTTGCCAGCCTAGGCTGAAGGTCAACAGTAAGATCGGAATACACCATAAAAATGCTGCGGTAAGAACAATTTTAGCGAGATTCGCCCAGCGAAAAATAGCATGGGCTGGTGGTGGTGTATTGTCATCAATCAGTGCTGCACCATAATTTTTTTGATTACTTTGATGAGACGCTTGCTGACTAAATAAATGCGGCTGCTTTTTGCTGAGTAAATATCCAAGTATTGCGGCACTGAATACAATCAATGGAAATGGGATATTAAAGAAAAATATTGCGATAAATGCAGCGGCTGCAATGAGCCATAAGAATTTATTCTTGAGTGAACGACTACCTATACGATAAGTTGCATGAAAGACAATTGCCGTGACTGCTGGTTTAATTCCATAAAATAAACCTGCAATAATTGGGACATCTCCAAACTGTACATAAATCCATGACAAGGCAATCAGGATAAACAACGAAGGCAGCACAAATAGAATGCCTGCCACTAAACCACCTAAAGTACGGTGCATTAACCAGCCGATGTAGATGGCAAGTTGCTGAGCTTCAGGTCCAGGCAACAACATACAATAATTAAGTGCATGTAAAAATCGTTTTTCAGAGATCCAGCGCTTTTGTTCAACTAGCTCCTGATGCATCACTGCAATTTGACCTGCGGGTCCACCAAAACTAATAAATCCAAGTTTTAGCCAAAATAAAAAGGCTTGCCAAAAAGGAACGTGGTCAGGTGCGGTTGTTGCATCAGATTGCTGCATAATCATTCTCAAATAGAGCGTTTATTTTTTGAATATCGCTAGTTTATGGCACATCATATGAAGGTGATGATTCTAGATGAATCCAATTTAATTCTTTATATATTTTATTGATTTGATAATTCAAATTGATGACTTTTCCTAAATTTATTTCACGTCTAAAGATCAAAGAATCTAGCTTATATATCTTTAATTTGCATAAACAACGCATTTTTTCTTATTTTTAATCATAAAGTGTGACGCATACCATAAGCCTATATTGTTGAAAGATCATCTAATTATGGGCATCAAGAACACCAAGCCATTGATTGTAACAGCGATCGTCCTTGTGGCGATTATTGCTTTTATTATCTATCAAAATCAAAAAGATGCTGCACCATCTCAGTCTAAAAACAACAAAGCTGTTGTGATAGCTTATCAAACAGGTGTTGATCCGACCAAGGTTGCACAGGCAAATGGAGAATATGAACGTGATACTAATCAAGCAATTCAATGGCGTAAATTTGATGCTGGTTCAGATGTAGTTAATGCATTGGCTTCGGGTGATGTTGTGATCGGCAATATCGGTTCTAGCCCTCTAGCTGCTGCTGCAAGTCGTGATTTACCGATAGAAGTCTTTCTGGTGACGGCTAAATTAGGTGGTTCAGAGGCATTGGTGGTGAGCAACAAATCAGGCATTAAAAACCCGCAAGATTTGATTGGTAAAACCATTGCTGTGCCATTCGTTTCAACCACGCATTATAGCTTATTGTCAGCACTCAAGCATTGGAATATTGCGGATAACCAAGTCAAGATTATTAACTTACGTCCACCAGAAATCACAGCAGCTTGGGAGCGTGGTGATATTGATGCGACCTATGTTTGGGAACCTGCCTTAAGCAAAGTTAAAGCGACTGGTCATGTCTTAACAGACTCGAAACAAGTCGGTGAGTGGGGCGCACCAACCTATGATTTATGGGTGGTTCGTAAAGATTTTGCTGAAAAAAATCCTGAGTTCTTAAAAGCCTTCGTGAGAACCAGCTTAAAGCAGATTGAAAGCTATAACCAAGATCCTAAAGCATTTGAGCAAAATGCAGACAACATCCAGAAAATTGCCCAACTGACTGGTTCAGATGCCAAAGATATTCCATTGCTTCTTTCAGGAAATATATACCTTGATCGTCAGCAGCAACAAGCCACTTTATCGGGTGAATTTGCAGAGAACATTTTCGATACAGCTACTTTCTTAAAAAGCCAAGGCAAGGTGGATCAAGTAAAACCTGACTATCAAGCCAATGTCACCGCTCAATTCTTACAACCATAGGAGATCGAAATGAGCGTATTAGCTGCTGAGCATCTTCATTTAACTTTTCCAAACCAGACCGTGCCTGTATTGCAAGATATTAATCTCAAAATTGAAGAGAGCACTTTGACGGTAATTTTGGGTGAGTCCGGTTGTGGAAAAACCACATTACTGAATATTTTAGCTGGTTTTCAAAAACCAAGTTCAGGACAGATCAAACTTGATGATGAAGTATTAACGATACCTGATGCTCGCCGTGCAGTGGTGTTCCAAGATCATGCGCTATTACCATGGTTAAATGTCTCTGAAAATATTGGTTTTGCTTTACAACTTAAGGGTTTAAAAGAACAACATATTCATCAGCAAGTAGAATCCATCCTGAAGATAGTAGGTTTGAGCCATGTTGCACAAGCCAATATTTGGGAACTGTCAGGTGGTATGAAACAGCGTGTTGGTATTGCACGTGCCTTGATTAGCCATGCAGCCTTTATTTTATTAGATGAACCTTTTGCTGCGCTTGATGCATTTACCCGTGAAACCATGCAGCAGTTGGTGTTGGATTTATGGATTCAACAAAATAAATCTTTTTTCCTCATCACCCATGATATTGAAGAAGCGTTATTACTCAGCAATCAACTGGTATTGATGACAGCTCGTCCAGGTAAGATTGTTGAAACTTTAAAACTAGACTTTGCAGAGCGCTATAAGCAAGGCGAATCGATTCGAACAATTAAATCCGATCCAAAATTTATTCAATTACGTGAGCAATTGTTTGAGCGTTTGCGTGTACAGAAACAAGCAGGGTATGAGGTGACTGTATGACGGGACAAGCAAAAAATACAGCCTTTGAGCTAAGTAACACAGCAGAGTTTGCACAAATTGACCCGAAAAAATCAGCTTCAAGACGAAATGCTGTAGGTGATTTTCTCGCTCGTCATCGTAGTTTGGTGCTGAGTTTATCGAGCGTTATCAGTGTGCTGGTGATCTGGTATTTGATCACTGCTTTAAAAGTTGTTCCAGGTTTGTTTTTGCCAAGCCCACATGCGGTATGGGAGAAGTTTCTTGAAGTCAGTCAACAAGGCTTTATGAAAGCGACTTTATGGCAACATTTAGCCGCCAGTATTTCTCGTGTCTTATTGGCTTTATTTGCTGCAATTGCGATTGGTGTGTCGTTAGGTTTATGGATGGGTTTGAACAAATGGGTGCGTGCGGTACTTGATCCTTTGGTTGAGCTGTTACGTCCGATACCACCTCTAGCCTATTTGCCATTATTGGTGATCTGGTTTGGGATTGGTGAAACCACTAAAGTGCTTTTGATTTTCTTTTCAATCCTTGCACCAGTCATTATTAGTAGCACTCATGGCGTAATCAGTCATCAGCTCAATCGTGAGCGTGCAGCCTTATCTTTAGGCGCAAGCCAATCGCAAGTGTTTTGGCATGTGATTCTGCCGACAGCCTTACCACATATCTTAACGGGTATCCGTATTGGTTTAGGTGTGGGGTGGTCGACTCTAGTGGCTTCGGAATTAGTTGCAGCAGATCGTGGTATTGGTTTTATGGTGCAGTCAGCAGCTCAATTCTTGATTACCGATACTGTGGTTCTCGGCATTATTGTTATTGCGATCGTTGCAGTGAGTTTTGAGTTGTTTTTGCGTTGGTTACAGAAGCAACTCTCTCCTTGGTATGGTCAACAGTTATAAGTGTGAGTAGTAGAAGATGACGTTAAATATTGAAGTGATTAAACCAACCATTGGTGCAATTATTCACGATGTTGATTTAAATACGGTTGATGAAAATACCACACAACAAATTCAACAGGCTTTGCTGGATCATCATGTAATTTTCTTCCGCAATCAGCAGCTTGCACCTCAGGCTCAAGTTGAACTTGCACGTGGCTTTGGTTCTTTACATATTCATCCTATTTTCCCGACAGTAGAAAATGTGCCTGAAATTATTGTTCTAGACAGCTGGAAGCAAGATTTACGTGACAACGAGCTTTGGCATACTGATGTGACTTTCAGTCAAAATCCGCCATTAGGGTGTGTCTTGCAAGCCATCAAGATTCCACCTGTAGGTGGTGATACATTGTGGTCGAGTGGAGTAGCCGCATTTACTGCATTGGATCAAAGCTTGCAACAAAAGTTGAAAGGTTTAACGGCTACACACGATATTCGTCAGTCTTTCCCGATTGAACGTTTTGCGCATAATGACGTTGAGCGTAAGAAATTGGAAGAAACCTTCAAACGTAATCCACCCGTTGTTCATCCTGTGGTGAGAACCCATCCTGTGACAGGACAGCCGATTTTGTTTGTGAGCGAAGGTTTCACCACACGTATTAATGAGCTAGATGAATCAGAAAGTGCTGAGTTATTGCAATATCTATTCGCCCACGCGACTCATGAGCAGTTTCATTTACGTTGGCAATGGCAAGAAGGCGATGTGGCGATTTGGGATAATCGTTGCACACAGCATAAGGCTTTTTTTGATTATGGTGATGCGCATCGGATTATGCACCGCGCCACCATCAATGGTGATGCACCGTTTTATCAAGCTGCAAGTTAATTAATAAATTTAAGAAATGAAAAAACCTTGTGCAAAATCACAAGGTTTTTTTTCGAAGCTTTGTTTATTACTGTTTGACGATCAACACAGGGATATGTGATTCGGTCAATACAGCACGTGCTACGCTACCGAGTAATAAACGTTTAACGCCAGTACGACCATGAGAACCCATAATAATTAAGTCAGCGCCGACTTCCTCTGCGACAAAGATAATCCCTTCGCTAGCAGGACCATGATGTATTTTGGTGGTTACTTGAATTCCATCACGGGTAAATGACTGAGCGATATCTTGCAACTGTGTTTTAGCATGCGTCTCTGCTTGCATAAAATGCTCTGTAATTGCGGGTGCAACTTGATAAAAATCTACGCCCACATAAGGATCAACCGCAACAACACTCAATACCGTGACCTTTGCCCCAGATAATTTAGCTAAAGACAGTGCATGCTCAACGGCTGCATAAGAAATTGGAGAGTCATCAACTGCAACTAAAATATTTTGATAAGACATATTTGCTCCTTATTGTTTATCGTTGTAAAAAGATAAAGTTATATTATGTTGATAGCATATTGAACGTCGTCTAGCAAATTAGACCATGATCAAAAATGTATGATAAAACTGAAAATATTGCTGCAATACAGTAAATTCCACAGCAAAATAGAGATATAACAAAATATCGGTATTTTTGTAATTTACTTTCAAACTCACATGACTGTCTGCTTCTTTTTATTAATCAAACTTTAACCTAAAGGAATCTCAGTGTTACTCAATTTAGAAGCATTTAAACAGCAGAAGTTTGATCAGGTTGCTGCGAAAATCATGGCTGATCCTGATCAATATTTGGGATTTGATTCTGTTTCCGATTTTTATAAAGCAGAATGGTTGGATGAGTTTCCGCAAGGTACAACTTGGTCAGCGACAGGCTTAGATGATGGGGCAGAGCAATTTTACGCCATCATAGAGTATGGGCGACACTATCTATATATCAGTCGAACTGAAAAGGTCACGGTAAAACTTGGCATGCGACATGACTACAATAAAAATAACTAATCCGAGCAGTCATCTATTTTAGAGTAAACAGCCTTTGCGATTTTTATCTCAATGTTATACTTCCGAGCAGAGATGAAATCCCAAATAAAACGAAACGGAAATTTTAAAATGGCGCATCAATTTACGGTTAATGAAACAATTCACGGTGTTTCAATTGAAGATTTTACACGATTAGTTGCTCAAACCTCATTGCATGAAGCGGTGTGTAAACGTATCCCTGGGGATAACCTTGAAATTCTTGAGTCAAATGTAAATGGCGACATTTATACTTTACGTCGTGAATACAATCTTGATGTCAGCATTCCAGATGTTGCTAAAAAATTATTAAAAAATGCATTCCGCTTAAAACGTTCAGATATCACTAATCTTAAAAATCTAACTTCGACTGTAGAACTTGGCGCAAACCTTCCTTTAGAGGCAAAAGCTGAACGTAAAGTTACAGGTAATAGTGAAAAAGTAGATATTTCATTGACTTGGAATGTGAAAGTAAAAGTACCTTTGATTGGCGGTATGCTTGAAAAGCACGCTGAAGGCGAAATTCGTAAATTTAGCAAACTTGAAATTGAAATCGTAGAAGATGAATTAAAGAAACAACTTTAATTTAAGCTGAAAATAAAACTCCCCTGAATCGACTGATCTAACGAAGAAAGGTTTGATGAAGGGGAGTTTTTTTATTGTCTAGAAGCGCAGAAAATAAGGAACTATGGAAAGTATTAGCCCAATCATACTGATCATAGTTGTACTCTCAATAAAATAAGTAAATAGCATAAGCAATAAGCCACAGATCAGAGGCACAGTCATTTTCTGTCTCTTACCATATATAAAATAGCCTAAGCCAATTGAACTAAAAAGAACACCCAGATAAAGTGGTAGTGCATTCATGCCAATTCCATATGTTTTTTTAATAAGAAAATATTATGACAAGATTCTTAAATGAAAATGATAGAAGCCAAATTCATTATCCAATAGTATCAATCTAAGTTCGATTTAAAAATTATAAGGTTCTGTGATGAGTGTAATTTTGCCAGTAGCACAACGTGGTGAAGAGATTTTAAAAATTAAAGCAGCTTTAGTCTCAGATGCAGAGTTTAATAGTGAATGGTTGTTGCAACTGGCTTCTGCGATGCATGCGACGATGTTGGAACGTAATGGTGTTGGAATTGCTGCACCACAGGTTTATATCTCCAAGCGTGTGATTATCGTGGCATCTCGTCCCAATCCTCGTTATCCCGATGCCCCTGAAATGGATGCTGTGGTGATGGTTAATCCTGAGATTTTGGAGTTTTCTCATGCGACTTGTTTGGGGGAAGAAGGATGTTTAAGTGTTCCTGATGAGCGTGGTCAAGTGCAACGAGCACAGAGTGTCAAAGTGCGTTATCACACTTTACAAGGCGAGGTGATTGAAACAATGTTTGATGGTTTTCCTGCACGTATTGTTCAACATGAAGTTGATCATTTAGATGGTGTGTTGTTTGTGGAGCGGCTCAGTGCTTAGAAATTAAAATAATAATCAAGCCTTATAATAAAACTTAAAACTTCCATCACGAGATTTACGAAGCAACATGACTGATGCAGAACAATTGCTATGGTCAAGATTGCGCCGTAAACAGATTTTAGGGTTACAGTTCTATCGACAGAAATCTTTATTAAATTATATTGTGGATTTTTATTGTCCAGCAGTGAATTTAGTTATTGAATGTGATGGTGGACAACACTATACCCAAGATGGGCTGGAAGCAGACAGAAGTCGAGACCGTGCTTTAAACGAACTTGAACTTGAGACATTAAGGTTTAGTAATCATCAGATTTTGACCGAAATAGATGTGGTAGTAGAGCAGGTTTATTGGATTGCGAAACAGCGATTGGATTCCTCCTTTTATGAAGATTAGTTTCTCATCTTTGGGAAAGTGGAATTTAAGGAAATTTAATGACGTTTTTGGATTCATGATACTCCCTCCTTTTTTAAAGGAGGGGTGGGGAGGATTAAAAGTTATAGACTATTTGTATTTTATTCGGTCTAATTTGTGTGAGTTTGACTTTAGATAAAAAATTAAAATTTGAGAGGATATTGTGTTTACGAAAATTATTAAACTAGAGAAT
>Ga0247720_100195_pt1 | contig 28033 bp, 30 predicted proteins | sample MSEWel2015_12_15_FD_189078 | JGI IMG/M metagenome (GOLD analysis project Ga0247720, IMG submission 189078) | Subsurface sediment microbial communities from gas well in West Virginia, United States - MSEEL Well Study Marcellus 3H_2015_12_15 | ecosystem: Environmental > Terrestrial > Deep...
CCGCTGGATTACAATGCTTAGGTACTCACGACGACTACTCAGAGACATGCGCAATACACATCCCCTCGGTTATATTTCGTCGTGAGTGAGCCAATACCCCGTCGGTTAGATTTTAGCTGAGTGATTGCGGGGGGTTGACGAAAGCTGCTTTAGATGCTATAATTCCTCTTGGCGATGCAGCGTGGCCCTATCGTCTAGTGGCCTAGGACGCCGCCCTCTCACGGCGGAAACTGGGGTTCGACTCCCCATAGGGCTACCAAAAGAGAAAACGAAAGCGGACGTCTTCATCAGGGAAAAGATGAAGGCGTTTTCGTTTTTTCGCTTGTGAAAGAAGTTCCGCCCCTTGAACGGGCGGCGGTCCTAGACAGTTACTTCGCCGGCAACGGCACGGGGTACCAAGTCGAAGATGTCTTGCTTTAGGCAGTAGGCGATGTCAGGCTCAAGGCCGATAGAGATGAGGTACTGGTAGTGACCGGCGTGGGCGATGAGCTCGCGCAGGTTGCTGCGGTGGGTTTCGTAGAGAACAAGAGAGGCGTAGGCGAGGTCGTCCAGTTCGAGCCCGGGAACGAACGCTTTAAGGTGCGCCACAATCAAGCCGGCGCAGGCAACGTCATCCAGCGAAAAACGACCTCGAGTCCCTGAGCATACCAGGGCGGCGTCCCGCCCGAGCTGGGCTAGAGTGCGGGCTACCGCCCGGGCGTTAAGAAAAGCACCGATGAAAAGAGGTTCTACCTGCCGCAAAGCGGCAAGGGCTCGCGTACCGTTGGTGGTAGTTAAAATGATGGTCTTGCCGGCCACTTTTTCCGGAGTGTATTCGAGGGGAGAGTTGCCCAAGGCGAAACCGGGAATCGGCAGAGCGCGGCGTTCGCCGCCGCAGAGTGCCGTGCCCGGCGGGAATGCGGCGGCAAGCGCCTTTGCTTCTTCTATTTCGGCTACGGGCCGAACAGATCGTGCGCCGTGCGCCAGGGCCGTTACCATGACGCTCGTGGCCCGCAGCACATCGATGACGACCGCCGGGCCGGGCGTTCCGGCCGGGACGAGGGCAGGAAGGGCGTAAACAGTTACTTTCATCGGGCGGACTCCTTTTTGATGAATTGGCTGCACGGTAGGGAAATAAGGCGGCTTTCCCAACCTCAAGCGGGAAGGCTACCGGGAGACTTGAGCAGCGCGCAGCTTAAGCGGCGTAAAGTATTCGGCGAGCAGTCGGTAGAACTCGGGTGTAGTATAACCTAAGCGCCAGAAGGCTACGCCGGCCAGGCCTTTTTCGCGCACCAGGTCGAGCTTAGTCCTGAGGCTGGCGGTGTTTTCATACCACACCGTGTGGGCCTGGCCTTTTTCGTCGGTATAGGAGAAGTGGGGCAAGGCGGCGCTTTCATCCCACTTTACTTCCGGCCGGTAGCGGTTCAGGATGTCATCCAGGTAGGACACGTAGGCATCCAGGCCGTTCCTGGCGAAGAGAACGGTGCGCCGCCCGGCCGGCGACCAGTCGTACCCGTACAGCCCGAGGCCTAAGAGGACTTTTTCGGCCGGGATGCGCTTTAGCGTGTAATCAACCACCTCGCGCACCCAGGGGAGCGGCGTCTGCGGGCTGGGTACGCTCGGAGACTTGTCATAGGCCATAATCACGATTTGATCCGCCGCACGGCCGAGGGCGGCATAATCGTATGCCCGGTGCCAGCCGGTTTCTGTTCGCGCCGGCAGGGATAGGGCAAGCTTTTTCCCTTGGGCATGAAGGGCCTTTCCCAACCTTTGAATAAAGGCAGTAAGAGCCGGGCCGTCTTCTTCGCGTACCAGCTCAAAGTCGATGTTGACGCCGGTGAAACCGTCGCGTTTAAGGAGGTCGCTTATGTCGGCGATGAGCTGGTCGCCCAGCGCACGGTCGCTGAGTACTTGGTGCAGCTTGGCGGGAACGTTTTCGAAAACCAGGGCATAGGTTTCCACGCCCGCCCGGGCGGCTACGGTGAGCGGCTCCCGGTAACCTTCGGGTACACTGATACCGCGTTGGGCTGCCTGACCGGTAAGGCGACCTTTTTCATCCAGGGTGTACCACTTGAGTGCCGTTCCGGAAAGTTCACCATAATTTTCCATGAAGTCCGGGTAGGAGCGCGAGAAGTAGTAGCCGAGTATGTAAACCGGGGTAGGGCCTGTGGAAATAGTGACGGTGCGAGTAGCATTATCCCACCCGACCCGAGCGCCGAAGGCCTGGCTGAAAAAGCGCAGCGGAACCAGAGTGCGGTTTTGCCGCACCACGGCAGGAACGTCTAAGGGCACGGTGCTCCCGCCCACGCTGGCCGTGCGGCTGCCTATCTTCAGCTCTACTACCAGGCTGCCGCGTTCGGCGCGTACCAGGCGTCGGGCGTTGTCCCAGTGCACCGCAACACCGAGCGCTTCACCGATGGCGCGAAAAGGAACCAAAGTTCGTCCGCCTTCCACAACGGGGGGAACGTCAAAGTTCAGCGGCCGGTCGTTCAGGAGCACGCGGACGGGAGCCACTGCCTCTGCCTGCGTACTGGTAAGTCCGGCGAGAAGCAATACCAAACAGAGGAAAACGGGCCACCGCCGCATTTTCTGGTACATGCTTATTCTCCTTTCGTCTAGAGGGCATACCATGAATACAATTCGTGTCCGGCTCTTCAATTCCTTCCGGCTTGCGGGGCACCGGCTGAGTAGCATTGACAACGCTATCCCCCAAAAGTTATGATTAACCTTGAAGAAAAAGAGCGGTTTGCGGAACGAGCATAAGAACGAGTGCCAACCGGGCAAGCTCTAAATGGAGAAGAATTCGGTCAGGAGGGAAAACACGTGGATTCGCTGCTGCGTAAAGCCATGCTCCTCGGCCTGGGAGCATTGACCATGACCAAAGAGGCGCTGGAGAAGGGCATAGATGAGCTGGTGAAAAAAGGCGAGGTCAGCCAGGATGAGGCGCGGGAAATGCTCCGGGAGCTTTGGGAACGCGGCCAGAAAGAGCGTGAAAACTTGGCGCGCTTGGTGCGGGAACAAACGGAGCGGGCCGTGAAGGCTTTTAAGGGCGTCTCACGGGAGGACTTAGCCGCCCTAGAAGAGCGCGTGGCAGCTTTAGAGCGTCGCTTGGGCCTGGCTGACGCCCAACCTGAGCGGCCGGTCACGCCTCCCGATACACCTGAAGGCCCCAAGGAATAAAATTGGCTTACGGTGAGCTGGGAGGGGAGAAGATGCAGAAAATCCACCTGGTGACGGACAGCACGAGCTACCTGCCGCGCGAAGTGATTGAAGAGTACGGAATACACGTGGTTCCCCTTAGAGTTAACTTGGATGGGGCTTCCCTTCGCGAAGGTCTAGACATCACCAACGCCGAGTTTTTCCGCCGGCTACGCACGGCACGCACCCTCCCCACCACCTCCCAGCCGCCGGCCGGGGAGTTCGCCACCCTTTACCAGGAACTGGGGCAAGACGGGGGCAGCATTGTTTCCATCCATATCTCAGGGGACTTAAGCGGCACGGTGCGGGCCGCCGAGACCGCGCGCCGCATGCTGCCTGAACTGGATATCCACATTCTGGACAGCCGCATCACCTGCTTGGGGCTCGGCTTCGTTGTTTGGGAGGCGGCCCGCGCTGTCCGGGCTGGGCAGCCTCTTTCGGAGGTGCTGGCCAGGGCGCGCGCGGTAATCGAAAACGTTACCGCCTACTTCATGGTCGACGACCTTAACTACCTGCATAGGGGCGGACGCATTGGGGCGGCCCAAGCTTTTGTAGGCTCCCTCCTGGCGGTCAAACCAATCCTGGCGATGAAAAAGGCCGAGGGCGTGATCAGCGTAGTGGATAAGGTACGGACCAGAAAGAAGGCACTCGAACGCCTGGTTGAGCTTACTACTCATGCCTGCGGCGGGCAGGAGAAAGTGACGGCTACTGTACTGGATGCCGACGCCAAGGAAGTACGCCAGGAGCTTACGGCCGAGTTACAGGCGGCTCTACCGCAGGCCGAGATCATACCGTCGGAGTTTGGACCCGTCATCGGCACCCACGTGGGTCCAGGGGCGGTTGGGGTGATCTTCTACACGGTCTAGGGGGGCTGTGCCCCCTTTGTTGTTCGGCGTGGGCCTCAGGCATCGGCGCGCGGCAGGTCGGCCATGATGCAGCAGGTAAGCCAGAGGGCGCCGGCCAGGAAGCCTCCTAGCACATCGGTCGGATAGTGGGCGCCGAGATAGATGCGGCTGAGGCCGATGCCCAGCACGAGAAGTGCACTTAAAGCCGGAACTAGCCGCCGCAATGTTCCCGGCGGGAGGTGCCGCACCAAGAGGTAAGCTGCCATGCCATAGAAGGCGGTGGCCACCATGGCATGCCCGCTGGGAAAACTGTAGCCAGTAACATCGATCAGGCGGGCGATGTTCGGCCGCAGGCGGTGAAAGCCCCACTTGAGGAGTTCGTCTATGCTCCAACCGCCGACCAAGGCCAGCCCCAAGAGGAAGGCCTGTAAGCGGGCGCCTTTTCGGGCCAAAAGCAGTATGCCGAAAGCGGCCAGGGGAAGGAGCATGGCGAAGGAGCCTAGGGCGGTCAGGAAGTGCATGACCAGGGTCAGGGCGGGCTGCCGGTGGGCGTAAGCAAGCTTGAGCAGGTAGAGGTCGGCACGAAGAAACTCTTGTTCGGCCACCTCATCGGCCAGTTTGGCAAAGAGAATAAGTAGTATCACCGAGAGACAGAGGCCACCTAGGAGGTACAGTCCGGGCTCGCCCAGGCGGGCGAGGCGCGTCTTTTGCAGCCAGGTGCGCATAAAGGAGGAACGGCCTTTTTTCCGCGGACGGCGACTGAAGAGAAGTGCGGCGGCTACCAGGATGGCTCCGAGACCGATGGTGGCAGGGCCGAGGTATTTCTCCAGGAGAGCTGTGGCCTGCTCACCCCAGAGGTAAATGGCTCCGGCTTCAAGAAAGAAGCGTAGGCCGCGCCCACCCAAGGAAGCCGTAAGAACCACCCAGGGGCTCACGCGAAAGACCCCTGCGGCAATGGTAAAGACCTTGTAGGGAATGGGAGTAAGGGCGGCGAGGGCTACGGCCCACCCCCCGTAGCGGTTAAAGAGCTCTTCCACCTGAGCGATGCGCTTTGGCGAGGCAAAGCGCGTAAGGAGTGGTCGACCGAAGCGAAGGCCGATGAAGGTGCCGAACAGGCCGCCGAGCGACGAGGAGACGGTGGTGAGGAGCGCGTACCAGAAACCCAGGCCCGGCCGCAAGAGGCAGAGCGGGATGAGAATTACATCGGGCGGTATAGGGAAGAACGAGGCTTCGGCAAAGGCGGCGATGAGAAGTCCGCTCACCCCGAACTGGGCGAGAACGCGCGTCGCCTCTTCCAGCCACTGGGTAAGGAGCTGAGACATCAATTTACCCCCTAGCAGAGTTGAACTCCGGCTGCGGTTTTTCGCACCAACTCATTATACTATAACTATAACGCGCTGGCGTTAAGAAATCATGAACAAAGAAGGTGCTGGGATTGCCTGAGATTTACCTCGACAACAGCGCTACCACTCGGGTAAGGCCGGAGGTGGTTGCGGCCATGGTGCGGGTCATGGAGGAGGATTACGGAAACCCGTCTTCTGTGCACCGGCGCGGCCAGGCGGCCGAACAGGCGGTGAAGGCAGCGCGACGAGCCGTGGCCGAGGTGTTGGCCGTCAGTCCTGAGGAAATCGTTTTTACCTCAGGGGGAACCGAGGCGAACAACCTGGCCATCCTGGGGCTGGCCCGAGCGCGGGCGCGCCAGGGGCGCCACCTCATCACTACTGCTGCGGAGCACCATTCGGTGCTGGAGGCCTTCCATCGCCTGGAAAACGAGGGCTTCCAGGTTACCTACCTTCCCGTGGACCGGGAGGGCCTGCCCGATCTTCATGCTCTCGCAGAAGCCCTTTCTCCCGAGACCATTCTTGTGAGCACCATGCACGTGAATAACGAGGTGGGTGCGGTTACGCCGCTTGAGGAGATTGCTCAACTCCTCAACCAGAGGAAGCCGCGCCCGGCCTGGCATGTGGACGCCGTGCAGGGCTTTGCCCGACTTCCCCTTTTACCCTACCGCCTGGGAATCGATCTTGTTTCACTGAGTGCGCATAAGATTCGCGGGCCGAAGGGGGTAGGTGCGCTGTTCGTGCGGCGCGGGACGCGCCTTCAGCCGCAGCTTCTCGGCGGTGGGCAAGAGGCCGGGCTACGTTCTGGCACGGAAAACGTCCCCGGCATCGTCGGCCTGGGTGTGGCTGCCCGCCTGGCCTGGGAGGAGCGCGCGGAAGCTGTGGCCCATATGAGTAAACTAAAAGCGCGCCTGAGGGACCGCATCTTAGCGGAAATTCCTGATACGGTCGCCAACGGTCCTAAGGAGCGGGGAGCGCCGCACATCCTCAACATTTCTTTCGGCGGCTTGCGGGGCGAGGTGCTCCTTCACGCTCTTGAGGAACGCGGTATTTATGTCTCTACCGGTTCGGCCTGTTCTTCTCACCATGCGCCGGGAAGCCACGTCCTCGCGGCCATGCGCCTCCCGCCGGCCCTGCGCGATGGGGCCATCCGCTTTAGCCTCGCGCCCACCAATACCGAGGAGGAAATCGACTACACCGTAGAGTGCCTAAAGGAGATTGTCCCCGAGCTTCGGGCCGTAATGCGCCGTCGGTGAGCTGAAACCCGGCCGTGCGTCGGCCCCGCGGTCGCCTTTGCCGCAGGGCGTACTCTAGAGGCGACCGCTAATAGACGTCCTGTCGCGAAATGGAGTGAAGGCTATGCCCGGGCTTATTCTGGCCCGTTACGGTGAGATTGGCTTAAAAGGGAAAAACCGTTGGCTTTTTGAAGAGAAGCTCATCGAGCGTATGCGCGCCGCCCTGGCCGGTTGCGGCGTGGAAGGGATAGAACGTGAATACGGGCGCATTTACGTGCGCGTAAGTGAAGATGTGGAGAAGGCCTGCCGGCGCCTTACCCGTGTGTTCGGCCTTGTAGCCGTCAGCCCGGCGGTCAGCGCCGACTTGGACCTGGAAGCAATCAAGGCGGCGGCGGCCGCCGCCCTGGCCGAGGCCCGGGCAGAGGGGCATACCACCTTTAAGGTAGATACCCGCCGTCCGAACAAGTCCTTTCCCCTCACCTCGCCCGAGGTCAACCGCGCGCTGGGTACCCACCTTCTCCGCACCTTTCCCGACCTCAAGGTGGACGTGCACAACCCTGCCGTGAAGCTGGAGGTCGAGCTGAGGGAACGTGCCTATATCTATTGGCGTTCCCTTCCCGGACCGGGCGGCCTGCCCTTAGGGGTAAGCGGCCGGGCCGTCCTCCTCCTCTCCGGCGGCATTGACAGCCCCGTGGCCGGCTGGATGGCCATGAAACGCGGGGTGGAGATTATCCCGGTATACTTTCACAGCTTCCCCTTTACCAGCGACCGCGCCAAAGAGAAGGTGGTGGATCTCTGCCGGGTCCTTGCCCGCTACGCCGGCCGGATCAAGCTCTACGTGATTCCCTTTACCGACATCCAGAAAGCGCTGCACCAGGGCGGGCCGGATGAGCTCCAGACCATCCTTTTAAGGCGCATGATGATGCGCATCGCGCGCCGCATAGCCGAACGCGAGGGCGCCGTGGCCCTGATCACGGGGGAGAGCGTGGGCCAGGTGGCCAGCCAAACCCTGCCGAGCCTGGCGGCCACGGGAGCTGTGGTCGACTTGCCCATTTTGCGCCCGCTTATCGCCTTGGACAAAGAGGAGATCATTGCCCGCGCCAAAAGCATCGGTACCTTCGAGATTTCCATCCGCCCCTATGCCGACTGCTGTACCGTTTTCGTGCCGCGTCACCCGGAAACCCGCCCCGACTTGGATCGTGTTGCCCGGGTGGAGGCGGGCCTGGTTGACCCCGCACTTATCGACGCGGCGCTGGAGCGGGCGGAGATAAGCGAAATAGAAGATGAAAGTACTGAGGAAGGAAGCTGGGAAGCTTAGATGAATACCAGGAGAAGACGGCCGCGGGCCGGGAAAAGGAGGGCGGAGCGCGTGACGGGAGCGGCACCGGCGGTATCCCTGATACCCCTTGGGGGAACCCGGGAGATCGGTAAGAACATGACGGCGGTGGAATACGGCGACGACATTGTGGTGATCGACGCCGGTGTGGCTTTCCCGGACGAGGAACTTCTGGGAATTGACCTTGTGGTTCCCGATATAAGCTACCTTTTAGAAAATGCCAACCGGGTGCGGGCCATTGTACTCACCCACGGCCACGAGGATCATATCGGCGCCCTCCCTTACGTCCTGCCCCGCTTAAACGTTCCCGTGTACGGGACGAAGCTCACCATCGGCTTAGTAAATAAGAAGCTGGAGGAACACCGCCTGCACAAGCAGGCCAAGCTCCACGTGGTGGTTCCGGGCGGCAGCCCGGTGCGGCTCGGCCAGATCAGCGTAGAATGGATCCGCACCAACCACAGTATCCCGGACGGGTGTGCCCTGGCCCTTCATACCCCCGCGGGCATCATTGTCCACTCGGGCGACTTTAAGATTGACCCGACCCCCATCGATGGCCGCCACACGGATATTACCCGCCTGTCTGCTTTGGGGGAGGAGGGTGTGCTGGCCCTTTTCTGCGATGCCACCAATGCCGAGCGCCCTGGCTATACGCCGTCGGAAAAAGTGGTGGGGGAGACTTTTGAGCGCGTCTTCGAGCAGGCCGAGGGCCGCATCCTCATCGCCACTTTTGCCTCCAACATTCACCGCATCCAGCAGGCCATCGACACTGCCGTCCGTACCGGGCGGAAGGTGGCCATTGCCGGCCGCAGTATGCGTGAGAACGTGGCCGTGGCCGAGGAACTGGGTTACCTCCACGCGCCCAAAGGTACCCTAGTGGAGCTGGAAGAGGTAAACCGCCTTCCGGACGACAAAGTGGTCATCCTTACCACCGGGAGTCAGGGCGAGCCCATGGCCGCCCTTACGCGCATGGCCAACAACGACCACCGCCAGGTCCAGATCCGCCAAGGTGACACGGTCATCATCTCGGCCACGCCCATCCCCGGCAACGAGAGCCTGGTCGGTCGCACCATCGACAACCTCTTCCGCTTGGGAGCGGAGGTTATATATAAAGAAGTAGCGCAGGTGCACGTTTCCGGCCACGCCAGCCAGGAAGAGATTAAGTTTATGGCCAACATGGTCCGCCCGCGCTATCTCATTCCTTTCCACGGCGAATACCGGCACCTGGCGGCCTTTATCAAAATTGCGGAGGAGCTGGGGATTGGGCGCGACCGGGTTCTTATCCCCGATATTGGGGACCGGGTGGAGATCAGCAGAGAAAAAGGGGCCATCACCGGCCGCGTCAACGCCGGGTCCGTCTTCATCGACGGCCTGGGCATCGGCGATGTCGGGCACATTGTGCTCCGGGACCGCCTCTCGCTGGCCACGAACGGCGTGCTGGTGGTGGTTGTGGTCATGGATAAACAAAAGGGGCGCTTCCTCTCCGGCCCGGACATCATCACCCGTGGGTTCGTTTACGTGCGCGAATCGGAGGCGCTCCTGGATGCGGCTAAGCGGCAGGTACAGGGCGTACTTAGGGAAATCGAGGAAAAAGGCATTACCGAATGGTCGGTGATCAAAGCCAAAATCCAAGAAACGCTTGCTTCTTACCTTGACGCCGCCACCGGCCGCCGCCCAAACATCCTGCCGATCATCATCGAAATCTAGCCTTGCGTAGCTGGGGTTCACGCCCGAGCGAGGGGCATACTATCCCCGGAAGGGGGTGGTAGGTATGCTCCGCACCGGTTCAAAGTTTGGCGGTCACCACGGCCATCTGGCCGCCCGGCGTCTCAGCCGCTTAACGCCGTCCCTGCAGGTCCCGCCGGTGCTTCTTGCCGCCGGCAAGGTGGAGGCTGGGAAAGAAGCCCGCGGGCCGACCTTTGCCATGCAAACCGCCGGCGCCGCTATCCCTGACTGGCTGGACTAACACCCTTTCCCTCTGCCCGTCATATCTTGTGGTAGGACGGGTGGAGGGAGAGTGGATAATATGTACGCCATCCAGAAAGGAGACATCGTTGCCCGTCGTTCGTACCAAGGGGATATTTTCTTTAAGGTTATGGAGGTGCTCTTTGAAGGCGAACGCGCCGTGGCCCTCCTTAAAGGGCTCGATGTTCGCCTGCTGGCCGACGCGCCCTTGAGCGACCTGCGCAAGGTAGAACCGGGCGAACTTAGGGAATACAAAGAAAAGCTTTTGAAGCGCAACGCAGAGTGTTTCAGGCGCATAAGTGAGCGCCAGAGCCTGGTGCGCGCCCAGATACTAAAAGGGGCAGCCGAGAACGGCGGTGAAGAGAGTTTTTTTGAACTACCGGGGAAGGTGCTCCACCTCGACGGTGACCCCGACTACCTTGACTTCTGCCTCAGCGCGTACAAACAGCTTGGAGTAACCGCCGCCGGCAAAGAGGTGCCGGAGAAGGAGCAACCTAAGCACGTAGCCGAACTCATCCGGGAGCACTCCCCGGACATCCTGATCCTTACCGGGCACGATGCCTTGGTGAAGGGCGCCCGCGACTACAGCGACCCGCGTAGCTACAGGAATACCCGCTACTTTATCGAAGCGGTCAAAAACGCGCGCCAGCTGATACCGAGCCGCGACGAACTGGTAATCTTCGCCGGCGCCTGCCAATCGAACTTCGAAGCCATCATTGCCGCCGGGGCCAATTATGCCAGCGCGCCCAAACGGGTCTTGATCCATTGTCTGGACCCGGTATTCATTGCCGAGGAGGTGGCCTTCACGCCCATCTCTAAGCTTGTCTCGCTGCCGGAACTGGTGGCCAACACTATTACCGGGAAAGACGGGATTGGCGGCATAGAAACGCGCGGCAAATTCCGCTTGGGTTTCCCTAAGGCCAGGTAAAAAGTAGAGGGGCGGTAGCAGAAGCTACCAGCCCTTAATTTAATGCAATCTTAATCTTGACTGTAGCTTTTTCCTCGTGTATAATACTACCCCCCCCTTGTTGACAGACATGCACAATTGTGCTACAATATGGACATTGAGAGCCTTTCTGGCCCTAACTTTCGGGAAAGGGAGGTCGTAAGCGTGCACCAGACTACTCTGGCTGAGATTCGCCGGGACCTGGAAGCCTGCCGTGGCCAGCGGCTCCGCCTGCAGGCTCACCGTGGACGCCATAAGGTGATTGTGCACGAGGGAGTGCTGGAACAGACCTACCCGAACGTCTTCACCATTCGGCTGATCGATGACGACACGGTAAAAAGGGTTTCCTATAGCTATTCAGACGTGCTCACGAAAACGGTAGAAATCAGCCTGTGCGATGGCGAAGAGCGCAAAATAGCCTGTAGGTAACGGTTCCCCTTGGTGGAAAGCCAAGGGGCTTTCTTTTAATGCCCTCCGCGTTTGGGCCAACGGCGCAGGGCCAGCCAGCCGGCGCGCCCAACTTGATACAGCCCCACGGCGGAAAGGCCCATGATGATACCTTGCACAATGGCCTGGGCGAGGGTTGGGCCGCCGAAGAAAGAAAAGTTAAGAAGGCTCAGAACGATTCCCAGACCGATGGCCGCCAAAGGAGCGTAGTCCGCCGCCAAGCCGCGGCGCTTAAGGCCCTCAACCAAAGCCACAATTAAGGCCGTAATGAGCGCTTTATCCATAACGCCACCTCCTGCACCCTAACTTATGCCGGTACCCGGCTTAAGGTGCGGGAGAAAAAAGCCAGGTTCTTGTGAACTCCGAAAGAACCTGGCCTTTCCTGTGTATAGCGCGGATTCAGCCCAGATGTGGCGGCCCGGCCGGTTCCGGTCTGTACCACCCCCGCCTTTCCATGGCGGAAAAGAGCACCTCTAAGTCTTTGAGTTCCTCCGCGTTAAGCTGGGCCAGGGTGGACCGAATCTGCGGTGTCGCGGCTTCAAGTGCCGCCGTGTGATAGCCTCCGGCTACGCTCTTGGCTAGAAGCAGCATGTCCGTGAGCCGGTCGCGATCGCTCAGCTCCTGCTTACGCATCAAAATCCCTCCCCTCCTCCGTTTAGTGCGGCTGGATGGAAAGCCCGGTTTCCCGGAGGAGTTCCTGCAGTTTCTCTTCGCGCTTGGCGCTGTTTTGGGCCAGACGGCTAAAGACGGCCTGCAGGTCTTCATCCTCCGCCTCGGCGGCGTACAGGGCGTATTTCTTTCGCTTTAGCTGTTCGGCCGTCAACTGGTCGATAAGGTGCAACTTCTCGCGTTCGGTGGCCATAGTCACCGGTGCCACTAGCGTCACCTCCTCGCTGCTTACCTAAACCTTATTATCCGCCCCTTCTCCTTCGAAAATACCATTTTCATCCTTCGTGGTGCCGCTATTTAGCGGCATGGATGACTCCTTAGCTAATGCGGCTACGGTTAAAACAAAAAACTTGAACCATACTACTTGACAGTACGGCGAAACGGATGCTATTATGTATCCGTAAACATAATCATTATTACTAAGGAGGATGCCCGATGGAACTCATCAATGAGAGCAAGCTCGGTGTGACTAAAGGTACGGTAGTGGAACAAGCGGTGGAGATGAACTTCAAAGGCGAGACCAGCGAGGTTGGTCTTTATCTTGCCATGGCGCGCCAGGCCATGCGGGAAGGTTATCCGGAGATAGCCGAAGCGCTGCGGCGTATTGCCTGGGAAGAGGCCGAGCACGCTTCCCATTATGCCGAGCTTAACGGCATGATTTCGGAGAGCACCAAAGAGAACCTCGAACGGATGCTCAAGGGCGAGCAGGGTGCCAATCGCGGTAAGCGCGAAGCGGCCGTGCAGGCAAAGGAAGCGGGCTTAGACCATGCCCACGACTACTTCGACGAATCTTCGCGCGACGAAGCTCGCCACGCCCGCGCGTTAGAAGGACTTCTCAAGCGCTACTTCGCCTAAGGGCGACTGCCTGATGCCCCAACCTCTCTCCTTTGTCCGGCCCGACGGGCCGGATTTTTTGCGCAGCGAAAGAAGGCACACAACCCTCCTAAGCCGCATATATTTAGACTGAGATTTTGGCAAGGAGGGAGGAGAACATGACACCTCAACTTACGGTGCGTCGCCGCCTGCTGCGCGTGCAGCGGGTGATCGGTGAGGCCACGGAAACTAAGACCATCCAGGCCACCGTCACCCTGCCCGTTCAAGCGATTAAAGTCTTTGAGGTTCAGGCTACGCTCAAAGATACCAAGTGCGAGATCCGGCGTGGTGGCGTGTACGTACAGGGGACCATTTATAAGCAGGTTTTCTACGTGGACCAAGGCGACCTGGTGCGGCATGTGGCGGAGGACGTGCCGTTCCACTTCTTTGTAGAAGTAGAAGGCGCCGAACCCGATATGCACTGCCAGGTACGCACCAAGATCGTCAGCGTGGACTGGACGCTCTCCGCCGATGGACGTGAGGTAGACCAGGACGTCGCCGTGCAGGCCTTCGTCAAGGTCACCGAGACGGAACAGATGGAGGTTGTAACCGACGTTACCGACACCAACATCCAGGTAACCAAGGAACTTTTGCGCGTAGAGAGCGTGGTGGGAGAGGATACCAAACGCGAGACCATTGAGAACACCGTCACCCTGCCCATGAACGCCATCAAGATCTTTGAAGTGCGGGCTGAGGTGAAAAACGTTACCACTGAACTTAAGGAGGACTTGGTTACCGTCCGCGGTACGGTGCACAAGCAGATCTTCTTTGTGGATGAGGGTAATCTGGTACGCCATCATGCGGAAGATGTTCCTTTTGCCATTTCCATAGACATCCCCGGGGCAGAGCCGGACATGGAAGCCTTCGTCGACGTAGATGTGGTCGTCGATGAGTTCACGCTAAAGACGACGCCGGGACGGGAACTGAAGCAAACGCTCATCGTAGAGGCTTTCGTCAAGGTTGTTGAGCCGCTGCAACTCCAGGTCGTTACCAATGTAACCGGGCCCAACATTGTGGTGGAGCGCCGGCTTCTCAAGGTAGAGCAGGTGGTGGCCGAGGAGACCGAGCGCGAGGTCATCGAGAGCGACATTACCCTGCCCATGCAGGCGCTGAAGATCTTCACCATTATGGCCAAGATCGAGGACGTAAAAGCCGAGGTAAGGCGGGACAAAGTGATCATCCGCGGCACGCTGCACAAGCAAATCATCTTCGTCGATATGGGCAACCTACTCCGGCACCATGCCGAGAACGTGCCCTTCAGCCTTGTCCTCGATACCCCGGGAGCCGAAGAAGATATGACCGTTCACGAGCGGGTAAGTATCATCGGCGACGTAGACTTCACGCTGAAGGATGGGTGCGTCGTCAAACAGGCGGTGGTGGTAGAGGCTTTCGCCAAGGTTACGGAGGAAGTTCAGCTCAATGTGGTTGTGGACGTCCGCGAAACCGGAGCCCCGCCCATGCCGCCTATAGCCGAGTGTCCCAGCATGCGCTTCCATGTGGTGCAGCCGGGCGAGAGCCTGTGGAGCATTGCCCAGCGCTACGGCGTAACCCTGGAGGCCATCCTCGCCGCCAATCCGACCTTAAAGCACCCGGAGCTCATCTATCCCGGCCAAAAGGTATGCATCCCGCCACGGGTGATGGGGCAGGGTTAAGACCTTAGAACGAGTAAAACCACGGGAATGCCCGTGGTTTTCTAACGCTTTGACCCCTGACGTTAGCTTTACCCGTTAGGAAGCCAATCCCAGACGGGTTTATTAAACGGCTAAGGCAATCTTCCCTGCAAAAACCCAGGCCAACCCGAAGTGAGGGCCCCTCCTGGAAGGACAAGCCGCCGCTACCTCTTACTGGAGCTTTGCACAAGATCTGGGTAGGTTGCTATACTTAAGCTGCCCGCTCGAGCTTCCTAAAAGTATTGTCAAAGGGGTGAAAACATGCTAAGAAGGTTCTCCGCTCTCCTGGCCCTGGTCCTCGTCCTCGCCTTAAGCGTCGCCCTCCCAGTTCAGGCGGCAACGGTCACCATCCGCGTTCCTCCCGGGACCACTTATGCGGCCCTCTACCAGAGGATCCACTCAGAGCTCGAGGAGCAGCTGGGCGGCATTGTGAGTCCCGCTACCATCGCCGAGCTGGCCAAGAAGCTGGCCGGTCAGGTAGCGTCCCGCTTGAGCGCAGGCGGCACATCTCCCGCCCTTCAGCCGACGCCGGTACCGGCGCCGGGACATACGCCGACCTCACCTCCCCGGTCTGAGCCGAGTTCTACGCCGGCACAGGCCTCACTGCAGCCAGCGCCAGAGAGCGGTCTTACCGCCGACGAAGCCCGCATGGTAGAGTTAGTAAATCAAGAGCGGGTGAAGGCCGGGCTGAAACCTCTAACCGTGGACATGCGGCTGGTGGAGACGGCACGGGCAAAAAGCAGGGACATGGTCGACCGCGCCTATTTCGGCCATATCTCCCCCGTGCTCGGCTCGCCCTTTGACCAGATGCGCCGGGCCGGCATCTCCTACCGCTACGCCGGCGAGAATCTGGCCGGAGCGCCCACCGTGGAGCAGGCCCATGCCGCCCTCATGAAAAGTCCCGGCCACCGGGCCAACATACTGAGCCCGAACTTTACCCGCATCGGCGTAGGCATCGTGAACGGCGGGCCCTACGGTAAGATGTTCACGCAGCAGTTCATCGGCTAATCCCAAGGAGGATTTTCTTACGGCCCGGGGGGCCTTTCTTTTTTTTCTCGGACGGGCGGCCTAACCCATCTGCACGGCTTTCAAGGTTTCTTCGCGGATGAGAGCCAAAGCCTCCTCCTTGAGGCGGAGGAACTCGGGTGCAGTCTTTAGCGAGAAGGGCCGCGGGCGCGGAAGCCTGACCTCGATGACGGCCTTAATCTTGCCGGGTCGCGCGGTCATTACTAGGACCCTGTCGGCGAGAAAGATGGCCTCTTCAACGTCGTGAGTGACGAAAAGGATGGTCTTTCGGCTTTCTTCCCACGCGCCTAGAAGTACCTCCTGCATCACCGCCCGCGTCTGGGCATCGAGGGCGCCGAAGGGCTCGTCCATGAGAAGTACCTCCGGGTCGTTGGCCAGGGCCCGGGCGATAGCCACGCGTTGTTTCATGCCGCCCGAAAGGTTCTTCGGCAGCGCGTTCTCGAAGGCGGAAAGGCCGATGAGGTTTAAGTAGCGGTCGGCCACGGCGCGGCGTTCGCTGCGCGGCAGGCCCTTGAGCTCCAACCCGAACTCGATGTTTTGGCGCACCGTGAGCCAGGGGAAGAGGGTATAGGACTGGAACACCATGCCGCGTTCCGGCCCGGGTCCGGTTATGGGTCGGCCGTCCAACCGCACCTCGCCGGACGACGGTTCTTCCAGGCCGGCTATGATGCGCAGCAGCGTCGACTTGCCGCAGCCGGACGGCCCGAGGAGGGTAATGAATTCCCCTTCGCCTACGGTAAAGGAAACGGTGCTCAAGGCTTCCACACGACCGGCACGGGCGGTGTTAAAGGATTTAGTCACGCCGTCTATCTCCAGTTTGGCCATCAGCGCCCCTCCTTTCCCAGCCAGGGGAACGACAGGCGGTAGATGAGCTTAAAAAGGGCATCGGTGATCATTCCTAAAAGGCCGATGACCAGGATGCCGACGATAATGCGCTCAGGGCGCAAGAAGCGGGAGGACTGCATGATCATGAAACCGAGGCCGGAAGTGGCGCCCACGATTTCGGCCACCACCAGGTACGTCCAGGCCCAGCCGAAGGTGATGCGGAGCGTGTCCACAATGCCGGGCAGGGCATAGGGAAGAATGACCTTAAAGAAAACGTCTCGGCGGCTGGCGCCCAAGGTGTAGGATACCTCGATGAGCTCCATGGGAGTGTTTTTCGTGGCATCCATTACCATGAGGGTAAGCTGGAAGAAGGTGCCGAAAAAGATGACGGCAATCTTTTCGATCTCGCCCAGGCCGAGCCAAAGAATAAAGAGCGGGATAAAGGCCGAGGCAGGAAGATAGCGGATAAAGCCGATTACCGGCTCGAAGAGACCTTCAAACACCTTGAGGGTGCCCATAAGGATGCCGAGGGGTACCCCTAAGGCTGCGGCCAGGAAAAAACCGGCGCTCACGCGAAAGACGCTAAGGGCGGTGTCGGTGGTGAGACTACCCCCTTGTAGTAGGGAGAGGCCGGCCTTGAGGGCCTGGTCCGGGCGCGGCAGGAACATCGGCGCAACAAGGCCGGTGTAGGTTAGGAGGGACCAGATGAGTAAAATGGTGAGAAAACAAGCGAGCCCCAGGGCCGTGTATAGACCCCGGGGTATATCTTCTTTAGGTGCAAAGAGCTTGGGGTTCAGCACGGTTATCGCTCCTAAAGTTTACTGACGAAAGTGGGGTCGATCAAGTCGGCGGCCTTAGGCAGAGTATCGATCAGTTTTTGCGCTTTATAGAAGTCGGCCGCTTTTTCCGTAGTGGCATAGATGGGGCCGGGCTTATCCGCCGTCCCAAAGAAAGATTTATTGGCGGCGGCATCGAAGAAGCGCAGGCCTTTGGCCGTCTCTGTAAACTCCTTCACGTCGATGCCCAGACCTTTGGCCATAATAGACGCGGCGTCGTCTGGGTTGGTTTTATAGTAGTCCATGGCTTCTGCGAGGGCCGCCACAAAGCCCTGCACGGCTTCCGGGTGCGCCTCGACGAAGTCGCTGCGCAGGCTGACGCTGTCTACAATGATGCCGGGAAGGTCTTTAGAGGAGAGGAGGACATGGCCTTTCTTTTGGGCTACGGCTTGGCTCAGCCAGGGCTCCCAGGTTACGGCCGCGTCCACCTTGCCGGACACGAAGGCTGCCCCGGCATCGGCCGCGCTCATCTGGGCGATCTTGACGTCTTTGTCGCTAAGGCCGGCCTGTTGAAGGGCGGTCAGGAGGAAGAGGTGGCTGGTGGAACCTACTTCCAAGGCTACCGTTTTACCCTTTAGGTCGGCCACGCTCTTTATATCGTCTTTAGCCAGGATACCGTCACCGCCGGCCGATTCGTCCAGCACCCAGACTACTTTAATGGGTAGCCCCGCAGCGGCTAGAGTCACCTGTACGTCCTGGGCCGTAGCCATGCCCTGTACTTGGTTTCCGGCGAGGGCCTGCTTACGCTCGGCCAGCCCCTGGACCACGGTAAGCTGAACGTCCAAGCCGTGTTTAGCGAAAAAGCCCTTCTCTTTAGCCAAAAAGAGCGGTCCGTAACCCGTCCAGGTCGGTAGAGTGATGGTGAGGCTGGTGGCGGCCGGCGCCTTGGTGCCGGCGTTCTGCTCGGGCGTTTTTTGGGCCGGTTGCCGCGGAGCGGTGCTGCAGCCTGCCAAACTTACGAGGAGCAGCAGGATCAGCAGGACGCCGATGGACTTTTTCATTTCTTTCCTTCCTCCTTTTGCCACTTCTTACCCCAGGCGTCGGCCTGGTACAGCGCATCGAGAACCATGGCCGCTGTCACCGGGTAGGGCATGTTGAACATGTCTTCCACCTGAGCGGACACGGCGGCCACCTTTTCGAGGTCGGTCCTGGTGGCCTCGGCCAGACCGATCTCGGCCAGGGTGGTAGGAAGTCCCGTACTGGTAAGAAAAGAGAGATAGTCCTGCACCTCGTCCCACCTTTTTCCTTCCAGGGCCAGCTGGGCCAACACACCGAAGGCTACCAATTCCCCGTGATAAAAACGGTGTACTGCGGGGAGCACGGTGAGGCCGGAGTAAATCGCATGCGCAGCGCCCGTGCGGCAGGCATCGCCTCCGTAACCGCTTACCGAGCCGGAAAGCATGATTACGGCATCGATTACTTCTTCCAGAGCAGGGGTAACTATCCCGGTAAGGACGGCGTGCTTAGCTTTTGCCCCAGACCGAAATAGAACGTCCAAGGTGAGGCGGGCCAGTGTATAGGCCGCCTCAGTGGAGGCGTTTCTTTTCTCCGGAGTAAAGGTGGCCGAAAGTTCCACCCACTTGGCCAGCGTATCGCCCATGCCGGCGCATAAAAACCGCACCGGGGCCCGGGCGATGATGTCGGTGTCTACCAGGACCAGGGCGGGGCTGGCGGCCGGTTTTAGAGCGAGAAAGGCGCCCTCGTCGGTATAATATACGGCCACGCCGGTCCAGGCGGCGCAAGTGGCGGCAATGGTGGGCACCGTAACCAGGGGTAGGTTCACTTCCGCCGCCGCAGCTTTCACGGTATCGATGGCCTTGCCGCCGCCCACGCCTATGAGAAAGTCGGCCTTCTCCCTCTGGACAGCTTTAACCATGCGCTCTATATTTTTGGCCGAGCACTGCCCTCCATACCAAAGGGTTCCGGCCGGTTCCAGACCGCTTTGGTTCAGGCTTTCCATAAGCGCGGCTTCGGCTACCCCAAGGGCCGTCCTGCCGCCGACGATAAGCGGGCGCCGGCCCAGTTGCTTAACTTGGGCTCCAATCATTCTTAGCGCTCCTCCCTGCCGCACATAACGGCCGGGAGCCGGCTTAACCTCCAACTGTTCCTCCCTCCCGATGCAAATAATTATACACCAGGAGGCATAGTATTACAACCGGTTTAAATAAGAACGGCCGAGGTAAAGTTTTTGGCCGGGGTAGATGAGGTACGGGGGCTCGATGTGATTGCCGGCGGCCAGCTCTTCCGCCGTGGTACCGAAGCGCTCGGCAATAAGCCAAAGAGAATCGCCGGGTTGAACCACGTAGACGCCGCCTTCGCCCGGGTTGGCTTCCGGGTTTACGTTCAGGATGCGCACCTCCGTGCCTATTTCCACCCGGTCGTAGACGTACTCCACGTCGGCATTGAACATGCGTACGCAGCCCTTGGAGACGGCCTGGCCGATGAGCCAGGGAGCGTTGGTACCGTGGATCCCGTAGTAGCGGCGGGAAAGCCCCAGCCAGCGGGTGCCGAACACGCCGCCCGGGTAGGGGATTTTCTCGATGATGGTATAGGTACCGGCGGGGGTGGGCGTTTCCGGCTTTCCTACCGCTACCGGAAATTTTCCTTCCTGCTCGTTCCCTCGGTAAAGGTAGAGAATGCGGGCCGGTACATCGATGACGATGCGGTACAATTTCCTTCACCTCCTCGCCAGCATTTATATGCCGCCAGCGGCAGGAGGCGCGTGCGCCGTTGTCGAATTACCTGAGCGCGAAAGGGAAAGATTAGGCAAAAACAGGGGGCGAAGTTGTGGGGGCGGAAAAACTATACACCGTAGAGACGGCCATAGCCCAAAGCCGGGAGGAAATCATCAAGAACCACCGTGAGTATGTTAATGCCAGCCTGGCCGGAATGCTTGGGCTTATCGGCTTCGACAAACATTTTGTGCGGGCAGCCGGAATGCGCGTCTGGGACGACGAAGGTAACGAGTATCTGGACTTTTTGGGGAGCTACGGGGCCCTTAACCTCGGCCACAACCCGCCGGCGGTTCTGGCCGCGATCGAGCGGGTTAAAGAACTTCCCAACATGCTGCAGGCTTCTTTAAGTCCCCTGGCCGGTGCGGTCGCCCACAACCTGGCGGCGATTACGCCCGGGGGGTTGAAGCGTGCCTTCTTTGCCAACAGCGGGGCCGAGGCGGTGGAAGGGGCGCTTAAACTAGCGCGCATCGCCACTGGTAAAGAAAAGATAATCTCTTGTGAAGGCTCATTTCACGGCAAGACCATGGGGGCCTTGTCCGTTACGGGGCGCAAGAAGTACCAGGAACCTTTCCGGCCCCTGGTGCCGGGCTGTGAAACCATCCCCTACGGCGACTTGGACCTTCTCGAAGCGAAGCTCAGGGGCGGCGACGTGGCGGCTTTCATCGTCGAACCCATTCAAGGGGAAGGCGGAATCATCGTGCCGCCTGACGGCTACCTCAAGGGCGTGCGCGAACTAACCCAGAAATACGGAGCACTCTTTATCGCCGACGAGGTGCAGACCGGTTTCGGGCGCACGGGCTACCTTTTTGGCTGCGACTACGAAGGCGTAGCCCCGGATGTGATCTGCCTGGCCAAATCCTTGGGCGGCGGAGTGATGCCCGTAGGCGCCTACGTGGCTACAGAAGAGGTGTGGCAGAGAGCTTACGGGAGCATGGACAAGGCCCTTCTTCATACTTCAACCTTCGGCGGCAACGCCTGGGCTATGGCGGCGGCCTTGGCCAGTATCGAGGCAGTAGTGGAAGGAAAGCTGGCGGAAAGGGCTCGGGAACTCGGAGAATACTTTATCGGGCGCCTGCGCGAACTACAGAAAAAGTACCCCTTGCTAAAAGAAGTACGCGGAAGAGGGCTCTTCGTCGGCTTGGAGTTCAGTCAACCTGAAGGGTTGCTTAATACGCTTACCGGGGGTGCACTGAAGAACTTAGCCCGGGAATATCAAGGAGCTCTGGTGGCGGGCGAGCTTCTTAACAAACACCATATCATTACCGCTTACACCCTAAATAACCCCAATGTAATTCGCCTCGAACCACCGCTCATTGTGACGAAAGAAGAACTCGACTATGTGGTAAATGCTCTGGAGGAGGTGCTCGGCCGCCAAAAAAGTTTTCTTTCCATCGCCTTTACTGCCGGCAAAAATATGCTGGGGCGGCTGACGCGTTCCTAGGAGGGAAGTTAGCGAGCCATTTCCTTTTCGTAAGTACCGGGACAGACCTAAATCAACTTAGGTCTGCCCCTTTCTTTAGCCGCCGGTTCTACTATTTAAGGACTGTTCCGCCAGCTGGATCATCTTGCGGACCATGTGCCCGCCTACGGCACCGCAGTCACGGGATGAGATGTTGCCCCAGTAGTCTTCCGACCCCTGCCTTACCGGAAGCCCCAGCTCCGCCGCTACCTCATACTTAAAATTGTCCATAGCCCGATGCGCTTCCGGGACAACGTGTTGCCTCTTGTTCCAACTCCCACGGGCCATGTTGCCTCACCTCCTATTGGTAGTTTGCCCCGAAAGAAAAGACGAATTGTTCATAAACTGCAGGAAGAACGGTCGCTTTTTTCCGCCACCGGCAGGGCAGAACATGGATTTTTCTGGCATTTAAAATGGAAAAAGCCGTTTTGCGCCCGAGGGCATCTTTTTGCTAAAATACTTAGCGAAAGCCTGCACGGGCTGAGCCCTCCCGCACGGTTAAAAACGGAAAACAAGCTGAGGTGAGAACGTGATCCGTTTAGAAAATGTGACCAAGCTCTACGGCAACCAGGTGGGCATAAAGAACCTCTCGCTCACCGCACGGCCGGGCGAGATTCTTGGTCTTCTCGGTCCCAACGGCGCAGGCAAATCCACCACCATGGGGGTGATCACCGGCTACCTTACACCTACCGCTGGGCGGGTGGAGGTGCTGGGGATCGACGTGGCCGAGCACCCGCTGGAAGTGAAGAAGCACCTCGGTTATCTACCTGAGGTACCGCCACTTTACGATGAACTGACGGTGGAAGAGTACCTGAAGTTTGTCGCCGAAATTAAAGGCCTGCGCGGGAAAAAGGTGCGCGAGGCGGTAAACCGGGTTATGTTGGAGACGGGTCTTGCCGCCATGCAGCGCCGCCTCATCGGCCACCTTTCTCACGGCTTTCGGCAGCGGGTAGGGCTGGCTCAGGCCATTATTAACGATCCGGCCGTTCTGGTGCTGGATGAACCTACCAGCGGACTTGACCCGCAACAGATCACCGAGATCCGGAGCCTTATCCGCGAGTTGGCGCGGGACCGCACGGTTATCCTGAGTTCTCACATCCTTCCGGAGGTAAGCATGCTCTGTCGCCGGGTAGCGATCTTAAACCACGGGGAACTAGTGGCGGAGGACACCCCGGAGAACTTGGCTCAGCGTCTCCAGGGAGGGCGCATGCTCACTGTAACCGTGCGCGGACCGGCAGCGGAAGTCGGCGAGCTTGTGCGCGGCTTACCCGGCGTGGAGAAAGTGGACGCCCTCGAGGGCGCCGAACCGGAAAGCTGCTCCTTTTCTGTGGTAGTTTCCAAAGGTAAAGACATACGGCCCGATCTCTTCTTCGCTTTGGCCGCTAAGGGCTACCCGCTCCTCGAACTCAAGTGGCAGAGCACCTCCCTAGAGGAAATCTTCCTCAACCTGGTTACGCGAGAGCCTATTCCTGAGAGCGCAGCGAAAGAGGAGGCGGCTGCCCTATGAACGTTTGGTACCTTGCTAAAAAAGAGCTAAGGAGTTACCTCCTTTCGCCCCTGGCCTGGGTGCTCCTGGCAGTGTATTTTGCCCTGGGTGGGTACTTTTTCTCCGGCGCCATTATTATTACCGGCCGTGCCGACATGACCGGTTACTTCGCCAACATGGCCATTACCCTTCTTTTCGTAGTCCCGGCTTTAACCATGCGCCTTTGGGCGGAGGAAGAGGCCCGGGGTACGGCCCGCTTTCTCCTCACCGCGCCTCTTACGGTGACCGAAGTAGTTACCGCCAAATTCCTGGCCGCCTTGGCCCTCATGCTCCTCGCCGAGCTGGTCAGCTTGGTGTACGTGCTTATTCTCTCCCGCCTCGGCAGCCCCGACTGGGGGATCATTTTTGCCTCCTATCTCGGCTTTACGCTGCTCATGGCGGCCTGCCTGGCTGTAGGGCTTTTCGCTTCTTCCATTTCTTCCAGCCAGATGGTGGCCGGCTTGACTGCCTTTGGCCTGCTGCTTCTTCTCTGGGTGGTAGACTGGGTCAGCTCCTCGGTTCCGGCCGGCCTCGGCAGCGTGCTTAAGGCTCTTTCCTTTCCCGGTCATCTGATCGACTTTCTCAAGGGCATGGTGGTTACCGATCACATCGTTTTCTACCTGAGCGCCGTCTTCTTCTTCCTGTTTCTGGCGGTAGAGAGCATTGCCAAGAGAACTTGGGCTTAAAAGGTGGTGGCGGGCATGCGGCTGGCAACTTTGAAAAAAAACTTCCGCCTGAGCGGACGGAAAAGGACCCTCGAACGCGGGAGTCAGACCACGCTCCTTACGGCGTCTTTTTTGGCCATCCTCGTCTTCGTCAACATCCTGGCCATGCGCTTTCCAGAGCGCTGGGACCTGACGAAAAGCGGCCTTTACACCCTCTCGCCGCAGACAAAAGAAGCTTTGGCCGCGCTTAAAGGCCCCGTGACCATTACGGCTTTTGTTCAAGAGGGAACCGATGCCGCGCGTCAGATTGAGGACCTCCTGAAATTGTATCGCTCGGCTTCTCCGAAAGTTCGCGTGGAGGTCGTCGATGCCGATAAGCAACCGGCTCGGGCAAGGGCGGAAGGCGTGCGGATGTACGACACGGTGATCGTCACCGGCCCTGGCGGCGAGCGCCAGGTCATTGAACCTTCGAACATGTTTTCCTTGGGTGCCGACATGACCTTTAGCGAGTTCCGCGGGGAGCAGGCCATTACGCGGGCCCTTATCAAACTGGAGAAAAAACAATCCACCGTACTTTACTTTATCGGCGGGCACGGTGAGCTCAGCCTAAGCGAAGATGCTGCGGACCTAAAGAGTTACCTGGAGGGCGAGGGCTTTAGCGTGCGCGAGCTCTCGCTGGCCCAGGGGCGGATTCCCCAAGATGCGGCCCTTCTGGTGGCGGCAGGTCCGAGCAAAGACCTAAGCCCGGCCGAGGTGAGCCTCCTTAAAAATTACATCCAGGGAGGCGGCAAGCTCCTCCTGCTACTCGACCCGCGCGGGACGCGCCCGCCACTTACTGGCTGGGCCGAGGTGGCGGCGGCAGTGGGAGTAAAGGTCGCCAACGATGTGGCTGTCGATCCGCCGCGGGCCTTCTTCGCCGATCCCTTAACCTCGCTGCCGGAGCTGGGCGGACACGAGATAGCGGCACGCCTGCGCGAAAACAATTTGAGTGTCGTCCTTCCACGTGCGGCCAGCTTGAGCCCGGCGGGCAAGGAGTTTAATTTCACGCCGCTCCTCGTGACCAGCAGCGAAGCTTGGGGCGAGACCAACTTCACGGCCAAACTCGCCCGCGATGGAAAAGATGTGCCCGGCCCGCTCACCCTGGCGGCGGCGGTTACGCGGCCGGCGGCAAAAAGCGGCGAAAACCAAGCGGCCGACGAGCAGCGGTTGGCCGTGGTGGTCGGTTCCAGTTCCTTCGTCACCGACGCGAGTTTCGGCCTGCAGGGTAACGCCGATTTCTTCACCAATGCCGTTAACTGGCTGGTGGGAGAGGACAAGCTCATCACCATCCGGCCGAAGCCGTTAGGGGCCGACACTGTGCAACTCACCAGCACCCAGGCCCGGCGCTTGCTTTACGGAACCACTTTGGGTATGCCGGGGATAATCCTGGCAGTGGGTACCGGCATTTGGCTGAGGAGGCGGGCGCTATGAAGCGCTGGCTCCTCGTGTTCGGCGCCCTTGCCTTGGCCTTGGCCCTGGGAATCTTCACCTTGTACAGCCCGGCGGCACGCAAAAAAGAGGCGCCGCAAAACCCGAAGCTCTTTAGCTTTTCCGGCGACGACGTGGTCGAGATCACCATTGCCGACCGCTCGGGGAGCTTTACCCTGCGGCAGACCGCCGCTCAGCCCACTTCCAAGTGGGAGCAGGTGGCACCGGAAAAGGCGCCGGTGGAGGCGGCCGAGGCTTCTTTTTACGCCGAACAGCTGGCCGGCCTTACCGCCGACCGGGAGCTGGACGAAGCGCACCCGGATCTTTCCCAGTACGGCCTTACGAAGCCTGAGCTTACGATAACGGTTAAACTTAAAGACGGCAGCCGACACACCCTCTATGTAGGGGCCGAAGCCCCGGTAGCCATGGCGCGCTACGTCACCACCGACAACAAAGCCAAGGTGTATCTTTTAGCAAGTTTCACCGCCGACCAGCTGATGAAGAAGCCTGCCGATTTCCGGCCGGAGGCTAAAAGCCCGGCCGGGGAGAAGGAAAAAAATAAAGCCAAAGAATAAAGGCGGCCCGTACGGGCCGCCTTCTTCACCGAGGGAGGAAAGGTAGCTTTCGACTGCGCCTAATATTATATTTCGGCTCGTGTTTCATCTTGCGGCCATAGGGTAGCTATATCCAGGTTGAAGCCGGGAAGGAGGGGGGGGACTAGGCGGTTCTCGGTGTCGCGGCGGTAGATTTCAGCTATGCGCAGTTCCGGATCAAAGAGCCAGTATTCCAGCACGTCGTAGCGGCTGTAGAGGGCGCGCTTTAGCTTCTTGTCCAGGCGGCGGGAAACGCGTAGATGACCTCCACCACCAGATCGGGGGCACCCTGGATGTTCTTAGGCGTCAAGCGTTGGCGGCGACCGCTGCTTAGAAACAACAGGTCGGGTTGCACCACATCTTGTGGGGCCAGAACGACATCGAGGGCCCCTGCCTAGGGCCTAAGCACCACTTTTACCGCCGTGTCGTCTTTATCCACCAGGGCGAAGGCTTCTTTGATCTCGCTGAGTTTAAACTCGTGGGTGATGAGGGGACGGATCTTGACCAAGCCCTGGGCCACCGGCCGCAAGGCCCGCGGCGCCCAGATGAAGCGTTCCTCCCGCGTATGATGCACCAAACAAGCGTTGATGAAGGTGAAGCCGTCGTCGTGCCAACGGGAGATATCGAGGCGCACCGGCTGCGTCACCCAGCTGTAGAAGACGAACTTTCCGCCGTGGGCCAGGGCCTGCGTGGCTTGGTTAATTGCCCCCTCCGTCCCGGCCGCCTCTACCACCACATCCGCCCCAACTCCGCCGGTGAGGTCAAGAATGGCCGCTACCGGGTCCGTTTCGGCGGCGTTCACGGTAAAGTCCGCTCCCAGCTCTTTGGCCAAGCGGAGCTTTCCTTCGCAGACGTCTACCACCACCACCCGGTAGGCGCCGGAAGCCTTCGCACACTGGGCTATTATCTGCCCGGCGAAGCCGGCACCGAAGACCGCTACTATATCCCCCAGCTTCACCTGCGCCGCCATCCCGGCAAACATGGCGCAGGCGATAGGTTCTCCTAAGGATGCCAGGTCCATATCGAGGCCTTCCGGAACCGGCTGCAGGTCCGTCACCGGGGCCTTGAAATAATCGGCAAAATTGTTGTTCCAACCGAAGGCCATAACCTTATCGCCCACCCTGTATTCGTGGACGCGGCTTCCCACTTCAACCACCGTACCGCCGCTTTCGTGGCCGAGGTAGAAAGGAAAGGCGGGTGCCTGGCGAAACTCGGCGGTCTTCGGCGGGAGCTTTCCCCGGTAGAAATTTTTGTCCGAGCCGCAAATGCCCATAAGGTGGTTTTTTACGATCACCTCGGTCGGACCGCAGACCAGCTCGCGCTCGATAAGCTCGATGTCGTGCGGTCCTTTCAGCACCGCCGCGCGTGTCTTAACGGCCATCGCCTTCACCTCTTACAGCAGCTTCCGGATAATCTCCGCCGCCCGCACGGGGTTAAACACCCCGCAAACGCACTGCTTGGCCAGCTCCCGGGCCGCCTGTTCCACCGTAATGCGCCCGGCCTTTACTTCCTCCACCAAGTGCTCCACCAGCGAGAAGGCCACCATGCCGTGGCCGCACATGGTGCTGATGTCGAGGACGGCCTGAGGCGGAAGCTTCTCCGTGGCCCCGTGGATCCCGAGCGAATGCTCCACCGTATGCGCCGCCGTCCCCGCCGCTTTGCATAAGGTGCCCACCTCGTGCACCAGGCCAGAGACCACGATGGAAAGCCCAATGTCCGCTTCCTTAACCTCCTTCAAACACTCAAGGAGCGTATCTTTATCCGTAAACACGGCGTGGACGATGGAATTTTCCTTGAAGCTCTCCAGGATCTTCTCCTTATCCACGCTAAACATATTGCCCGTCTTCATATCGCCGAAGTTCACCGGGTTGTACTTTAGGACGATCTCGGCAAAGCGGCGGAACTTGGGGGCTGCGCCCTGGGAGTTGATCCCCTGGGCGGCGATGGCGAAGATGACGTAGTCGTGGGCGAGGCTTTCTGGATCGCCGCTTCGATGCAGGGTGTGGGTCATTATTTAATCCTCCTTTGCCAGAGGCCGGCCGAGGCCGACGTTGGTTTTGCCGTTTAAAGATGGGGTGAACCCGGCCCGGCGGGCCAGTTCTTCGGTAGGAATGGTGCCGTCTTCCGCTACCCGGCTGCAGATGTCCAGGGAGAAGACGGTGTCGATCTCTTCCGCCACCTTCTTGATGGCTTCTAGGATGGGCACCACTTGGTCCTCCCGGCAGTCGAATTCCACGATGGCCGAAAGGACCTTCTCGTTCAGGCAGTCGTCCCTTAATTTCCCGGTGCTTTTATCCACCATGAGCTGGGTGGTGGGGTTCTTGGGCTCGAATTTAACCCCGAAGGGGGCGACGGCCATGGCCACCTTCTCCACGTTGTAGAGGCGGGTGCCGGTGCCGGGC
>Ga0247720_100196_pt1 | contig 27995 bp, 24 predicted proteins | sample MSEWel2015_12_15_FD_189078 | JGI IMG/M metagenome (GOLD analysis project Ga0247720, IMG submission 189078) | Subsurface sediment microbial communities from gas well in West Virginia, United States - MSEEL Well Study Marcellus 3H_2015_12_15 | ecosystem: Environmental > Terrestrial > Deep...
GCATTCACCCCCCCTCCCATTCCAGAGGTGGCGGCCATTGAAATTTTCTAAGCGGTAACTGCAAAACTCAATCTGGCCATTTGGGATGCAAGCTATCAATGACGTAGTTGTGACTGTGGACACTGGAGTTGAAATCACTTGCGATATGAGGGTGGTCACTTGGAAGATCGTCGTGGTGGTGCGAACGTTCTGACGGATCAACAGATGGCCATAACTTCACGGCAAGGATCAGCCCGCCGAGAGCAAACCCCAGAAGTATCAATAGAGTGATGGTCATTCCCGCAGAAGAGCCCAGCCAACCAGCTAATGGATACGCGATCAGCCATCCGGCATGCGATAAAGAGAACTGGGCAGCGAACAGAGCTGGCCTATCTTCAGCATGCGACGACCGCGTAAGGACCCTGCCTATGGGCGTTTGAACGGTGGAAAAACCAACGCCTAGCCATGCCCAAACGGGTAACAGCCATTCCAGAGAGCCTACCGGCAGCGCAAGAACCAACCCGGCAACCAGAATCCCACCTCCTGTGAGCATGACTTGCCGGTCCTGCCAGCGTTTCAATAAAGCTGGCAACGCCAATGCCGCCAACATGGAACCGCCACCAAACGCGGCAAAAGCCATAGCCGTATGCTGGTCGGTAAGGCCGAATTGTCCCTGCACCAGGACAACCGTATTCACGATCACCATGGCTCCCGCAAGACTGACAACTAGGTTCAGTGACATCACCCCGCGCAGGCGAGGAGTTGCCATGAAAATTCTGAATCCGGCCCGTGCGCGATCATAAACGCCGCGACGTTTTTCTGATTTGGCCCCGGAGGGCAAAGCAACGGACACCACCAGCAAGGCTGATGCGATAAAACCGATTACCGTGCCCGAGAACAATGCCTGCCAGCTGGTGGCAAGCAGAATCAACGCCGCGAGCGCAGGGCTGATGAGGTTTTCCAGATCGTAAGCCAATCGGGAAAGCGACAGCGCCTTGGTGTAATCGTCTTCATTTGGAAGAGTCTCCGGAATCGTAGACTGGAAGGTTGGTGTAAAGGCCGCCGAGGCGGACTGAAGGACCGCGATTAGCACGTACACTTCCCACACTTCGGTGACGAAAGGCAAAGCCAGCGCCGTCGCCGCTCGAACCACATCCAGGGAGACCAGCAGAGCACGACGGGGTATGTTCTCTGCCAGAGCTGATGCCAGCGGGGCTATCAAGACATAAGCGACCATCTTGATAGCCATGGCGGTGCCGAGCACCTGTCCCGCCTCGTCTCCGGCCAGATCGAATGCCAGCAGACTCAAGGCCACCGTCGCCAGCCCGGTACCCAGCAATGCAACCACCTGGGCCAGGAACAGATGACGATAGGTTCGGTGTTTCAGAATCTCAAGCATGGCTCCACCAGTGACAGCGTCAGAAATGGAAAGGTTGTGGTAGAAATCTGACTACAGTAGCATTCTCATGCTATCCCCCCAGGGGGGATAGGTCAAAAGCTGGTTTTGACCCTAGACCTACCAATCATAAGCCTTGCCAGGAACATTGTTATGCACCATGAACGACTCGACCATTGGCAACACGATCACGTCTTTGGCCAGGATCAGAAGCGCTCGGGCGAAACCCGAACACTCATCGTGGTGGGCCTGACGCTGGCGATGATGGTCTGGGAAATCGTGGCCGGGATCATTTATGGTTCAATGGCTTTGCTGGCCGATGGCCTGCATATGGGGTCCCACGCAGTGGCTCTGGGCATTGCGGCCTTCGCCTACGCGTATGCCAGGAAAAACGCGGGCAACGACCGTTTCTCTTTCGGAACAGGAAAGGTCAATGCGCTGGGTGGCTTTACCGGCGCAATCCTGCTGGCTGTCTTTGCGCTCTACATGGTCATCGAGAGCGTGGGGCGTTTTATCCAGCCCGTCCCCATTTCTTTCGATGGGGCTATTTTTGTTGCCATCATTGGCCTGGTGGTCAACGGGGTGTCAGCTTGGATACTGGGGGATGCAGGCCATGACCATGGTCACAGTCATGGCCATGATCACGGTCACCACCATCATCACCATGACCACAACCGCCGGGCCGCTTACCTGCATGTACTTGCGGATGCGCTGACGTCAGTCCTTGCTATTGTTGCCCTTCTGGCGGGTAAATATGCCGGGTGGAACTGGATGGACCCGATGATGGGGATTATCGGTGCGATTCTGGTAACCCGTTGGTCCTGGCATCTGCTGAAAGACACCTCAAAGGTCCTCCTCGACGAGCAACATCAGGACATGGAGGAAGCTGTCAAACAGGCCGTCGAAGACAACGATGCCAAAGTCAGTGATCTGCATGTGTGGGCGATAGGCCCAAACATTCATGCGGCTATTGTCTCAGTGGTCTCGCATCAGCCCGAGTCGCCTACAGTCTATAAGGAGCGCATTCAGGCACACTGCCAGTCCCTGGTTCACGTGACGGTGGAGCCTCTCCGGTGTGATTAACGGGGAGAGCGCAGGTTGAAAGCAATCAGGTCAGAGATACCGGGCAATTGCCTTGAATTCATCGACACGCCGCTGCTGCTCTGGCTCCAGCGGCCCGATAGCATCGTCGAGGCAATGCTCAATGTGGTCCTGTACTAGCACGCGTTTGGCCTGTTGAATGGCCTTTTCCACGGCGTGAAGTTGCTGGGCCAGTTCCAGGCAGGGGTTTCCCTGATCAATCATGCCAATCACGCTTTCAAGATGGCCGTTAGCCCGCTTAAGACGTTTGATAATGTTCGGGTGAGATTGATGCGTGTGATCATTTACCATGTTTAATTCCTATCCCCCATGGGGGGATGGTATCCTCTGTTTTCGTTGAAATCCAACCACAGACTCGACGCATTAGATTGATGATTTCGGCCATTCACCAGAGAAAACTGCTTCCGACGCTCGTCATGCTCTTGGCATTGGCGGGCCTGTCACTGTCAGTGATTGGCGAGTCATTCTCTCACGGTGTGGCCAACTTGGCAGGCGAGTGGGAATCGCAGTCTGACGGCCATCCAGCCAATCATGGTGCGCATGGACACACCCACGATTTTGACGAAGAGCCAGAGACATCATCAATGCATCATGATGCTGGCAATCATACCCACGAGACCGTGGACCACCTCAGGGTTCCGTTTGTTTCCCAAAGCCTGACCATTCTCCGGCAGCCCGTACCCTTTGCCGGAGGTTCTCCCCGCAGTTTGCGTTATCGGCTTGAACGCCCTCCAAAAGCCTCCCTTTCCACTTGATTCTTGCCGCTTACGCGGCCCGAGAAAACAAATTCGATTGGAGTCTTTATGTTGTCAAGCTTGCCTGGCCGATGCCGTGGTGTGTCCTCAACGGGCACAGGCAATCGTCTACTCTGGATATTTCTAACTTTGGGCTTGCTGGGTCTGAGTACCGATGTACTCGCTCATGCCGTCGCCCAGGGCGACAAGGGGTACATCCAGGAAATTACCGGGATAAACCTTATTTCGTTCATCTATCTGGGGGCCAAACACATGGTCACCGGATATGACCACCTGCTGTTCCTGCTGGGTGTCATTTTCTTCCTCTACCAGATGAAGCACATCGCGATCTACGTGAGCCTGTTTGCCTTGGGGCATTCCACCACGATGCTGCTGGGGGTTTACTTCAACGTGGGCATCAATAGTTACATCATTGATGCGATTATCGGTCTGTCCATCGTCTACAAGGCACTGGACAACATCGGTGCCTATCAGCGGTGGTTTGGTTTCCAGCCCAACACCAAGGCCGCCACGTTGATTTTCGGGTTCTTCCATGGCTTTGGTCTGTCCACCAAGATCATCGAATACGACATCTCACAGGACGGCCTGATTCCGAACCTCCTCGCCTTCAATGTGGGCGTGGAAATCGGACAATTGATCGCCCTGGCCATGATCCTGATTGTCATCAGCTTCTGGCGAAAAACCGACGGATTTTTCCGCCATGCCTACACCGCCAACGTGGCCATGATGAGTGCAGGTTTTCTGCTCTTTGGCTACCAGCTCACCGGTTACTTCGTCGCCTGATTCTGGAGATTTTTTATGTACAACACCGATATTCCCAACCGTGAAGAACTGCCCAGCACTGCCAAGCTGATTCGATCCACCATCATGGCCGCAATTGTGGCGCTGGTTCTGCTGGTAACCGTGGTCATGCCCGCCGAGTATGCCCTGGACCCAACCGGCGCAGGTCGCCTTTTGGGCCTGACTGAAATGGGTGAGATCAAGGAGCAGCTCGCCGAAGAGGCTGCTGCTGATGAGGAGGCACAGATGGTCGCCGTGCAATCCTCAAGCGGTCAGCACGAAACCGAAGCAGGACAACCCGAAGCTGAAGAATCCACTCAGGCAGCAGCCCCGGAGCCAGAAACTCTGGCCGAGGAAGAACAACAAGCGTCAACGTCAGAACCAGCAACTTCTGAACCGCAATGGCAGGACGAAGTCCGAGTGGTTCTTACACCTGGCGAAGGGACTGAGTTCAAACTCACAATGGAAGAAGGTGCTGTCGCTCAGTTTTCTTGGGTGTCCGAGGGCGGCCCCATTAACTTCGATACTCACGGCGATGGCAATGGTCAGTCTATTTCTTACGAGAAAGGTCGGGGCGTTCCGGAAGACGAGGGCGAGCTGGAAGCTGCGTTCACCGGTAACCATGGGTGGTTTTTCCGCAACCGGAATGACAACGACATCACTCTGGTGCTTCGCACCGACGGGGAGTATGGACAACTGAAAAAAATGCTGTAACAGAAGTGGCATGCAGAGGGCTGACTTTCTGTCAGCCCTCTGCATTGTATACATTCAGGCTATATTCATCGCTGGTAGTTCACAGCAGGTAGAACCCGTTTCAGAATATCCGCCAGAGTCACCACCCCGATCATTCGTCCCTCTTTCCGTATGACCGCCAGTTGAACGCTGACGTCACGCATACGTGCCAATGCTTCATAAATTGGAGTTTTTGAGTCCAGCACAAAAGCCTTGCGGGCAACCTCTCGGGCGGGACGCTCCGCCGGCTCAAGTAGCGTATCGCGCACATGAACCACAAGAGGTTTGAGGCCTTTCGTGCCGATAAGAAGAATACGCAAGTGGCCGGATTCCATGGCAGCGGCTCGAACGTTTGCGACCGTAGCGCTCTGGTCAACGTGCACCGTCGCATTCACTTCAGTTACCAGTGTTTCAACGGGCAGCGAGCCAAGATCAATCAGCCCCGACAGTTGCTGCTGCATCTGGGGCTTGAGAGTACCTACTTTCCCCGAGTGCTCAACCAGCTGACGGATGGTTTGGATGTCCTGGCCTCCGACCGCTGCGCTTTCGACAGGTTCGACCCCGGACGCCCGTACCAGGCGATTGGCAAGCCGGTTCACCCAATTTAACAGCGGGCGTAACGGCCAGATGTAGGCCCTGGCTATGATCCCGATCGCGAGGACTGACTTCTCTGGATGCGCAATCGCCCAGGACTTGGGGGCCATCTCCCCTATCACCAAGTGCAGAAACGTGACAACAAACAGTGCCAGCCCGAACGCTGCCCCACCTGCTGCCCAATCCGGCAGGCCCAGTGCGAGCAGCACCGGACCGAGCCAATAATCGACAGCGGGCTTGGTGACCGCCCCCAAAGCAAAAGTGCAAAACGTTATACCCAGTTGGGCGCCTGCCAGCATCAGGGTAAGGTCATTCATACCGCGCAGCGCCGCCCGGGCAGAGGGGCTATGCGCGGCCATTTCCTCAAGACGGTGCCGGCGCGCACCAAGCAACGCGAACTCGATGATTACGAAAAAACCGCTCAGGACGATAAGTGCGAAGGTTACCAGGGTGACGATCAGCGGATCGTTCATTGGTCATCCTCCGTAATTGGTACTTCCACCAGCTTTACTCGCACTTCAGTCGGCACATGCCGCTCTATTCGCAGAACTGTCACCTCAAGCCGTCGGCGCACAGGCTTCTCGGACACCAGCTCGGAGGGGTCTACCGGCAGATCAACGCTCACCGTGTCTCCTTCCGAAGGAAGGGCGCCCAGCTCGGCAATCAACATGCCCGCAATCGTCTCAACATCACCTCGCGGCAAGTCGTAGCCTATGGCGCGCTCAACTTCGTCGAGATGTACATCGCCCTCCATCAGCCAGGTGTTGTCTCCTTCGGACACAACCGCCTCGCCGGTCACGACATCGTGTTCGTCCGTTATTTCACCTACAATCTCCATGGCAAGGTCCTCTATTGTAAGCACGCCGGCAAAACCACCGTATTCATCGATCACGCAGGCCAACTGACTGGTGGACGTCACCAACTGCTCCAGAGCATCAGGCAGTCGCATCAAAGTCGGTAGCACCGTGGCCGGCCGCATCACCGAAGCCACGGTGTCGTCGGTCTGGCCAGCATCCATTCGTGCAAGTACATCGGCCAGATGGACCACCCCTACCGGTGCGTCGTCATCGTCAATCACCGGATAGCGGGTATGGGCTTGCGCCATGAGTCCACGGAGTTCCTCCAGAGTGGTATCCGGTTCTACCCAATCCACCTGCGAACGGGGCACCATGGCGTGCTCGACATCGCGCTGAGGGAAATCAAGGATGCGATCCATCATCAGCGACAATTCAACAGGTAAATCACCACTATCCCGGGAGTTGGCGATAATGTGGGGCAAATCATCCTCTGAAGCACTCACATCAAGATCGTGCACTGGTTCGATGCGAACAGCGCGCAGTAGGAGGTTGGCAGATTTGTCGAAGAAACTGATAATCCAACCGAACACTGACATGTAAAGCAGTGTGGAACGTGCCAGCGCGCGGGAAAGAGGCTGCGGATTGGCAATAGCAAGGTTTTTCGGGTAAAGCTCACCTGCGACCATCTGAACAACAGTCGCCACCACAAGCGCCGATACAGTACCAATGGCAATGCCCGTTTCAACAGACATCCCGGTGCCCTGCAGCAGAACCCCCAAGGACTCACCCACGAGGGGCTCCGCCACATAGCCCACCATAAGACCAGTCACGGTTATTCCAAGCTGCGCTCCAGACAACATGAAGCTGGTACGATTGGTAACTTCAAGAGCGCGCTTTGCCGAATCGTCACCGGAAGCAGCTGACGCCGCCAGTCTGGTTCGATCCACCGCCATGTAGGCGAATTCCTGAGCCACGAAATAGCCATTAGCCGCGATGATCGCGAGAATAATGAGAATGCCGAACAGAAGGGTAAGGAGGGTCTCGATCATCGTACCGCCCTCCCTCGATGAAAGGTGAGGAAGAACGGTCTAAGTAATCGGCCAGGCTCAGGGTCCACGCAGCACTCCATAGGTGACAAAGAAGGAGATGAATATACTGGTATCCAGTCAGCTCGGTCCAGTGAATATCCTCATGGACAGTTCAACTGCCCGCTTGCCGGGACACCACTAGACGGCATTATTGGTTAACCAAGATCTGAGCTCCTCAGCGGAAACGCAAGCGCGCAAATCTTCTGCCACTTCACCTAGAGCGAGTTCTACCTCTTACTGCGGACATTCCCGAAAAGAGGTTGAATTTCTCCAAGGAAAAGCATTGGTCTATTCACCTGAATGTTCGCTTTGCGACCGGTTGGCCAGCAGAAAACAATCTTCTGAACCATACTTAAGGGTCCTTACCCTCCAAAGAGGGCCACGTCATGACATTTCCTATCAGCAGAACTCCCTGGAACAAGGGAAAGCTCGTTGGCCAGAAGCTACCGCTCAAACTCGATCAAATCTGGGCTATCCGCATTCGGTTAGAGATTGCAGAGAACATCCGCGAGCTGGCGATGTTCAACATGGCGATTGATTGCAAACTCCGATCTTGCGACATGGTAAAGCTCTTGGTTCGAGATATTTCCAGAAACGGAGAAGTTTTGGACCGGGCACAAGTCATTCAGCAGAAAACCAGCCAGCCTGTTCAGTTTGAGATAACCAAAAAGACTCGCGAATCGGTCGAAGCGTGGATCGAATTTCGCGGACTATCAGGTATGGATTATTTATGGCCGAGCCGGATGAGAAAGTATGACCACATCACTACTCATCAATATGCCCGTATCGTCAAGAAGTGGATAGCCAGCATTGGACTCGATTCTTCCGTCTATGCCACTCACTCAATGAGACGGAGCAAGGCAACATTGATCTACAAGAAGACCAAAAATCTTCGAGCAGTCCAGTTGCTATTGGGACACACAAATATGTCCAGTACCGTGCGATACCTTGGTGTCGAGGTGGAAGATGCTCTTGAGATAGCTGAGAGTATTGAGATCTGATTGCTGTAGCGAGGCCCCTCAACCCCATGGCCGGGAATCGAAGCCGCTCTCGGAGTCAGTCGATGATCCCATATCGGTTTTTCCCGGGCTTCTCCAATGTCTAAACAAAAGCGAACATTCCAGTTAACTCCTCGCCAGTGCTGCCGGTTAAACGCGGGCATTGAAGTCTTACGATTTATCTTCTCTGCGACCTAGTTGTCAGCGGGATTTGACGAATCGGTCAAGGTCGCAGAGCTTGCTGGGTTAGCGCAGAATCACCAGCGGCTTCTTCGCCGTCTCCAGCATTTTGGTCGTGGTACTACCCACCAGGAACCTGCGAACACGGGAATGGCCATAGGCGCCCATAATCAGCACATCAATGTCGTGTTCCTCCTGATAGGCATGCAATGTTTGCTCTACATCACCGGTGCGTATAGCCAGGTGGATTTCCATTCCATGAGTGTCGAGGGCTTCTTTTCCACGCTTCAACTGCGCCCAATGTTCCTCGGTCTCAGAACCGACCATCACCAGGTGCAAAGGCATACGATTAAAAACCGGTGTACCGGCCAGCAACTCAATGCTCCGGAACGCTGTCGGGCTGCCGTCAAACGCCAGCATGGCGCTGCGAGGCGCCTTAAACTGGTCCGGGACCAAAAATAACGGCCGGTGAACACTGCGGATCACCGTTTCCAATTGACTGCCCACGTGCCGACCTGCAGCGGCGCTACTCTCTCCATGCAGTCCCATCACGAACAGCCGGGACTCCGGCTCCAGTTCAACCAGCGAGCTCGCCAGGTCGTCGTGCCGCTGCCTCTTCGTGGCCTTTTCGATACCAGCGGCCGCTACACGCTTTTCCGCCTCATCCAGCAGCAGATGGCCATGTTTCAGGGCCAGTTTGCTGCGCTCCTGATCGAGGCTTACCAGTTCCTCCTGCAGTTGCTCCCGGCTGCCCAGGCCAATGCTGCCGCTCATGTCCGTTTTGGCGGGATACTTTTCCTCATCCAGCACGTGCAGAAGCATCAAAGGAACTTCCATGCGGCGGCTGGCCCAGGCTGAATAGTCACACACGGCCAGTGCAGCCTCGGAGCCATCAATGCAGGCCACGACATGCAGAGGTTTCTGAACTTCGGATTCGCGATTATCAGTCGTCATAGTTTCAACTCCGTTAGTGGGCCATCAAACGTTCTACGGCATCGGGTTTGTCATGGACGCCAAAGCGATCCACGATGGTAGCGCTCGCCTCATTAAGCCCGATGACCTCAACCTCTGCGCCTTCACGGCGGAACTTGACGACGGCCTTGTCCAGGGCAGCAACGGCGGTGATGTCCCAGAAGTGCGCACGACTGAGATCAATGACCACGTTGTCTGTGGCTTCCTTGAAGTCAAAAGACTCCATGAATTTTTCTGACGAGCTGAAGAACACCTGGCCCACCACGTTGTAGGTGCGAGTGTCAGAGGCCTCGTCATAGTCCGAGGTCACCAGCATGTAATGGCCAACCTTGTTGGCAAAGAACAGGGCAGCCAAGAGCACACCGGCCAGCACACCGAAAGCGAGGTTGTGGGTAGCCACCACGACAACCACAGTCACCACCATAACGATGTTGGTGGAAAGCGGGTGCTCCTTCAGATTCTTGATCGAGCCCCAGCTGAAGGTACCGATAGCCACCATGATCATTACCGCGACAAGCGCTGCCATGGGGATCTGCACCAGCCATTGATCCAGTACCAGAACCATGATCAGAAGAAATACGCCAGCAGCCATGCTGGAGAGCCGCGTACGGCCGCCGGATTTGATGTTGATGATGGACTGGCCAATCATCGCGCAACCGGCCATACCGCCCAGCAGGCCAGAGCCGATGTTGGCAATACCCTGTCCCTTGCACTCGCGGTTGCGATCACTGGTAGTGTCAGTCAGATCGTCGACGATGGTGGCGGTCATCATGGACTCCAATAGGCCCACGACGGTCAAGCCCACGGAATACGGCAGGATGATCATGAGAGTTTCCAGGTTTAACGGCACGTCCGGCCACAGGAAAATTGGCAGGGTGTCCGGCAACTGGCCCATATCACCAACGGTTCGGATATCGATGTTGTAAACCATGGCCACGGCGGTCAGCACTACAATACAGATCAATGGCGAGGGCAGGATTTTCCCGATAACCGGAATTAGTGGAAACAGGTAAATGATGCCCAGGCCAGCCGCTGTCATGGCGTAAACATGCCAAGTAACATTGGTCAACTCTGGCAGTTGGGCCATGAAAATAAGAATCGCCAGCGCGTTCACAAACCCGGTTACAACAGAGCGGGAGACGAAGCGCATCAAAGCTCCAAGTTTCAGGTAGCCAGCAACAATCTGCAAAACACCCGTCAGCAGAGTGGCGGCCAGCAGGTACTCAAGGCCGTGTTCCTTCACCAGCGTAACCATCAACAGCGCCATGGCGCCGGTTGCGGCGGAAATCATGCCGGGACGGCCGCCGACAAAGGCGATGACAACGGCGATGCAAAAGGAAGCGTAGAGACCGACTTTCGGATCTACTCCAGCAATGATGGAGAAGGCAATTGCCTCCGGAATCAGAGCCAGTGCCACCACGATACCGGCGAGCAGATCGCCGCGAACATTGGAAAACCAGTTGTTTCGTATACTACTGAGCATATTCAGTTTATCCGGTTAAAGGGAAAAAAAGGGTTAAAGAAACTGGATAACGGACATCAGGCCAACGCCGCCGAGTACCAGAGTGTAAGGAAACGCCATGACAACCATGCGGCCATACGAAAGCCGTACCAGAGGCGCAATGGCAGACGTCAGCAGGAACAGAAAGGCCGCCTGGCCGTTCGGTGTCGCGACGCTGGGCAGGTTCGTACCCGTATTAATGGCTACTGCCAGATCTTCAAAGTGCGCCTGGCTTATAGCGCCTGCTTCCAGTGCCTGTTTGATCTCGCTGATGTAAACCGTTGCCACGAAAACGTTGTCACTGATCATGGACAACAGCCCGTTGGCGACGAAGAACATCGCGGGCTGCTGAGCTTCCGGCTGGGCCAGGACGAAATCGATCACAGGCTTGAACAGGTGTTGCTGGTGGATAACGGCTACAACCGCGAAGAAGACCACCAAAAGGGAGGTAAATGGCAGGGATTCCTGGAAGGCCTTGCCGATCTGGTGTTCGTCCGTCACCCCGTTAAAGGAGGTGATCAAGATGATCACCAACAGGCCGATCAGACCCACTTCAGCGATATGTAAAGCCAGGCCAATGACCAGGATGACGGCGGCCACCGCCTGCACCCAAAGGGCAGCCTGATCTGCCTTGGTACGCTTTTTCCGTTCGTTGTCGGCGAACTCCTCTAGCACCTGGCGCACCGGTTTGGGCAGGCGGGCGCCATAACCGAACCAGCGTAGCTTCTCCAGGAACCAGCAGGTCACCAAGCCGGCCAGCAGAACCGGCATGCTGATGGGCGCCATGCGCTGGAAAAACTCGGCAAAGGTCCAGCCCACGGTTTTGGCAATCAGCAGGTTCTGGGGTTCGCCGACCATGGTGGCGACACCGCCGAGAGCCGTACCGATTGCTCCGTGCATCAGCAGGCTGCGTAAGAAGGCGCGGAACTGAACCAGATCTTCCCGATGCAGCTCGATCACATGCTCATCGCTCTGGGCGTTATGATCCTTGTGATGGTAACCCCGCCCGGAAGCCACTTTGTGATACACAGAGTAAAAACCAACCGCCACGGTAATAATGACCGCCGTTACGGTTAAAGCATCCAGGAAGGCGGATAACAGCGCGGCTGCTGAACAGAACAGCAGGGATAGGGCGGATTTGGAACGCACGCCCACCAGAATCTGGGTAAATGCCACCAGCAACAGCTGCTTCATGAAGTAGATGCCCGCCACCATGAACATCAGTAGCAGGATCACCGGCAGGTTCACCAACACTTCGTGGTAAACCGCATCCGGCGTGGCCAGGCCGATCAACAGGGCCTCAACCGCAAGTAAACCGCCCGGCAGCAATGGGTAGCATTTCAGGGCCATGGCCAAGGTAAAAATGAATTCGCCCACCAGCAACCAACCGGCGGCAACGGGCCCAATCAGCCACACCACCAGTGGATTGATCAGAAGGAAAAGAAGAATGGTTTGTTTATACCAGGCAGGCGCATTGCCGAGAAAATTATGAGTAAAGCCAGAGATAACTGTTTTGGGCATTGCCAGACAACCGCAGTTCCGTTAGCGAAACGTTGAGACAAACGAATCCATGCACCCAAAGACGGCACAATGAATAGAGGTGTAAACCTTGCTCAACAGATAAACGAGGGAGGGGGTAAAACTTGAACGCTAGGGCGGAAGGATCGTCACAGTCTGGTTTCAGTATCTTTGATAAACGTCATGAATTGCGTATTTGAGGGCGCGGAGTCTATCAGACTCCGGCATGAATAGTAAGTCACCTAGGTGAAAACTCTTAGGGTTGTAAATAAATTTACGAACGCTTTATGAAGCGAGCGACAGAAACATCGTGACTTCACCCGTTGCCGTCAGAGTCAGTCGATGCATGGCGCGGGTGCACCCAACATAGAGCAGGTTCCGGTCCATATCCGTCTGATAGTTGGTTTCATTTACCTCTGGCAGAACAACGTGATCGAACTCCAGGCCCTTCGCCAGGTGTGCCGTGCACACAATCACGCCCGGCGCGAAGCTCTGGCTGTCCTCGCTGAGCAGCTGCAACCGCTCACTCTCGCTTTCAAGGGCCTTGTGCAGTCGTTTTGCCTGCTTCTGGGTCTTGCAGATAATGCCCAGGGTGTTGAACCGGGAGTCCCTGAATTCTGCAATTCGCTCCTTGATACCATCGATTTCTTTTTTCCGACTGTTGAAGGCCAGCACCTCCGGCTCGTCGCCGTGGCGCTCAATGATTTCCAGATCAGGGTTCGGTGAGATCCGCTGGGCAAATCGGGCAATCTCGTAACTGGAGCGGTAACTCTTGTTTAGCGTCACGCAGGTCGCGTCACGGAAAGCGCTCTGGATATCGGCCACGGCGGAGGCGCTGTAGGGGTTCACGGACTGGAAGGTATCTCCCAATATGGTCCGCTTACAGGAAAACAGGCGGGCGATCACTGCGTACTGCACCGGCGTGTAATCCTGCATCTCATCAATCAGCAGATGTTTCACGTCGCGCCAGGGCGAGCGGATGCCTTCCAGCCGCATTTTCAGGTAGATCAGGGGAAACACATCCGCGTATTCCAGCTTTCCGCCCTTTGCGGGTTTGAACATATCCAGTTGCTCGGCCCACTCGAAAAAGCGTTTGTAGGTTTCCCGCAGGGTGGACTGCCTGACCATACCCTTGATGGCAGCTTTCAGTTCCTTGCGCTCGTCCGGCATCAGGTCGTAGTTATACTGGATGCCGATTTTCTGCTCGATTTCCCGGGCCACCTGGTTAACCCGGGCGGTGGTGTCCAGGTTGCGGTGCTTGCGGAAAGTTTCCTCCAGCAGCCAGGCTGGCACGAGCCGGCGGGCAATCCAGAGATCTTCCGAGGCGAAGCGGTGCTTTTCCACTTCATCGGCGTAGCGGCCCAGCTGTTTCAGGAAATCCGGGCTGGCCTTGTAGCGAAGCCGCTGCTTCATCTGCTCGTCGTTTTTCTCCAACAGTTCCGCCGTCTGCTCGAAAAAGGTCTGGAACCGGTACTGGTCTTTCAGCAACTCTTTGGCCAGGGTTTCCATGCCGATTTCGTTGACGGTCTCCTCCCCCAGCTCCGGCAGTACGTTGGAGATGTAGTCGGCGAATACGCTGTTGGGCGAGATGAGCAGGATGTCCTCGGAGCTAAGCGTGTCCTTGAACCGGTACAGCAGAAAGGCAATACGGTGCAGCGCAATGGACGTTTTCCCGGAGCCGGCCACCCCCTGGATAATCAGGGTTTTGGCGTGCTCGTTGCGGATGATAGCATTCTGGTCCCGCTGGATGGTGGCCACGATGTTCTTCATGCCATCGTCGGTGGCCCGGCCCAGTTCATCCTGAAGCACGTCGTCGACCACGTTCACGGCGCTGTCGATCATCAGCTCGATCTGGCCGTTTCGAATGCGGAACTGGCGCTTCAGTTCGATATCGCCAGCCACCGGCCCTTCCGGGGCCTGATAGCTGGCCGGGCCGGTTTCGTAGTCGTAGAACAGGGATGCTATGGGCGCTCGCCAGTCGTAAACCACGTTTTCCTTGTCGATCTCATCATAGAAGTGATGCACCCCGATGTAGACCGGGTGAGGCTGTTCATTGCCCGACATCCGGAAATCAAACCGGCCGAAATACGGTGATTGCCGCAGTTTGACCAATCGCTTGCGCTGGTCCAGCACGAATTCCCCGGTCGTCACCGCCTGCTGGATGGATTCCCGGGCGGAAATCTTCTCTATGTGGTCCATCTCGTCGCGGCTGTTCCACAGGTATTCCTTTTGCGACTGGATGTCGTCCTGGTAGGCCTGCAAGCGGTCATCGGCCTCTTTCAGGGCCCGCTCAAGACGAAACTGGACCGACTCCAGTTGCCGGGCTTCCTCGAGTTTCGCCATGGAGGACTCAACGTTCATATTGCTCATCAGGTCTGGCTACTCCTCTCAGGCCGCCTCAAGCCCGCAATATTCGCGGGTGGTATGGAAGGTAACCTCCGGCCATTTTTCTTTGGCCAGCTCCAGAATCTGCCGGGTGGGAGCCAGGAACGTCAGGGACCCGGAGGCATCCTTGGCCAGCCGGCGGTGATTCGCCTGCTCGAATTTCTTTAGCATGTTGTCGGTGTCGGCCGTTACCCATAACGCCTTGTGGATGTTCACTGGTTCAAAGGTCGCGTTCACCCCGAACTCGGATTCCAGGCGTTGGGCCACGGTTTCAAATTGCAGTATGCCAACGGCGCCGAGCATCACTTCACCGCCCTCCAGGCGCTCGAAAACCTGGATGGTGCCTTCCTCGCCCAATTCCTTCAGGGCACGCTTCAATTGCTTGGTTTTCAGCGGATCTTTCAGGCGCGGAATCCGGAACAGCTCTGGTGAGAAATAGGGGATGCCGCCCAGCTCCAGGTTCTCGCCTTCGGTGAGCACATCCCCGATTTTCAGGCGGCCGTGGTTCTGGATACCGATGATGTCGCCGGCAAAGCCTGTCTGCAGTCGGCTGCGGTCCTGGGCCATAAAGGTTATGGCCTGGGAGCAGCGGAACTTCTTGCCGGACTGCACGTGCTTCATGGCGATGCCGTCAAAGTACTGCCCGGAACAGATACGGACAAAAGCGATGCGGTCCCGGTGTTGCGGGTCCATGTTCGCCTGGATCTTGAACACAATGCCACTGAACCGGTTTTCGTCCGGATGCACGGTGCGGGTTTCCGCCGCACGGGGGCGAGGTGCCGGCGCCCAGTCCACCAGCGCCTTAAGGATGTCCTGAACGCCGTAGTTGTTGATCGCCGACCCAAAGAAGACGGGGGACAGCTCACCGGCCAGAAACCGGTCAAGGTCAAAGGGGGTCCCGGCACCGTTCACAAGCTCGACTTCCTCCAGGAAGGCCTCATGCTCGATCGGGTACTCGGCCTTCAGGCTTTCGTTGTGGATACCCTCGAAGACCTGGCTCTCGGAATGCACGTGATCCTGCCCGGGATCGAAGCGCACCAATTGATCATCGTGGATGTTGTAGACCCCGGCAAAGCCCTTACCCATGCCCAGAGGCCAGGTAACCGGTGAGCATTCGACGCCCAGGACCTCCTCGATCTCGTCGACCACTTCCAGGGGCGGGCGCACCTCCCGGTCCATCTTGTTGATGAAGGTAATCACCGGGGTATTGCGCGAGCGGCACACTTCCAGCAGCTTGATGGTCTGGGATTCCACACCCTTGGCCGCATCGATTACCATAAGCGCGGCATCTACCGCCGTAAGCACCCGATAGGTATCCTCGGAGAAGTCCTGGTGGCCGGGAGTGTCCAGCAAGTTAATCACACAGCCATTATGCTCGAACTGCATGGCCGCACTGGTCACGGAAATGCCCCGCTGCTTTTCCACTTCCATCCAGTCGGAGGTGGCGTGCTTGCTGCTCTTGCGACCTTTGACGGTACCCGCGGACTTGATCGCGCCGCCAAACATCAGCAGTTTTTCGGTAAGCGTGGTTTTACCCGCATCCGGGTGAGAAATGATGGCGAACGACCGACGGCGCTGAACTTCCGAATGGATGTCCGGCGATCCCTGAACGGCCGAGGTGGCCACGGATTTTGTACTCATGAATTAAAAATCCCCTGTAGTAATGAACCAGATTGGGCAGGACGACTTGGTTCACTACAGGGCTAGGGCGGACAGACGTCCGACAGTGGAGAAAACCTGTTCTCAATGGATGGGTTAAACAACATAGTTAGAGACTAACAAACCTGCCCAGACCGGTCAAAAACCAATCAATCGAGAGGCCAAAAAGAATTCCACGTGATATTTCCGGCATTCATTCGAGAAAACCCCAGACTGGCGGTGTTTGCGTTACTGGCGACCGCCTCTTCGGGTTTCGGGCAGACGTTCTTCTTCTCGGTCTTTGGCAGCGGTATCCGCGAAACCTTTGCCCTTCAGAACAGCACCTATGGCCTGATTTACAGTCTCGCCACACTCACTTCGGCAATTCTTCTACTGAAACTGGGCCCGCTCGCCGATAAGTGGTCACTCAATCGCATTACCATCCTGGCGATTGTGATTTTGACCGCCGGATGCCTGACCATCGCCGTGGCTCCGCACTGGCTGCTACTGATACCCGGGTTTCTGCTGGCGCGGCTGGGTGGCCAAGGACTGATGGGCCATATCGGCCTGAGCACGGCGGGGCGATACTTCAAACACAATCGCGGCCGGATCATGGCCCTGACAGCAGGCGGTTTTCCCATTGCCGAGGCCATTCTGCCGCTGTCCGCCGGGCTGATTCTCGCCACCAGTGGTTGGCGAACCCCATGGTTTATCGCTGCCGGAATTCTACTGGTCGTGCTGCTGCCTCTGCTGCTCTATCTATCCCGACATGCAGCACATCCTGCGTCGCTGTCAGGCGACAACGCCAACCCGCATGAAAACCAGGATGACACTGTCGCTTTCAGCCGCAGCCAGGTTCTGAGAGATCCGGGCTTCTATCTCATCCTGCCCGCCGCACTGATCGTGCCGTTTACGGTCACTGCCATCCTGTTTCACCAGTCCGCGTTCGCCGAAATACGGGGCTGGTCAACGGAGCAGATTGGCCTGGCGTTCACCGGGTTTGCCGCCGGGCACATCGTCAGCCTGTTCTTTGGAGGCCCATTGGTCGACCGGATCGGTGCCCAGCGATCCCTGAGCTATGGCCTGACACCCATCTTCTGTAGCATGCTGGTTCTCGGCCTGACGGATTTCACCTGGACGCCCAATCTTTACCTTGCCCTTTGCGGCATCAGCCTCGGGTTTATTGGCGCAGCGGGTGGAGCAATCTGGCCAGAGCGCTATGGGGTTCGTCACATTGGCGCCATCCGTTCCGTAGCCCAGGCAAGTATGGTGTTCTCCACCGCCCTTTCACCGATTCTGGTGGGTGTCCTTCTGGACGTGGGTATAGCAACCACTGGCATTGGCGTTCTGTTTGCGGTATTGATTCTTGTCAGCGCAGTGCTGGCCCAGACGGCAGCCGCGCCGAAGCAAAGGGCCTGACAGCCACGAACAACGCGAGGTAGCAGATGAAACCGGAAGAACTGGAAAAGTTTCGACAGAGACTGCTGGAACTACGTGAGGAACTGCTCTCGACCAGTGAGGCACGGGACCAGGCCAGCGACACCGTGCACCTGGACCAGCAAAGTGTTGGCCGGCTCTCCCGGATGGATGCCCTGCAGGGGCAGGCCCTGGCCAAAGCCGGCAAGGAACGGGCTGAGCGACAACTGAAAATGATCGAAGCCGCGCTGATGCGAATTGACAACGATGAATACGGGGAATGCATGGAATGTGGCGAGCCCATCAACCCTAAACGCCTGGAAATTGACCCTACCAGCCTTTACTGCATTGATTGTGCGCGATAGATCTTCCGGACGAAGAGGAACTACCCTTCAGAACGCTCGTGACACAACGGAATGCATGACCAGCATCCGTTAACCGGCTTGCGATGGTTTCTTGCCTCTGTGATTGCGTCCTCACAGTTGTCGAAGCGACCTAGTCTAATGACCTTGTCCCTGTGAGGATATTGACTGCAGCCGAGGCGGTGAACCAGGTGATGGCCATGTTCATTTTTCTCTGAGTCGAGTCCAAATATCAGCAATCATTCCTCCGTCTGATGCAGTGGATTGGACCTCACCCTACCATCGGCATTTGTCGTACGTAAGCCTGTTGTGATCCCATTCCAACCTTGGCTTTGCTGACGTCAGAGTCCTTCCTTAATTGATAACCAAATCATATCGTGGGTGCGTCGGTAGGGTTCTGCCTGTTACTGCAGACATTCCTAAAAAGAGGCTGAACTTCTCCAAGGGAAGTGTTGGTCTATCCGCTTGAATGTTCGCTTTGCGACCTTACCGGGTAATTGACTATCTCAAATGTCGGCCAGGTTTTGGCGACATGACCAATGGATATTGAATCTCTAGCGCGCCTAACCCACAATCATGTCTTTGTTAGTAAACAAACGCTCACTTTAATATGCGGCAGAGAGGTAGTACAGGTGGCTGAACTGGTAGGTTATGAGTTGAAAGACGGCATTGCGACAATCGCCATCAATAATGGCAAGGCCAATGTTCTGAGCCCTCAGGTTTTCGAAGAGCTGAATGCGGCACTGGATCGCGCCGAGGAAGACAAGGCGGTTGTGATTCTGACCGGCCAGCCCGGTATTTTTTCTGCCGGTTACGATCTGAAAGAGATGCAGAAAGGTCCGAAAGAGGCTGCCACACTGGTAAAAACCGGTTCCAGCTTTACCCGGCGGCTGGCCGCATTTCCACTGCCGATTATCGGCGCCTGTAGCGGACACGCCATTGCCAAGGGCGCGTTCATTCTGCTGTCAGTGGACCACCGTATCGGTATCGAAGGCCCGTTCAAATTGGGTCTGAATGAGGTTGCTATCGGCATGACCATGCATCATGCCGGGATTGAAATCGCCCGGCACCGACTGGCGCCTGCTCACTTCTACCGCTCGGTTGTGAACGCTGAAATCTACAACCCGGAAGGTGCAGTGGAGGCGGGGTTCCTGGATGAAGTGGTTGCCCAGGACAAGCTGATTGAACGGGCCACCGAGCTTGCGCTCCACTTCAAGACCCTGAACATGCGCGCGCACCGCGAAACCAAACTCAAGGCCAAGGCAGACTACCTGGCGCTGCTGGATCGTTGCATTGAGCAGGATTCACAGCATTTGGGGTTGAACGGCTAAGCAAAGACCTGGTCGCAGACTGCGACGGTGTTAAAGGCATGGGCCCGCTCCGAGAGAGGGCCCAATCTGAAACGCGGCACTAGGGCATTGCCGCCTGCGGTATCTGGATACCCAGTGCTTTCATCTGATCAATCAAGTTCCTCCTGTGTCCCGGCAGATCCTTGATCTTGACATCCCTGTATGCCTCAACTTCTTTGCCAGTATAGGGCCTGAAATCCTCAGGCGAGCTCCCACCAGCAATCCCGTCGTCACGCAGCATCCAGTTCAGCAGATCCGCCAGTTGCTGGTTGCTCAGCGCTGACTGCGAAGAGCCTGGAACCTGAACCAGAAAAGCCCGGCCTCCTTCCACCTTAAGAAAGTTGCCAACGAAACCCGTCATCTGGGGGATTCCGTTGCGTGGCGATCCTTCCCCGTTGGTCAGGTGGCACCCCAGGCATTGCAGTCGGTAGTTAACCGAAGAAGAGTAACCCGCCTGGCTCAAGGGTGTCTGCTCGGCTTCGTTACCGGGAGCGGGCCTCTGAGTCGTGTCAGGAATCACCCTTGCCTCTCCAAACGGAGAGGCAAGGAGCAAGGTTAACGACACGGCCAGGATGGATGGTTTCATCACACTGCCTCTCAGGTTGCGATACCCCGAATGACTGCGACGGTGCAGTTATACACATTGCTTTCTGCGCCCAGGCACCAGTTGATGTCATTGTTGTTGAACGGGCGGTACATCGGTTCTTCACTGTCATTTCGCGTACAGGCGCATTGGCCGCAGCTGTGTTTACCACAGCAGTCATTGTAGGAAATGATGTAATCAATACCATCGGCCGGATTGCGGCAGGTGCCCACCCAGGTGACCTGAGAGGTTTCAGTACCCGGAGGGCAGCTGGTTACCGAGCCGCCGCAGCAGCTGCAAAGGAAACCGTCTACAGAGCAATAGCGCCAGTAATCACAGCTTGTTGGATCGCCCGGGTCGCCGGCCTTGGGCGCCTCCGATGCCAGTGCCTTGCTGGTTCTGTCGATGGGCAGTAACACCGGGGCTGCCGTACCGATTGCCAGGAGTGAGCCAAATTTTGCGATGAAGTGGCGTCTGCCGGTGGTGTTGGCTACATGGCGTGATGAACGTTCAAAAAAGCGATCTAGAAATTTCATTTTATTATTCTCCCTGATCAGGACGGCGTATGAATGCGCGGAGATTCGGATTGGGTCTTCAGATACTGCTGAAGCGTTGACGACCCCATCAATTCGGTTTCAAAGAGGCTGTCGAGGTGTTCCCGGGAGTTGACCAGCCCCTTGGCTTTCAAGGTGCCACTGGCATCAATCAGTGCGGCATAAGGCAGCTTGCCGATCTGGAAAGTCATGCCAACCTCCGGGCTGACGATGTAGCGGCTGTTTTCCAGTCCTGCATCTGCAATCAGCTTTTCCTGGGCGGCAGGGTCTCCGTCACTGACATAAACAACATCAAGATTGTCGCTGGAACGGTCAATCGCTTTGATGGCGGGAATCAGCGACTTACAGATAGGGCAGGTGGGTGAGAGGAAAAACAGCAGTGTCGAGCGCTCGCCGGCATAACCGATATTCACCGGCTTTCCAGAGCGGTCTGCCGCTGTTACCTGAGGAGCGGGCTGGCCCACCTCCACACCCTTGTCCATCATCAGTGCGCCTGCCGGTGCAATGCGTGAATGCAGGACTCCGATCTGACGGATAAGTCCCAGAATAACCACCGCAGTGGCGATCAGAAGGAGCCAGAGTAATACGTTTGAAACAATCAGTGCTTGCATCTTATTTGTCTCCTGACAATTTGAGCAAAAGGGGTCTGTTGGCCAGCCAAAGATCTGCTGCGGCATAGAGCAGAACCGCGACGGTGCCGGCGGCAATCATGACGAAGTTGTCGTGCAGGGATACGGTTCTCCCGACCATCGGGAAGAGTGCGCCAAGCGCAAGAACCCCGAGAAAGAAATTGCGGAGCAACAACATGGGATGGAGCGGTTGGCGCATGGCCGGCCCGGAACATCCACAGTCCATATCATGGCGGCCGCGCATCAGGTTAATGCCGATGGCCAGGGCATACGCGGCGATCAATGCCAGTGCGACCGAGGCCGCGTATGGTCTGCTGGTTGTCCAGAGCAGACCAGCCGCGGTCAGCAGCTCTGCCACTGGCAACGCGAGCGCGATGACAGGCGTCAGGAAGGAGGGAGCCAGCCGATACTCTTCCACCTGGCGCCGGAACCAGTTCGGTTTTCTGAGCTTGTGACTGGCAGCGCTGGCGAGTATCACGCTCAGGGCCAGTGCTGCTGCCGTGCTGATAATGGGATCGATCATCGGGTTACCCCTCAGTGGTTAATAACCAGTGTCGGTGTTTTGGTGACCCCCGGCATGGTTCCTGTGTGTTGGCCCGAGCCCAGATCAAAAATCTCCAGGCCACCTTCAATGTTGGTGCCAAGCAGCAGGGGATCGTCGTCGGAGGTCGCGCTGAGGCTCCAGATCAGGTTGGGAGACTCCAGGGTTCGCATCTTTTCGCCGGTTTTAAGGTCAAACTCCCAGATAATGGTGCTCGGGTCTTCCCACTTGTGGGGCTTGTGATCCGGGTGCATCAGGACATACAGACGGTTCAGGGCCGGCGCCGCAGCAATAAGCTGCCAGCCGCCGGGGGCCCAGCCCTTGGCTCTCTGTTCTTCTGTGGTCAAAGACCAGCGCGGCAGTATTTCGGGTTTCTTCCCGGAGAGATCTGCCGCGAGCACTTCGCCGTCCGTGGTGACAAAGTAATAGGTTGAGCCAATATTGGTTGCCCGCTCTACCAGTCGTTCCGTGTCGGGGTCGAAAAACTCCGTGGATGTGCGTTTAACTTCCTGCCCGGCATCGTTCAGGGTAATAACCTGAAGGGAGCCGTCACCGCACAGTGACGCAAACCGTCGATCGCCCACCGGGTAGTTGAGAATACATCCCTGGATGGCGAGTTCATTCACAACTTCCTGCTTTTCCGTGTCGACAACGGTCACCGAGGTGGAAGGCGTGAAATTGTAGATGTAGACGAACTTGTCATCCGCGCTTGTGTTGAGGGCGAAGCGCTCCGTGAGAGTAAAGGCACGCTTGGTCGGGATTTTGACTTCCCATTTCGGGGACAGGGTGGTGCTGTCCCAGGCCGTCAGGACATCGGTCCGGTCGCCCCGGGTGTAGCGACTGAAAAAGATATCCGCCGTGTACACGGTTTTCCGATCCTTCGACAGAGCCGCAGGAGCCGCGTGTCCGGTTGGGATCATACCGAGGTATGTTTTCGAGTCGGGGTCGACTACCACCACCCGGGTCGAAACCATGTTGTTGAACTCGAAATCAATCATATAGCTGCGATGGTCACCCGGGGCCGATAGCACGGTGTTGCCTACCGATTCCTCAGGTAACACTGCAAAAGCGGAGGCACTGATCAGCCCGGAGGCCAGCATCAGGCCACAGGCCAGTTTCTTGGATGAATGCATAGTTTGGGTCCTCATTTGTTGTTTTGTGTCGATTCTATTTTTTCAGGCTGATCACCCGGGCCTGGGTAACGGCCTTGAGCCCTTCGAGTCCGAACTCACAGCCATAACCGGAGGCCTTGTTGCCGCCGAAGGGAACCATGGGGTGGATGGCGCCGTGCTGATTGATCCAGATAGTCCCGGCCTCCAGGCGACTGGCCGTTTCTGCGGCGGTGGCCGGGTCATCAGCCCAGACGGAAGCGCCCAGCGCCGCCGGCAGGCGGTTGGCAGAAGCGACGGCCTCCTCGAGATCACGATAGCGCACGATCGGCAGAGCAGGGCCAAACTGTTCTTCGTCAACGAGTCGCTGGCCGTCGTTGATGTTGCCGACCAGCGTCACTGGCAGGAAATATCCTTTGTCCGGTGTATCGCCGAACTCTCTGACGTCGCACTGGTTTGCCCGGGCATCGGCCACCAGTTCGCGGACTTTGTCGTATTGCATTTTGTTCTGCAGGGGGCCAATCAGTACGTTCTCGTCGGCTCCGTCGCCGATAGTCATCTGGCTGGCAATGTTGCCGAGCGAGGACATGACCGCTTCGTAGTCATCCTCGTGAACATAGAGCCGCTTGATGCAGGCACAGGTCTGGCCCATGTTGAGGAAAGCACCCCAGAACAGGCCCTCGGCGATGGCACCGGCGTTTGTCCCGGGCAAGACAATGGCAGCATCATTACCGCCCAGTTCCAGAGTGATCGGGGCCAGGTTGTGAGCCGAGGCCTCAATGATCCGTCGGCCCGTGGCCTCGCTGCCGGTAAACATGATTTTGTCGATGTCAGGGTGGCTGGTCAGCTTGCTGCCAATGCGTCCGTCTCCGGTTACCGTGTTGAGAACGCCGGGCGGCAGCACCTGATTGATCAGCCTGACCATCTCAAGTGTTGCTATGGGGGTGTACTCCGAGGGCTTGAGAACCACGGTGTTGCCCATTCGAATCGCCGGTATGATTTGCCAGATGGCAATCATCAGCGGCCAGTTCCAGGGCGCTATCGCGGCCACGACACCCAGGGGGACGCGGTGCAGCGTGTCCTGTCGTTCGTCGTCTTCGTAGACGATCTCCGGGGCCAGTTCCAGGCTGGCGGGTACCTGTGTCCATCCGACGCAGGCCTGCATCTCGAATCTTGAGCCCGGCCCGGACAGGGGTTTGCCCTGTTCCCGGGTGATCAGTCCTGCCAGGTATTCCGAGTTTTCCTCCAGAACCTTTGCGATGCTTGCGGTTATCTCGGCGCGTTCCTTGTCACTGCGCTGCGCCCAGGCGGTCTGAGCGCCTCTGGCGGACTGGACTGCGTGTTCAACTTCCGCTTCGGTGCTGATGGGAGCCAGTCCCAGCAGTTCGCCGTTGGCAGGGTTGAAAATCTCATAGCTCTGAGCAATCTCGGCAAATGTGCCATTTACAGAATTTTGGTATTTTTGCATTCTCTGCTCTCCAATCAGAATCCGATAACCGCAATAATCTGGGCATAGGTGTTCAGGTCATCGTCCTGATACTGGCTTCCGCCATTGGCTGCACTGTTTTCAGGTTTGTAGAAACCAATCACCGGGCTGATGAACAGGTTTTCGCGCACGGCCCACTCCGCATAGAGATCAAGTTCCTGGCTGTCCAGCGTGCCGGTGCCCTGATTGGTATCGCTGAAATCAAAGAACAACGCACCTACGGCCAGTTTAGAGGTCGGATACGCTTTCACACCCAAGTGGAGTACGTCGGTGTCAGTGTTGAAGGGGCCGGCATAGTTGGCAGCCACTTCACCCTGGAACCAGGTGCCGTAGCCACGATTGAAGCCGTAGAACAGCGGATCAAACCCTTCGTCAAACTGGGAGAAGCGGGCGCTGACTTCCGGAGCCCAGGTCACTTCCGAAAAGCTCCATCCGGCCTCCAGGTACCATGCCTCGGCATCCGGCCGGCTGGCATCGCCCTGATCCTGGGTCACGATTTCACCAGAAAGAAAAAGCTGTTCTGTGCCGGCGTTGCCCTGGTAACGAAGGCTTGTGGTTTTCTGGCCATCCCTGTTGCTGAGACCTAGCGCCTGGGCATAGTTGTCGTCCACATCCAGCCCGTTGATATGCATAAGGCCGAAGGTGCCATAGGGGGCAACATACTCAAGGTTGATCCCGGCCAGTTCGGTGTCTGCCTGGGCATTGTTGTCCGAGTCTAGCCAGAACAGATCCGAACGAATTCCCGAGTCGCCACCGATGCGGGCAATGGCGGTTCTGTCGAAGGCCTTTCGCGCGGCCAGCCAATAGGCGCCACCGCGGTCAAAGTCCAGTCCGCCGCCGTTCAGATTGTCGCCGAGGTTAAGGGCATCGCCATTAATCAGAAAACCGTCACCAATAACGAAATTCTGCCGCCCGAAGGACACGTCCAGACCATTGGTGCCGAGAGCGGGCAGGAGATTGCCGGAGCGGAAGCCGATGTAGGCGTCTTCAAGGTCGGTCCGACGTTCGTTGCCTGACGTAAAACCACCCGCATCACCGTCTCCCCAGGTCCCCGAGGAAAGGACGTTCACTGCGCCATAAGTCGTTGCCTCCCCGTTCAGCATATAGTGGCCTGAAACGCCGAATTTGATATAACCCTCCTGCCAGAGGGCGCCGCCGCGATCAGTGTCGTACAGGTAGTTCCTGTCGCTGCTGAATACGCCTGCCGCTATTTCAAGGTCGCCGTTCAGTTCGTAGTCCGGGCCACTGGACAGGGAAACCGCCAGTGCGGACGGGATGATCAACTGGGAAGTTAAAACCCAGAAAACGGGGCTGTTCAATCGCTGGTTCTTAAACATTCTGACACCTTGTTCTTGTTGGTCTGAAGGCCGGTACTACCGCATGCCGGTTCGATATGAAGGCCTCGCTGCACCGGTGAAAACTCCACAGCCTATGGTCGTCAACTTCGGCTTCGAGTACTTTCTCTTGCGTGCCAGAACCTTCACTGACTGCGCCAGGATTGGCTTGAGTTTCCTTGACATTTGTTCAGAAGTTGCTCATTTTGACCGACATTGTGATACAAATATAAGAGGTCACAGCGATGCTTCCGTGTTCCAATTCTGGCGCTCAGTTTGAAAGCTGGATCAGTAATATCAATGCCATATGCGGTCCCTTTGCGGCAGATCCCATGGGCGATGAGTTCTCTGGCGTCATTGAAAAGGTCGGTGGCTCGGGCCTGAATATGTCGAAAGTGAGCATCCAGGGCGCAAACCTCTTTCGCACAGACAAAGAGATACGGAAATGTGGAGTGCCTGATTTTTTCTGTGTCTTTCAGACGAAAGGAGAGTCCTTTGTTGAGCAGGCGGGCAACCGGTCCTTAATGGAAACGGGCGACATAGTGCTTATGGATTCAGCCTTGCCCTTCCGTTTTTCCTACCCGCGGGAAGCCAAGCAGATTTCACTCATTCTTCCCCGTGACATCATTGAGCGGGTGCTGAGTCTGAGCAAAATCGAGCTGGGTGTGAAAATCCCCGCCGATTCTCACATCGCCAGTTTTGCCAGTCGTCTGGTGATTGAGGCGTCTCTGCACCAGAACCTCGACCTGGATGAAGGTGCTGCCATTCTCGATTCCCTAGCTACCCTGATCAAACCATCGGTACTCAAGAGTGTCAGCGGTACAGATCCGCGAGACCGGGTGTTCCGGGATGCCTCGGAGTTTGTGAAAGCCAATATCGGGCATCAGGGAATGAACGCCGACATGGTCGCCAATGCGATTGGCGTTTCAGTGCGTAGCCTCTACCGGGTGTTTTCCGCCCGTTCAACAACCCTTTCTGAGTTTGTGAAAGCCCAGCGCCTGGACATGTGCGCCGAATACATCCGGGCCCATGGGGGCAAAACCAACCTCACCGAAGCGGCGTATCGATTCGGTTTCTGCAGTTCGAGTTATTTTTCGACAGCGTTCAAAAGCCGGTTCGGCCACACGCCCTCCGAGTTCAAGAAGCTCTGCGCCTGAATCTCTCCCTGAATAACTGCCTGGCAAGAGGTCCGGCGCTGGTGCGCTCTCCAGCCTCTTGGCATTGAAATGCGCCTGGTCTAACCTGAAAGGCTTTCCCTGCCCGAATTCAGGAGAGCCTTGTGTCCCGATCCGAACAGTTTGCCAGTGATAATTACAGCGGTGTGTGCCCCCAGGCCTGGGAAGCCATGGCAGCGGCTAACCGCACGGATGAACCGGCTTACGGCGAAGACAGCTGGACCCAGCGGGCGGCGGACGGCCTACGTGCCCTGTTCGATACCGACTGTGACGTTTACTTCGTGTTCAACGGCACGGCCGCCAATTCCCTGGCGCTGGCGTCGATCGGGCAGTCGTTCCATAGCGTGATCTGCCATGAGCTCGCGCACATTGAAACCGATGAATGCGGCGGGCCGGAATACGCGTCCAATGGCGCAAAGCTGCTGTTGGGCCAAGGTGAAAACGGCAAGCTGACGCCGGAGAGTATTGAACACCTGGTGACCAAGCGTACCGACATCCATTACCCGAAGCCCAAGGCTTTGAGCCTGACCCAGGCCACCGAGGTGGGCACCGTTTACACCCCGGACGAGCTCCGGGCAATTCGCACGGTGGCGGACCGGCACAAACTGAACATTCACATGGACGGCGCCCGCTTTGCCAATGCGGTGGCGGCCCTGGGAATCCATCCCTCGGAGATAACCTGGAAGGCGGGGGTGGATGTTCTGTGTTTTTCAGGCACCAAGAATGGCCTGGCGCTGGGAGAGGCCGTGGTGTTCTTCAACCGGTCTCTGGCCGAGGACTTTGAATGGCGTTGCAAGCAGGCCGGCCAGCTGGCTTCCAAGATGCGGTACATCTCCGCGCCCTGGTGCGGCTTGCTGGAGGATGATGTCTGGCTCGCCAATGCCCGCCACGCCAATGCCTGCGCCGAGCGTCTGGCACAGGGGCTGGACGGCTTGCCGGGTATCACGTTACGTTATCCAAGACAGGTTAACGGCGTATTTGTGGAAATGCCCGAACCACTGCAGGCCGCCTTGCGCGCCCGGGGCTGGCGGTTTTACAACTTT
>Ga0247720_100197_pt1 | contig 27985 bp, 24 predicted proteins | sample MSEWel2015_12_15_FD_189078 | JGI IMG/M metagenome (GOLD analysis project Ga0247720, IMG submission 189078) | Subsurface sediment microbial communities from gas well in West Virginia, United States - MSEEL Well Study Marcellus 3H_2015_12_15 | ecosystem: Environmental > Terrestrial > Deep...
TGATCGGCATCATGCCCGGCCACGCCCTGATGGGCCGGGAGTTCACCGCCACCAGCATGATCGGCATGATTGCCCTGGCGGGGATCATTGTCCGTAATTCCATTCTGCTGGTGGTGTTTATCCGGCAACTGATTGATGAGGGGGTGGAGCTGGGCGAAGCCGTTGTACTGGCGGGCGCGGTCCGGATCAAACCGATCGCCCTCACGGCAGTCTCGGCCATGGTGGGCGCCTACTTTATCCTGAACGATCCGATTTTTAACGGCCTGGCAATTTCGCTGGTGTTCGGTCTGGCCATGTCCACGATCTTCACCGTCATCGTGGTACCGTTGCTGTATTACACACTGGCCCGGTGCAAATGGGTGTGACTCCACAGATCAGCAGACCACCGTAACCGGGGTGTTCTGACGCCAGGCCGGAGATTATTACCGGCTTGGCCAATAACGCTGCATCTCGACAAACAGGAAGGAGGCGCTCCAGGTAATCAGAACGAACCCGGTCAGGCCTTGGATACCTGTCAGGTATCGGAGATCCCCCTCGGGCTGTATGTCGCCGTAGCCAAGGGTGGTGAAGGTGGTGAAGGAAAAGTAGACCGAATCCAGAAAGCTGCCGCTGAAATTACCGGAAAGCTGGCCCCAGCCGTCTGCATGATGCATGAAGAAATAGGCGGCGGCGAAGATCCACACCTCCGCGGTGTGGGCCACGAGCACGCCGAAAACCGCGGCGATCAGGCGAAACCGGTGGCTCTGGCGCATCTGGCTGAGAAGACCGCTGAGCCGTAACAGGGCTTCGTGGTGAATAAGCACCACCGCCACCACGAGCAGGGCGTTCAGCACGAAGACGCTGATCAGGCTGACATGCTCTTGCGCAGACAAGTATTATTCGCTCCATGTACGTTATTCGATCCCGTCAGTCCGACGGTTGCCATTTACCTTAGCTGGCCAGTAAGTAATGTCCAAACGACTTTTTCCCGTTCTGATTCTTGCCCTGGGTATTGCCGGTTTCCTGGTTCTGAAAATGACCCGCCCGGAACCGGCAGAAGTCACCGCCACTGAGCGCAGTTGGCGGGTCAATGTCCAGACGCTCCAGCCGGGCAGCCATGTGCCGGTGCTGCCGCTCTATGGCGAGATTGTGGCGCCGGAACAGGTGACGGTCACCGCGACCCTGGCCGGACGGATCGGCCAGCGGCCCGTTTCCGAGGGCCAGCGGGTACGGGCCGGCGAATTGCTGGTTGCACTGGATGACGCCGACATCCGGCCGGTGCTGGCCCAGGCCGAAGCCCAGGTTGCCGATCTGGAAGCCCAGATCCGCTCAGAGCAGGTGCGGTACCGGAACGATCAGGCTGCCCTTGCCAGTGAAAAGGCGATCGAAGCCAACGCCCGGCGTCAGCTGGAACGGACCCGGTCGCTGGTCACGCGGAATCTGGCGTCACAGGAAGACCTGGAGGCAGCAACCGACGCACTGGGCCGGGCGGAACTGACGGTGAGCAACCGGGAGCGGGCCATCGACGAACATCCGGCCCGGCTGCAAAGCCTCCAGGCCAGGCTGGCTCAGGCTGAGGCCAGCCTGGAATCGATACAACGGGATGCAGAGCGTGCCACCGTTCGTGCGCCCTTTGACGGGGTTGTGACCGGGGTTCAGGTGGCGCCGGGTGATCAGGTATCCCGCAATGACCCCTTGCTGTCGCTGTATCCGACCGAAGGCCTGGAGCTGCGGGCGCGGGTTCCGGAAATGTATCGCACCGAGCTGGTGAATGCGCTCAGTGAGGATAAAACCCTGTCGGCGTTCAGCGAGGGGCAGCAGCACCGGTTTGAACTGGTCCGCTTTGCCGGCACTGCGGATCCGGCGGGTACCGAGGCCATTCTGGCGTTGAGAGGGGCGCCGCAGGGGGTGAGGCCGGGAGGGCTGCTGCCGGTGATGCTGGAGCGGCCTGAGCGGGCGCAGACCGTGGCGATTCCGTTCAGCGCGCTGTACGGCGCAAACGCGGTCTACCTGGTGAACGACGATAACCGCATGCAGCGTGTCAAGGTGGAGCGCATTGGCGAAGCCCGTGGCAGCAACGGCGAACGTCGCCTGCTGGTGTCCGGCGAGGCCCTGGTGTCGGGGGCAAGGCTGATCACCACGCATCTGCCGAACGCCGTCACCGGCCTCAAGGTGGATGTGGCCGATTCCGGAGCTTCTGAGCAATGAGACGCAGGAAAGGCGTGATCGGGTTTTTCGTGCATCACCGGGTTGCCGCCAACCTGGTGATGCTGGTGATGCTGCTCGGCGGTGTGCTCGCGCTAACCCGGATGAACATCCAGTTTTTCCCCACCTTCGCGCTGGATATTGTCAGCGTTCGCGTGGTCTGGAGTGGTGCTTCCGCCGAGGATGTCGAGCAGGGCATTACCAACCCGCTGGAGCAGCGTTTGCGCAGTGTCGACGGTCTGAAAAAGATGACCTCCACCTCGGCCCAGGGCGTGTCGTCGATTACCCTGGAATTCGAGGAGGGCACTGATCCGATTCTGGCCCTGGACGATGTTCGCCAGCAGGTCGACGAATTCACCAACTTTCCTGCCGAAGCGGAAGAACCCCAGGTAACCCGGGTGGAGCGGTACGAGCCGGTGGCCCGGTTGTTGGTGTCAGGTGACGTGGCCCGAAGTGAATTGCGCCAGCTGGCCTACCGTTTTGAGGACGAGCTGCTGCAGCGCGGCATTGACCGTGTGTCGATCCGTGGTCTTCCGGAGCAGCAGATCAGTATTGATGTGCCGGTGGAACGGCTTGAGACCCTGGGGCTGTCGCTGGACCAGATTGCCGAACGGGTTGCCGCCATTTCCCGGGACCTGCCGGCGGGCATGATGGCCCAGCAGGACGCCACCCGGGAGCTGCGGGCGGTGGAACAGCGTCGCAGCCCGCAGGAATTCGAGAGCATTCCGGTGCTCAGCGGCAAGCGCATCCAGCTGAACCTGGGCGATATCGCGATTATCCGGCAGGAAGCCCGGGAGAGTCAGGTCACCCTGGAGAAAGACGGCCAGCCGGCGGTGGAACTCCAGCTGCAGCGGTCGGAAAACGGCAACTCACTGGCGGCGGCGAAGGTGCTGGAAACCTGGCTGGCGGACACCCGGCCGCTGCTGCCGCCGACCATCGAGCTGGAGGTATACGATGAAACCTGGCAGCTGCTGGATGACCGCATCTCCCTGCTGGTGAATAACGGCCTGGGCGGTCTGGTACTGGTGGTGTGCCTGCTCTATCTGTTTCTTCCGGGCCGCGTGGCCATGTGGGTGGCCATCGGTATCCCGACCGCGTTCCTCGCCGCCATGGCGGTGCTCTGGCTGATCGGCGGGTCGATCAACATGATTTCCCTGTTTGCCCTGATCATGGCGCTGGGGGTGATCGTCGACGACGCCATTGTGGTGGGTGAGGACGCCGATGCCCACGCCCGGATGGGGGAGGAGTCCATCTACGCCTCCGAGGGTGCCGCCAAACGAATGGTCTGGCCGGTACTGGCGTCCTCCCTGACCACCGTTGCGGCCTTCATGCCCCTGCTGGTGGTGGGCGGCGTGATCGGCAACATCCTTGGCGACATTCCACTGGTGATGATCTGCGTACTGGTGGCCTCTCTGCTGGAATGTTTCATTGTGCTGCCGGCGCACCTGCGGCACGCCTTTGTGCCCCGTTGCACGAAAAAAACGGGGGAGGGAGAGGCAGAGCTGAAAAAACCGGGCCCGGTGGAGCGTTTCCGGCGCGGCTTCGAGCAGAGCTTCGACCGGTTCCGGGAAGGCCGGTTTCGGCGCTTCTCCCGTTTCAGCCTTAAGCATCGGGGCGCCACGGTAGCCAGCGCATTGGCCCTGGCTATCGTTACGGTTGGTCTGCTGGCTGGTGGCCGGCTCGGCTTCAACTTTTTCCCGACCCCGGAGCCTTCGGTGTTTTATGCCAACGCCAGCTTCGTAGCCGGCACCGATCGGGGCACCGTGGACGAGTTTCTCGGCCAGATGCAGCGAACCCTGAACGAGACCGAAGCGGCCCTGGGCGGCGATTTCATCCTCCACTCAGTGACCACCCAGGGTGCAACCCTCGGGGCGGAAGGCAGCTCCCGCAGCGGTGACGAACTGGGGTCGATGATGATCGAGCTGGTGCCGTCGGACCGGCGCTCGGTTCGCAACCCCGAGTTTATCAACGAATGGCGCAGCCGGCTGGAGACACCGGCCGGCCTGGATAACCTGACAATTTCCGAACGCCAGGCTGGGCCGCCGGGGCGCGACGTTAATGTGCGCCTGACCGGTGAAAACGCAGAAAACCTCAAACGGGCAGCGGATGAGCTGGGTCAGGCGCTCGCCACCCTGCCGGGGGTTCTGGATGTGGAAGACGATATGCCCTGGGGCAGGGAGCAGCTGATCTATCAGGTTAGCCCCTACGGCGAGGCACTGGGATTGACCACCGCAGATCTTGGCAGGCAGCTGCGAGCGGCATTCGATGGCCGGATTGCCCAGATATACCAGGACGGTCGGGACGAGGTGGAAGTGCGCGTACAATTGCCGCGAGACCAGCGGGAACGCCTGTCGACCCTGTCCCGGATGACCGTGCGGGTGCCCGACGGGCGCTTTGTGCCGCTCAGTCAGGTGATGAACCTGGATCATCGTCAGGGCTTCCAGGCGCTGCGCCACGCCGGTGGCAAGCTGGCGGTGGAGGTGACCTCCGGGCTGAATACCCGGGTCAGTACCACCGACCAGATTCTGACCAGTCTGCAGGCGGAGGCATTACCGGACATTGCCAGTCGCTACAACGTGCGCTACAGCTTTGAAGGCCGGGCTGCCGACCAGCGGGAAACCATGGCCGATATGAAGACCGGACTGGTGATCGGCCTGGGGCTGATGTATGTGGTGCTGGCGTGGGTGTTTGCCTCCTGGAGCCTGCCGCTGATTGTCATGGCGATTATCCCGTTTGCTCTGGTAGGTGCCTTGCTGGGGCACTGGCTGATGGGCCTGCAGCTGACCATTCTGTCCCTGTTCGGGCTCTTCGGGCTGTCGGGCATTGTGGTCAATAACGCCATTATCCTCGTAGCTTTCTACAATCAGCAGCGGCAGAAGGGCCTGGGCATTACCGATGCGCTGAACGAAGCCGCGGTGCAGAGAGTCAGGGCAGTACTGCTGACCTCGCTGACAACCATTGGCGGCCTCTTGCCACTGCTGTTTGAAACCTCCCTGCAGGCGCAGTTCCTGATCCCCATGGCGACCTCCATTGCCTTCGGGCTGGGCCTGTCGACGCTGCTGGTGCTGGTGGTTATCCCGGCACTGCTGTCGTGGCTGGAACAGTTCCGGGAATGGCGCGCCAGCCGGCGAGGGAGTGTCGCCGAGCCCCTGGGGGCGCCCGAATAACCTGAGTGGAACAACATGGTGGAACCTGTACTTGCGGCCCGAGGCCTGAACAAACAGTTTCGCAGCGGCAATCAGCCGGTGTCGGTGCTGAGGGATCTCTCCCTGCGACTTGATCGCGGCGAATCCCTGGCGCTGACCGGTCGCTCGGGATCAGGCAAGAGCACGGTGCTCAATATCCTGTGTGGCCTGGAACAGCCCGGCGCCGGCCGGGTTGAAGTACTGGGTGAGGCGTTTGACAGTCGGACACCAGAACGGGAGCGCCAGAGAGACGCCCGCTGGGCAAAGCTCCGGAGACAGCAGATTGGCGTGGTCTTCCAGGAAGCGAACCTGATGCCGGCCCTGTCACTGCTGGACAATGTCCGCCTGCGCGCCCGCCTTGCCGGACAGGATGACGACGACTGCCGGGACTGGCTGGAGCGCCTGGGTATCGGCGAGCTTGCCGGCCGCTATCCGGACCAGGTGTCGGGTGGCCAGCGTCAGCGAGCGGCTCTTGCCATGGCGTTTGCCATGAACCCGGCCCTGATCCTCGCGGATGAGCCCACTGGCAGTCTGGACCGGCACACCGCCGAAGCCGTGACCCGCCAACTGTTCGAGCTTCAGGCCCGCCATGGCTGCAGCCTGATTCTTGCCACCCATGACACCGAACTGGCTACCCGATGCAGTCACCACCTGGATCTCGGGCACCAGCCCGGTTCCTGAGCCTGTCATGACCCTGTTGGCCGCTCTGTTCAGCCACTATCGACGTCATCCCCTCCAGCTGCTGGCGCTGGCGGCCATGATTGTACTGGCGACCATGCTCTGGACCGGCGTTCATCATCTGACCAGCCAGGCCCGGGCCAGCCTAGATCAGAGCGAATCGGCGGTGGCCGAGCGCCGGCAGGTGATCCGGGCCGATGGTGAGCCGGTTTCCGTGCAGGACTTCGTGACACTCAGGCGGGCGGGCCTGTGTGTCATGCCCTGGCTGGAAGTGGCATCGTCCGGCGCCGGACGGGTGGTGGGTGTGGATCCCCTGGCCGCTGCCTGTTTTGACCGTGCGGATCCGGGCAAGGCGCCCTGGCGCGGTGAACTGGATGGCGAGCCCTTCGTGGATATCAGTAGGGCGGCCGAGCTGGCAGAGGCACAGGAATCCCCGGCGGGAGAGTTGTCGTTGCTGATTTCCGAAGTCGGCACCCATTCCGGCGCCGATGCCAGAACCGGCGCCAGTCTGCCACCGGGTTACCGGCTTGCCGCATTTTCCCTGGGGCCTGACACCGGGGAGCTGGGCGAAAGCTTCCTGCTGAATCTCGATGCCCTTGGCGTGCTGGTTCTGCTGATTACGGCCTTGCTGCTGCGCAGTGTCTATCTGCTGGGTCTGGCCCAGCGCCGGGAAAGTTTTGCCCTGCTACGGCGTTTTGGCGTCCCCCGGAACCGGATCAGCGGTCTGCTGGTGCTTGAGATCATGGCGTTGGCCCTGGTGTGCATCGTCCCCGGTGTCTGGCTTGGTCGTTGGCTGGCGACGGGCCTGGGTAGCGGGTTCGGCCGTGCCCTGGAAGGGCTTTTTGATACGCCGCTGTATGCCGGACGGGACGGTGGCTGGTTGGTGCCGGTTGCCACCATGCTGGCGGTCGTTCTGGTGGCCTGCCTGGCGGACTATCTCCGGCCCCTGGCCCGGCGGTTGGCTGTGGCCGGCCCCTCGCAAGGCCTGTTACCTGCCCTGTTTTTGCTGGCAGGGATTGCCCTGTCGGTCTGGGCACCTGCCCTGGAGTGGCTGTTCGTTGCTGTGGCGATGGTGTTTGTCGCGGCCGGTATTCTGGCGCCGCTCTTGATCGCCCGGTTGGCGGACTGGCGAGCCGGGCGCGAATCCGATCCGCTTTCGCGCTGGCGCCACCGGGAGGTATCCGTGCTGGCCCGGCGCCTGGCTCTGCCTTTGGTGGCACTGCAGTTTGCCATGGCCATGGTGCTGGCAGTCCAGGCACTGGTCACCACCTTCGAAAGCACGTTTGATCAATGGCTGGCGCAGCGGCTGGAGGCAGACTATTACATTGAAGTCCCTGAGGGTGCAGATGCCGGTGCGGCGGCCGCCTGGCTGGCGGAGCAGCCGGCGCTCAAAGCCTCGGGGCGCTGGCACCGGGTCATCCGGGGTGAAGCAGCCCTGACCAATTCGTTCGGGAAGCCCGGGCCGGTGGTGGATGTGTTTGCACTGAGCCCCATCGGCCCTCTGGTGACCGGCTGGCAGCTGTTTGAATCGGTGGATACGCCCTGGCAGAGCCTGGCAGAGGGGCCGGGCATGATGGTGAATGAACAGCTGGCGCGCCGGCGGTCGGTGGCCATTGGCGATAGGCTTTCGCTGCAACTCGGTCAGCAGGTTAGCGAGCGTCCGGTGCTGGCAATCTACCCGGATTATGGCCGGCCTGCCGGCGAGATTCTGATTCACGCGTCGGCGCTGCCGCCGGATTTCCGGGCCAGCTTCCAAAGCCTGTCAATATCGCCGGGAAGCATGTCGATAGAGACCATCAGCCGCAATCTGAAACAGATCTGGGGCGTGGAGCAGCTCACGGTGCGGGACAACCGGGCGATCGAGGCCCTGGCCTCCGCGATCTTTGACCAGACCTTTCTGCTGACCCGGGCCATGACGATTCTGACCCTGATACTGGCGGCTAGTGCCCTGCTGATGATGGGCTGGGTGCTGTTCTCTACCCGGGCCTGGTACTTCCGGCTGCTGGTGGTCTGGGGGCTGCCGCGCCGGCAGGCCGCAGCCCAGCTCACCCGGCTGGCGCTGTCACTGACCACGGCTATTACCCTGCTGGCTCTGCCCCTGGGGGTGTGGCTGACCTGGGTGCTGGTGCATCGTATCAACCCCCTGGCCTTCGGCTGGTCCCTGCCCATGGCAGTTTATCCGCGGTTCTGGCTGGAGCTTGGTGGATTAAGTCTGCTGGTGGGGCTGAGTATTGCCCTGCTGATGCGCCGGCAGTTGAACAGCCCCGCGTCGGCACCGGAGAGTGCCAGTGCCCTGTCCGGAGGTGAGCGATGAGGCGGTTCTTCTGGCTGGTGTTTGTGGCTGTTCTGGCAGGCTGCTCTGAGCAAACCGAACAGGCCGGCTTTGCGGGGCTGGCCGGAGTAGCGGATTCGGAGGCCGAGGTGCCATTTTTGCAACCCGGCCCGGGTGACCAACTGAGGTTTCCGGAAGATTTTGGTCCCCATCCCCAGCACCGGATCGAGTGGTGGTATCTGACCGCCAATCTGGAAACCGCAGAAGGTGATCCCCTGGGCCTGCAATGGACCCAGTTTCGGCAGGCCATCAAGCCGAGGCCGGCAGAGGCCGAGCCGCCCGATGCCGCTAACTGGCCTCTGGAGGCGGCCTGGATGGCCCATGCGGCCGTAAGCTTCGACGGCCAGCACTATTTTGCCGAAAAACTGGCCCGGGGCGATGTCGGCCATGCCGGCGCCCGCGCCGACCCACTGGCGGTCTGGCTTGACGGTTGGCAACTTACTGAATCGCCTGAAGACAGGGTGTGGCGTTTGCAGGTATCGGCAGACAACTGGGCCTACGATCTGTCGCTGAGGATCAACGGTGATCCGGTGGCTCACGGGGACCAGGGCTTCAGTGCCAAATCCGCCAGTGGCGAGGGTTCCATGTACTTCAGCCTGGTGGACATCCGGATTGACGGAACGGTTACCCTCGGGGACAGGACCCTGGACGTCTCCGGCCAGGGCTGGTTCGATCGGGAATGGAGCAGCCAGTTTCTCAAGACCGGGCAACAGGGCTGGGACTGGTTTGCCCTGCACCTGGATTCGGGCGACAAGCTGATGGCCTTTCAGCTGAGAGAAGAGGATGAAGCCTTCCGCTCCGGGACCTGGATTCCGGCCGAGGGACAACCGGTGGCCCTGGAGCCCGACCAGCTCCGCATGGAGCCGGTTTCGGGCCAGGAGGGCTATCCGCGCCAGTGGCTGCTGGAGGTGCCGGATTACGATGTCCGTGTGGAGGTATCCGCGCCTGCGGGCGATTACCGGAACACCGGGCTATACCCGTACTGGGAAAGCCCGGTTACCGTCTCCGGCAGTCATTCCGGTGTGGGCTACATGGAGCTGACAGGTTATGGAAAGTGAGCGCCCTGGCGCTCAGCCGGCCGAAAGCACCGGTGGTTCAAGCTGGTTGAACAGCACCTGGATGCCTTCGTGCCACTGGTGGCGTAGCTCATGAAAATAGCAGCTGTTCTCCTCGACCCGCTCGGTAAAACAGGGTTTCAGGGCATCCCGCTGGTAAATCGCCACGTCAATGGGCATGCCCACCGAAAGATTGCTCTTCATGGTGGAGTCGAAGGAGATCAGGGCGCATTGATAGGCACGGTTCAGGGGGGTCCGGTAGCTGATGACTCGGTCCAGAATCGGCTTGCCGTACTTGGATTCGCCAATCTGGAAGAACGGGGTCTCTTCCGTGGCTTCGATGAAATTGCCTTCCGGATAGATGTTGAACAGCCTTGGCGCCTCACCGCGAATCTGGCCCCCCAGAATCAGGGAGCAGCTGAAATCCACATGGCCCAGCTTGCCCTCGGGATTGTCCCGGCGGATCACTTCGCGCATGGTCTGGCCGACGATTTCCGCGGTCTCGAACATCGAGCCGGTGCTCAGGACGTTGTGTACGTCGGTGCCTGCCCGCCGTTCCAGGAGGCTGATCACACTCTGGCTGGTGGCCAGGTTGCCGGCGGACAACAGCACCAGTTCGCGCTCGCCCGGCTTTTCGAATACGTGCATTTTGCGGAAGGTGGAGATCTGGTCGAAGCCGGCGTTGGTCCGGGAGTCCGATGCGAACACCAGGCCGTCCGCCAGCCGCATCGCTACGCAATAGGTCATGAAGCCCTCCTGAAAGGCGCCTGTTTTCGAGCGTAGTCTAATCACATCTCCCGCCGAAGTGTGAGTGCTTTATTGTGGCTTTTGCCGGCTTTTTGTTACTGGCTGCCCGCCGGGTTGGTGACCCAGGCCCGGGTCTCCATATGCTCCATCCCGCCCCCGGCCCGAACGCCGCGAACCGGCGCGGCATCCCGGTAATCCAGGCCCACCGCCAGTTTGATGTGGCTCTCGGCCACGTTCAGGGTGTTCACCACATCGAAGGTCTGCCAGTTGCGCCCGATCCAGGCTTCGGCCCAGGCGTGGGTGGCCACGTGGGCGTCGTTCGAGGAATGTATGTAACCGCTCACATAACGGGCCGGTACGCCAATGTGCCGGCAGCAGGCCAGGAACATGTGGGTGTGATCCTGGCACACGCCGGCCTTCTGTTTGAACGCCTCGCTGGCGGTGTGGGTTACGGTGGTCGCTCCCGGCATGAAGGCTACATGTTCGCGCAGGTGCTTCATCAGGCGGATCAGGCCGCGTTTGTTGGGCGGGTATTGAATGGCCAGGGCCTTCAGGGCTTTGTCCGCCTCGGTCAGCGGCGTCTGCCGCAGGAACACCTCCGGCGGGAAGGGCGAGTCGTCCCGGGTCAGTGGTTTGCCGGTCAGGTCGACAATGCCCTCGGCGGTCAGGACAATCTCGTTGACCGCTTTGTCCAGGGTCATCACGGTGACCAGGTTGCCGAAGCCGTCCACCATCTGACTGGCTTCCCCCGGGGCTTCCAGGTGCCAGTCGTGAATGCGTTGCTGGGGCGTATTGCGGGGTGTCAGCCGGATGTACTGGATGCTGTCACTTACCGGTGCTTCGTAGGTGTAACGCGTTTCGTGCCGGATATGAAGTCTCATCCCTGCCACCCCATGTAGTCTTTCTGGATCTGTCCGGCGATGCCCTGAATCCGGCCGACAAAATCGACCAGGTACTCGTTCAGGCCGCGTTCGGCGATGTAGTCCCGGTCCCCGTAGCGGATGTTGGCGTACAGACTGGATGCCATGCGCCGCGAACCTCTCGCATCGCCGCTCTCGACCTGTTCCAGCAGGCTGGCGATTTCCCGCAGGCAACCGTGCAGGGAGCGGGGTACGTCCGGCTTGAGAATCAGCAACTCGGCCACACTCATGGCATCCAGGTTATGGCCGTAGGTGTTCTGGTAAGCCTCGAAGGCCGCCAGCGAGTGCAGCACCGCGGTCCATTCGAAAAACGCCTGGGTGGCGTGATCCTCCATGGCCTTCATGGCCATGACATGACGGATATCGAGCACCCGGGCGGTGGTGTCGGCCCGTTCAATAAAGGTACCCAACCTCAGGAAATGGAAGGCATCGTTGCGCAGCAGGGTGCCGTAGGCGGCGCCGCGGAACATGTGGGAGCGTTCCCTCACCCAGTCGAATACGGTGCTGGCGTTGGACTCGGTGACGCCCCGGCGTTGCAGCTGTTGCATTTCCAGCCAGGCCTGGTTGATGCTTTCCCAGACATCCGATGACAGGTTGCCCCGCACGTGCAGGGCGTTGTCCCGGGCACTTCGGATAATGTTGAACACGCTGGCGGGATGCCGGCTGTCCAGCAACAGAAAGTCGATCAGGTTCTGGGGTGTGATGTCATCGTGGTAGTCGAAGAAAACCTCCCGGGTGCCGGACATCAGCAGCGGTACGGATAACTGCTCTGTGCGGTCTTCCGGGACATCAATCAGGGCCATGGTCAGGCTGACATCGAGAAGGCGGGCCTGGCTCTCGGCCCGCTCAAGGTAACGGGCCATCCAGAACAGACTTGAGGCGGCGCGGCTCAGCACGGGTCATCCTCCAGTACCCAGGTGTCTTTGGTGCCACCACCCTGGGATGAGTTAACCACCAGCGACCCCGCTTTCAGGGCGACACGGGTGAGACCGCCCGGTACCATCTGGATCTTCTTGCCGGACAACACAAACGGGCGCAGGTCCAGGTGCCGGGGCGCGACGCCTTCATCGACAAAGGTGGGGCAGGTGGAGAGGCTCAGGGTCGGCTGGGCGATATAGTTCTGGGGCCGGGCCTTGAGCAGGCTGCGGAAAGTGGCCAGCTCTGTCTTGCTCGCGGTCGGGCCGATCAGCATGCCATAACCACCGGCACCCTGGGCCTCCTTGACCACCAGTTCCGGCAGATGATCCAGCACATACTGAAGGTCGGTCGGCTTTCGGCACTGCCAGGTCGGGACATTTTTCAGGATGGGTTCTTCATCCAGGTAGAACCGGATCATGTCCGGCACATAGGGGTAGATGGACTTGTCATCGGCAACCCCGGTGCCCATGGCGTTGGTCAGCACCACGTTGCCGGTGCGATAGGCCGAATACAGACCTGCCACGCCCAGCATGGAGTCCGGATTGCCTGCCAGTGGGTCAAGGAAGTCGTCATCCACCCGCCGGTAGATCACATCCACCTGTTGCGGGCCAACCGTGGTTTTCATGTAAACCCTGTTGTGGGCGACAAACAGATCGGCGCCTTCCACCAGTTCCACACCCATTTGCCGTGCCAGGAACGCATGTTCAAAGTAGGCGCTGTTGAAGCGGCCGGGTGTCAACACAACCACCGTCGGGTCGGGCTTGAGCGATGCCGCCCTGAGGGTCTCTCCTAAAAGGTTGGGGTAATGCTCGACCGGGGCTACCGCGGAGTGGGTAAAGAGTTCCGGGAACAGCCGCATCATCATCCGGCGGTTTTCCAGCATGTAGGACACGCCGCTGGGACAGCGCAGGTTGTCCTCAAGCACATAGAAATCGCCGTCGCTGTGGCGGATCAGGTCGATACCGGCGATATGGGTGTACAGATTGCGGGGCAGTTTGAGGTTCTGCATGCCCGGCTGGTACTGGGGGTTGGCAAACACCTGCTCGGCATTAATCACGCCGGCCTTGACGATCTCGTAGTCGTGATAGATGTCATGGAGGAAGCGGTTCAGGGCCTGGACCCGCTGCCGCAACCCGGTTTGCAGTATGTGCCAGTCGCTGGCGGAGATCACCCGGGGAATCAAGTCAAACGGAATCAACCGGTCTGCCCCCTGGTCCTCACCATACACGTTGAAGGTGATGCCAAGGCGCTGGAACAGGACATCCGCCTCGCGGCGCTTTTCGGCGATCAGGTCCTCATCGGAGTTGATCAGCCAGTGTTCCAGCATACGGCATTGGGGGCGTACCCGGTTATCCTGGTCAAAGAGTTCGTCGTACAGGCCTTCGGCCGGCGTCTGGATCAGCATGGCTCGGTTCATCTCCCTGTATCGCGCCGTTCGACACGGCGCGTAATAAGGTAACCGGCTGCAAAAGGCGGGCCATTGTGTCTTTTTATTCGACAGCGTTGGCGCCGATGCGGTGAATGCTCAGATCCGCACCATTGAACTCTTCTTCTTCGGTCAGCCGCAGGCCGGAGATCGCATTAATAACACTATAGACCAGCAGGCCGCCCACGAAGGCGACGATGATTCCCGCGATGGCACCGATGATCTGGGACATCAGGCTGACGCCACCCAGGCCGCCCAGGGCTTGCTGGCCGAAGATGCCGCAGGCAATGGCACCCCAGGTGCCACAGACACCGTGAAGCGGCCAGACACCCAGCACGTCATCCAGCCGCTCGATTTTTGCCTGGGCCCACTCGAACAGATAGACGAAGATGGCACCGGCCACGGCACCCGTGATCAGGGCACCAACCGGGTGCATCAGGTCGGAACCGGCACAGACCGCAACGAGTCCGGCCAGTGGGCCGTTGTGAATAAAGCCCGGGTCTTTACGACCAAGCAACATGGACACCAGAATGCCGCCGACCATCGCCATCAGGCTGTTCACGGCCACCAGGCCGCTGATGCCGTCCAGAGTCTGGGCAGACATGACATTGAAGCCGAACCAGCCAACGGTCAGGATCCAGGCGCCGAGGGCCAGGAACGGGATGTTGGAGGGCGCAAAGGCGACCACCTTGCCGTTGCGATAGCGGCCGTTGCGGGCACCGAGTACCAGCACGGCGGCCAGTGCGATCCAGCCGCCCACGGCATGCACCACAACGGAGCCGGCAAAATCGTGGAAGGATGCACCAAACTGGTTCTCCAGCCAGCCCTGGAAGCCGAAATTGCCATTCCAGATCAGGCCCTCGAAGAACGGATAGACAAAGGCGACGATCATGCCCGAGGCAAGCAGCATGGGGTAGAACTTCGCCCGCTCGGCAATGCCACCGGAGACGATGGCGGGAATCGCTGCGGCGAAGGTCATCAGGAAGAAAAACTTCACCAGCTCATAGCCATTGGCGGCGGTGAGTTCGCCGGCGCCGGTCATGAAATGACTGCCGTAGGCGATGTAATAGCCAACAAAGAAGTAGGCGACGGTGGAGACACCAAAGTCGGTCATGATCTTGACCAGGGCATTCACCTGGTTCTTGTGGCGAACGGTGCCCACTTCCAGAAAGGCAAAGCCGGCATGCATGGCCAGCACCATGATGGCACCGATGAGAATGAACAGCGTGTTGGCGCTTTCGGTCAGGGTTTGTACTGCACTCGTGATTTCCACGGGTTTTCGCTCCTGATGGTGTGTGTCTGGCCTCTGTCGGGCCCTTTTGACGTGTGTTGTGCATTGATGAGGTGCAGCATTTGCAAGAGCTGTTCCAAAACGATGCATTTCAAGAGCGGAACGGGGGTTGGAGGAATTCTATGGATTGCCGGGGGTGGGTATTCGGGATTTCACGCACTAATACTGTGCGATTTTCGCGGAGATGCACCAATATGGCGTGCCTTTACCAGCGGATTCCGGTGGATGTTGTGCTGTCCGATTCGATGCCGAGAGGCGATTCCGGGCTGGCGGTTTCAGATTGGATCAGCTCCCTGAGGCGTATTTCCTGTTCCTGCAACGGGCCGGACAGATCGATGATGATTTCCACTCTGCGGTTCCGGGCACGGTTTTCCAGGGAGGTATTCGGCACTCTGGGTTCGGTATCGGCCAGACCGGTGACTGACAGGCGGGTGGGTTCAACCTGATCCCGGGCCACCAGAACATTGGCCACAGCGGCGGCGCGTGCGGCAGAGAGATCCCAGTTGCTGTAGAAGCGGTCTGTGCGGATGGGGACGTTGTCGGTGTGGCCCTCGATGGTCAGTTCACCCGGAATGCCTGACAGTACCTCCGCCATATCCAACAACAAGCCTTCAAATTCCCAGGTCAGCTGCGCCGAGCCGGACGGAAAGGAGCCTTTTTCTTCCACCCGGATCACAATGCGTCGCTGGTCCTGGCTGACATTGATACGCCCATCGGCAATTGCCGGCTCCAGGACTTTCAGGATATCGTCCATGGTTTCCTGCATCTGGTCGTCCATGGCAGCTTCAACGGCCATGTCGGTGGGGCTTTTCAGGGTCTGGAGTTCCGGGTCTTCCTCTGTGGTGGTCTGTTTGACTTCGTTGACCACGGTCGGCTCCGGCGGTGCCGGCGAAAACTTGTCGAAGATGGGGCTGGTGCCTTCCGGTATTTCCAGGGCCGGCACTTCCCGCTGCACACCAAAGGCTTTGGAGAGTTCGCCGGCGATCTGCTTGAACTTCTGGGCATCGATCTCGGAAAAGGACAACAGCAGCACAAAGAAGCACATCAGCAGAGACATCAGGTCGGCAAAGGTGACGACCCAGGCGGGAATTCCCGGTTTTTCCTCCTCTGGCAACTCGTCCATGGTTACGCGCCTTCCGCTTCCGCTACTTTTTCACGTTCCTTGGGCGGCAGGTAGCTGGAAAGCATCTGCTCGATGATGCGGGGGTTGGTGCCTTCCTGGATGGCGACCAGGGCGTCGATATACAGCGACTGCATCCGTGCTTCTTCGGTCATTCTCAGGGACAGCTTGTCGGCAATGGGCGTGGCGATCATGGTGGCGATCATGGCGCCGTAGAGTGTGGTGAGTAGTGCGACGGCCATGGCGGGCCCGATGGATTTCGGGTCTTCCATATTGGAAAGCATCTGTACCAGACCAATCAGGGTGCCGATCATACCCATGGCCGGCGCTACATCCGCCATCGCGGTGAAGACCTTGGCGCCGGAGCGGTTATGGTCCAGTGTCATCAGGCGCTCCTTGCTCAGGAGCTGCTTGATGGTGTTGCCATCCTGACCATCCACCAGCATCTGGATGCCCTGGCCCAGAAATGGGCTGCTGACTTCCCTGTCCTCCAATCCCAAAACACCCTCTTTCCGGGCGATGTTCGCGATCTCAACCAACTCTTCGATGCTGGCCTGGGTCTCCGGTAATTTGAACTTGAACGCACGGGCGGTGGCTTTGAACGCTCCGAAAAATTGCGAAAAGCTGAATTTCGCCAGAACCACCAGCAGGGTCCCGCCAATGACGATCAGAAGCGACGGCGGGTTGATAAAGACGGAAGGAGAAACGCCAAGAATAACTGCCGAAGCAATAAGCAAAATTGCGCCAACAAGACCGATAAGAGTGGCGAAATCCACGGTATCTCCAGATTAGGTTTGGGCTAGTCAGAAACGGGGCTGTGAGATTACCTTCAGTTCAGAATTTAATCAATTCGACTGCGGCACAGTTTGCTGTTCTTCCCGATGCTCCTTCCAGGCGGCATAGCGGTGAAGATCCGATTCCACCAGTTTCAGGCACATGGCAACGACCCCGGCGTCATCGAGGAAACCGAAACCGAGAATCAGATCCGGAATGACATCCAGCGGATTCATGACATAAATTAGTGCGCCGGCGACCGCCGCGATGGTCTTCCAGGGCACGCTGCGGTAATTGCCGTACCAGTAATCCCGGATCATTGAAAACATCAGCTTGATGTCGGCGCTGAATCGCGCCAGCTTGCCGCTGCCCTTCACTTTGTCTTCGATGGCGCGCTGCCGGTCCAGCAACTGTTCGAGATCCGCCCGATGCACCTTTTTGGCCTCGGCCTCCAGCTGTGTGCGGGCGTTTTTCTGGCTGAAAAGGGCCATGACTGAGATTCCTCTGATGATGTTACTTCAACCCACGAAAATGCGTTTGGCCAACCCGGCGCCGCGCCAGCCCTGAATGGCGAGGGTGCTGACCAGACCGCCGATCATGGCACCCACCACGCCGCAGGTGAGGATATCCTGGCCGGTGAGATACAGCCCGGGAATGTCGGTTTTCGGTTTCAGCCAGTCCTGTTCGAAGCGTTCGGGATTGTGGTCCAGACCGTACAGCTCGCCCTGACCGTAGCGGCAGAACCAGGCGGTGGAGAGTGGCGTGGAGGTCTCCACGTAATCCACTTTGCCCCGAAGCTGGGGCAGTTTCCCGTACATCACCTCCAGCAACTGGTCGGTGATTTTCTGTTTCAGGGCTTCGTAATCCTCGCCGCGCTTGCCCCAGATGGTGTTCTGCCAGGGTTCGAACATCTCCCAGGTGGTGGGCGCGACAATCTCTATGGTCGAGGTGCCCGGCCAGCGGTTCTGGTAATCCGGATCCTTGGCCGCCGGGAAGGAGATATACACCACCGGAAACTTCGTGTTTTCCGGGTCATCCAGGAATTCTTGCACGTTGGCGTCGTGATCGGCGCTGGGGTAGATCCAGAAATTGGTGCGGGGAAGCCCAAGCTGTTCGGGTGTGCCCTTCAGGCCGATATAGAGCCCGATATGGGGCATGGAGGGAATGACGTGCTGGCGTTTGCTCTGGTAGCCGGCCTTTTCTGCGGTCTCGGCTGGCAGCAGCTTTTCGAAGGTGTTGATCACCCCGGCGTTGCTGATGACCAGCGGTGCCCGGATTTCCTCGCCGTCGGCCATGCGCACGCCGGTTGCCTTGCCTTTCTCCACCAGGATATCGGTCACATCGGCGTAGGTGAACACCTCGCCGCCGGGCTTCTGGATGACCGGGATAATGGTTTTGGCGATTTCCGAGGCGCCGCCGACGGGGTAAAAGCCGCCATACAGGTAGTGTTTGGCGATCAGGGCATGGACCATGAAGCTGGATTGTTTCGGCGTGACGCCGCAATCGCCCCACTGGCCGGTGATGGCACCGATCAGCTCCTGGTTGTTGGTCAGCTCGCTCAGCACTTCCCAGGTGGTCTTGTTGAAGCAGTCCGGCAAGGCCATATCCAGACCCTTGTGAACAACCGGGCCCAGAATTCCGGGTGTAAGCTTGGACAGGGTGTACCACTGCATGCCATCGGCCACCTTGCCCAGGAGTTTCAGGTACTGGTCGATAGCCTCCTGCTCATCCGGGAAGGCATTGAGCAATGAAAGCCGAAGCCCCTCCTTGCCGGCGCGCAGATTCACGACCTTGTCACCCAGGAAGAACCGGTCGTAGTTCTCGTCCATGGGAGCCCATTCCAGCTTGCCGTCGGTAATGTAATCGAACAGACGACGGCCGAGGGTGTGGGGTGAACCCATATCGCCGATGTAGTGAACGCCCACATCCCATTCGTAACCGTTGCGGGCGTAGCTGTGGGTGTAGCCGCCGGCGGTGTAGTGTTGTTCAAGCACCAGAACTTTCTTGCCTGCCTTTGCCAGACAGGCTGCAGTCGTCAGCCCGCCAATGCCGGACCCGATCACAATGGCGTCGTAGGGGCCGTTCAGGCGATTGGCCCGGTACCGGGTGCCGATCCGGATCGTGCTCGGCTTGAGCTTTCCGGAAGACGGACTGTTCACTAGCGCGCTATCTACCACCATGCCTTGCCCCACATTTCCGGATTGGCCCAGTTCTCTGGCGTGTTCCAGGCCCGCTTGTGATTGTAAGTATCCAGATTGTAGGTATACAGCGTGAGCGACCGGTTATCATCTTCGAGCTCGGCATGGCGGCGGAAGCCGAGGCCGATGAAATCGGTAAAGGCCCAGTCCGGCGTTTCGCCAACGAGTACAGCGATCTGGTGGGTACCGTAGTTCCTGAGCTGACCCAGGAGCAGTGCGCCCTCGTCGTGGGGCAGATGTTCAAGCGTGCCCGTAATCAGTGCCAGGTCCGTCACCCGGTCCAGGTGCAGGCCGGCATTGGGGTCGGCTTTGTCCAGGGTGTGAACCTCGACACCTTCCTGGTGTTTCTGCCAGATCCGCGACACCTCGGTGGCCAGGGTGCCGCAGCTCAGCAGAGTGGCGGGTGAGCTGGTGTCAATGATGCGGGCCAGGGTTTCCCGTGCTGTGCTGGTGCTTCCGTTGTCCGTCATCTCGGTCATGCTTTTGCCTTTTGCTACAGGGGCCAGTCTGCCGCATCCACTGTGTGTAAGCCTACGGGCTGTTCCGCGTGTCCGCCCCAGCGGTCGATAAAGGTGCCGGTGGGGTCGTACTGCTGCGTCTGCTTTTCCAGGTTGAATTGCCGCAGGCCTCTGGGGTCTGCTCCTACGCCAGCCAGGTACTGCCAGTTGCCGTAGTTGCTTCCCACATCATAGTCGATTAGCTGCTCCTCGAACCATGCTGCTCCGTAGCGCCAGTCCATACCCAGTTCGTTAATGAAGCAGCTTGCGACGAGCTGCCGGGCCCGATTGCTCATGTAACCGGTTTCCCGCAGCTGGTTCATGGCCGCATTGACAACAGGGTACTCGGTGTTGCCCTGGCACCAGGCCTTGAAGCGGTGGCCATAGAAAGTGCCATGGCGATGCTTGCGCTGAATGCCATCCCGGCGGAACAGGTTGGCACCGTGTTTGAGGGCATACCAATAAAAGTATTCGCGCCAGAGCAATTCAAACCAGAGCCAGTAGGTGGACTCGTTTCTGGTCTCGCTTGCTTCATACCCGGTAATCGTTTCTGCCGCCTCCCGAACCGAGAGGCAGCCATTGGCCAGCCAGGGTGACAGCTTGGAGGAGGCATCCCAACTGTCCAGGGCGTTGCGGGTCTCCTTGTAGCGATCAATGCTGTGATTGTCGTAGGTAAACTCCTGCAACCTGCCCAGGCCCGATGCTTCCCCGCCCACAAACTGCAAAGGATGCATCGGTTCCGGTATCGGCGGGCAGTCGCCCCGGTTATCCTCCGGAAAGCCCGGGGGTGGGGGCAGGGCCGTAAGCGTGCGGATTCTCAGCCGTTCGGAACAGCGTTCACCGGTTTCCTCAACCTGCTTGCGGAACCGGGAAAAGGTATCCGGCAGGTCCTGCAGCGCCATGGGCAGGGAGCCTTCGGTGAACAGACTCAGGGTCTCGAATTGCTGGAACAGGGTCGCCGGCAATTTGTCCTTGATGGCCCGCCACTGCCTGGCCTCCCGGGTGCCCGGCAACCGGGAACGTACAATTCGTTCAATGCGGTGGGCATGGATCAGTTCCGGGATGACCGTTTCCGGCTCGCCGTAGGCGATATGCAAGCGCTGCCCCAGTGGTCGCAGGCTTCGCTCCAGCGCCATCAGGCTCTGCCAGAGAAAGCGCCAGCGGTGGTCGCCCATGGCTTTACTCTGCAGGGGCCCGGGTGCGAACCAGCGCGGGTCCACTACATAGACGCAGAGCAGCATGTCGGACCTGGACGCGGCCAGCAGCGCTGCGTTGTCGTGCAGGCGAAGGTCCCGTGTAAACCAGTAAAGCGTATGCAACGTATTAACTCCTCGAACGTTTGATTGTATCTGTTGTTTACGCTTCACGTTCCGAAAAGTTTTTGTGCAACGTGGCGGATATCTGCGCGACTTCGCATAATCAAAACCATAGAACAGGATGTCGGTGGTCAATCCAACAGGATCTGTTACTGAGAATTGTCATGTTCCTGACCAGCAAAAGAAAATCCGAAATGGCGGACTGCCAACAGCGCGCCAACCGCTGCGAAGCCATTCAGGACGCTATCACAAGCGCCATGGCAACCATTGAATTCAGTCCCGACGGTCTTATTCTTGAAGCCAATGACCTGTTTCTTGATGTGATCGGTTATCACCGGGATGAAGTGATCGGCAAACACCACAGTCTGTTCTGTGATCGTGAGTACAGCAAGTCATCGGAATACAGAACATTCTGGGATGTTCTGCGGCGCGGCCACTCCCACTCCGGCACATTTCCCCGGCGCAGCAGGAAGGGCGATAAAATCTGGCTCGAAGCGACTTATTTCCCGGTGAAAAACCGCCAGGGCAAGGTTGAACGGGTGATGAAGATCGCCTCGGATGTGACGCCAGAGCATGATCGCATGCGTGATCAGGCCGCTGCGTTCGAAGCTATTAATCGCTCCATGGCAACCGTCGAGTTCAGGCCCGATGGCACCATTATCGACGCTAACCAGAATTTTCTGGATGCGATGGGGTATCGGTTAGCCGACATTCAGGGCAAACACCATCGGATGTTCTGTGATGATGTCTTCTACCGTGAGCATCCGGATTTCTGGGAGTCGTTATCAAATGGTAAATTGAGAAGCGGTCAGTTTCGGCGCCGGAGATCTGACGGAGCGGACGTTTGGTTGGAGGCGACGTACAACCCGGTGTTTGATGAAAACGGCCGGGTTGAAAAGGTTATCAAGTTCGCCAGTGATATTACCGAGAGGGTAGAGAAAGCCATACAGACCCAGGATGCCGCGGGCGTTGCCTCAACTACGGCAACCCAGACCGCGGCCATTGCCGAACGTGCCCGCAATGCTCTCCAGCACTCCCGTTCGACCTCCGGGCAGATCGAGGAAGGTGTGGACCAGGCCAGGGCAATCATCGCTGAGCTGAACGAACGTTCCCAGAGCATTGAAAAGATGGTGGACACCATCGCAGGTGTTGCGGACCAGACCAACCTGCTCGCGCTGAACGCTGCCATCGAGGCAGCCCGTGCCGGTGAACATGGCCGGGGCTTCGCGGTAGTGGCCGATGAGGTCCGTAACCTGGCCGCCAATACCGGTGCGGCAACCCGGGAAATTGCCGACGTAATTCACACGATTCTGGACTTGTCCGGAGGTGTCGAGAGCCAGATCGCCAAGGTGTTGGAGAAGGCCGTAGAGGGCCGCAGGCAGGTAACCGAAGTCGAGAGTATTGTGGCGGAGATCCAGGACGGAGCCAGTGACGTGTTGGGGGCGATTGACGATATAGGCCGATGATCTTTTGTGTGACCGCCAGTTGTCAGCTCCTGGAAAATTGCTTTACTGGCCGCCCATATAGATAGACATCAAATGATCGTCATCCTTGATGTCTTTCTGGGTGCCCGCAAATTTGCGCTTGCCGCCGGCGAAGATATAAACACTGTCGGCTACCGGCAAGGCTTCACGAATATTCTGCTCAACCATGATAACGCCGACGCCGCGCTCCTTCAGGCTCTTTACTCGCTCCATGGTTTCATGAACCAGCGCTGGTGAGAGCCCGGCGGATGGCTCGTCAAGCATAACAAACTCAGGGTCTGTTACCAGGGCCCGGGCGATAGCCACCATCATCTGTTCGCCTCCCGACAGTGAGCCTGCGGCCGTATTCCTGCGGCGCTGCAGGTTCGGATAATCCGCGATCAGGGATTCTATGCGGTCTTCAATCGCCTGCTTGTTGGTTAGCGCATAGCCGCCCATCCTGAGATTTTCCATAACGGTGAAACGCGGAAAGACCCCCCCGCCCTGAGGCATCATCACGATGCCTTGGCGTACCATGGCGTGTACGGGCAATCCGGAAAGCTCGGTATTGCCGATTGCTATTCGGCCGGACCATGCCGGTAGAAGACCGGCGATCGCCTTTATGACCGTGGACTTGCCGCTGCCATTGGGCCCGAAGATGCAGGTGATCTGCCCGGGGCGGGCAGAGATGGTGATGTCGTGCACAATTTCCTGCTTGCCGTAACCGGTGACCAGATTGTCGACTCTCAGTTCATTGTTCATGTGCGCCCCAGATAGGCTTGCTGGACGTTTTTGTCACTGGCAATGGTGTCGAAATCACCTTCCGCCACCACTTTGCCCTGATCCATCACTATTAGCCGATCACAGATTTCTTTTACCATTTCCATGTCATGCTCAATGACCAGAAACGTGATGCCGGTTTTTCGCAATCTCTGAATTGCATCGAGAATGATCTGGCGAATATTCAGGTGCACGCCGGCCGTGACCTCATCGAGCAGGATGACTTTCGGATCGCGCATGCAGACTCGACCAAATTCCACCAGTTTCTGCTGGCCGCCGGAAAGTTCTGATGCCAGATTATCGACCACATGACCGATCTCCAGCATTTCCAGAGTATTTTCCATTCGGCCACGGGCATGCTTCCAGTCGCCTTCCACCGCCGCAGCCAGCAGGTTGTCCCTGACTGTCATATTGATAAACAGTGAAGGGATCTGAAAGGTTTTACTGATGCCGAACCGGGCGATTTTCCAGGTGGGCCAGCCGGTGACATCAATTCCCTGCAACAGTACCCTCCCGCTATCAGGCTTCTGGCCACCCGAGGCGAGGCTGAACAGCGTTGACTTGCCACTTCCATTGGGCCCAATGACACCAACTACTTCACCTGCCCCGACAGACAGAGACACGCCGTCAACTGCCGTGATCCCGCCAAAGTGTTTGGTAACCGACTCAATGGCCAGTGGTGGGTGCCCAGATGGCTCGGCATCATTATGGGGTGCAGATGACATCAAAGGTCTTCTCCTAAAGCTTCCTGAGAATATTGGAAACCAGTTCCTTGCCGCGTTGGCGCCCCACGATGAGACTGATCAGCCCGTTAGGCAGGAACAGAACCACCAACGCGATGATGATGCCGAGTATGGGGAGGTAGATGACGGTATCCCCGAACGTCGACCAGATGTAACGGTTGGTGATCCACAGCAACACCCCTCCCAGGGCCGGCCCCCAGACAGTTCCGAGCCCGCCAAGAAGGACCATAACCACCATCTGGTCAGTGATTTGCGGTCCCATCACGGAGTGGGGATCGATATAGGTCGTCCAGTAGGCATACACACTTCCAAACAGCGCGGTGATGGCGGCCGAGAGCGCGAACGATTGAACCTTGACCAGATTGGTACGGATGCCCAGTGACTCGGCGGCTGGTTCGTCATCCCGCAATGCTTTGATTCGGTAACCGAACCGTGACCGCTCTATCAGGAACCACACTCCGATAAAACTTCCGGCGGCCGCGATGAGCATGACGTAGTAAAAGAAAAACTCATTAAGATAGGCGGGGAGCGAGAGCCCGGCTGTGCCACCAGTGAAATCCAGTACCGTGACCAGTTGCATCAGCATTTCGGCGAACGCCCAGGTGGCGATGGCAAAATAGGCGCCCCGAAGCCGCATGGTTGGTCCCCCGATGGCCACAGCAACGGCGATTGAAAGAATTATTGCTGGCACCAGCGTGACAAAAAATGTGGCTCCGATCCCTGCTTGCATCAGGATTGCGGTCGTATAGGCGCCGATGCCGAAGAATGCCGAGTGACCGAAGCTGATATAACCGGCGTAACCACCCACAATGTTCCAGGCGCAGGCCAGGCCAGCCCACATTAGCGCACCGGTGGCAATCCGGAGCGTGTAAGAATCAATAAAGGCTGGCAATACCGCGAGGGCGACTACGACGGCGCCGATCAGAAGAGTTCGAACGACAAGCTTTGGGGTTTGAACAGTCTCAGATGCCACGGCCCAGAACTCCTTTGGGTGCCACCAGAAGTGCGAGGTACAAGGTTCCGAAAACAATCAGCAAGGAATACCGGGCACCAATATAGGTGGCGACATAGGCCTCAAGAAGACCCAGGATGAGCCCGGCCACCAGAACACCACCTACGGATCCGAGCCCGGCGAGCACGGCAACAAAAAATGCAAAGAGCGTATAGCGGATGCCGACCGTCGGGTTAACGGAATAGATGGTTGCGATGAGAACGCCGGCGGAGGCGGTCAAGCCGGTGTAGATACCGTATACCCAGGCGGAAACCCGCTTTACATCGACTCCCATCAACCCTGCATGGTCGCGGTTTTGTGCCAGGGCTCTGACAGCCATACCGAAACGGCTCCGGTAGAGCAGAATGAACAGCCCGAGGCTGAACATCAGCGCCATCAGAAAGGCCGATAACCGGAGCAGAGGAATGGTCACCGGACCAAGGGTCAGGAACTGGCCTGATAGCACGGATTCAACGCTGCGACTGTTGTATGACCAGAGCCATAGGGCACCGCCACGCATGAACAGGAATATGCCGAAGGTGAAGGCCAGCGCCATAAGATCTGGCCGGGCGTAGCGGCTGGTCCTCACACGGTATATCAGCGGCCCCAGTCCACGGCCGATAAGCAGGAACAGTGCAAATACCAGGAAAATGCTGATAAAGGGATCAATGCCGGCCAGTGTGACCAGCCAGTAAGCGGTATAGCCGCCCAGCATCGTCCAGCCGCCGACGGCAAAATCAATTACATGAAGCACGCCAAAGGTAAGCTGAAAGCCGATCGTCAGACAAATGAGGATGCCCCCGATCAGGATGCCGTTCACAAGCGTTTGCAGGAAAAGGTCCAACTCGGTACTCCTCATCCGCGCATGGTAGCGGACGCCGATAGCTTCTGAATCACGAGAACTCTCGGCGACCGAAAAACCCGTTTAATTATCAGGACGTCCCGGGAATCGGGTAAACAAGCTCGCCCTTGGAGGCTTTTTCCGGCGCTACAGGCACCACATCACCGTCCTTGATCTGGACGACGGCTGGCACGGGTTTGGTATTGTTGTGGAAGTGGCTTCCTTCCTTGGCAAATCCCACAGGACCATAAAATGTTTCGATATCCGTATCTTCAATGGCCTTGGCCAGTTGAGCCCGGGTTTCCTGATTCCAGGGTGGCGCTTTACCAAGCCTGCGTGCCGCGTCCTGTAGCACAAGGCCACTGGCTGAACAGGCGGCCTCGGTGTAATCCGGCCGGGTTCCCCACCGTGAGAAGGACAGATCCGAGTAGTCGCTTGCGGTTCCGAATAGTGCATCCTTGTACGGTAGTCCGGCGGTCCACACGGAGACGCCAAGAATGCCGTTGGACTCTTTTCCGGTTTCGTTGATGAAGGCCGCAGAGGTGACACCATAGTGCATGATCAAAGCCTTGGGCTTGTAGTTCAGGGCCTTGGCCGTATTCACGAAATTAATAAAGACGCTCTCGTGACCTCCGACCGCGACGATATCGGGATTGGCCGACTTCAGCTTGGATACGATGGCGGAGAGATCGGAGTTGGCAGGGAAAAGCTCGTAACTCAGTAGTTCCAGCCCGGACTCTTCCACACCTTTTCGGAAACCTTCTGCTGTCTCCTTGGAGAAGGGCTCGTCAACGCCGATCACCGATGCGGTTTTTGCACGGTCGCCAAGGTTATCCGCCAGTACCACCATGGATTTATCCGTTGTGAGATCCACGGCGGGAATCATCCCGAAATTGAACGGCGGTTTAGCCAGCCAGACATTGGGCGACTCGGCAGAACCGGAAATCATCGGAACCCTGTACTTTGCACTGATCGGCTGAACTGCGAGGGTGACGCCCGAGGTGTAGGGGCCAAAAAGCACATCGACTTCGTCCTGGATAATGAGTCTTTCAGCCGCATCGGCACCAGATGCTGGCCGTGACTGGGCGTCGCCATAAAACATTTCCACGGGATAGCGCTTTCCCGCGATCTCGATACCTCCCAGTTTATTGATTTCTTCGGCCCACAGATCGTAGCCGCGGCGTGTAAGGTTGCCGCCGAAACGGTTTGCGCCTGATAGTGAAGTGACGACGCCGCAACGAACCTTGTGTTCTTCCGCCTGAACGTTCAGCGCTGGAAAACCAAGGGTCATTGCGCCGGTGCCAAGCAGGGAATTCCTGAGAAACTTCCTGCGGGAAAATTTATGATTCATAAGCCTGCTCTCCCCCAATGGGTGGGTTCAGTGCGTTGTCGTGAATCCGAAAATTCCGTGCGGAAGCCTGAAAGCCAGCCGATGCATTTATTTCGGACACTCGTTTAGGCTTAGTCCAGGTTTTAAAAGTTTTCAAACAGGGTTGTGAAATTGGCTCAGTCGGTATCGGGCTTTGGGGGCAAAATGGCGGGCGGCGATGGAGAGGAAAAGTCTGGAGCCGGGAGTGGCAACGCCGCCCCTGGTGGGGACGGCATTGAGAGGGTTTTATCTGGCGAGTAGGCCTTACAGTTCCTGCGCCGTGGGTCGCAGGATAATTTCATTGACGTCGACGTCCGCAGGCTGCTCGATGGCATAGACAACGGCCCGGGCCACGGACTCGGCATTAATGGCCACCTCGTAGAGCTCGTCAGCCGCTTTCTTCGCATCGGGATCGGTGATGGTGCTGGTAAGCTCGGTTGCTATGGCTCCCGGCGAGATGTTGGTGCTGCGAATCTCGTCACCGCCTTCCATGCGTACGCCTTCAGAAAGTGCCTTGACCGCGTATTTGGTGGCGCAATAAACGGCCGCCCCGGGGAACACCTTGTGCCCGGCCACAGACGACAGGTTGATGATGTGGCCGCTGTGTTGCTCCCGCATGGTTGGCAATACAGCTGCGATGCCATACATCACGCCCTTGATGTTGACGTCTACCATTTGTTCCCACTCATCAACCTTGAGGGCGTCCAGCGGTGCCAGAGGCATCAGCCCGGCGTTGTTGACGAGCACATCGATCCTGCCGAAGGCTTCTTTTGCCGCAGCCGCCAGGGACTCCACCTGATTACGGTCGGTCACATCGGTGACCTGCCAGATCGCCTCGGCACCATGGGATTTCAGGTCCTCGGTCAGGGCTTTCAGGCGGTCTTCCCGGCGGGCGGCGAGCACCAGTTTGGCGCCCCGTTCGGCCAGGCGGCGGGCCGTGGCTTCACCGAGACCACTGCTGGCGCCGGTAATGATCACGACTTTGCTATTGATCGGGTCGTTGGTGTTGCTCATGGTTTGTCTCCTTTCGGGTATGAAACGTTGTTCAGGCGCTTTTTTCGAGTTCCTTCAACGTCGGATAGTCGGTGTAACCGCGCTCGTCGCCGCCGTAAAAGGTGCTGTCGTCCCACTCGTTCAGGGGCGCGTTCTGGCGGAAG
>Ga0247720_100198_pt1 | contig 27975 bp, 22 predicted proteins | sample MSEWel2015_12_15_FD_189078 | JGI IMG/M metagenome (GOLD analysis project Ga0247720, IMG submission 189078) | Subsurface sediment microbial communities from gas well in West Virginia, United States - MSEEL Well Study Marcellus 3H_2015_12_15 | ecosystem: Environmental > Terrestrial > Deep...
CTAATTACATTCCACGACAACTTTGGCAATATTATATCAAATGTATCATACATACCTTCTTTAACTCTTTCCTTACGCGGACATACCCTATACGGATCCTCAAAAGTATTTATCGCGTTTAAATCATCGCCATCTAATACTATATGTTCTTTAAGCTCAACTTTACCAAAAGAACGCACGTCAAAATTTACTTCTACTGGCTCGCTATCTATATTTAAAGCAAATACCGTTATAAACCCGCTTTCCTCATCATATGTTACTGCTGAACAAATAGTGGGTACCTCTCCATAGCTCTTTGTTTCTATAATAGGCGCCTTTATCACAGGCTTTAATGCTATTCCCCGTCCATAAGTGGAAACATCTCTAAAGGGATAATATATCGTCTGCCTTATCACTCCTCCGCCTTTCTGTGTCAAGATCGGTGCTATAACATTAACTAATTGAGCGAGGCAAGCAATCTTTACTCTGTCAGCATTATTAATCAGAGTACATGCAAGTCCGCTGAAAGCCAAAGCATCCAATAAGCTATATCTATCCTCCAAAATTTCAGGCGCAATTTCCCAATCCTTTAACTTCACATTGGTCTGATACCATATATTCCATTCATCAAACGATAGCATCATAGTTTTCTTGCTACGCTTCAATGCCTTTACATAATCTGCCGTAGCACATATAGTTTTAATAAACATATCCATATCAACAAACGAAGCAAGAAAATCTACATCATCACCATAATTTTGGTAATACCGATGAAGAGAGATATAGTCCACATGGTCATACAAATGCTCCAGCACAATTCTATCCCATTCTGGAAACGTCGGCATATTGGACGATGAACTTCCACATGCCACCAATTCAATTGTGGGGTCAACCCATTTCATTATCTTGGCAGCTTCAAGGGCCTTACGCCCGTATTCATGCGCCTCAAGATGACATATCTGCCATGGCCCATCCATCTCGTTTCCTAAACACCACACCTTTATCCCATGTGGCTCCTTATGCCCGTTCTTTATACGCATATCGCTCCAGTACGTACCTGATGGATGATTACAGTACTCAACCAGATAACCAGCTTCCTGTGGCGTGCCTGTACCTAAATTTACAGCAAGCATCACCTGCGTATTTGCTTTCTTTGCCCAGTCTACAAATTCATCTATGCCAATTTCATTTGTTTCTATTGACCGCCAAGCCAAATCCAGCCTACGCGGACGATTTTCAACCGGCCCTATACCATCGGTCCAATTATATCCCGAAACAAAATTACCTCCAGGATAACGAACGAGGGCGATATTTAACTCTTTTACAAGTTCTATTACATCTCTTCTAAAACCCTGTTCGTCAGCAGTTTCGTGATCCTTCTCATATATGCCTGTATATACAGCACAACCAAGATGTTCAATAAAAGAACTATACAAGCGTCTGTCTACTTCAGATATTTTAAAATCTTTTTCAATGTGATATGTCGCTTTCTTCATAGAGTAGGTTCCACCCTTTCTAAATCTGTTATCATGTTTTTATAAAATAATTACCAGATACCTCTTCCAATAGTTTTCTTCGACAAGAAATTCACTGTTATCAATAAAATAAAGTTAATTACAGAGTTAAACAGCCCTACCGCGGTAGAAAAGCTAAATTGTGCTCCTAGCAATCCTATTTTATACACATAGGTGGCAATAATTTCAGATGCTTGAATGTTTAGATTATTCTGCATTAAGAAAGCCTTTTCAAAACCTATCGACATAATATTCCCTATCCCCAATAACAACAATGTAATTATTGTAGGCATAATTGCGGGAATATCTATATACCATATTCTTTTTATTTTATTTGCACCATCAATAATTGCTGCTTCATGTAATGATGGATCTACATTAGTAAGTACCGCCAAATAAATAATAGCATTCCATCCAGTATGCTGCCAAACATCCGACCATACATACACATGTCTGAAAAGAGGAGCACTCCCCAAAAATCGAATAGGTTTCAACCCCAGCTCTTTTAAAATTACATTCACAAGCCCACTTTGGTCGGCTAAGAATACCTGAAGTATACCTACCATTACTACGGTCGATATAAAATGCGGTGCAAAACTAATAGTCTGTACCACTCTTTTTAACTTATCGCTAACAGAATAATGAAGCATCAATGCAAATATGATGGCTATAGGAAATCCCACAGCGAATCCATAAATACTTAACATTAATGTATTTGTTAGTAATTGTTTAAAATTATATGCAGTTACAAAATCAATTAAATATTTCAATCCTACCCATTCACTTCCTAATATTCCCAAAGTAGGATTGTATTTTTTAAAAGCAATAATAACCCCATACATTGGAAAATATAAAAATACAATAACATACAGTAATGTAGGAAAAAGCAAAATATATAACCCAGTGCTTTTTTTTAGCTGTTTGAGAATTTTCCTTTGATGGCTGATTGTATTAATGGAAGGAAAATCACTTTTATTAAGCCTTAGCTCATTAACACCAGGCATCTATCAATACCTTCCTTTCATTCATTTAGAAGAAATTCATACTTAATTTTCACAGTGGGAGATAGAATGTTTATATCTATCTCCCACCGTTATTACACTAACCATCAGTATTATTTAGAAGCGGTCCCTAACACCTCTTGCCACCTATCATAGGCCGCCTGATTAATGCTCAGCCAATCATTCAATCCCATTTTATTCAATTCTTCTATATAAGCATCCCATTCTTCCTCAATTGTACCGTTCATTATCCATTCCGCCGCTTTCATGTTTGCATAGGAAATTATAGCACTATCTATCTGGTTATATCTTTCTGCTTCTTCTATCGTACGGAATACAGGCGGCCATGGATCTTTTTCGGCATATGGTTTTACATATTGCTCCATAAAATTAACTTTCTGATCAGTATAAGTTAATCTTAAAATATTCTTGTATCCATCTTCAAATACAGCCCACGCAACACTATGAGCAGGACAACTCTGACAACGCCACTGCTGCTGATTCATGCCCTCTGGTGGATCAGGAATGTAATAATAACCTTCTTCGTGCTTTTTCAACCTTACATCAAATTCTCCCTCAATCCATTCAATGGAATTATAAGTATCATAAATATAATCTATATATCTTATTGCCACCTCAGGCATTTCACAACCACGTGTAATTACAGCTCCAAACCTATCATATCCCGGATATGCCGCACGGTACATAATCGGGTCTCTTCCACCAGGTCCTTTCAAAGGAGGCATATAATCATAATATTCATGAGCTTTCTCTGTACCAAAGTCATCATTTATGTCCCACAAATCGGCATACCCAACTATATAAGGATCATTGTTGAGTTTGGAGGCCTTTTTAGTATAATCTTGTGTAAACCATTCTTGATCAATCAAGCCTTGCGCCCATAATTTGCTCAACCATTTTATCGCTTCTTTGTATTCGGGTAAGGTACCTATGAAAACAACCTTTCCATCTCTTACATCGGCAAAATGCCATCTAGCACTTACTCCGAACGAATCCATTAAATATCCTAAGCCATGCATTGTCATAGGATCCCCAATCGCTGTTATAGGTATCTCATCTGCTATACCGTTTTTATTTGGATCTCGCGTTTTAAAAGCTTTCATAACTTCCTCAAACTCATCTATAGTTGTAGGCATCTTTAAACCGAGATCTTCAATCCACTTCACATTTATAACACCTACGCCCATACCTTCGCGATACATCCAAGGCCCTTCATTCACACGAGGCGTAGTATAAATATGTCCATCTGGGGCTGTTACAAGAGCTTTTGTGGCAGGATGTTCCTCAAAAATTCTCTTTAAGTTTACAGTATATTTATCAATTAAATCTTCTAACGGTAATAGTACTCCATCTCCACCGTATTTAATTAATTCAAAATCATTACAACCAAATATAATATCAGGCAAATCATCGCTGGCAAGCAATAAACTTTTTTGCTCTTCAAAGCCGCTTCCGGGCATAATCCATTCAATATGAACATTTGTCGTTTCCTCGGCTTTTTTCACAACATTAAACTTGTTATAATCATCAGGAAAATCTGCACTATAATTATTCACCAAAGCCGTTAATGTTACTTTTTCTTTTACAATGGGATAACCAGTAGGGTTAAAATTTGATTCTCCACCCGATGCAGTATCATTACCACTGTTTGCTTCACCAGAAGAACTCTCTCCTGATTGATCAACCGGTTCTTTACTACCACAACCAGCTAATAGTAAAGATAAGCACAAGATACCAATAAGCAATGTGGTTAAAAAAGTTTTACTTTTCACTTTTAAACCCCCTTTATGATTTTGTAACATTAGAATAATTAAATGATTGTTAAATTCATTATTAACTCTAAATTATTCTTTCATTTATAATAAGCATATCTCCTCCTTTCATATCTTCTGCTAACCTTTAATTGCCCCTAACATGATGCCTTTAGTAAAATATTTCTGAACAAAAGGATAAAAGATCAATATCGGAAGACTTGATACAATCATAATCGAATATTTAAGAAGTTCCGATAACCTCAATCTCTCGGTTATACTTCCTACGTCTTGCATAGAACCGCCAAGCATTAACTCTCCTGTAATAAGTATATCCCTTAATACCAACTGTAAAGGATACTTAGTAGGTGTACGTAAATATATTAGTCCATCAAAGAATGAGTTCCATTTACCAACTGCGTAAAACAATGTCATAACTGCAATAAGAGGCGACGAAAGGGGTAATACAATTTGAAAGAAAAACCTCAAATCCCCACATCCATCTATCATAGCTGAATCACTCAATTCGTCTACCCAACTACCTTCATAAAAAGATTTTGCAATTATTACATTAAAAACTCCTACCGCCGAAGGAATAATCATAGCCCAAAATGTATCAATTAAGCCCAATTTCTTCACAAGAAGATATGTAGGAATTAACCCCCCATTGAAGAATAGAGTAAAAACAAACAGCAGAGTAATAAATCGCCTTCCTAGTAAATCCTTTCTCGATAAAGCATATCCACTAGAAATTGTTAAAAATACACCAATCACCGTTCCCACTAATGTATAAATAGTAGTATTTTTATAACCAGTTAATATTTGTGGATAATTAAATAACCGTTTATATCCTATTGTAATAAAATTTCTGGGAAACAAAATTACTTCTCCTTTGGCTACAAGCATGGGGTCGCTTATAGATGCAATAACGACAAAATACATGGGATAACCCACTATAATCAATACCAATATCATTATGATTACGTTTAAAATGTCAAAAACTTTATCACTGGTTGTTTCTCTTAAAAGATGGGAACGCATAATTTTTTGACCTCCTCTTTATTTGAGAGGTGAATTAAACCTCTTAATTCATTAGGATTGGGAAAGAAGAAATATATAAGGACCCCCATCTCGATTAAATTTTAAGACATAATACTAATTTCCCATTTTAAATATTTAACACGAATACAAAACATAAATTAATTTTTCTAAATAAAATCAAAAAAACAAATTTATTCTTTTAATAATTACGAAAAAAACAACATTTGTTTTAGTTTAACCTAAAATATTTTATTGTAATCCAAACCCTATTTCCAGTATACAGCTTATCATTTCCTTTGTCAATAAGAAATTTTACAAATCCTTGCAAATTTCTTTTTCCTGTCTTAACTCTATCTCTTCTTTATCTGGAAATAAACCGTATAGGGTTCATACCCCACCTCATACAAAGGAATAAACCTAATGCCTCTCTCTTGGTTATATGTTCTGTATCCATTTAGCCAACTCATCCACTCTCTCTCATTATCCGGAATCAATATGGTTTCAGGAGCATCTTTATCCCCATACAATATCCTTTCTTCATTACATAGGCCAGCCAAAACAACCGGGCCATCCATAAATGCCACCACATCAGGATTGTCGGGAAGCGGACATACATACAATCCTTTAGGTAACTCTAGGCGCACGACATCGTTACTCCATGTACGCCTTACGCTGATAAAGCCTGATGGCTTAGACTTAACATCCTGCACTTCCCCATTTATTGAAAGTAGTGCTTCACCTTTGACCCACCACGGCACCCGCAATTTTAAAGTAAACTCGGCTTGTGCATTAGAATTTCCAGCCTCATCAAACACTTTTATAGCAATATCGATAACCATCTTGTTTGGACGCGACGCCACAGTTGGATTTATACTGTTGACCTTTTGCATGCTTCCAATTAAATTATCAATATTCTGTCTGATCAACACCTTTGTTCTTTCAGCATGATTGTAAACAACCTCTGAAGGTATATATTGTGCTACTACAAATTCATCATTGTCTCTATAATAATATATCCCCATATTATGCGTGGCATTGGCCTGAACAAGTGTACCATGACAGCACCAAAAGTCCTCGGTTTCGGTACCCCAGGCCTTTCTTGCTCCTCCTCGAAGAGGAAGGAAATAGGCTATCAAGCCTTTATCCGACACCTCTGGTTTAACGCCATGGGTATAACTGCCTTCCCAGTAGCCCTGTGCCAGTATCCCATTATACAAATTTCTCTCCCAATAATCAGCGTATTTTACATCTCCGGTCCACCGGAAGAGTACTTCTGCCAATCGCATCATGTTATAAACAGTACAATGCTCCTGGTTTTTGCCACCAAGCCTTGCCGACATCTTTCCTGGAGGTGTCCAAACTTCACCACAGGTCTGTCCCCCTGTGCAGTAAGTACCACGCTTATCTACTGCCAAATCCCAATATGCCATAACTATATCTCTCCACCGTTGTTCACCTGTTACTTCCCACGCTCTGGCGGCCCCCAGAACTTCCGGGATAGTGGTGTTTGCATGCATATTGGTTAATACGTCTTCTCCTCTGAGCAATGGTTCAAAAAGCCTTCTGCGATCATATCTATACATCAATTCAAGGTGTTTTTTGTCACCGGTGATTTCATAAAGGTCAGCCCATACTTCCAACATCCCACCAGTTTCAAAATCGAGTATATCGTCCATTTGTTCTTTAGTAAATTGCCCTGTCCATCTATAAAACCACTTAGCCCAGTTTATAACAATATCCAACGCCTGCTCGTTTCCGGCAAGACGGTACATCTCAATAAGACCCATAAAAGTCTTATGCACCGTATAATGAGGAGCCCATACCCATTTGCCTTGAGCAATCCAATGAAAATATTTCTCAGGAATGGAACCGGCCCACTCTCCCCCATTTTCTTTTTGACACCTTGCCAATTCCTTTACTACATAATCTGCCTTCGCTTTAACCTCCATATCTTTAGTTGCTGCATATATCCTGGCCGCAGCAGACAGCCAATGCCCTAGAAAATGTCCGCGAAGCTGAGAAGTAGGCGATTCCCATCCCCAGTGTATATCTTCCGGCTTTCCGCTATGGCTCCACAATCCAGCTTCTAAATAATAATTCTGCAGTAGATTTTCATTTTTCAGACTCATTATATATTTTCTATTCAGCTCAGTCTTTCGCTTAAATATACTATTAAGGAGCCTAACTTCATCATATGAAAAACCACTTAAACCTTGTTTCATATAACTTCCTCTCTTAGAGTAGAACTAAAATGCTTCATCAATCTTATAGAAGTGCCTATTTGAAATGTCGTGGTGTACGTCGATTGCAAATCTTTTATTTAGTTTTAGTTTATTCTAAAATATTTTAATATTATTTACACTAAATAGTATATCACCTTATTATATGCATGTCAACACAAAGCGATCAAAAATGTTGTAAAATATAACACAGCATATCTCTTTTTTTAGATTTATTAAAAATTTCAAAAAATTATCCTCCACCCATTACGAATGGAGGATATAGAACATTTAAATTCTCTAATACCTGCCTTCCAATCACTCCAAAATAATCTTTATATCCCTCAAATTTTTATCCAACAGTTCGAGGTATTTTTTATAAAACATATCGCTGTGCTGCTTTTCCCATTCAACCAAGTCGGTGAGCAGCTTTTTGACCTCAGGCTCGTCCACCGCCTGAGCTGCCTTGTCGTAGAAGTGCCAGAAGTCGGTTTCTATCAAATAAGCCATGCGCATCACCGACACATCCGACACCCCTACATCCACCTCTTGGAGCATATCGGAATTATCTGCCAATATATGAGGGTCTCTGGCTTTAAAATTGTCATCCACCACCCATGAGATATCTAAGGGAGCCTCTGCAAAGCCCAGCTTATCATATTCCTTTTTTAATATATCAAAGTGCTCCTTTTCAATCTCGATCAGTTCCTCAAAGATGCGCTTTGTCTCCTCCGAGACATCCTTCTCAGCATAAAACTCATAGAAATCCTTGGCGTTTTTCTCCATTCTCATGGCAAATTTCAATATCTTCCTGATCTTTTCCATAAAAATCCTCCTATTCGTATTATTAATTTTATGTTCTACTACTCTAATACAAAATACCACACTGCGATAACAGTTGGGCTCTGCTATCATACGGCATTATACCATATCAGTCTTAAATAAATCTTAAATGAAATCATTTAAATACCCCTTTATCTTTTGTATATCGACGGGCCTATCTATGAGCGGAGGGCCTTCCTTTAAGAATTCAATCTTATCGCAGTATGTAGGCTTTTCCTCGCGATAGATTATGCCAATGGGTATACGGTCTCCCCACTCCATGGCCTTTTCCATGGCCTTCAGCTTATCGGTAGGGTCATAGCTCTCATCTAGTTTGTAAACCCTTTTGCTGTACCACTGAAAGGTGTTTACCTTATTAAAGCTGACGCAGGGCTGGAGTATGTCCACCAGAGAATACCCCTTGTGCTTTATGGCCTCCACCATGATCGATGTCAAATGTTCTTTATCGCCGCTGAAGGCCCGTGCCACAAAGCCTGCACCCAGCGCTATAGCCAAAAGCACTGGGTTGAGAGGCGGGTTTATGTTGCCCGCAATCTGTACTTCGGTAACATGACCCAAATCAGTGGTGGGAGAGGCCTGACCTTTGGTAAGGCCGTATATCTGATTGTCGTGCACAAAATGGGTTATATCGACGTTTCTCCGTATGTTATGTATGAAGTGGTTTCCGCCTTCACCGTATGAATCGCCGTCCCCGGTGTGCACGATAACGGTAAGGTCCTTATTCACCATTTTGGCGCCCACAGCGGCCGGAAGCGCCCTACCGTGCAGGCCGCAAAACCCGTTTGTGTTTATATATTGAGGTGTCTTGGCGGCCTGGCCTATTCCTCCAACGATGAGCACTTCATGCGGCTTTTTCCCGAGAATCTCCAGGGCATTTTTCAATGCTTCAAGGATATTAAAATTGCCACAGCCGGGACACCATGCAGTCTCTGAAATGACATAATTTGTATTGCTCATAAGCCCTACTCCTTTTCCCTCACTTTCTCAAAGATATATCGCGGGCTCATCGGCCTTCCGTCGTATTTCAGTACGCTGAAGTCGCAGGATATCCCTGCCACCTCGGCCACCAGAGAGGCAAGCTGACCGGTAGCATTTTGCTCTACGTTTATTACCTTCTTTCCCTTTTTGGCCTTTTCCACAAGCAGCTTAGTAGGCAAAGGCCATACATCTCCAAACACCAGGGCAGCATATCTTGTACGCTGCCTACTATTCAACATCGACACCGCCTCAGCCAGCGGTCCCCAGGTTGAACCCCACGCCAAAATCAACACATCAAAGTCATCATCGCCCAAAAACCAGGGCTCCTGCAATTCCTGCTTCAGATACTCCAGCTTTCTCAGCCTTTTGTCGACCATCTGCCTCCTGACCTCTGCCGATTCAGTTATATGGCCGTACTCGTCGTGTTCATCGCTGTCCACCAGCACCGTAACGCCAGGGATTTTACCCGGTATGACCCTGGGCGATACTCCTGTGGGAGTGATTTTGTACCTTTTGTAAGGCTTATCCTCCACCGGATGTTCTATGTACCTCTCATGGCGTATTCCATCGAAATCAAATGGCTTTATGGTCACCGTGGAATCGGCAAGGAATTGATCGCTCAAAAGTATGACTGGAATCTGATACTTATCGGCCAGGTTGAAGGCCCTCACCGTCTGGTAAAAGGCATCTTCAGCATTTCTGGGCGCGATGACCATGCGTGGAAACTCCCCTTGGGAAGCCGAAATCACGAATTTCAGGTCGCCCTGCTCGGTCCTGGTGGGAAATCCGGTTACCGGGCCCGGACGCTGCACCTCGGCTATGACCAGCGGCACCTCAAGCATGCCGGCCAGCCCCAACCCTTCCACCATGAGGGAAAACCCTCCACCCGATGTCCCAGTCATGGCTCTTGCCCCTGCATACGAAGCGCCGATTGCCATGTTTATGGCAGCAATCTCATCCTCAGCTTGCTCAACCACTATTTCAGCGTCCATCATCTTTAAAGCCAGATAATTCATTATGCTGGTTGACGGAGTCATGGGATAGGCCGAATAGAATTTGCAGCCCGCCGCCAGCGCTCCGAGGGCAATGGCCTGGTTGCCATTAATCAGTATGCTTTCGCCCCCCTTGGGCAAGGATAGGCTATTCTTCGACAAAGATAGGTTATCCACAGGCAATGACAGGTTGTCCCTGGGCTGTACCAGCTTGCTGCCCTCCAAAGCGGCCTCGGCGTTTTGCCTTGCTATATCGGGCCGGAAAATCTTCGAATATACGGCCTCAACTTCGGTCGCTGGAATGCCCAGAAGCGCTAGTGCCGCTCCCAAAGCGACGCTACCTGACACCCTGGCGTTTCCGACCCGCCTGGCAACCTCCACCAAAGGAAGCGCCATTACCCTGTCATCGGCGTGAGCAACCTGCTTATCGCAAATTACAAAACCGTCCGCCTTAAGCCTGCCTATGTGTAGGTCAACCGTTTCCTCGTTCAAAGCTATTATGCCATCCAGTTCATCTGCGTGAGAAAAAAGCTCTTGGTCTCCAAAGCGTATCTGAACGAAGTTGTGGCCACCGCGTACCCTTGACATGTAATCCCTTATGCTGAAGACCTTGAAGCCATTTCTCTGGAGCACCTTTTCGAATACGCTGGACAGGGTCTCAACCCCCTGACCGGCCGCACCACCTATCAGGATGTTGTAATCCATCTTTTCACTCCCTTGTTTCTTTTATTGAATTACAGTGAAATGGCTTTCTTACACGCCACCTATCTTGACAAATCGTTTATTTAAAACCCCTTTCATATACAAAATACGAAAAAATGGAATGAAAGCGCCAAGCCGCACACCGCTCAAAATCCCAAATCGTTCTAAAAGATTTATACCCCCATATCCCCTTTTAAAAACAAAGATTCTTCCTTTTTATCGTTTATGTTCAATATCGTATTGGGATAACAATATGCAGCATCAAACTTCCCATCAGCATCTACAATCTTGCAATAAGTACTTACGCCCGTAGAAGAACCTACTATTCCGGCTTTTATCCCCTTGCCTGCTACCAACATTCCGCCCAATACTACACTTTTGGGGTCTTTGAAAATAATGCGGTTTTTGGCAACTATCTTAGATTGATAGCTTCCACGCCCTGTGACAAAAACGCTCCCGCTGGCCAAAATCAAGGAGTTCTCACAATAGCTGAACGTTATGTTCATATTGGCGACATAGCGTTGTTTAAGGGCATTCTCATACTCGATAAACTCAGCCTTGAATACACTGTTCAACCGTGATATCAGGCGGCGGAATTTCCTCATAGTCTCCGCTAACCACAATGCTGTTGCTGGCTTTTACATCCCTCAAAAAGTACTTTCTCCCTGGTATCCTTTCGATTTTTAAGATTGCCTGCATCTTATCGGGTGTAATCTTAACCTCCACGCGAGCAACCGGATGGATTTCCCTGGGAATAATCTGTATCCAGTCTTTTTCTGTAACTACACATGATCCAACTGCTCTTTGGCCATTTATATATACTTCGATGTTTTGATCATTTACAACTAAAGAAGGATATTTTCCACCACCCACGGGGTTCTTGACTCTCACAACACCATCCTTAATCTCCACCGTTCCATCGATGGCTTTGTCACCTTCAACTACTTCTTTTCTCTTCCGCCTGGATACCTCTATCCTGTAAACCCCTCGCCACTTGATAATCCCCCAAAGCATGGAACCCGGCGGCCTTATGGTATAAAGCCTCAAAGAGCTTCTATCGCATTTATAATATTTTTCGGCCATTGATAGCGCCTCTTCTGCGCTGTCTGCCTTAAACAGCATGCCCTCCACCCTTTCGGTCTCTTAAACAAGAGGTTTAACCTTATTGATTTTTTCTGTATCCTCCTTTGCCAGCAAATCTAGAAAAGTTTCCACAACATGTGGGTCAAACTGCGTTCCGGCGTTCCTCTTTATCTCCGCAAGTGCCCTTTCCCGGCTCATGGCTTTGCGGTACACGCGATCGCTGGTCATGGCGTCATAGGCATCAACAACAGCTAAAATACGGCATAGCAGAGGAATCTCTTCCCCCTTTAGCCCTCTTGGGTACCCATGCCCATCCCAGCGCTCATGGTGACACAGTATATACTCAGCAATATGTACAAGCTCGGAAATGCCCTTTGCAATGCGCCAGCCAATCTCGGGGTGTTTCTTCATCTCCTCCCACTCTTCCGCCGTCAGTGGTCCGGGCTTCTGCAGTATGCTTTCCCTTATACCAACTTTGCCTATATCATGGAGTACAGCCAGGAGGGCTAATTCATCCAGTTCCTTAGATGAGAGCCTCATTTTTCTGCCTATTGCCAAGCAATAGCTTTTCAATCGCTCGGCATGCTCCTCGGTCTCCGTGCTTTTGGCAAACAGCGTCATAAGAATGCTGCTAACCACGGCATTGCGATAGCTTTTCTCCTCCATAAGCTTGGTACGATGCATCATCTCTTCTGCCTCTTTAACAACCTGATTCAAGCTTTCCAATGGCTTTCTCTTTACCGCATAGCCAATGGCCAGGCTGAGCTGCACCTCCCCCTCTTTCTCTTGTAGGCACCTGTTTTTTATCCTCTCCACAATTTTTTCGGCAGCCCGTGCTGTGATGCGTGGCAAAAGAATTATAAATTCGTCTCCATCCCATCTGGCTACTATATCGGTTTTCCTACAACTTTCCCTCAATATCCTGGCAGCCCTTTTAAGCAGGTTATCCCCTTCCTGAACCCCAAACATGTCGTTGACCAGCTTAAGCCCATTGATATCAGCTACTATAACAGCAATGGAAAATGCTCTGGAAGAAGCTTGCCATCTTGCAAACTCTTCTTCCACAAAACGACGGTTGTAAAGCCCGGTTAGCGGGTCACGCCAGTTTAAGCTGTTAAACTTCTCCTGCCACACCTTTTCCTGTGTGATATCGCGAAACACCATGACTGCTCCCACGGTTTGGCCTTTCATATCTTTTATGGGCGCTACCTTTATTGGTATAACACTATCAGCTATCAGTACCCTACACCCTTCTTTGGTTACCAAGGCAGTATGTTTGTCCAAGCTAACAGTACTTCCTGTCCGTAAAGCTTCAGCTATGGGGTTCTCTACCATTTCCCCTGTATCCTCATTTATCAACTTAAAAACCTCATCAAAGGGCTTTCCCTTTACTTCATCCTCGCTCCAGCCAGTAATCCGCTGTGCAGCTGGATTGAGCATGCTTATCCGACCAGCCTGATCAGTAGTAACAACACCCTCACCGATGGAAAGCAGGGTAATCCTGTACAGTTCTTTTTCGCAATACAGTTCTTCTCTATACCTTTCTCTGTCAGTGACCTCAAACCTCTCATTAAATACCGCGTCAGGCTCTACAGCAAGGTCATCTATCCTGCTCTCCTTCTCTCCCAAAGCATTCTCCAATTCCACTTCTTTGGTGACATCCTGAAATACCGTAATAAAATGCTCCTTATCTATTGCAAAAGCTGTTATCTTATACCAGCGCTTCAACGATTCCAGATATTGTTTAACCTCCTGTGTTTGTCCACTTAAGGTTACCCCTTCATATAAGCCTATCCAATCAAAAGCCCTCAGCTCTGTATCATACAAGACTTCCTTTACTCCCTTGCCTACGATAGCTTTCTTTGTTAACCCAGTCAATTTTTCAAATGTAGGATTAACATCAAGAAAGATGTAATCCTTATTCCCACCTTGCTCCTCAATCAGCTTGTGAATAGCACAGCCCAACGGGATCTGCTGCAGAATTTTTCGCATGATTTCTGCTTTCATTTTATCCCCCTTACCCCTAAACTTGCTAATATTTTACAAAAACAAAAGGCCGTTGCAGCACCTTACCATATAGAAACACATAGCACAAGTCCAAAATTGCAGACCATGGTGCTCAACAGCCCTTCATGGTACACCAACCACATATTTAACATTTATAGGTTTAGCTTCCATTTTATTACATTTAATGTATAAATTACCCCCCCCCCAGTACGAACATACGTTCGGGTTCGCTGTTGACAAAGGAAACTCCATCCATGTTCCCTCTAATTGCAAATCTATGTAAACCAAATGCGAGAATGGCCATACGCCTTCACCCCCAGACAAATTTCAACTACTTCTCAATCACACATCCGTTCAACCAAATAAAAAAGCTCTGCATGCCGATTGCAAAAGGAGTACATCTTCATCCCATGCAGAGCTACGTCTGTCTTTACAATCACCCTTTGTGCAACCGGCTGCCATAGAACGATAACGTTCCTTAGGCCCTTGGCTTTGCGCCCCTGCCTTTCGACAGGTTTGCCCTTTAACAAAGGTTACAGGTTTTCCCATTTTCATGGATTTAAGCCAAATACACCCTAAAACGTATAGTAAAATTTTCTAATTTAATTATAGCAACATTTACCTCATATTTCAACAAATTACTCCATTTTTTTACAATGTTTTTCATCGAAAAAAGTAAAAGTAAATTTTTTAACAATACCATATAATAACATTTTGCCTTAATTTTCTATGTTAAATATTTACAGTATACTCTTCCTGTTTTTGCGCCAAAAAGACCGGCTAAGGTTCATCCTCAGCTTTTTATTAAATTTTAGAAATTTCTCTTCCCTTCACACCACCTCCTCTGCTATAATGTAAATACTACGTGAACCTTACTTGCATCGGCTTCGCTAAGTTGGTTATATCCTCGTAAGTTAGTATTTTATTCCTTAAATCTTCTAAAATATGTAAACATATATTATCTATAGTTTTCTTGATAAGTTTGAATACCTTCGCTCCATTGATGTAAAGTTGCATCAATATGTCCGCAATCTGCGCAAGCAGATAATGATTCTTCATAGCATTATATGGGATCTTTTACTCCCCTAAGCCATTCGTTTAAATCCTTAAAAAAATGATTCTTAATTCTTATGAACTCGAGAAAAAATTTGTGTTCTTTTCTGCCTCTCTTTTTTCTTTTCTTGTTACCAACCCCAATCCCCTCCCAAAAGTGCTATTTTGTTGACTTTTTATAGTATTATTATACCATATTTAGCACTTTTTTGAAAGAGATTGGCGTATTTTATCCTACAATTAGCCCGAAAAATTTTTACTCCTCAGCGCTGTTATTTTACGCTTACACAAATAGAAACCTGTATCAGTAGTATCAAGGTGGAAAGAAGGCAGCTGGTCAATCCAGCTGCCTTCCTGATTCTACCCAAAGCCTATCTGCAACTTTACCCCATTCTTCGGCTACCTTTTCGCATTTAGCAGCAAGTTCATCTATTGGCTCCTTATCTATAGGTTGTGTGGAATAAGCGTTGGAACGGTGAACCATTTCCCTCAGTTTTTCGGGATTATCTAGCAATGGACAGGGTCGCAGATGGTTTTTGTTAAACGGATGGTTGTTTTTGTATTCCATGAAAAGCGGCGATTTTAAGGCTTCCAGCAGGCTCACGTCTTTGATGTTTACGTTGGCATAGTGAATGAAGGCACAGGGTTCTACGTCGCCGTTGGCATTGATGTGGATGTAGTGCCTGCCACCAGCAATGCATCCATTTACATATTCACCGTCATTCCAGAAGTCAATGAGGAATATGGGTTTTTTGTCGCGGAATTTTCTGACTTGGTGATACATGTACTCCCTTTGCTCAGGCGTTACCAGAAGGTTAAGGTCGGCGTCTTTGCCCAAGGGCATATAGGTGAAATACCAACCGAACAAGCAGCCCTTTTCTATCATAAAGTCGATGTATTCTTCTGAACCTACTTCTTCTGTGTTGTAACGGTGGTAGCAGGCCGAAAAGCCAAACCCTATCCCGTATTGTTTTAATATGTCCATGCCCTTCATTACCTTTTCAAAGGTGCCTTTGCCCCGTCGCATGTCGGTGGTTTCACCTATGCCTTCCACGCTGATGGCAAATAACATGTTACCCAGCCTTTGTACTTCTTTTGCAAACTCTTCATCTATAAGTGTGCCATTAGTGAATGCTAAGAATAGACAATCGTTATGTTTATCTGCAAGGTATAGTATGTCTTTTTTGCGTACTAAGGGTTCTCCTCCAGATAGGACGTATATGTGAATTCCGAGCTCTTTGCCCTCTCTAATTATTCGATCCATGGTGTCGTTGTCCAATGAGGCTGCTTTGTCGTATTCTCCCGCCCAACAGCCGGTGCATCTTAAATTACATGCAGCAGTAGGATCCATCAATATTGCCCACGGAATGTTGCATTTGTGTTTTTCTTTCATGGCATCTATTATAGGGTTTCCTACCATTCCAGCATTTACGAAATAGTTTATGAGAAATCTCTTTTGAACATTTGGATGCGTCTCAGTAAGTACTCTGTGTATCAATTTGTTCCAGTTGTTGTCGGGATCGCTTATAATTTCTCGGAAGGTATTAATAGCATTTTTGTGTTCTTTTTTTACAGCTATTTTTTCGGCCCAATTTAATATTTTGGACAAATTGTTTATAGGATCTTTTTCCAAGTAGCTGATACCTTCTTTCAATAAAAATGAACTAATTAGCTGGTTAGCCCACTTCATCTAAAATTCCTCCTTTTTTATTATAGTTATATATTAGCTGTGTCCAAGCAAACACAGGCATTATAGAAAACTGCATCTAATTCAAACCAGATATTGCCTTCAAAAGCGATTTGATCTGAACACCGAAATTATTAAACCGATGATAATTATCGCCGCAATAACCAAACCTATTCTTAAAACAGTTAAGTTAAGAAAATATACCTCTACACTAGTATGGGCACTCATACCTGATCCCACAATGATCCCCGCTATTATTATACTCACAGCCAACAATACGATACTGAATAAAACCCTGTTGAAAATTTTATTAATACATTTTTCGATATGTTCAATGTCTTTCAACCTAAACTGCATGGCAAACTCGTCATCTTCCATTTTTCTTAAAAAATTAAGCATGAAGACAGGAAATTCCCTTATTAAATTTCCATAGTCCACAACTTCACTGAGGAATTCCTTCCCTAGTTTTTCAGGTGAAAAAATCTTATACATAAGTTTTCTTGCAATAGGTTCTGCAACCTCAATAACACTAAGTTCCGGATCAAGTTTTCCCACCACTCCTTCCAGGGTAACAAGAGACTTAGCAAGCATTGTAAATTCACGGGGAATCATAATGTTATAAGAAAAAGCAAGATGAAAAATCTCATTTAAAACTTCTCCTACTTTTATTTCGTTTAAAGGCATAGTAATATATTTATCCCTTAATATATCAATCTCTTTTTCAAGTTTTCTGATATTAACACAGTGCCTCATAGCATCTAAGTCAATTATAGCTTGGGTGATCAGCCTGCTATTTTTAAATACTATTCCCATAAGCATTTTTAAAAATTGAATTTTACGCTCTTCATTCAATTTCCCTACCATTCCCAAGTCGAGAAATACAATTGTGCTATCAGGTAAAACCATAATGTTCCCTGGATGGGGATCTCCATGAAAAAAGCCATCCCTCAAAATCTGCTTAAGCATTACCTCCGCAAGATTCCTGGCAATTAACTTGCGGTCTAACCCAGCGTTATCCAGCGCAGTAAAATCATTAAGGCGTATCCCATCTATATACTCCATTGTGAGCACACGTCTTGTCGTATGAATCCAGCTTATATTTGGAACTTTAACACCCCTATCCTTAGAAAAATTCTTCTTGAAAACTTCTGCATTTTCTCCTTCGACTCTGAAATCCAGCTCATTTTTCAAGATATTTTTGAACTCTTGTACCATTTTGGTAAAATCATAAAGCCTACCATATTTAGTATGATGATCTACAAAGTACGCCAAGTCTTCAAGTATTCCCAAATCAAGGTCAATACTTCTTTCAATTCCGGGTCTCTGCACCTTTACTACAACTTTCTCACCGGAGTTCAACCGTGCGAGGTGTACTTGTGCAATGGATGCCGCTGCAAGAGGCGTTTCATTAAATTCTTTGAATATATTCTCAAGCTTATCATCAAATTCACTTTCTATCAGGGACTTTACATTCTCAAAAGGAATTGGCGGGGCAGCATCTTGAAGTTTTTCAAGTTCTGCAATTACATCAGGAGGGAAAATATCTGATCTTGTGCTTAATATCTGCCCAAGTTTTATGAATGTGGGCCCGAGTTCCTCCAAAGAAAGTCTTAAACGTTCACCAATAGAAAGTTTTTCTTTAATGACTTTACTATCTTCTTTTCTTAATCTTTTGATATTAAGGTAATTAAAAAGTCCCAGCTGGTCTATAAGGGCACCAAAACCATGTTTAACAAACACCAGAATAATTTGTCTGTACCTTTTAATATGTTTATAGCGATTAATAGCAACCATTTCTATCACAGCCTCTTTATTATTTCCCTTGTTTATTTATGAGCCCGTCTTTGCATATAAGTAATAACTAAAAAAATTATTTCCAAAATACTGCACATAATTAGATTGTGCAAATTTTACCCCTACTATTTACAGTGAACTACCATCCACCTACAGAGGTGGTGGCTTCCTGATTCATTGACCAGACTTGCTACCGGGAGGTTCCCGGTAGTAGAGGTCCAATCTCCACAGGCGTGAATTCGGGTAGTTCCTACCCTACTGATTGCTTATCAACCGCAATTCATCCCCACCTTTGCAGAAGATGGAGACTTATTGCGGACAGATTGTTAAAAAATAGATGTTATTTTTGGCTACTTCAGAAGATTTAAACTTTTATTGAGATTGTCTATGTCTTCTTTTCTGGCAATTCCTTCTTCGTTTATCACACTCAATAGCTCTTCCCGGATTATTTTTCTTATATCATCTTTTGTAGCAATGCTATCCAAATCCAAAGATTTCTTGATTTCTTCCTTGATCATTTTATTTAATTCCTCACGTTGCTCCTCACCTTTCTTTACAAGGTCACTAACCAGCTTCTGGGCATCCTTTTTGGAAACTTCACCTCTGTTAACGAGTTCATCTACTATTTTTTCGATTTTTTCTCTGGAGTATGCAAAAAGCCCCAACCCGATATTAAACGACTTTTCTAACAGATTTGACATAAACAATCATCTCCTTTCAACTTTTTACTCAAAGACAAACTTATTCCTTCTTGTTTGTTAACAGGGTCGCTCTTTATCTTCTGATTCGGACATCCGACCAATTACATTTCATTGTAACACTCCCCCTCTTTCCTATCAATCTATTATAAGGAAATTACCGGCAATTCGACCTCTGTGAGAATAGTAGTTTCACTTCGTTCCAGCACTCTTTAGCTGTTCTTTTATTTGCAAAATAACCGTCTCAGCAGCTTCTAATCCCTTATTTATGCACTTTTCGGCGCAATCAAATCTAAACCATTTAATATTCTTAACCTGGGGTTTTATTATATAAACTTTGGCATCTTTATAGGTTTCACTTGCTACATTTGCATTGTTGCATAACAATCGTAAAACCATCCCCATTATTACAAAAACTTCAGGAAGGGCTTTTTTAAAATTAACATGTCTTTGCAGATACATATATTTAGTTGTATTATTTACAGTGTTAATCATATTTTTTATACAATTTATTCCTCGATAAAATAGCGTAAAAACATAATTATTATCCATACCTGCCTTAACATCAGAAATAATAATTATATCTGCCCCTAACTTCCACGCTAACTCTTTTGCATCAAAATTGACTACTGACCCATCCACCAATTTTATCCCCTGCATATCTACCGGTTCAAATACTACCGGTATTGATATACTTGCCCTTACAGCTTTTAATAGAGAACCCCCTGAGAAGATAACTTCTTTACCCGACTTTACATCTGTGGCCACTATATAAAGAGGTATACTTAAATCCTTAAAATCACTTTTTATGTAATTCGACAGAAATTTCTCTATTTTATCACCTTTTACAAAACCTCTTAATGGTATTCCCAAATCAATCAGCTTAATAAGGTTTAGCAACGAAATTTCATTTATCGCATCGTAAAGTAAGCTATCAATATCATTGTTAGAAGCATATAAAGCTCCTATTAATGCTCCCATACTTGTCCCTATTATAAAATCGACAGGTATGTTTTCATCTCTTAATTTCTTCAAGATACCCAAATGGGCATAACCCCTGGCTGCGCCCCCTCCAAGTATTAACCCAACTTTTGGTCTCATTTCACCTCACCATTCACTAATTCATCATAACCGAGCGCAGGAGACTCCATCTTCTTCAAGATGGAGAGGAATGCGCTCTTCCATCCTTTCTAACATTAGAGTCTTTGCCCTCTCTATAAGTCTTAACTTGCTATATTTTGCACTGTCGTGTATCTTCTCCCCAGAAAGGCTTCTTATTGCAAAATATCCGCTGTTCCTTAATCCTGCTATTATTCCTATTCTGCCTTCGTATTCTACTTTGTCATATCGCCTGAAACCAAACGCCTCCTTTATCGTGTTAACGGGTCTTACCCCACCCTTGATAGGATTTGCTCTGTGCAATGACCTGTTCTGTCTCCTGAAAAACTTCCCTAAGTACCACTCTTTAACCCTCTCCTGTAAAGTTCCATCAGCTATAACAAATGCATCGTTTCTGTGCAACTTTTCCATACCGCAACTCAACCGTTTCGCCTTCGTTATACTCCCATATGTCACTTCCACAGAATAACGCTCTCTTAACCTGTTAACTATATGCCACCCTATCGTCGCTACATGCGCCGCATCCTTGAGCAGCTTGATTTTCTTAATCTTCGACTTCGGTATCCTTATCCTGCCTTCGTGTACCGTTTTGTGCTCCTCCGCTGTCAGCACTATTAAATTGCTGGGAGTATCTGTCCCCCCTTCGCTTCTCGGAACTATATGGTGAACCTCTAATATACCCCTTTTGCCTGATAATTCTGACCTGTAACCAGCTCGCCATAGGCAGTATTCCCTTACATCCCAGAAGCCCTTCTGTACACCGTTCTGATAATCTACACCTTGTATGTCGGGATTCAATATCTTCTGCGTATCAAACGGTGCAACCTCAACCACTACTCTCTCTACCGGCATTATCCTGCTGAGCATATCTACTATCCTGATGTGTGCATCTACCTTCCATTGAAGGCTGGGGGCAAGCCATCCATTATCCCTTGCCCTGTTTAAAAACCTGGGCTTGCGGTAGCGCACCTTTCTGTATCTTCTCATCCTCCTGTACTGCCTTCGTTCAAGCAGCAACCCTTTAATATCGTCCCTCAACTCTATCTCTGCGGAAAATATCTCTTTCTTCTCCATAACAGCCGATACACCTGTTGTCTTAGAACCTATATCCAGTCCTACAGTCACCGGCTGTGTGTAGGTGGTGGTATCGCATAAAAGCTGGATTGTAAACGGTTGTCGTTTGACTACCTTTGCAAGTCCTTGCCTTAAAAGCCGTCTTACTTTGCCGTGTCTTTCGGTTGGCATTAGTGGTTTTCCTGTCTTTGAAATTACATACACCATATGCGGTAAGCCTCCTTGCGGAGTTAGGTGCTCATCGCCAATGTTAGACAGGCTTGTCATGCACAGGTCACTGTCCCTACCCCTCAGGACTGTTTAGACCTGCACGACAGAGTCCGGAGCTTGAGCAGCACCCCGGGGTGTCATGACCTGTCTAACGTAGCCCCGTCAGCTTTTTGCTGGTGGCTGAGGCTAGTCAACTAAGGCTTTTTCAAGCCTCCGCTTTTTTAAGCGGTAGGTAGTTGACTACCCGTTCTTACATATCTTCAAATATTATCGGATTTCATATTCTTTAGAACATATTTTACTCATGCCCTTCCAATATTATTCTGATGGCATCCATCGCATCTGGTATTTCCTTTTGTTCAGGATCCAGTATCATTTGAATCGCCACACCAAATATCGAACCAAGTATCATTCGTGCTATTGATTTTGATGTATATCCTTTAAAATTTACTCCTAAAGTGGTTTTCGAAAATATATTTTCTTCAATCAATTCTGCTATATCATCAAATAACTTTTTCAATAACTCATTAAATGAAGATGACCAGATGGATAATCCAGTAAAGTCATACCATATTCTAAATAACCCCGGCTCCTTATTAAGTATTCCCTTGAAAAAATCAACCAGTGAAGACAGCTTCTCTTTAGCAGTTTCACCTTTACTTAATACCTTCTTTATTTCACACATGTATTTTTCTATCGTCATCTTTATTACTTCTATAAAAAGTCCCTCTTTATTCCCGAAATAATAATTTAGCTGACTTAACACAACTCCCGCTTTACTTGCAATTTCCCTTAAAGTTACATTCGCATATCCTTTTGACGAAATACAAGTATATGCAGCGTTCAAAATTTTCTGTGCCTGATTTTTTTCTTTCATAAATTACAACCTCTTTCAATTACAATATTATTCGGACGTCCGTACTAATTATAAAAAATTTTTTCCTTTCTGTCAAGCATAAATGCCACAAATCAGAAATTTCGCATCTAATTTCCAGTGTAAATTTTTTTGAATATGGAATTAATGTTTTTCCATTTTGTTACAATTTTGGAATTTGAAAAGCCCATAAACTCCGGTTTTTAGGCATACTTCCCCCCTCCCCCATTCTAATCAAACCTGTATTTCCAGTTTTCATTACTAACTACGTAGTCCCAAAAATTGGGTTAACCCAGTTCTTTATTAACAACATCTCGTCTCTTATTTCTTCCATTATGTCTATCTGCAATAACCTCTTCTCTCTAAATCCCCTAATGTTCCTGAAAAAGTATAACTGACTTAAGTTAAAAGCTATTATCATAAACCCAACTACAGCCTCTGTCCCCACTTCACTGTGCACATAGCAATGGGTCAAGGGGTCAAGGGTGTTAAAATAAAATTGTGTCTGGTGTATAATAAAATCACAAAGGAGGCTGGCAATTATGGATAAAAATACCTATTATGAAACAGTCAAAAATATGGCGGTTGAAAAAGTATTAAATCAGTATTGCTCTGATTCGGATCCATTACGCCCTGCCCTGAAAAAACTGCTGGAAGATTTGCTCGACTGGTTTATGTTGTCTGAACGCCAAATCTATCTCTTGAAAAACGAGAACGACAAAGGTAACGGCTTTTATGATAGAAAACTTGGTACACCTATGGGTAACCTGGAAATCTCTGTCCCAAGAACTCGTACTGGCGATTTCAGACCTCACATCCTCCCTGAACCCTATAAAAGAGTGGATGAATCCTATACAGACCTTCTTATGTCCCTTGTTGTCAACGGTTATTCAGAATCTTCCCTCTTAAATACCCTCAAAAGCCTCAACCTCCCTTACTCTGATGATGAACTCAACAAGATCAAAGACGACCTCAAAAGCGAGCTGGATCTTTTCAAACAGCGAGAATTACCCGAATCGGTGTTTGCATTACTCATCGATGCCTATCACTGTGAGATAAAAGACGGCTCAAAAGTGAAGAAAGCCGCTTGCTACATAGTCCTTGGCATCGATATGGAAGGTAAAAAAGACATCTTTGGCCTTTACACCTTCTTCGGCAAAGAAAGCAGAGCCGATTGGAACAAGGTCTTTGAAGACTTGGTAAATCGCGGTCTTAAACGAGTTTTAGTGGTTGTAAGCGATGATTTTCCAGGAATTATTGAGACGGTCAAAGCTGTATATCCCTATGCTGACCATCAGCTCTGTTTTGTACACCTTCAGAGAAATATCCGCAAATATATGACCAAAGCTGATGCCGCAGAATTCAATAAAGAACTCGATAAAATAAAGTTTGCTTCTTCCTTTGATGAAGCTGTTCAAAAATTTTATGACCTTTGCAGTAAATTTAAGAGTAAATATAGCCGATATATGAACATTCTTATGGAGAAAGCAGAACATTATATGGTTTTTACCAAATACCCCGAATCCTTAAGGAAGCATATTTATACTACCAACAGTGTAGAAAGCATCAACAATCTGGTTGAAAAAATTCGGATAAGATCGGATGGTTACTTTAACTCTGTTGAAGTATTGGAAATTAACATATATTTACAGAGGGAGAACTTAAGGCGAACAAAATGGAAAAAAGCGGTACCAATGATAAATGCTCACATTTATGAAATACAACAAATTTTCCAGTTACGTTACTTCAATCAGACACAAAATTCTTGACAACTCTCAAAGGCAGTATGCCTGCTTTTTTGAGCATGGCAATACTGCCTTTTGGTGTGCAATTTCGCATTTTGCATTTTTGTTAGAAAGGACGTTTTTCCAACACAAGTATAATTAGAGATACAATAAGAGTTATCAAACCGCTTACGGCAATACCAATGAGTTTGCCAATTCTTTTATCTAACTTTTCCATCCTCTCCGACAATTTTGTTTCTACTTCCTTTATTTCTGCTGACAGTTCAGCACGTACCCCTTTTATTTCTGCCGACAGGTCGGTACGCACTTCCTTTATTTCTACCGATAGGTCGGCACGCACTTCCTTTATTTCTGCTGATAACTCGCGTCGTGTATCGTCTATTTTTTTGTCCAGTAAATCCAGCCTGGTATCAATTCTGTTGGGTCGAAAATCTATAGGTGTGCTGTAGTCCCAGCCCTGAAGCTGCTGTTCTTGCTCTCTTTTTTCCTTCTCATCCATGATATCACCTTCTTTTTGCTTTCTAATCATATTATATCATCCCCCTTTCTTTTTGAAAACAAGAAAGGGCAGTATGCCTTGCTTTTTGTACGGCAGTACTGCCTTTTGAATACAGATTTGCCTTTTGTTGTTTAGCCCTGCAGTTCTTTGATTTCTTCTACCGAAAATCCTGTGATATCGGAGACTTCTTCAACGGGAAGACCAAGCTGAAGAAACTTCGTGGCCGATAGCTTTAGTTTTTCTTCTAGTTTCTGCACGATTTTCTCCCACGCGTTTGCAATTTTTTCCCATTCGGTTGCAGCTTTCTTCCATTCCTCAGCGATTTTTTGTATTTGTTCTTTCATGTAGGCTTCCTGAGATACTCTATCCGTGGCCCATTTTTCAAACTGGAGATACATCTGTCTTATTCTTTCTTCTTCAGTCATAGTGTTCATAATGACGGAAGACATACCGGGCACCTCGCTTTTACTTAAACATTATTCCACATTTTGTCGTCTGATTTGTTGTCCCAGAAATCCGTACTGCTTTGGCTTGCTTTTAGCAAATCCTCAAATGCTTGCTCATTTTCTTCTTCTATCACTTCACTGGCTGCAAAAACTTCGCCTTTCTCAATTTCTTCAAGTCCCTTTTTTATTGCATTGTAGAAAGCCTTATCATCAATAAGCTCATTAGTAGCCTCAATTTCTTCTTTAGTTTTTAGAAGCTCCAAAAAATCAAGAGCTTGAGATAATCTTGCTTCAGATAACTTGTCTATTATCACATAAATTTTCTGCCTTATGTCTTTGTTCAAGTTATCCCTGGTTGTCTAAACCGTACAAAACTATACAAAAACATACAGTTTAGACAGCTGGGCTATTTATAGTCCGCCCTTTCAGAGAGTGCTCACTCCCAGCAGGCGGTATTTAAGCACTCCCATAGCCCCTGCCCCAAGAAGCAGGAACTCGCGCCCTTACCCGGGCCTCCCCACTTGCCCTGTGTGTAATACTCCCTTCAGGACAGAGACATCCCTCAATACCCTCTCAGGGGAGAGTGGCGTCACCACCGCTACCTTGAGAACTCGCCAGAGTCTGTAGCTCTCGCTACAGGCACCAAGACTTGTTCCACCCAGTGGTCTCGGTACCTCCCCCGGCTCACTCCCAAGGCTTTGTATAAGTTTTATCGCTCTGTCTATTTCTTTTAGCTGCTTTTTCTCTAGATGTTTATTTTCAGCCGTCCTCTTTACATGCTCTTTTAATTCCTCCAGTTCATCAGCAGTGAGCTCCCTTAGAATTGCCATATACCCTTCGGGAATCTGCTCTTTTAGTCCAAGCCCCTTCCTTGCTATCACATATGCCGCCGCTTCGTCCTTGCTTATCATATACTGCGGTGCATACTTCAAAAGCCCTATCACTGATGTATATGCAGGATCAACCTCTATAACCTGTATGCCCTTCCGCTGTGCTAAAATCTTGACTTTATCCAAAAGCGACCTGTAGCCGAAATTGTGCCTTATCCTCCTTGACTTCCTCCCAGAAAAGTCTCCTCTTCTCCCTTTGTCCCTTATATCCAACCTCTCGATTACTATTGCTTTCCCCTTCTCTTCTGCTAACCTCACTACCTCGTGAGCATACTGCCATCTGTAATACTCTCGCTTATCTGAATTGCCGCTTGCAAGATTCGGCATCGGTATCTTGCCATAACTTACAAGCTGCCCATTCCCATCCGCTTCCGCCCACGCTATGTGGTCCGGATATGCGTTGATGTCTATGCCTATAACTCCTTTTTCCTTTGTTACCACAACTTCTGGAAAGTCTTCTTCAATCGTAAAGTAGGCATATACCTTGCCGTTCTTAAGCTTTAGCTCTACCGAATAAGGCTCTCCACAAGCGCTGATCGCCTCAAGCAATCCCTCCCGACTCTTGCCCCTCTTCCACCCTGCCTGTATCTTTGCATATGCATACTTCCTTTCTCCTACGTTTATCCTCAGCCTAGCACCATTTTCATCTATCTCAATTCTCGTGTTGAGATTCCCTTTCTTGCTCCTGTCACCTCTTGAATAAAGATTGCCTCTCCTTCTCTCCTGCCACTCCTGTTTTAACTTCTTATAAGCTTTCCCGTTTATGTGCCGTTTCTTGAGCTTCTCAAACAAACTCCTGCCACCAAAAATAACCTTACTGGGGTTTTCGTCCCTTTCTCTGCAAGACTCTAAAACGCTCTTTGCCTTCATTATCGCATCATCTACATACCTCGAATTTAAATTAAAAACCCCCTGTAGTTCTCTTTTTAGTGTGTTTCTGCTAAAGCCTTCTAAAAGCCTGTTATATGCGAATCTTACGCAGGATGACCATCTTCTCATCAGATCCAGTACTCTCTCTTCATCTTCCTTGCTTTGAAAACTAAGTTTAGCCTGTATTGTTATCATGCTTTTTACCACCTCTTTGCCCGTAAATCCTGGCTGCAGATATTGGAGTTATTAACCCTTCCTTTTCCCAATTTATTAATGTACTTCTGCTGATGTTGTATGTTTCTTTAACTTTTTGTATACTCAACAACATCGATAATCACCCACTTAGAATCATATCATTTTATATTGTTCATCTCAACTGTTTTATACCTCCTTCCTGCTAATGCTGTATACCTCGGAGGACCAAATAGACTTGCACTCATTATTATACACCCCTTTCTCTTTTTTGAAAACAAAAAAGGCAGTACGCCTGCTTTTTTAAGCATGGCAATACTGCCTTTTGATTACAACTTCTCATTTCCTGTTTGCCGGTTTGTCCGGCTGTTTCTGCGGTATCCCTGCTTATTGCATGACACCGCTTGCTGCCAACCCCCACACGGAGGAAAACGCATTGGTTTGCATTTTTACAGCAGCCCGGCCCTGAATCGGCCTATCTAATATTCCACATGTATATTGTAATATACTTGTTGTTTTTTTGCAATACAAAAATAAAGAGAGAGTGCTGGTTGAAGCACTCCCCCCCAGTAAATTGAAAATTTAACTTCCACCCCCATGGTTATGAAATGTGGAACTTAATCTTGCAAATCAATATGTGGATTTTAATCCTGCAAGATGATATACTACTTCTAAGTATTACCCTTTACAGCA
>Ga0247720_100200_pt1 | contig 27877 bp, 28 predicted proteins | sample MSEWel2015_12_15_FD_189078 | JGI IMG/M metagenome (GOLD analysis project Ga0247720, IMG submission 189078) | Subsurface sediment microbial communities from gas well in West Virginia, United States - MSEEL Well Study Marcellus 3H_2015_12_15 | ecosystem: Environmental > Terrestrial > Deep...
CACGAGCATCACGAGTAACGAAGCCAGCTTGACGAAGAGCAGGTTTTAAAGTTTCGTCAGCAGCGATCAATGCACGAGTAATACCGTGACGGATAGCGCCAGCTTGACCACCAATACCACCACCTTTAACAGTGATGTAAAGGTCATATTTTTCAGTTACTTCTAAAAGCTCTAAAGGCTGACGCACAACCATACGAGCAGTTTCACGACCGAAATATTGCTCTAAAGTACGATTGTTGATTACGAGTTTACCTGTACCAGCTGATAAGAAAACACGTGCAGTTGCGGTCTTACGGCGACCTGTACCATAGTTTGTAGCCATGTGCTGTATCCCTTAGATGTCCAAAACTTGTGGCTGTTGAGCTGTGTGAGGATGCTCAGCACCAGCATACACTTTCATTTTCTTGATCATAGCATAACCAAGAGGACCTTTTGGCAACATACCTTTTACAGCGCGTTGGAAAATTTCTTCTGGTTTGTGAGCAACTAACTTTTCGAAGTTAGTTTCACGGATACCACCAGGGAAACCAGTGTGGCGATAATATTTTTTATCTAGAGACTTGTTACCAGTTACTTGAACTTGTTCAGCATTGATAACAACGATGTAATCACCAGTGTCAACGTGAGGAGTATAAGAAGTTTTGTGCTTACCGCGTAAACGACGAGCGATTTCAGTCGCAAGGCGACCTAAAGTTTTGCCAGAAGCATCAACAACGTACCAGTCGTGTTGAACTTCAGCTGGCTTAGCGCTGAGAGTTTTCATTAACCACTACCTATTATAGTTGGTTTGAGCAAGGAATCGCCCAAACAAAAGGAGACCGAATTCTACATGAATTAATTGATCATCACAACAATAATCCTTTGGAAATGTCATATTTTGTGAATATTCGACCAGTTTTGTAATGTTCTTAAAATTAAGTGTCAGAAACGAATTTTAGCTTGTTAGGGACTCAAAACTGCCCTATTATTTTTATACCAAATATTTAAAAAATAGAAGTACTTATATGTTTTTTGGGGGAATTTGATGGACTCGTCGTTTTTTTTAAAAATTGCCATAGCTGTCTTGCTTTTACAGTTAAGCATAACCCAAACACATGCTCGGAAGCTCTATAAATGGGTGGATAGAAATAGTATTACAAATTATTCAGAATTTCAGCCGAAGGAAGGGTCGACACGCAAACTTGAGGTTTTGGAAAGTCGTGGTAATGAACATGTTGATCCGATGATGGCTGTCACAGCTGAAATGAAACCTATCGAAATTCCAGTTGATCCGATGAATCTTCAGGGAACATCGAGTTCAGCTGCTGCAACTCAAACAGTGAAACCTTCGACTCAAACTGTTGTGAAACAAGGAGTGCTTGCTGCTCAGCCTTATACAACTCCAATGAGCAGCACAGTTGTATCAAATGTAATTCAGAAGAAAGAATCACAGACTGAGCTTGCTCAACAAACTAACGATAAAAAAGAAACTCCGATTAATCCTGTGGCTGATAAAGCTGCAAGTACTGTAGTTGTGACTGAGAAAACTGCGAATACAACGATCACTATTGAGAAAAAGGAAAAGCCACAAGCAATCGTGGTTGCTCAACCTGAGAAAAAAGATAAGCCTAAAATTAATCCATGGACGAGAACACCAACTTTCTCACCTTCTAACTTAGTGCCATCTAATTTGCCAAAAGTAAAAGTGCCTTAAATTTTGCTCAAATTATTTTTGATATTTCACTGAGTACCAAAAATAAAGCAAATGCACTCAATCAAAATTTAATAGCGGTATATAATAGTTAGCATTGAAATCAAGTTAGGTCTGTAAGATGCTGCCGTTATATGTCACGTCAGGTGAGCCAGCTGGCATCGGTCCTGATATTTGTCTTAATTTGGCAAATAGACAAGATTTGCGTCCCGTTGTCGTTTTAGCTGATATAGATATGTTGAAACAGCGGATAGAACAACTCGGGCTTGAGGTTGAATTAGTTCTATACTCAGGTCAGACTGAACCGAGTTTGAATGGTCAATTATACGTCGAGCATATTGCTCTTGCTAAACCTGTCATTTTAGGCTGTTTAGATGCCGAGAATGCTTCTTATGTATTAGAACAACTTCATCGTTCAGCTGATTATGCCTTGTCTGGAAAAAGCGTAGGTGTTGCGACAGCTCCTGTACAAAAGTCGATTATCAATGATGCAGGAATTGTCTTTAGTGGACATACTGAATATTACCAAGAGTTTGCTCACGTTGATCGTGTTGTGATGATGTTAGCAACTAAAACCTTACGTGTAGCATTGGCGACAACGCATTTGCCATTACGTGATGTTCCAGATGCTATTACTCAAGAGCGATTGCATCAAGTCATTGATATTTTGATTCATGATTTAAAAACAAAATTTAAAATTAACCAACCACGTATTTTGGTATGCGGGTTGAATCCTCATGCAGGTGAAGATGGTTATTTAGGACGTGAAGAGATTGATGTGATCAATCCTGTTTTGGAAGAGTATCGTGTTCAAGGTGTCCAAATGAGTCTGAGCTTACCAGCAGATACTTTGTTTACCTCTGAAAATTTAAAAGATGCGGATGCAGTTTTAGCCATGTATCACGATCAAGGTTTACCTGTGCTAAAATCACAGGGCTTTGGTGAAGCAGTCAATATTACTTTAGGCTTGCCATTTATTCGAACTTCGGTTGATCATGGTACAGCACTTTCTCTTGCTGGTACTGGGCAAGCAAAAGCGTCTAGCTTGCATGTCGCAGTTGATTTAGCACTTGATCTCGCTCGTGATTGATTAACGAGCCAATTATTCGCATTGGAATTATTATGTATCAAATTAATGCCCTAAACCCTAAAGATGAAGGGCATCAGGCTCGAAAACGTTTTGGTCAAAACTTTTTACATGATCAACGTGTGATTGCCAAAATTGTACGCTCAGTGAATCCTCGTGCGGGCGACAATATAGTTGAAATTGGTCCAGGTTTAGCGGCTTTAACTTCTCCATTGATCGGTGAGTGCGATGCTTTAACCGTAGTCGAACTTGACCGAGATTTGGCAGCAGGTTTACCTGGTCGAGTACCACATCCTGAGCGACTCACTATTGTTGAAGCAGATGCTTTGAAATATGACTTTACCCAATTATTCCAAGAAGGGCGTCCGCTCCGCGTAGTAGGGAACTTGCCGTACAATATTTCAACGCCATTGCTTTTTCATCTCTTAGAGTTTGGCGATAAAGTCAAAGACATGCATTTTATGCTGCAGAAAGAAGTAGTGGATCGTATTACTGCCGAACCAAACACCAAAGAATATGGACGTTTATCTGTAATGATTCAGTATTACTGTAAACCAACGTTCTTATTTGAAGTGCCACCAGGTTCCTTTAACCCACCACCTAAAGTGACTTCAGCCGTGTTTCGTTTGGAGCCTTATGAGACGAAGCCAATTATTGCAAAAAATGAAAAAGCTTTGGCTCGCTTAGTTGGGCACGTCTTTACACAACGTCGTAAAACATTGCGTAATAGTTTGAAAGGTATGTTGGCTGAAGACGGCTTTGAGAAAGCTGGTGTAGATCCGATGGCTCGTCCTGAAACATTAAGTTTGGCTGACTTTGTGGCTTTATCTGACCAAATGGTGTCTTGATGTCTAAACGCTATAACTATGTGATTGGTGATGTGCAGGGTTGCTTTGAAGCATTAAAAGCACTTTTAAAAGAGATCCGTTTCGATCCTGATCAGGATTTTCTTTGGTTCGCTGGTGATTTGGTCGCGCGTGGTGAAAACTCGGTCGGTGTATTGCGTTTCGTCAAAAAACTTGCTGATCGTGGTGCTGCTGCTACTGTATTAGGCAATCATGATCTGACCTTGATTGCCTGTGCACGTGGGTTTAAGAAAATCAAAGACAAAGATCGGACTCAAGATGTAATTGATGCGATTGATGGTGATGAACTCATCGATTGGTTGCGTAAACAGCCATTAAGTTTGTCGCCAAATGACACTACGCTTATTACCCATGCTGGGATTCCCCATATTTGGTCAGCTGAAAAAACTGTGGAGCTTGCTCAAGAGGTGCAACACGCTGTCGGACATGAAGATCTGTGCGTTTTGGATGCTTTTCTGCGGGAAATGTATGGAGAGCAACCTGATTTGTGGACTGATGAATTATCGGGTGCTGAGCGTTTACGATGTATTACCAATTATCTGACTCGTATGCGTTTAACGGATATTGATGGACGTTTAGAGTTTAAATTTAAAGATGCTTTAGATGCTCCAATGCCTGAAGGGTTTAAGCCTTGGTTTGAATATGAGAGTTTGGCTGCGAAAACACACCATATTATTTTTGGGCATTGGGCAGCTTTACAGGGAAAAACAATTAACGCCAACATTCAGAATGTAGATGGTGGTTGTGTTTGGGGGCAGCAGTTGCTTGCATATCGTTTAGAAGATCAGCAGATCTTTGCGATAGATAATCCAATACAATAGTTTTTCTATATTTTATAAAATGCCCAGTATTTATCCGATATTGGGTATTTGTTGTTATGGCTTGTCAAAAAACTGTCACATCCTGATCATTAAAGTGTCAAAAAATATTTATAAGCTTTAAAGTATGAAAATAATGACACAAATGGATGGCGATATGCAAAGTACATACGCGACATCTCTTTTAGAGCAAGAACAGTTTCCTGAAAGTTTTAAGTTTTACTTTAAAAGGAAGCAACTTAAAAACAAACAAGATGAATTGTCTGAACTTCGAGATTTAGTTCGCCCACGTTTAAGAATCGCAATTGTTACTGAAACTTGGCCGCCAGAAATAAATGGTGTCGCGATGTCGATGATGCAATTGTGTCAAGGATTACAAAGATTAGGGCATAAAATTTTATTGGTACGCCCGATCCAAAAAGAAGTATGTACAGAATTTCACCCTGATCAAGAGTGCTTAGTACTGTCACAACCTGTACCCAAATACCCAAGTGTTCAGTTCGGTTGGCCACAATATCTTAAAGTTTCCAAAGCTTTTGAAAATTTCGCGCCAGATGTTGTGCATATCGTGACAGAGGGGCCATTAGGTTTAACAGCCTTACAAGCTGCGAAAAGTAAAAAAATTGCAGTCTCAAGTGGATTTCATTCAGCTTTCCATGATTTTAGTCGTTTTTTTGATTTGGCTTTTTTAGTCAAACCCATCCAGCGATATCTAACATGGTTTCATAACAGCACTGACGTAACCTGTGTCCCTAGCCAATTTACTGAACAAGCATTACGTAGTTTTGGTGTGACATGTCCGTTGGTCGTGGTTGGTCGTGGAGTGGATGTAGAAAAATTTTCGCCCAAGCATCGCTCTCAAAAACTACGTCTAAGTTGGGGGGCTGATACAGATACTCGCGTGATGCTATATGTGGGTCGTTTATCTCCAGAAAAAGAAGTAGATGTTCTCATTAAGAGCTTTCATGCATTACAAGCTCATCAAGGTCACAATATTAAGTTCGTGGTCGTTGGAGATGGTCCTGATCGTGTCCGTCTAACAAAATTAGCAAACTCAAAAGATATTATTTTTACTGGCAATTTGAGTGGACAAGTTCTTGCTGCTGCTTACGCGAGTGCGGACGTTTTTACCTTTGCAAGTCAGGCGGATACCTTTGGTAATGTAGTTTTAGAAGCGATAGCAAGTGGTCTAGCCGTTGTTGCTTATGATTATGTTTGTGCTCATCAGCACGTCAAACATGGTCAGACTGGGTGGCTAACACCTTTGGGTAACACAACTGAATTTGTTGAATTAATCTGTAATTTACCTGCGATAACGCAATTGAGAGCAATGGGGCAACTGGCGAGTGAAAGCGTTCAGTCGAATAGCTGGCAGTATCCCGTACAACAATTAGAACAAGCACTGTATCAGGTCGCAAAGGAGTCTCCCATGACCGTGACCTAAGCAATTCTCATTAAGAGGAGAAAAAATATGAAATTTGAAAATGCAAAAATAAAAATGCTCGATCTCGATTTAAAAGGCTGTGTTTACCTTAACCATCTATCACAGTCACAACGTATTGCACTATTTTTTAAAACGATTAGTCGTTTGGGAGATGGACCATTTTGGTATGTCATGTTGTTGTCTGTTTGGACAATGCAGGGTTTGGCATACGGTCTGAATATACTCTATCTCATTGTGATGGGTTCTATAGGGACACTCATTTATAAATTCTTGAAAAATAAAACGACCCGTCCTCGACCTTATCAAGTGCATCAGGTGATTGTACTAGGTGAGCGACCTTTAGATCATTTTAGCTTTCCTTCGGGGCACACTTTGCACGCAGTGATGGTGACAATCACATTAGGTTATATACAACCACTTTTACTCATTCTGATGTTGCCGTTTACCATACTGGTCGCTTTATCTCGTATGGTGCTTGGTCTGCATTATCCGAGTGATGTGATTGTTGGTGCGATCATTGGTGCATCGGTAGCTAGCACCATTATCTTACTCGCGCCAAGTTTTAACGTGATTTTGTGATGTTTTTGATGGTCATCACTATCTCTTAAAACACATCATTTGTTAAAGTACGTTCAATAATCACATTCTATTAGGTTAACTCATGGGTTTACGTTGGACAGATACGATTGATATTGCGATTGAACTCACTGAAGCACATCCAGATGTGGATCCACAATGGATTCGTTTTACTGATTTACATGCATGGGTTTGCGCATTACCAGACTTTAGCGATGATCCAAATAAGTCGACAGAAGGTTTGCTTGAAGCCATTCAAATGGCTTGGTTAGACGAAGTTCGTTAAAAATTTATCAGAAATCTCAGAACTTTTAGATATTCAAGCTGATTATTAACGATTACATCGGTATAATGCGGCAAATTTTTTTAGTTTACACATAATAGGAGTCAATCATGGCGATTGAACGTACTTTATCTATCGTAAAACCAGATGCAGTTTCTAAAAACCACATCGGTGACATTTTTGCTCGTTTCGAAAAAGCGGGTTTGAAAATCGTTGCGACTAAAATGAAACACCTTTCTCAAGCTGATGCTGAAGGCTTTTATGCAGAGCACAAAGAACGTGGTTTCTTTGGTGATTTAGTTGCTTTCATGACTTCTGGTCCAGTTGTTGTATCAGTTCTTGAAGGTGAAAATGCAGTTCTTGCTCACCGCGAAATCTTAGGTGCTACAAACCCTAAAGAAGCTGCTCCAGGTACGATTCGTGCTGACTTCGCTGTAAGCATTGATGAAAATGCTGCTCACGGTTCTGACTCAGTAGCTTCTGCTGAGCGTGAAATCGCTTACTTCTTTGCTGATAACGAGATTTGCCCACGCACTCGTTAATCCAAAGTATTCAAGCCAGATAAGTGGTATACTACTTATCTGGTTTTTTGTTTTTTATAGATTGAATTGTGTGGATAATGCACAATATTTTCTAGTGCTGATATCGTTTAGGTAAATATACATGAGTTCTGCAGTGGTCGTTTCATCAGAAAATTTGGATGAAAAACAACAGTCTGTTTCTACATCTGTCGTCCAAGCTGCCGATAAAAAAGTAAATTTACTTGGCATGTCACGTACAGAATTAGAGACCTTTTTTGAAGAATTAGGTGAAAAGAAGTTTCGCGCTGGTCAAGTGATGAAATGGATTCATCAATATTTTGTTACTGATTTTGCTGAGATGACCAATATCTCAGGCAAACTTCGCGAAAAATTAGAAAAAATTTGTGAAATCAAAGCTCCTGAAGTTGTACACCGTAATTATTCTAAAGATGGCACTCGTAAGTGGGTTTTCCGTGTAGGAGATGGTGAGGGGTCTTTAGTTGAGACTGTACTTATTCCAGCAGAAGACAAAACGGGTGCGCGTAAAACACTTTGTATTTCATCTCAAGTTGGATGTGCGCTTGATTGTTCATTCTGTTCAACGGGTAAACAAGGTTTCCAACGTGACTTAACACCTGCTGAAATTATTGGTCAGCTTTGGATGGCAAATTATTCTTATATGGAAGATGTGCCTGTTGCTGAGCGCGAAAGAACTGTAACTAATGTCGTAATGATGGGTATGGGTGAACCATTACTCAATTATGATGCGGTGTTGAGTTCTATGCAGTTAATGCTAGATGATTTCGCTTATGGTATGTCTAAACGCCGTGTAACTTTATCGACCTCTGGGGTTGTACCGAAGATTGACCAACTCGCACAAGATATTGATGTTGCTTTGGCAATTTCTTTACATGCGCCAAATGATGAGTTGCGTAATGAGTTAGTACCAATTAATAAAAAATACCCATTGGCACAGTTAATTGCTGCTTGTCAGCGCTATTTAGCCAAAGATGGTAATGAAAGCGCACGTCGTCATGTCACGATTGAATATGTCATGCTTGAAGGTGTCAATGATCAGCCTGAGCATGCTCAACAATTATTAAAATTATTAAAAAATCTACCAAGTAAAATCAACCTGATTCCATTTAATCCATTTCCGCATGCACCATATGGTCGTTCAAGCAGAAATCGTATTATTGCATTCCAAAAAACTTTGTCTGATGCAGGATTTGTGTGTACGATTCGTCAGACACGTGGTGATGATATTGATGCAGCATGTGGTCAATTGGTTGGGCAAGTTGCAGACCGAACTCGCCGTGCAGAACAATGGAAAAAGAAAGTGGCGCAACGACAAGAAATATTGCGCACACAAGGATAATCTTAGGGGAAAAGCGTTGAATACAACTCGACTAAAAACGATTTTAGCTACTACTGTTGTGTTTACTGTATTAGGTTTGACTGCCTGCCAATCAACAACGTTAAGAAAAGATCCAGAAAAGGCAGTACAAGTCCGAACTCAACTCGCTGCTGAATATATTCGAACACGTGATTTGGATTCAGCGAAACGTTCCCTTGATCAAGCTTTAAAAATTGATCCACGTGATGCTACTGCCAATATGATGATGGGTGTTTTGTTGCAACAAGAAGGCAGCAAACCAAACATGGAGAAAGCAGAAGCTTATTTTAAGCGAGCAATCTCTTCAGAACCCGATAATGCCCAAGCTCGTAATAATTACGGTACATATTTGTATCAAATGCAACGTTATAATGAGGCGATTGAGCAATTTACCGTTGCAGGTGCGACGTTAGGTTACGAACAGCGTTACCAATCGTTGGAAAACTTGGGTCGAATCTATTTAAAACTGGGTGATGTTGCGAATGCTGAAAAATCATTCAAGCAAGCCTTACAAGCAAATCGAAATTCGACAATTTCAATGTTAGAGTTGTCCGAAATTTTCTATTTGCAACAAAATAATAGAGATGCATCGCAACTTTATGAACAATACGTTCGTAATGTCGGGCAGAAAAATCAAGGTGCTCGTGCGCTTTGGATCGGTATACGCATTGCTCGAGCGAATGCGGATCAATTAGGAATGCAAGTATTAGTGAATCAAATGCGTGCTTTATTTCCTGATAGTCCAGAATATCAACGTTATTTGCAATTACAGTACAGTACTGAGGCCGTATGGAAATAAATCCAAATTCACATCAGCCAACTGGCTCAACCTCACCTTCGTCTACGTTAGGAAATATTCAACGACCAGGTGAGTATTTGCGTCAAATTCGTATTGCACAAAAGAAAGAACTTGAAGAGATTGCAAACGTTTTGAATATGCCTGTTAAAACGTTAACGGCATTAGAGCAAGATGATTATAAATCATTGCCAGAAGCAACTTTCATCAAAGGTTACTATCGTGCGTATGCCAAATGCTTAAATGCAGATGCGAGTGTGATCATTCAACGCTTTGATGAAATCTACGCAAACGATACAGGCTTAAAAGCAAATCATGCTTTGAATAACTCTCCAATTAAAATTATGGGGAAACTTTCAGGCTCTAAAAGTGTACGTAATCGTAAATGGCTAAAACGTTTATCGATTTTAGTTGCTGTACTTGTTTTGGGGTGGTTGGCTGTAATGGCTGTACAGAACTGGACCTCAAGTCAAAAAGATGAAGTTGATGTACCAAAAGTGACGAATTCAGATGTCGAAATTCTTCCAATGGGCAATACCGTAACTACATCAGGTGATCAGTTAGTGCTTGGTTTCAGCCGTCCAACATCAGTTCATATTGTTGATGCGACTGGTAAAGTGTTGGCAACAGGTCGTCAATCATCTACATTGACACTCAGTGGTGAGTCACCATTCCAAATACGTTTGGATGATGCGACTGCTGTGTCATTGAGTTTAAACCAAGAGCAAATCTCCTTATCTCCATACACCGTTAATGGAAAAGCAGAATTCCGTTTGTCTCGTTAATGCCAATTAGAGTAGAGCTATACGATGATCGTGAACCCAATTAAGCGCCGCCCGACACGAAAAATTCGTGTTGGTTCGGTGTATGTCGGTGGTGATGCGCCGATCAGTGTTCAAAGTATGACAAATACAGAAACTTGTGATGTCGATGCCACAGTTGCACAAATTCAGCGTTGTGTAGATGCTGGTGCCGATATCATGCGTGTTTCAGTGCCATCTATGGAGGCTGCTGAAGCTTTCGGTGCGATTAGAAAACGCGTTTCGGTTCCTTTGGTTGCTGATATTCATTTTGACCATCGTATTGCTTTGGCTGTCGCTGATTATGGGGCAGATTGTCTTCGTATCAATCCAGGTAATATTGGCTCAGATCAAAAAGTGCGTGAAGTCGTTGCTGCTGCAAAACATCATGGCATTTCAATTCGTATCGGGGTGAATGCAGGTTCTTTAGAGAAAGATCTGCAAGTCAAATATGGCGAACCAACGGGTCAGGCATTGCTTGAGTCAGCGATGCGTCATATTGATATCTTAGATCGTTTAGACTTTCATGAATTTAAGGTTAGTGTAAAAGCATCGAATGTATTTTTAACTATGGATGCTTACCGTTTATTATCACAACAGATTGATAATCCTCTGCATCTCGGTGTGACTGAGGCAGGCATCTATCGTACTGGAACGGTGAAATCAGCAATTGCACTTGGTGGGTTACTGATGGAAGGCATCGGCGATACCATGCGTATCTCGCTAGCTGCTGAACCAGAAGATGAAATTAAAATTGGTTTTGATATTTTAAAATCATTAGGTTTACGTTCGAATGGTATTAATTTCATCGCGTGTCCAAGTTGTTCACGTCAAGAATTTAATGTTATTCAAGTGATGCAAGCATTGGAAGAGCGTTTGGAAGATATCCGCACACCAATGGACGTATCTGTGATTGGCTGTAAAGTCAACGGACCAGGGGAAGCTAAAGAAGCTGATATTGGTGTCGTTGGTGCGTCGCCGCGTTCACTAGTTTATCGCAATGGTGAAAAAAGCCATTTGATTGATACAAATCAGTTGGTTGATGAAATCGAGTCGATGGTTCGTCAACGTGTTCAAGAGCTTGAAGAAGCAAAATCTAAAGAAATTATTCGTAGTTCATCATGAGTTCAATTGTCGCTATTAAAGGTTTTAATGACACCCTTCCATCGCAAACTGCGGCATGGAGAAGTCTGGAACAACAACTTGCATCTTTGATGGATGCTTACGGTTATCAGCAAATTCGTTTACCTATTGTCGAGCAAACTGGTTTATTTAAGCGCGCGATTGGCGATGCAACGGATATCGTTGAAAAAGAAATGTATACCTTTTTTGATAAAGGTAATCCACCTGAATCATTAACCTTACGTCCTGAAGGTACTGCAGGTTGTGTGCGTGCAATGTTGGAACATAACTTACTTCGTGGGGCAACTCCACGTGTATGGTATGTCGGTCCAATGTTCCGTTATGAAAAACCACAAAAAGGTCGCTATCGTCAGTTCCACCAATTTGGTGTCGAAACTTTTGGTGTGGCGACACCAGATATTGATGCTGAAATCATCCTTATGACGGCGCGTTTGTGGAAGCGTATGGGTGTCGCGGATAAAGTTCAACTTGAGTTAAACACTTTAGGCGAAACTGATGAGCGTACAGAATATCGTAATGCATTGGTTGCCTTTCTCAATGAGCATAAAGATGCATTAGATGAGGATTCAAAGCGTCGTTTGACTACGAATCCGCTTCGTATCCTAGATTCTAAAATTGAGTCGACACAAAAAATTCTAGAAAATGCACCGAAGCTACATGATTTCTTGAAAGAAGACTCATTAAACCATTTCAACCAATTACAGCAATATTTAACAGATGCTGGCATTCAGTTTGTTATTAATCAAAAGTTAGTACGTGGTTTAGACTACTACAACAAAACTGTATTTGAATGGACAACAACCATGTTGGGTTCACAAGGTACAGTCTGTGCTGGTGGTCGTTATGATGGTTTAGTTGGACAACTCAAAGGTAAAGCAGATCAATCGGTTCCTGCAGTCGGCTTTGCGATGGGAATGGAGCGTTTGCTGCTTTTGCTTGAGCAAGTTGAACAAGCTAAACCAGTTCGTGATTGTGAAGTGTTCTTATTGGCTGAGCCTGCTTACCAAGCGAAAGCATTGGTATTGGCTGAACAAGTCCGTGATCAGTTAGAGGCAGTCAACAGTTCGATTCGTTTCAAAACGGGTTCTCAGGGCAGCATGAAGAGCCAAATGAAAAAAGCGGATCAATCTGGCGCGATCTATGCGGTGATTTTAGGTGAGCGTGAGTGGGAATCACAACAACTTCTGGTTAAAGAGCTTGCGACAGGGGAACAATCTCAGGTTGCGGTTACTGAATTGACAGCATTTTTGCTCGAAAAATTTAAACAATAAATTGCACAATATTTAGGAAAAGGACAATCACATGAGCTTAAGTGATGAAGAACAACTCGACAGTTTAAAGTCGTTTGCCAAAAAATATGGTTCTGCCATGATTAGCGGAATTCTCATTGCCTTGATTGCCTTTTTTGGTTGGGAATATTGGCAAAAGAAGAATTTGGCTGAATCACAGAATCAAACAGCTAAAGTCCAAAAGCTCATGGACGAAGCTAAAGCGGTTGCGGGTCAACCCAATGCTTTTGCAACGGTATCAGAAGCTGCTGATAAGATTGTGAAAGATGATGCTGATTCAGTGCAAGCAATTCAGACGCAATTCATTTTGGCTAAGCTGGCATATGAAAAACAAGATTATGCCGCAGCTGAAAAAGCATTAAAGAAAGTCGAAAACTCAAAAGTTAAAGATGCGGGTTTAATGCAAATTGTGAAAATACGTTTAGCTGATTCTCAATTGGCTCAGAAAAAATATGATGAGGCTCTAAAAACTTTATCTAATGTTTCTGAACCTGCTTTTAAAGCAACAGTAGATGAGTTGCGTGGCGATATTTATGTTGCTAAAAAAGATGTTGAATCTGCACGTAAGGCGTATCAAAGTGCATGGAATAATGTACTTGAACGTAAGCAAGAACGTCAGCTTTTACAAATTAAACTCGAAAGTGTTGGCGTTTTAGTAGATGATCCTGATTTTGAACGCCCAATCTTAGATACTAAAGTGGATGAGTCTTAATGCAGAATATACTAAAACTCCCTTTGGCAATTGCAGTTGCTTCAGCCTTGTTGGTTGGATGTTCGAGCAACAAAGTTAAAGAAGCAAAACCGAATCCTTTGCCAAAAATACAGCAACAACAAAGTCTTAACCTTGTATTTTCGCAAAGTGTTTCTTCAACGAATGCTGCTGAAGCATTACGTTTGCAATTGGACACAGATAACGGTGTGATTTTTGCGATTGATCCAGACGGTCAGGTTTCTGCTTACAAAGGTAAAGAACGACTTTGGAAAAGTAAAATTACCAAACAAGAGCTAACTGCTGGCGTGGAAGCTGCTGAAGGCATTGTGATTATCGGCAACCGAAAAGGTCAATTATTTGCTCTTGATCAAATGACTGGCGAACAAAAATGGACAGCACAATTGTCTGGTGCCATTTTATCTCCATCATTAATCCAATCAGGGCGTGTGATTACGATCGCAAATGACGGTACTGTTTTTGCTCATGATGCAGTTACAGGGCAGCAAGTTTGGGCCTATAAATTACCAAATGTTCAATTCAGTTTGCGTGGTCAACCAGCACCAGTGGCATTAGATGAGCGAACAGTTTTAGTCGCTTCTGCAAATGCTTATGTTTATGGCTTGGATGTAATTAGTGGAGTCCCACGTTTCCAACGCCGTGTTGCAATCAGTGAAGGGCGTTCAGACATCCAGCGTTTGATCGACATTGTTGGTGATCCTGTTGTTGCTGGTCAATATTTGGTTACAACAAGCTTCCAAGGTCAAGTCACTGTAACTGACTTAGCGACACAACGTGTGGTGTGGAGCGAGGATGCAAGTAGTACCAATCGTCCTGAAGTCGCAGAAGATAAAGTTTTCATCTCAACTGTTGATGGCAAATTAAATGCTTACAATTTAGCGACAGGTGAGTTGGTTTGGCAAAATGAAGAATTACTGAATCGCCAACTGAGTAACCCAGTTGTACTTGGTCAAAACCTTGTGGTTGGTGATCTAGATGGTGTTTTGCATTTGATTGATCCAGCGTCGGGTAAACTAGTTGGGCGTGCAAAAACCAGCGGTGAAGTGCAGTCCTTACGTGTCATCAATGACCAACTTTATGTGGCAACACGAAAAGGTGCATTAAGCATTTGGCAGAATCGTTAATTTTTCCTACGCTTGTGTTAAAATGCTTAATTAGCAGTTGCTAATAAAAGAATGATCGGGGTATTTGTGTATACAAAACCCCGAATTTTTATTGTGATTTTTTAAATCACCAAAATCTTCCATACTGTTTCTAGAATGCTGTCATCAACGATGGCTCGTCTGAATTAAGGTTAATTTATGAAACCCGTTATTGCGCTCATTGGTCGTCCAAACGTCGGAAAATCAACGCTATTTAACCAAATCACAAAAAGCCGTGATGCTTTGGTTGCTGACTTCGCTGGTTTAACTCGTGACCGCAAATATGGTGACGCGGTTTATCAAAACAAATCCTTTATTGTGGTTGATACAGGTGGTATCGGTGAAAATGAGGGTGGTATTGACTCTTACATGGCGGAGCAGTCAAAAACTGCAATCCATGAAGCTGATATTATTATCTTTGTAGTTGATGCACGTGCTGGACTTTTAGCATCAGATGAGCAAATTGCTCGTGAACTACGTACATTGGGTAAAAAAGTTTACTTAGTTGCTAACAAAGTTGATGGTGTGCATGCTGAAGCAGCCCTTGTTGAGTTTTATAAGCTCGGTATGGGTGAACCGATGCAAGTTGCTGCGAGTCATGGTCGTGGTGTTCAGCAAATGCTTGAAGAGGTATTAGCTGAAGTACCTGAAGATGAGAATCCAGAAGAGCATAATAAAAACACGGGTTTACGTTTAGCTATTATTGGTCGTCCTAACGTTGGTAAATCAACATTGGTCAACCGCTTACTTGGTGAAGAACGTGTAGTTGCATTTGACCAACCAGGTACGACACGTGACTCGATTTATATCCCATTTGAACGAGATGGTCGTCAATATACGTTGATTGATACTGCTGGGGTGCGTCGTAAAGGTAAGGTTGATGAAATGATTGAGAAATTCTCAATCGTAAAAACTTTGCAAGCAATGAAAGATGCACATGTAGTTGTCGTTGTAGTTGATGCTCGTGAAGGGATTGTTGAACAAGATTTACATTTGATCGGTTATGCGCTTGAAGCGGGTCGTGCGATGGTGATTGCCATCAATAAATGGGACAACATGACCGAGTACGATCGTAAGCAATGTAAACTCGATGTTGAACGTCGTTTCGATTTCATTCCTTGGGCAAAGATTCATTTGATTTCAGCTCTACATGGTACAGGTGTGGGCGAATTATACCCATCTATTCATCGTGCCTATGAATCTTCAAATCTGAAAGTATCACCAGCAAAATTAACGCAAATTCTAAATGATGCGACTGAAGCACATCAGCCGCCTTCAATTGGTGGTCGTCGTATCAAAATGCGTTATGCGCATATGGGTGGACAAAATCCACCAACGATTGTGATTCACGGGAATAAAGTGGATAAGACACCTGCGGATTACCGTCGCTATTTAGAAAACGTGTTTCGTAAGGTTTATAAACTGGAAGGCACCCCTGTAAAAATCGATTTTAAAACGTCTGAAAATCCATTCGAAGGGCGTAAGTCTCAAGTGGATGAGCGCGTTGCAGCACGTAAGCGTCGTTATATTCAGAAATTCAAAAAGGCTGAAAAGAAATTTAAGCGATAATTTTTTGAGTGTCATCAAAACCCAAATTTTAATTTGGGTTTTTTTATCAATAAGGACATGATCAATGACTCAGCGTAAGATTGAATTACATGTTCAAACGCTAGATAACATTTTAGATTTACAGCAAAGCGATTTTTCTGATTTTCGCTCATTTAATGACTATAAAAAAAAACAGATTAAGCAGTTTCGTAATCAATTACTATCACAACATCTCGGATGTGATGTTGCTGATTTAGATTTTGCCAAACATGAGCATGGTAAACCTTATTTAACTTCTCATATGCTCAACTTTAACCATTCACATAGCAAAAAAAGCTATGTGTTAGGACTAAGTGATCGAATTCGGGATATTGGTGTTGATCTCGAGGAATTGGAACGCAAAGTGCGTTTTGATGCTTTTGCTAAACATGCTTTTCATCCCAAAGAATATGAAATTTGGCAACAGTTGGATGAAGATATGGATTACTGGTTTAAAGTTTGGACGACCAAAGAAGCTGTTTTAAAAGCTTCAGGTCTGGGTATCCGTTTGGATCTGAATACTCTGAATACAAATGTACATCCAGAACAGCAGGGAGGGGTGTGTTCACATCCTTTAATTGGAACATTTGGTTATCAGAACTTTTCGTTGAATCAAAAAATTATATTGACTATAGCTTGGCGAGCCGAACTGTCTTGTAGAGGTTTCCAGTTTCCTGATATTCAGGTAATTCAACATGACTAAATACTAATTTAAAAATGATCACCCACAAAAAATGCCAGTGATAACACTGGCATTTTTAATCTGTATTTGTGGAAAACCTTAAGGAATATGATCTTCTTCAAATTCAGGTTTAACTTGAACAATAAAATCTTGACGGTTAAGACCACGCCATAATGCAAATGCTGTTCCGATATAAATCGATGAATAGGTACCAACGAATACACCGACAAACATTGCAACAGAGAATAAATGCAGACCATCACCACCAACAAACATCATTGCTAGAACTACAAGTAACAATGTCATTGAGGTATGAATGGTACGACGTAAAGTTTCTGTTAATGCGATATCAACAATTTCACGTGGTGTCGCACCGCGAATCTTACGGAAATTTTCACGAATACGGTCTGAGACAACGATGTTATCGTTAAGTGAGAAACCCATTACCGCAAGAATCGCTGCAAGTACACTTAGATCAAATTGCCATTGGAATAATGCAAATGTACCGATAATGATGATGATATCGTGGAATAACGATAACACAGCACCCATCGCAAGTTTGAACTCAAAGCGAATAGTCACGTAGATTAACATCAGAATCATCGCAAGCGCTAATGCACCAGCAGAGCGAATGTATAGCTCATTACCGACTTGACCACCTACAGCATCAACTTTATGCACTTCAGCAACATTGTTTGGTAACTGTACTGCTTTAGTGATCGATTCACTTAGGTCTGCTACGTTTAAATCTTCTTGTACTGGCATACGTACAATTAGGTCAGTATTACTTCCTAATGTTTGTACAACAGCGTCTTTAAATCCAGCACGATCTAATGCTTGTGAAACTTGAGCGGGTTGAACTGCCTGAGCATAATTCAACTCAGCTGATACACCGCCTGTAAAGTCTAAACCGAGATTTAGACCTTTAGTCGCAATAAAAAAGATACTTACGATGGTCAGCAAGATTGAGAAGATGGCAGCAGGTTTTGCTATCTTCATAAATGGGATGATTTTTGCATCATCAGGACGACCGTATTGTTTTGAGTCTTGTTGAGTCAGATCAGTCATATGAATCTCCTTAAATGCTCAACTTAGTCAAATTACGGCGTTTGCCATAAATGAGTTGTACGATCGCACGTGTTACTGTAATCGCAGTAAACATCGAACATACGATACCAATCATAAGCGTCACAGCGAAGCCTTTGATAGGGCCTGTACCGATAGCGAATAAGATAAATGCAACAATAAACGTTGTTAAGTTCGAGTCAAAAATAGTGTTATAGGCTCGATCATAACCCGCAACAATGGCTTGTTTTGGAGAGGCACCCCACAGCATTTCTTCTCGTATTCGTTCACAGATCAGAACGTTTGCATCGACAGCCATACCGATACCAATCACGATACCTGCAATACCAGGAAGGGTAAGGGAAGCACCTAACCAAGACATAACAGTAAGAATCATCGCAAGGTTAAATACCAGAGCGAAATTCGCAATTACACCAAACAAGCGGAAGAATACCACCATCCAGATTGCAACAAGAATGAAACCAATCTGAGTAGATAACACACCTGCATCAATATTTTCTTGACCAAGGCTTGGACCGACAACACGTTCTTCAACAAAGTACATTGGCGCTGCAAGCGCACCCGCACGTAACATTAAAGCAAGTTCGGCTGCTTCTTGAGGAGAATCAAGACCTGTAATACGGAATTGAGATCCTAAAACGGCTTGAATTGTTGCAGCGTTGATCACAACAGATTCAGTATACGGTGTGCGGACTTCAGTCTGAGTACCTGTATCTGGATCAGTGACATAGCTAATTTTTTGTTTATTTTCAATAAACAATACAGCCATACGTTTGCCAACAGCATTACGTGTTGCATCTGCCATTAACTTACCGCCAGCAGTGTCTAACGTAATATTAACTTCTGCACCACCAGAGTCTTGGCTAAAGCCAGAGCTTGCATTTTGAACGCGTTCACCTGTCAAAATACGATTGCGTTGAAGTAGAAGCTGACGACCGCTGTCCAGTGATTCAAAAGCAAAAACTTCAGTACCTGGAGGAAGAGGTTGATCGTTATATTTTCCAGTGTATGGATCAATATATTGATCATTGCTATCTGAAACCAAACGGAATTCTAAGTTTGCTGTACGACCTAAGACACGTTTTGCTTCAGCAGTATCTTGAACGCCAGGTAACTCAACCACGATACGGTTGCTACCCTGAGTTTGTACCAATGCTTCAGCAACACCTAACTCGTTAATACGATTACGTAGGGTCGTTAAGTTTTGATTCACCGCGTAAGATTGAATTTCTTGACGACGAACATCTGTATAGTTGAGTTTTAATAAAGCACCATCTGTACTTGCAAGTGCTTGTTGTGTGAACTCATTGCCATTTCGACGTAAGAAATCTGCTGCTGCATCACGGTCAGTTGTATTGGCAAACTGAACAGTAATGGTATTGTTATTCAGTGCTAAATTATTAAATTTGATTTTGTTGTCACGAAATTGACGACGCAGATCAGTTGCCGATGTTTCCATACGTTGGCTAATCGCTTTATCCATGTCGACTTCGAGCAAGAAGTGTACACCACCACGTAAGTCCAAACCGAGTTTCATCGGTTTTGCACCAATCTTTTGCAACCATTCAGGTGTGGTTGGCGCAAGGTTAAGTGCAACCACGTAGTCTTCACCTAAATCACGACGTAGCACTTCTTTCGCTTTTAATTGAGCTTCTGAAGTGTCTAAACGTAATAATGCCGCATTGTTGGTAAAACTATTATCATGGCTACTGATGTTGGCAGCTTTCAGAATCTGCTCAGCTTTTTGCACAACCGTTTGATCAATTTGTGTACCTGCTTTTGCACCAGAAATTTGGACAGCAGGTTCATCAGGATACAGACTTGGAAGTGCATATAACGTACTGATCACGAGAACGACGAGAATCAGTAAATATTTCCATGCAGGGTAACGCATTCGTTTTCTTCTTAAATGAAAAAGTCGTGCTGAGGCACGACTATTTTATGATTAAAGGTTATTTAGTGTGCCTTCAGGTAATACTGAAATGACACTTGCACGTTGGATTTTTACTTCTACGCCACGGCTTAACTCAACAACAGCGAAGTCACCATCAAGCTTCGTGATTTTCCCCATTAAACCACCAGCAAAAACGATTTCACTTCCTACACCTAAGCTTTCGATCAAAGAACGGTGTTCTTTCGCACGTTTAGCTTGAGGTCTCCAGATCAAGAAATAGAAGATTGCAATAAAAACAGCAATCATCAATAAGTTTGCCATTAAGCTTGGGCCTTGAGCTGCTGCAGGAGCAGCGTGAGCGGTAGAAATGAAAAAGCTCATTTTAATTTCCTAATAAAAGATAAAGCGAAAAATTACGATTAAATTCCAATTCGTTTTGCAATGTACCTTGTCTTGCGTTTAGGCGCAAATCTTGATGCATTTACTTATACATTAATCTTCAGGACAGGGTGGAACCTCTAAACCACGACGGGCATAAAAGTCCTGAACATACTCGTCAAACGTACCATTATCTAAAGCATCACGCATGCCTTGAGTAAGGCGTTGGTAATAACGTAAGTTATGAATCGTACCGAGCATCGATGCCAACATCTCACCGCACTTCTCTAAATGATATAAATAGGCACGAGTAAAGTTTTTACAAGTGTAACAGTCGCAATGAGGGTCTAAAGGCCCTTTATCATGACGATATTTGCTATTACGAATTCTTACCAGACCATCAGTGACAAAATAATGACCATTACGTGCATTACGTGTAGGCATTACGCAGTCAAACATATCAACACCGCGACGAACTGCTTCAACGATATCTTCTGGCTTACCTACACCCATCAAATAGCGAGGTTTATCCTGAGGCATTTTGTTTGGTAAATAATCAAGAACTTTGATCATTTCCTCTTTAGGTTCACCTACAGAGAGACCTCCAATCGCATAACCATCGAAACCGACTTCGAGTAAGCCTGCAAGAGATTCATCACGCAAATCCTCGTACATACCACCTTGAATGATGCCGAATAATGCATTTTTATTCTTAAGTTCATCGTGGTGGTGGGTTTTACAACGTTTTGCCCAACGTAAAGAAAGCTGTAATGATTTCTGAGCTTCTTCATGTGTTGCTGGATAAGGTGTGCATTCGTCAAAAATCATCACGATGTCTGAATTTAAGACATGCTGAATTTCCATCGAAATTTCAGGAGATAAGAAGACTTTTGAACCGTCAATTGGAGAGCGGAAAGTCACGCCTTCCTCTTTGATTTTACGCATTGCGCCCAAGCTAAATACTTGGAAACCACCTGAGTCAGTCAAAATTGGTTTATCCCATTGAATAAACTCGTGCAAACCGCCGTGCTCTTTAATCACTTCTAAGCCAGGGCGTAAATATAAATGGAAGGTGTTACCCAAAATAATTTGTGCTTGAATCTCTTCAATATCACGAGGCAACATGCCTTTTACAGTACCGTAAGTACCAACGGGCATAAATACAGGTGTCTCAACAACACCATGTTCTAAAGTGAGTCGACCACGACGGGCGCGCCCCGACTGACCTAATTTTTCAAATTGCATGACACCAATCCATCAAGGCGAAAAAACAGTTCGCTGATTAAAAACGGCTATTTTCCTTGATTATGGTGTGTAGTTCTACTACTAAATGTAGCTATAGAGAAAAAATAAAAAAGCCATTTCAAGATAAAGCTGAAATTGGCTTTTAAATGTATAAGTTTGCTTTTAAAAATTTGGTTTATAGTCAAAATTTTCAGTCGCTAAATTATCTTTGAAAGGACGAATTTCTTTCTTGGATAATGTCATTGTATTGATCAAATTATTTGGGAAAATCTGGATATGATTGTTGAATAACTCAACATTACGGTTAAAGATCGTAATAGCAGCACCGACATTTTCATTTTGCTCCTGAATATCATCCATCATTTTGCTGTACAGCGTATCTGCTTTCAGCTCAGGATAATTTTCAACAACAACGTTGAGACTGCGAATGAGTTCTTTGCTCATTTTTTCGATGCTTTGTAGTTGAGAAATATCAGTATCATTAACATTTAAATTAAGGATTTGCTGACGAAGCTCAGTTACTTTTTCTAAGGTTGATTTTTCAAACTCAGTGTAACGGCTCAAGGTCGTTTCTAAAGATTCAAGCGTTTTAACTTTTTGACGTTCAAAATTAGCCACTTCTGACCACGCACGTTTGGTCGCATTAAAGTAGCGTACAATCGTATTGCGAATATGAATGCCCCATACAATCAAAAGAACAAAAATCCCCAAGAAAATAATTAAACCAGTCATGATTACCTCGTTATTGTTGCCTTAATGGAACTGAGCAAATTCCACTTATCTTTGTTCTAAAAAGATTTATCGACTATTTATTGAATTAAATTAAGCATCAATTGTTGAAAACGCTGATATTCAGGCATCGTCATGGTTCGTAAATGACCTCTCAATGCTGGTATATCGTGGATTGCATCATGTTTACTCGTGATTCGGAAAAGATCTTGTTCACCGAGATAACATAAAATCTGTTCTTCATGATGATAAATTAAATCACCTGAAAAATGTTCAAAAAAATCATGTAACTTGAGTGTCAAACTTGGGCTAATACTTTTTGCAAGTTGATGCTGATCTAGACCAAAAATATTGAGTTTCTGATTAATTAAAATATCACTGCTTTGCCATGAGCGAGTATACGGTTCAAAAAAACGAGAGCGCTGATCACTAACAGCAATGCCCAAATTCGGCATTTGAAAAACAAAAGCACCCCATAAATCTTTATGGATTTCTTTGACGATTTTTTTATCGCTATTGCCATCTTGCAAAATTGGCATTTCAGTTACGTAATGGTATTTAAAAATCAGGACTTGATGTTTAGTCGTTCCATCGTCCCAAACGGTAGAAGCATAATGTGTAATTTCATTTGATTCAGTTCCACGATTAAACAGTGGGAAAGATTGCTTCAATTTACTTATTACAAGTAATGGTTGCGCCTGAATCGGAAGATAAGCAGGGAGTTGTTGGAAGTTCAGACCATAACGAAGTTGAATCATTCTTTGTTCTAAATATTCAATCACTTGTTCAAGTGGTTGTTTTGACTCATAAAGCAGATAAGCAAGAAAACCTGTCAAAAAAGCACCCAAAAAACTCCAAATAAATTGTAGATGGGGGTGTAGAAAATATCCAAAGATTAAAGTACTTAGACTAATTGTTGCCAATAAATAAGGCAAAATATTAAAAAAACGCAGACTGTGATCTTCACGCCACGGATGCAAGGCATCTAATAATGCTTGATCCGTGTGTGATGATTGTCCCGCTTCCCACAGCCGAGCGATATTGCGAAAAACTTGAGCATTTTTTTTACGTCTTATATGTAATGCTTGTTGTACTGTATCGATCGGCATAAGCGTATTTAAATCAAACGATTAATTTGTCTATTAGCATAGCATCACCGTAGCTAAAGAAACGATAACGTTCTTTAACTGCATGCTCATAAGCCGACAAAATGTTGTCTCGATTTGATAACGCAGAAACAAGCATTAAAAGTGTTGATTCGGGCAAATGGAAGTTGGTAATCAAACGATCGACGATACAGAATTGGTAGCCTGGATAAATGAAAATCTGAGTATCACCTGTCCATGCAGCAATTTTACCATCATTTGCTTGAGCTGCACTTTCCAAGGCACGAGTTGCTGTCGTACCGACTGCAATCACTTTATTACCACGTGCTTTGGTTTCTAAAATAAGATCAATCGTGGATTGTGGAACATCACACCATTCACTGTGCATAATGTGATTGGTAATGTCTGTTGTACGAACTGGCATAAATGTGCCTGCACCTACATGCAAAGTCACAAATGTCTTTTGCACACCTTTTGCTGCTAATTTTTCTAATAAATCTTGGTCAAAATGCAAACTTGCTGTTGGAGCAGCAACGCTAGCAATTTTTTCAGGATCGTGGAAAACCGTTTGATATCGTTCCGTATCAATTTCTTCTGCTTCACGATTGAAATAAGGAGGAATAGGAAGCTGACCGTATTGATCAAGTACCGATAAAATCGGTTGTGAAAACTCAACTACAAACAAGTTTTCATGGCGACCTTGTACTGTAACTGGAACTGAATCTTCACCGATATAAAGTTCTGCACCAGCTTTAGGTGAGTTACTTGATTTGATATGACAGTGAGCTGTGTGTGTGTCTAGCATACGCTCAACAAGAACTTCAATTGCCCCACCAGTTGCACGTTTACCTTTCAAGCGAGCCTTCATGACTTTGGTATCATTTAATACGAGCAAATCACCCTCGTTTAATAAATCCAAAATATCAGTAAAGCTATGATCATGGTAATGACCTTGATCATCGATATGAAGTAAACGCGAAGCGCTACGGCTTTCTAGAGGATAGCGAGCTATAAGTTCATCAGGAAGATCAAATGAAAAGTCTGAAAGTTGCATACATCTAAAACATTGCAGAAATTGTGCGTAGTATAGTCTTTTTTGTATTTTTGCGCTGAGCTGCTGATAACTTCCTAAGAAAAATAACTGAATGATTTAAAAGTGAACAATAAGTTAAAGATGGGGTTTGACAATAAAATCAAACAGGTTATCATACGCAACACAAAGCATCGCACTCTTCCCGAGGTGGTGAAATTGGTAGACGCGGCGGACTCAAAATCCGCTGTCAGAGATGACGTGTCGGTTCGAGTCCGACCCTCGGGACCAGTTACCTAAAAAGGCTCTAAGCACATTAAGACTTAGAGCCTTTTTTTATTGTCTAAAATCAATAGTCTGCGTTAACCATTCGTTCAAAACTCAATGACTTCATTAGCCTGATTTCAGGTGGTCATTCTGGCAAATAAGTCCCTAAATGAGTACCTGATTTTCCCTTGTTTTTCACGGTGAAATCAGATGGCTAAAATAACAAAACCTTTAACAGCAAGACAAGTTGAGCGAGCTAAACCAAGTGACAAAGAATATAGTCTCTTTGATGGAGATGGACTCAGTCTTATAGTACGTCCTTCGGGTGCAAGAACTTGGATGCTTCGACTACGAGATGATTTTGGTAAAACACATAAGATCAAGTTAGGAACATTTCCTGAAGTACCATTGGCTCTAGCTCGAGAGAAGGGTGCTGAATACAGGCGATCAATTGCTTTAGGTAAAGAGGTTGATGAAGTTCTTGGGAGGGGAGAGTACAAAGTCGATAAGGTACGGCACTCTCTTGAATCTGTTGCAAGAGAATGGCTTGAACAATATGCCAAGCGAAAACCATTAGAAGAACATACAAAGCATAAGCGCATTCGTAAACTAGAAAATCATCTATTCCCAATGTTAGGTCATTACCCAATTGATGATCTTCGTCCCAAGCATCTTCGTAAAGTGCTAAACCATATCTATGAAAAGAGTGCTGATAATGCTCAACGAATTAGAGCTGACCTTATTCTCATCTTTAGTTATGCGGTGCAGTACGGCTTGATTGAAGTAAACCATGCAAGAGAGATGGAGAGCCTTGATCTCTCAGCACCTAAGAATCACCGACCAGCATTACCACTTCATAGATTGCCTGAGCTAATACGGCGCATTAGAGCGGATTCAGGTGATGAGTTGACAAAGCTGTGTATGGAGCTTGGCTTACATATTTTCATTCGTTCATCTGAACTACGATTTGCTCGTTGGGATGAGATTGATTTCGGCAAACAGCAATGGGTCTTACCTGCAAAGCGAAACCAAGTAAATGGTATCAAGCATTCGGATCGTGGGGCTAAGATGAAAGAGCCGCATATTGTTCCATTATCTGAACAAGCTATTGCTTTGCTGTATCAGGTAAAGAAGCTAGTGGGAAACTCTGAATTGGTTTTTCCAAGTCCTTTTAGCAGTACAGTATTCTTGAGTGAGAATACCTTTAATGTTGCTTTACGACGTATGGGATATGACACACAGAAGGATGTTTGCTTTCATGGTTTTAGAGCCATGGCACGTTCAGCTTTAGGGGAAAGTGGTCTATTCCAAAGAGATGCAATTGAGAAGCAAATGAGCCATCAAGAGCGCAATGATGTAGTAGGTGCTTACACTCATGTGGCTGAGTATCTCTACGAGCGTAAGCGAATGATGCAGTGGTGGAGTCAATACTTGGTGGATATTGAAACCAAGGGTTATGTATCACCTTATGATTATGCTTATCCACAGTCACTAAATGAGACTGCTTAAATGAAAAAAGCTCCCATCCTTGGGAGCTTTCTTATTTAGGCAGCAGCGTCAATAAATGACTCTATGTCTATATCATTGAGATAACCGCCATTAAGGTAATTGCGTAAAGCCTTTGTGTAAATCTCTTGTTTGGTTAAACCTAATAACTCACTAACCACTTCAAGCTTGCGATGCAATTTTGGTTCAACAAAAAATGTTGATTTAGCATCTTCTTCACGAAAAGGGCCCATAGCACAAATCTTATTTACGCAGTTAGCTATGATGTTAAGTATGACAGTATATGCAGATATGGGTTTCATTGCGGACCTCCTTGTCCATAATCAAGTAGTAGTATTTTATACGTGAATAAAGAAGCACACCAAATCTCATATACGTACGTAAGTGCGTACGCATCCAATGAGTAAGTGAGAAATACGGCATTTAAGTTGTTGATTTTTATTAAAATTTAATTTGACATTATCTGCTTGTTGAGTGTAATTTCGATTCCATTCAAAATGAGTGGAGCTTAATATGTCACAGCAAACTGTTCTTCAAATTATCAAAGAATTGCTTGAAGAGGGGATGAGAACAGACCCTCAAAAGACAACTCAGCTACTGCTGCAACTTCTTAAGGATTTAGCCATTACTCAACCACAGCAAGATGAACACGACTTATCGGTTTTTGAACAATACCGTCATGTTCTATATCAGATTGTTAAAGAGTTAGAGCATATTAAATCATTTATTGCATCAAATGGGCTAGGTGGTGTTACCACTAAAGAACTTTACTATTATTTAAACCAAAGTAGCGAACTCAGTTCTGCCCGTATAAGAGAACGGTTAGAGATGTTGATTTTTAATAAGAGCATTAAACAAGGAAAGAAGAGAATGGGGGCGTATGTAAGTAATGTCTATTACATCAAGTGAGAGTAGTGGGCACCTCCGGTGCCTAGAACGGTTTGCACTTAAAGAAAATAGCTTTAGTGTGAACCTTCCTTTGTAAAAACCAGCAAGTCTTACTGATCAACTGATATAGCCCTGAATAGGATCTGCAGAATTTTTGGGAGAATATGATGTAGATGCAGTTGATTGGTAAGACGTGTTTAATGAATAGTAATATGATGAATGGAGCAGAGAGCCAACCAACTTGAACCCAAGGTCTAATGTATAGGAAAGATGTCACTTTCGATGTCCCAGACACGCCCGACAGGGGCAGTGTCGCATGGACAAAAGGAAGTGACACTACCCATTAAGATTTGAATAAGTTAGCCCTGTGCCAAGCTAAGTAAGGTAGATGCTTAACATCAACTTTTCGTAAACGAAGAGTTGCATCCAAATGTAATAGCTCTAGATCAGTCTTACTCAGTGCTGAGCTCAATAGGATCAAGCCATCATCTTTGAAGCTGATCAAACCATTGTCAAAAGCTCGGTCTAGTGTAGGTGTAAGAAGTAAACCATTGAATGGATCAAGACGTGCCTCTTTATCCTTGTTCCATGGGATAATATGTGAAGAAATGAGTAATGCCTTTCTTGTACAACCAGTTACTGCACAACCATTCCAATAATCTAGTAAGGCTTTCCTGTAAGCTCCTTGTCCAATTCTAGCTTTGATGATTGCGTCCTTTTCTGTAGGTGGTGTTGACTCATCAAAGGAGTCATCTACATCTTCAGGGCTAACCTTGGTAAGCGTCCGCTGAACACACCTTATGAATTCATCCTATAAGCCTTAATTTAGTCCCCACTTAAAAACAAGTGGGGACTAAAATTTATGACTACAAATCACCAGACATCCATCGCATCTCTT
>Ga0247720_100201_pt1 | contig 27819 bp, 22 predicted proteins | sample MSEWel2015_12_15_FD_189078 | JGI IMG/M metagenome (GOLD analysis project Ga0247720, IMG submission 189078) | Subsurface sediment microbial communities from gas well in West Virginia, United States - MSEEL Well Study Marcellus 3H_2015_12_15 | ecosystem: Environmental > Terrestrial > Deep...
TTAATAAACAGTCAAATTTAAAAATATCTTATTTATCAAATAAAAAACCGATGCTTTCGCATCGGTATTTTTACATTACCAACAGGTTTGTTAGTTCTGCATTAAAACTTAAATCGTTTCAAGCGTAGCATTAAAAGTTGAACTTGGACGCATTACTGCATTTACTTTTACTGGATCCACAGCGTAGTAACCACCAATATCAGCTGCTTTACCCTGTACTTCACTCAATTCAGCAAGAATTTTTTGCTCATTTTCAACTAAAGCTTTTGCAAGAGGAGCAAACTTCGCTTTTAACTCAGCATCTTCGTCTTGAGCAGCAAGTGCTTCAGCCCAATACATTGCTAAATAGAAATGACTACCACGGTTATCTAGCTCACCAGTACGACGTGATGGAGACTTATCGTTATCGAGCAGTTTACCCGTAGCTTGATCAAGTGTTTTCGCTAGTAATTTAGCACGTGGATTATCTTCTTTAAGACCTAGCTCTTCTAAAGATACTGCAAGCGCAAGGAATTCACCTAGCGAATCCCAACGTAAGTGGTTTTCTTCAACTAACTGTTGAACATGCTTCGGCGCTGAACCACCTGCACCTGTTTCATACATGCCACCGCCCGCCATTAACGGAACGATAGATAACATTTTCGCTGAAGTACCCAACTCCATGATTGGGAACAAGTCAGTTAAATAGTCACGTAAAATGTTACCAGTTACAGAAATAGTATCTAAACCACGAGCTACACGTTCAAGCGTATAACGCATTGCACGTACTTGTGACATGATCTGAATGTCTAAACCTTCAGTGTCATGCTCTTTTAAGTACTTCTCAACTTTCTTGATCAACTCATTTTCGTGTGGACGATATGGGTCAAGCCAGAAAATTGCAGGCATACCAGAGTTACGCGCACGACTTACTGCAAGTTTTACCCAATCGCGAATCGGTGCATCTTTCACCTGACACATACGCCAGATATCGCCTTCTTCTACATTTTGAGACATCAGTACTTCACCCGTGTCTAAATCTGTAATGTTCGCAATACCAGCTTCAGGAATTTCAAATGTTTTATCGTGTGAACCGTATTCTTCTGCTTTTTGAGCCATCAAACCAACGTTAGGTACAGTACCCATCGTTTTCGGATCAAAATTACCATTCCACTTACAGAAATTGATCATTTCTTGGTAGATACGTGCGAAGGTCGATTCTGGCATTACCGCTTTACAATCGTAAGGTTTACCATCTGCACCCCACATTTTACCGCCACCACGAATCATTGCAGGCATTGAAGCATCTACAATTACATCGTTTGGTGAATGGAAGTTGTCGATGCCTTTTGCTGAGTCAACCATTGCTAATGCAGGGCGATGTTCTTGGCAAGCATGTAAATCTTCAATGATTTCTTCACGAAGTGAGGTTGGTAAAGTAGCGATCTTTTCATAAAGACCAGCCATACCGTTATTGACGTTAATACCTAACTGATCAAATAACTTACCGTGTTTCTCAAATGCTTCTTTGTAGTAAATTTTCACACAGTGACCAAAAACGATCGGGTGTGAAACTTTCATCATTGTGGCTTTTACGTGTAACGAGAATAAAATACCTGCTTCACGGCAATCATCGAGTTGCTTCTCATAGAAGTCACACAATGCTTTTTTGCTCATGAACATTGAATCAATTACTTCGCCATCTTGAAGTGCTACTTTCGGTTTCAGAACAATCGTTTCACCACGCTTAGTAATCAATTCCATCTTCACGTTACGTGCACGATCAAGCGTCATTGATTTTTCACCATGATAGAAGTCACCTTCTTCCATGTGTGATACGTGGGTTTGAGACCACTGTTTCCATTCAGTCATCGAATGTGGATGCTTCTTCGCATAGTTTTTAACAGCAGCAGGCGCACGACGATCTGAGTTACCTTCACGCAATACAGGGTTTACAGCAGAACCAAGACATTTACCGTAACGAGTCTTGATTTCTTTCTCTTCATCCGTAGTAGGGTTTTCTGGATAATCAGGAATTGCATATCCTTTGGACTGTAACTCTTTGATACATGCTGTCAATTGAGCAACAGACGCACTGATATTCGGCAGTTTGATGATATTCGTATCTGGATCTTGAGTAAGGCGACCAAGCTCTGCAAGGTTGTTAGCCACCTTCTGCTCATCACTTAAGTAGTCCGAAAATTCTGCAAGCACACGCGCTGCAACAGAAATGTCACTCTTGACAATTTCTATGCCAGCTGGCTTAGTAAAGGTCTCAATGATCGGCAGTAGCGAGTAGGTCGCCAATAACGGCGCCTCATCAGTCAGTGTATAAATGATTTTTGACTTTCCACCAGCCATATATAGCCCCTTGTGTTAAATTGAGTTTTTAGAAGCGAGCTTTTGGCCCAGCCTCTGCGAACCGGTTTGCTTGATTTAGGCCTGAGAGTATCAGTCTTGATCGCATCTCAGTCAACGCAATATCCTGTGATAACGACATTTCGCTACGAAATAGTAGTTGTGAGCTTAGGCATTTAGCCCTGCGAACCGGTTAGCTTAAATAAAACATGAGATTATCAGGATTCACCCTAAGCCAGTCAATGTCATATACTGTGATAACGACATTTCTTTAAGAAATACTACAAAACATATACTCTTCGTTATTTTAGAATTTGAAATAAATTTACAAATTATTATTTATTTCAATAATTTAATAGAAACAAAAACAAACACCGCTCAAGACTGTCATCTTGAGCGGTGTTTCTTTGAAAGCTTGGATAAGACTAAAGTTTTAGCCATGCATCCAGTTTGTTTTGATCTTCAATATTGAGTTCAACAGTCGCTAAGGTGTTTTCCCCTGCTATGAGTTCAAATTGCAATAACTCATCTCTACGAAATGCGTATGCATTATATGTCCTTGGCTGTTTAGCATACTTAGATAGTAGTTTTTCAGAAGCTTTTAAGCCATCGATTGCAATGATCACATCATTTGCAGATAAGCCTGCTTTTGCTGCAGCGCTTTCTCGGCGAACATTTTGAATAACAACACCTTCAGCTTTGTCAGTAACTTTTAAGCCGAATGGTAATGCTTTGTCATTTTTAAGCGTATAGCTCAAACCAAACTCAGGTAAAAGCTGATCTAGTGGTAATTCATCAGTGGTATTGATCAAATGATTAATCTGTTCAATCCAATTATCGCCAGTCAATTCATTACATAACTCAAAAATCGTGCGATCATTAACTTGTATGCCATTTTGAGTGTTTTCATACAAACGACGCATAAGTACATCAAGATTTGAACCACGTAAACGTAAACCCAAATCTAAACACAATGCGACTAGACTACCTTTGTTGTAGTAACTCGTTCCTGCATTATTTGAGTTTTCATCCTGACGATAGAATTTAATCCATGCATCAAAACTTGACTCAGAAACAGATTGAATAAAACGTCCAGGATTCTGTAGATAACGGTCAATTTGAGCTTTTAATAAATCAAGATAAGACTTTTGTGAAATGACGCCACTACGCAACAAAATTAAATCATCGTAATACGAAGTAAATCCTTCAAAGATCCACAACAAACTGGTGTATGACTCTTTGTGTAGATCATAATTTGCGAAATTCTCTGGACGAATAAATTTAACTAACCATGAATGGAAATACTCATGGCTACACAAACCCAAAAAGCGCTGATAGTCTTTTGATGGTTCTTCTGGTTCATTTGCTTTAGGCAAATCATCACGAGGTGTAATTAAGCTTGTGCTATTACAGTGCTCTAAACCACCATAACTATTGCCTGTTGCCATCGTCATAAAGGTATAGTTTTTAAAAGGTGCTGAACCAAACATATCTATTTCAGTACGGCATATTTTTTCAATATCTGCCTGAAGACGATTTAAATTAGTCGCGTGTTTGCCTGAAATCACAAACTCATGTGGGATACCATTTGCATCAAAGCTAAAACGGCTTTGCTCTGCTAACTCAAATGGGCTATCGATTAGCTGATCGTAACTCTCTGCTTTTAAAGTAAAACGCCCCTTAACAAGACTCTTTGAAACTAGACCTGTTGCCAGTTGGAAATGCTTTAATTCGCTTGGTAAAAATAGTTCTACTTCACATGGCGCTTGTTCTTGATCTTGGAGACCTAAACAAACACACGCTGGGTTTACGTATAGTCGTGTTTGATCAACATAAGCACCACGTACGGATAAATCATATGCGTAGACATCATATTCAACAGTAATAAGCTCATGATCGGTATTAAACAAACGCCAGCGATTTTTTTCTGTTTTTTTAATTTTTAATAAGCGCCCAGCTTCGTCAGAAGCTTTTACCGATTCGATATGCTTAGAAAACTCACGAATCAAATAACTACCAGGAATCCAAGTCGGTAACCATAATTCTTGATTAGGGTTAGCTAGAAAACGAAGGGTGACGTGAATCAGATGTTGGCGATAATCGTCGAACTCAATTTGATAGTGCAACATAATTTAAGATCATAAAAATAAGAACGGTTTCACACAGCTTAGCATTTTTTTACAAAGTCATGCGTAGATGTCGTAATTGTCAGCAAAAGTGGCTGGATTCTCCACTAAAAAAGTCATAGGATGCTTTTTTCGCATTCCATGCCCATGGATCGGCTGCTCAAGGTGTACTCGTGAAATTCATCCTCTCCCTCTTTACGTTCTTTAGCCTATTGTGTGTAAATCTTGCACATGCAAGCTTACTCAAAATAGCGCCTGAAACGGTCGAAGCACAAGCATGGTCTATTGTCGATGCGCAGTCTGGACAAATTATTGCCGAGCACAATAGCCACGTTCAACGTGCCCCTGCTTCACTCACTAAGATGATGGTTGCTTATATCGCATTAAAAGAAATTGAGGCAGGAAAATTACGTAAAGAAGATATCCTAACGGCTACACCTGTTGTAAATACGGTCATGTGGGATGAATCCCAAATGTATTTAAAAACGGGCGAAAAAATTTCAGTTGACCAACTACTGGCAGGACTCATTGTAATGTCTGCAAATGATGCAGCTGTTACACTAGCCGAGAAAATCTCAGGTAGCGTCCCTCAATTTGTTGCTCGTATGAATCAAGAAGCACAAGCTCTTGGGATGAAAGATACACATTTTAGTAATCCTGCTGGAATTACAATGCCTGATCACTATTCGACAGCAGCAGATTTAGGTTTATTAGCCAAAGCTATCGTTCAAGATACGCCTGAATATTTATATTATTCAAAAATGCCTAGCTTCAGTTATAACCAAAGATTCCATCATGCAACCAACCTCGCACTCAAAATGGATCCGACCGCAGATGGTCTCAAAACAGGTTATACCAAAGCTGCTGGTTATAATTTGGCACTAACAGCAGAGCGTCCAACATTCAATCCTGATGTCGAGAAACGCCGTTTAATCGTCATAGTTTTGGGGACACCTAGCGCGGTAAAACGTGCTGAAGTCGCACACAAGTTAATGAATCTTGCATTTACTTATACACGGGATGAAGTTGTAATCCCCAAGCACCGTTTAATTGCAGAACTTCCTGTAATTCGTTCAACGCTAAAAATGTTCAGAGTAGAAACACAACAACCTACTATTGTGACAACTTCTCTTTATGACCGACCGATGCCTATTGATCTGAATACATTTAATCTTTTGACTCAGCGCATCCACCTAGTTGACGCAAATCAATTGGTCACTACAGTTGAACCGCTCCAAAGCACCAATACACATATCAATATTGAATTGAATGAACAGCATCTGACAGCGCCGCTGATGCAAGTCATGAACTTAGCAACAGTTTCGGTTTATCAGAATAATCAATTGATTCGAAGTCTCCAGATTGAAAATGATGTACAAATTGAAGAAGCTAATATTTTTCAAAAAATTATGATCTGGTTTTCTAATTTATTTTCATTTTTTTCAACAAATGACAGTCAGAGTGCAAAACTCTACCCATTAAATCAAGGGTAGAAACTCGACTATTTTTCTCAAGATTAACCATAGAATCCAGCGAAAAGGATGGCATAATCGGACCATCCTTTCACAAAAAGAATTAGGTTGATCATGAGCAAAACCTTACATCATATCGTGATTGTGGGTGGTGGCGCAGGTGGTTTAGAGCTTGCAACACAGTTAGGTGAATGTTTTGGCAGACGAAAGAAAGCTAAAATTACCCTAGTTGACCAAAACCTCACTCATATTTGGAAACCTCTACTACACGAAATTGCCGCTGGCTCGCTTAACCCCCACGAAGAACAAACCAATTATTTTGCACATGCAGAAAAACATCACTTTGAGTTTGTACTCGGTAGCCTTGTCGCAGTTGATAAAGATCAAAAACAAATCACGCTTTCCCCTCCTCAACTTTCTAAAGAACACACCCCTGTCATTCAAGATCTCAATTATGACACCTTAGTTCTCGCCGTGGGATCTGTGTCGAATGACTTTGGAACTGAAGGTGTACGTGAATATTGTCACTTCTTGGATAGCCGACAACAAGCAGATGTATTCCAACAAGATTTATTCCACCTTTATATCGGAGCTCAAAATCAGTCAACTGAACGTGCTTTAAATATCGGTATTGTTGGTGCTGGCGCTACAGGTGTTGAACTTGCTGCCGAATTGATTGAAACAACGAAAAACTTTTATCGTTACGGCTTGAAAAAAATCGACCCTAAACAAGTCAAGATCACTTTAATCGAAGCCTCAGATCGCATCTTACCCGCATTGAATGAGAAGACGGCTGCACACAGCGCCAAGCAACTCAAGAAAATGGGTATTGATGTTTTGACTGAACATAAAGTTCAAAAAGTAGATGAGTCAAACGTTTATTTTAGTAATGGTGAGGTTTTACATTCAGACATTACCGTTTGGGCTGCTGGGGTTAAAGCACCTAAAATCTTAGAAACACTTCATGACTTTAAGCGCGACAAGATTAATCGTTTGATGGTTTATGCAACACTACAAACGCAGACTGATCCAAATGTATTCGCTTTTGGTGATTGTGCAAACTGTCAGCTAGATGCTCGTCAACCACCACTCGGACCTCGTGCTCAAGTCGCTAGTCAACAAGCAACTTTTTTAGTTGATGCTATGGCAGCACGTATTGCAAGCACACCACAACCGATGTTCAGCTTTAATGACAAAGGTTCATTGGTTTCCTTAAGTCGTAATCAGGCTGTGGGTGAACTACTCGGCGATGTTAGCGTACAAGGGTTTATTGCAAAAACCATGTACGTTTCCCTTTATCGACTACATCAAGCCAACATTCACGGCTACACACAAGCAGGCATGCTGACGATGAAAGATTTTCTAACTCGTCGTGTACGTCCAAAAATTAAGCTTTATTGAGTTGAAATCTTAAATTTCGTTCCCATTTATAACGAAATAGTTTCAAAAAGTGGAAAATAGTCAACAAAATCTATTTTTCACTTTATGATATATATCTAAATTGATTGAATGGATCAAACAACATGACTGCTATTGCAAATAACCACGTGGTTTCATTCCACTACACTTTAACAAACGCTGAGGGTGAAACACTTGATCAATCTCAAGGTGAACCACTTGCATATTTGCACGGCGCAGGCAACATCATCCCTGGTCTAGAAAATGCTCTTACAGGTAAAACTGTTGGTGAAAAATTCACTGTAAACGTACCTGCTGCTGAAGGCTACGGTGAATATAACCCTGATCTAGTTCAAGAAGTTCCAGCTCAAATGTTCCAAGGCGTGGATAACATCCAAGCGGGCATGCAGTTCCAAGCTCAAACTGATGATGGCGTTCAAATCGTAACTGTTAAAGCTGTTGAAGGTGACAACGTTATCGTTGATGCGAACTTCCCATTAGCTGGTCAAGATCTTACTTTCGAAGTTGAAATCGTTGAAATTCGTGATGCGACTCAAGAAGAGTTAGATCACGGTCACGTACACGGTGTAGGTGGTCACCACCACTAATTCCTCTGTGAATTAGAACATCTCAAAAAGCAAAGCCTCGGCTTTGCTTTTTCTTCACATAAGCACCTATAAAATATAAATAATAATTTTTAAAGAACTTTATAGAATTGCTATGTCAAATACTTATCAATTAATCTGGTTCCGCCAAGACCTCCGCGTCCGTGATCAGGCAGCTTTATGGCATGCCCGTCAGAATGGTCCATGTATAGCGATTTGTATTCTGTCACCTGAACAATGGCAACGTCATGACGATGCGGATATTAAAATTGATTTTTATTTGCGCCAACTTTTAGAGCTAAAAACAGAACTTTCCAAACTACAGATCCCTTTACTCATATTTACTGTGTCTCTTTGGGATGACATTGCGGAGTTTTTTGTTGATCTCGCAGAAAAATTACCATTTGAAAATGTGTATGCCAATATTGAATTTGGCTTCAATGAACTCAAACGCGATAATGAAGTACAACAAAGTTTAAATCGTCAAAAAAAACAACTGATACTGTTTCAAGATCGAACGCTGTTTCCAGTTGCAAGTATTCGAACTCAATCGAATCTACCCTATCAAGTTTTTGGTGCTTTCAAAAAAAGTTGCTATCAGCGCTTAGAACTCGGTTTACCTCAGTGTTATCCAATCCCAGAAATCCAAGCAACCTTAGAGTTTGATTTTTGTCAGCTACACCAAACAGATTTACAGCACATCCAAAATCACTATGCTGACAAAATTAAAGACAAAAATGCGAATGAATGGCGAGTGGGTGAAAAACATGCGAGAAACCTACTCAATCAGTTTGTTGAAAAACGAATTATTCAATATAACGCTTTACGGGACTACCCTTCGGTTAAAGGAACTAGTCAACTTTCTGCTTATTTAAATATTGGAATTATTTCAATTCGTCAGTGCATTCAAGCAGCATTTAGACATCAACAAGGTGATTTTATTATCCAGTCCGAAGGACAACAAACGTGGTTAAATGAATTATTATGGCGTGAGTTTTATCAACATATATTATTTGATTTTCCACAAGTTTCTAAGCACTTGCCTTTTAAAGCTGCAACACAGAATGTTCAATGGCGTGATGATAGCGAAGGTTTTGAAAAATGGAAACGAGGACAAACAGGTATTCCAATTGTTGATGCGGGTATGCGTCAACTTCTTTCTACAGGTTGGATGCACAACCGAGTTCGCATGATTTGTGCCATGTTCCTAACTAAAAATCTATTAATTGATTGGCGTAAAGGTGAACAATGGTTCATGCAAAACCTGATTGATGGCGATCTAGCTGCAAATAATGGCGGTTGGCAATGGTGTGCATCGACAGGAACTGATGCAGCTCCCTATTTCCGAATTTTTAATCCAATTAGCCAATCGCAAAAGTTCGATGAAAATGGCGTTTATATTCGACGTTGGGTACCAGAACTAACTCAACTAGATGCCAAACGCATTCATGAGCCTTATGCCCAAAATACCGCATTGAAATTAGATTATCCCCATCCAATTGTTGACTTAAAAACCAGTCGAGAACGTGCTATTCAAGCTTTCCAAGCGTTATCATAAAACAGCACAATAGCCTTCTTACACTAAAGTTAAATAATGTGTGTATGAAGGTTTATTTTCAAATAATTATGGTTCACAACGAAAACTTCAAAGAAGAATCAAAGCATTAAAATGTCAAATTATTCACATATTATAACCAAGAGATCATCACGGTATCGTTAAAATAAGTTATTTTATAAGTATGATAAGTTGATGAATCATTGAAAAATTTAGCAATAATCACAGATAAATGACTTTAATATTTTGAACAATATTGATTAATTAAGAGTAAGCCTATGTCACATTCACATCATTCAGAACTTCATGTTATGCAACGTTCAGGGTGGCTGCGTGCCGCAGTTCTTGGGGCGAATGATGGAATCATCTCCGTCACGAGTTTAGTTATGGGGGTGGCTGCAAGCGGTGTTAGTTCTCATACTTTATTGATTACCTGTATCGCAGGATTAATCTCAGGTGCTACATCTATGGCTGCAGGAGAATATATTTCGGTTAAGTCACAAGAAGATATAGAAACATCTGACCTTCGAAGAGAAGCTAAAGAACTTGAGAAAAACCCTCATGCTGAATTAAAAGAACTGACTGAAATTTATATCTCACGGGGTTTAAATCCTCAACTTGCACATGAGGTTGCAACTCAATTAACTGCACATGATGCACTTGGCGCACATGCTCGCGATGAAATTGGAATTCACGAAAATACAGCAGCAAATCCCATTCAAGCAGCATTATCTTCCGCCGCATCATTTGCATGTGGCGCAGCACTGCCGATGCTCGCTATTTTATTAAGTTCAAATGAATGGGTATCAAAAACTGTTTTAATTACGGGTGTTCTGTCTTTGGCAGTTCTAGGTGCTTTATCTAGTTATTTTGCACGCACATCGATGCTTAAAGGAAGCCTAAGAATAGTGATTTGGGGCGTGATTGCAATGGCATTTTCTAGTTGGGTAGGCTCATTATTTAATGTGCAGCCCTTGTAAGATAGCCATTTTATTTTGACCAATCAATCAAACTACAAATTAATAATATATCCCAAGCATCATTAAGATTTTTTTCAAAATTAGGTGTATGATGACATATAGCAGAAAGCCTAGTTTTATGGTCTGAATTAACCAAAAACTAACTTTCTGGTTTGAAATGTCCAATGTAGAGAAGTGTCTTGATACATCGACTTGGGATATTGTTGGCTTTTGCAACAATAGCATTACAGATCGCTGTTTTTTTACAGCCTTTATTGCCAGAGGAATATCAAATTTCCCCTGCATGTGAGACTGTTTTGCTTCTGTCTACCCAAATAAAACAAAAATTACATCTTCATTCGGAACAGGTTTTACATACTGATCATCACAGTTTACATCTAGATCAGCTTCAAGCAGATTCTCATTCTGATCAGCACCATCACGATCTTAATCACCAATGTCCTTTTTGTTTCTTTTATGGACACCTAGTTGCACCACTCACACTTGGAATTAAAGAAGTATTCGTGCGTATACAAGTTCGATACTTGCATTTATATCAAGTATTTGTTGGTTTCTTCTTTTCACTACAACGTCTATTTCTCATCCCTCAAGGTCGAGCCCCGCCCTCTACTTTCTCAATTTATTCATTTATTTAATCAATTATTGAGAATGTGAGTTTATCTATGCTTAATCATTTTTCTTTTGCTGATTTTCAGCAAGAGCGTGTTACACACACCCTTAAAAAAGCACTCTTTCACTCTGTTAATCAAAATATTTTGATCAGCGAAATGGAGGATTCATCATGGATTTAGGCTTAACGGCATTAGAACTGGCACGAATCCAGTTCGCTTTTACGGTTTCCTTTCATATTATTTTCCCTGCAACCTCGATTGGTCTCGCTTGTTTTCTCGCTGTACTAGAGTGGAAATGGCTTAGAAGTCACAATCCGATTTATCAAGATTTATATAAATATTGGTTAAAAATTTTCGCAGTCACATTTGGTATGGGTGTCGTTTCAGGTGTAGTCATGAGCTATCAGTTTGGCACTAACTGGAGTGAATTTTCTCGGATTGCGGGCAGTGTAACTGGCCCACTGTTAACCTATGAGGTGCTATCTGCCTTTTTCCTAGAAGCAGGCTTTCTCGGCGTCATGCTATTTGGCTGGGGACGTGTCAGTGAAAAGGCACACTTTTTTGCAACATTTATGGTTGCTGTAGGCACCTGTATTTCAATGTTTTGGATTTTATCTTCAAATAGTTGGATGCAAACACCTCAAGGTTTCGCAATAGAAAATGGCATTATTGTACCGACTGATTGGTTTGCCATCGTATTTAATCCTTCCTTCCCTTACCGATTTGCACATATGGCTGTTGCAGCCTTTTTAGTTTCAGCTTTGGTTGTTGCGGCCACTGCTGCTTGGCATCTATTACGTGGTCGTCGGGATGCTTTAGTTAAAAAATCATTTTCTATGGCTATGTGGATGATTCTATTTGCTGCACCTGCACAAGTTTTGATTGGAGATCATCACGGTTTAAATACTTTAAAGCATCAACCAGCGAAATTAGCTGCAATGGAAGGACATTGGGAAACCAATGTAGATGAAGCGATGCCTCTGTATTTATTTGGTATCCCTGATATGCAAGCTGAAACGACCAAATATGCAGTTGGGATTCCTTATCTAGGTAGCCTCATTTTAACTCACAGTCTAGATGGTCAAGTTAAAGGTCTTAAAGAGTTCGCACCAGAAGATCGTCCAAATTCAACTTTGGTATTTTGGAGTTTCCGTATCATGGTGGGTCTCGGCACACTCATGGTTTTACTCGCTTTGATTGGTCTTTTACTTCGCAAGAAGCAACAGTTATTCGAGAAAAAGTGGTTCCATAAATTTGCATTAATCATGGGACCTACAGGCTATATCGCATTGTTAGCAGGATGGTTTACGACCGAGCTAGGTCGCCAACCATGGGTTGTTTATGGTGTGTTACGAATTAAAGATGCGCTGTCTAGCGTATCAGCTGATCAAGTCGGTATTACCCTGATTATTTTTGTCATTGTTTATACTGTTGTATTTGGTACAGGCATCTATTACATCTTCAAACTCATGCACAAAGGACCACAATTTATTCATACACCGATAGAGGAACAAGGTGGTGTTGGGTATTTTAAAACACCAATGCGCCCACTCAGTGCTGTAGATGAACGTCTTGAATCCAATGATCATGAGAAAGGAGAATAAGCATGGATATTTCACTAATCTGGGCAATGGTTATTGCATTAGGTGTTTTGATATATGTTGTTCTAGATGGTTTTGATCTTGGCATCGGTATTTTATTTCCCTTTATTCAGGATCAACAAGAACGTGATGTCATGATGAATACGGTTGCGCCTGTTTGGGATGGCAATGAAACATGGATGGTATTAGGAGGAGCAGGTCTTTTTGCTGCCTTCCCAATCGTTTATGCCACTGTGCTTTCTGCCTTATATATGCCGATTACGCTCATGGTGATTGCCCTTATTTTTAGGGGTGTCGCTTTTGAGTTTAGATTTAAAGCCAATCGTACCAAAGCACTCTGGGACTTTGCATTCATCGGAGGCTCCACGATTGCTAGTTTTCTCCAAGGAATGATTTTAGGTGCATATATTCAGGGCTTAAAAACTGAAAATGGAATATTCGTTGGTGGTAGTTTTGACTGGTTTACCCCATTTTCTATGTTTACAGGCCTAGGTGTGGTCGTGATGTATGCTGCATTAGGCTGTGGTTGGTTAATTTTGAAAACTGATGATGGTCTACAAGAGAAAATGTATGAGCTGATGCCAAAATTAATTATTGCTTTATTCATTATTTTTGCTGCTGTCAGTTTATATACACCTTATAGCCAACCTGCAATTGCAGCGAAATGGTTTACTGTGCCACAACTGATTTATTTTAGCCCTGTTCCAATCTTGGTGATTATTTTTACCGTATTAACTTGGCGAGCTTGCCTAAACCGAAATGAACATAAGCCTTTTCTCTACACCCTAGTGCTGATGTTCCTCGCCTACTCAGGCTTTGTGATTACTTTATGGCCCAACATCATTCCTCCATCAGTTACCATTTGGGAAGCTGCTGCGCCACGAAATAGTCAAATGTTTGCATTAATTGGTGCTGTCGTGATGATTCCGATCATTTTGGCATACACCTTTTGGGGTTACTGGATTTTTAGAGATAAAGTTCGTGTTGGTGACCAAGGCTATCATTGAGGTTAAATCAAATGAAATCATCACAAGTAAAATGGTTTATTGGACTTTGGTTTGTTGGCTTTTTAGGTCTAGCTTTGATCGCAGGCATATTTAAGGCTTTGCTCATGCTGGCTTATTCTTAATTCAATGTTTTGATGTTTGGCTACACAGTTAGCCAAGCATCTTTATATCTATTTAAATAACATAAGTTTTGATCATTCTTTAAAGAAATAGCCATTATTATTTGCCATTTTTTAAGCATTTAAGCTATGTTGAATAAAAATGATGTAGGTAAAGAATATGACTATTTTAGAATTATTAGAAATTAAACATCCCATTTTTATTTCACCAATGGCTGGTGTTTCCACACCTGAACTTGCAGCGGAGGTATCTAACCAAGGCGCTCTTGGTGCTCTTGGGTTGGGTGCAAACACACCTGAAGCAGCTAAAGAACAGATCATTAAAACACAATCATTAACTGATAAACCTTTTCAGGTGAACTTCTTTTGTCATCAATCTGAACAGCTTGATCAAGATGTAGCACAACAATGGATCAACTACCTACGCCCTCATTTTGAGAAATTTGATGCACAACCACCCCAACAACTGAATTGTATATATCCTAGCTTTTTAGACAGCGATGATTATTTGGATATTGTTTTACAAACCCAACCCAAAGCTGTCAGTTTCCATTTCGGCATTCCCAAAGCTCATCAAATTTCTGCACTAAAACAAGCAGGAATTATCACCATGGTTTCTGCAACAAATTTAATTGAAGCCCAAGCCATTGAAGCTGCTGGTATAGATTTGATCATCGCTCAAGGTATAGAAGCTGGAGGACATCGCGGTATTTTTAATCAAGAATTTGATGCAGCTATTAAAACTTTTGATTTGGTGAGCTTAATTTCAAAACATTGCAAAATACCAGTGATTGCTGCAGGCGGTATTATGAATGGTGATCAAGCTAAGCAGATGATGAAAGCGGGAGCTGTAGCTGTTCAACTTGGAACAGCATTTGTTCAATGTAAAAGTTCAAGTGCAAATGCTGCTTATCGAAAAGCATTGTTTAGTCAAAAAATCACCCAGATCAGTGCGAGTTTATCTGGTCGCCCTGCACGTGGCTTATTGGGCACATGGCATACAGAAATTGACTCACCACAGCGACCAAAAGTTCCAGCCTACCCATACACTTATGATCTAACCAAACAACTGATGGCTATTGCCAACAAACAACAAGAATTTGGCTACAATGCATTTTGGGCAGGTAGTAATGTTGCACAAATTCGTGAACTTGAAGCAGCTGATCTCATTAACCAATTGGTTTTAGAAATGAAATCATATTAAGCACTGATCAAGGCAGAATTAAAAAACCGATCTATTGAAGATCGGTTTTTTAGTGCTTATTTAATCAAGTCTAACAAGGTGTGCTGAGCATTATGTAGCTCCTCACCTTCCGCAGGTTTAGCACGCTCCCAAACACCATCACCTTGCAATAACCATGCTTGCTGATTATCTTTCAGATAGTTAAGCAGACCTTGTTGATAAATACGTTTTTTCAATGCAGGGTCTTCAATTGGGAAACAAGCTTCAACACGGTTGAATAAATTACGATCCATCCAGTCTGCACTCGAACAATAAATACGTGGATTTCCATTATTGCTAAAGTAATAAACACGGGTATGTTCTAAGAAACGCCCAACGATCGAACGGACGCGAATATTTTCTGACAGGTTCGGTAAACCAGGACGTAAACAGCAAATTGAACGAATAATTAAATCAATCTGAACACCCGCTTGAGATGCCTCATACAATTTATTGATCAATTGAACTTCAGTTAAAGCATTTACTTTGACAATGATTTGAGCTGGCTTACCTGCTTTTGCATTAGCAATTTCATCATCAATATAGTTAATCAATTGAGCATGTAAAGTAAATGGTGCATGCAAGAGCTTCTTCGGCTTCGCCATTTTGCCCATGCCAGTTAACTCTTGGAATATGCGATGTACGTCTTCACATAAATCTTTGTCTGTCGTCATCAAACCATAGTCCGTATAGATACGGGCATTGGTTGCATGATAATTACCTGTCCCTAAATGAACATAACGGACTAGTTTATTATTCTCACGACGCACAACTAAGATCATTTTGGCGTGTGTTTTATAGCCTACGATGCCGTATACAACGACCGCACCTGCTTCTTGCAAAACGTTTGCAACCTCGATGTTTGACTCTTCATCAAAACGAGCCCGCAATTCAATTACTGCTGTGACTTCTTTGCCATTACGTGCAGCTTCAGCAAGTACCTGAACAATTTCAGAATCAGCACCACTTCGATATAAAGTCTGCTTAATTGCAAGCACTTGTGGATCACGTGCTGCTTCACGTAATAATTGAATTACAGGTGCAAAAGATTCGAATGGATGATGCAGCAAAATATCTTGCTTTTGCATCGCAAAAAACACACTTTCAGATTTCTTGAATGCTTTTGGAATAATTGGTGTGTGGGAATCATATCGTAAATGTGGACGTTTAAAATTGGACAACAAACGCGCCAAATTTACAGGACCGTCTACACGATAAAGTTGTTCTTCATTTAGATCAAATTCATCTAACAAATATTCATAGATGTGTTTTGGACAATTATGAGTTACTTCTAAACGTACAGCACGACCAAAACGACGAGAACTTAACTCACCTTTTAAGGCCTTCGCTAAGTCTTCAACATCTTCATTAAGTGCTAAATCGGCATTACGTGTTACACGGAACTGATAACAACCCGTCGCTGTCATACCAGGGAATAAATCAGATACATGCTCATGAATAATCGCAGATAGCATGACATGATGTTCTTTTCCACCTGTCAGTTCATCAGGTAAACGAACCACACGAGGTAATGAGCGCGGTGCAGGTACGACAGCTAGATCAATTTGACGACCAAAAGCATCTTTACCTTCTAAGGTCACGATAAAGTTTAGACTTTTATTCACTAAACGAGGAAATGGATGCGCTGGATCAAGACTAATTGGCGTTAACACAGGAGCGACTTGCTCTTGAAAATACTTTTTAATCCATGCTGACTGTGCAGGTGTCAACTCACCACGGCGTAGGAAACAAATGTCTTCTTCACGCAACTTAGGTAAGATTTGTTCGTTTAGAATTCGATATTGTCGTTCAATTGCAGCATGAGCAGTCACAGAGATTTGATCTAAAACTTGCTTTGGAGTTAAGCCATCTGGTGTGCGACTTTCATTGCCCAGAGTTAACTGCTCCATCATCCCTGCAACACGGATTTCAAAAAACTCATCTAAATTGCGGGAAAAGATCAGTAAGAAATTCATACGTTCCAATAACGGATGAAGTGGGTCGACAGCCTGTTCCAAGACACGTAAATGGAAATCGAGGATGGATAATTCGCGATTAATATAACGATCGTTGTAACTATATTCTATTGGCGTTGTTGTCGTCACTGCCGTATTCATACTGAACCTTGTTATTTATGCATTCATCTACTGATAATTTAAGTATGCTGCAAATTTATGTCAATTTGGTAAAAAAGCCCAAAAATATTGAGCTTTTTTAATCGATCGGATTATTCTGGAAGCTGTGTTCCGTTCATATATCTCAGTATGACGCGTTTGCGATATTGCAACTTACGGTCATTACGATGATCTTGATAATACTTAGGATTTGGTAACAACGCTGCTAAAAATGCGGCTTGTTCACGTGTTAAGCTTTTTGAACTTTTCCCATAATAATATTGTGTTGCAGCTTCAACCCCATAAATATTTTCACCAAATTCTACAGAGTTCATATATACCTCTAAAATTCGGCGCTTTGACCACATCCGCTCCATCATCCACGTTGCAACTGCTTCCTGTCCTTTGCGAATAAACGAACGTTGGTTGTATAAGAATAAGTTTTTTGCCAATTGTTGCGAAATCGTTGATCCACCTGCAACCACTTCACCCTTCTCATTATTACGTTCTAAAGCATGCTGGATACCTGCCCAATCGAATCCATGATGATGAACAAACTTCGCATCTTCGGCTGCAAGAATTGCGTGCTTAAAGTTGTCACTAATCTCATCATAATCTCGCCAATCTTGCTGAATTGGTTTCATATCAGACCAATAGTCCAACCGCATAAACATTGTGGTTTCAACTGGATTGGTTCTCCACCAAACTAAACTTGCAAAGATCCAAAGTTGGATGAGAAGTATCACTCCAATAATCAACATTACTGCACGTGCTAAAAAGGCTTTCATTAAAGTGCATCACTCCTAGGGCAACGAATTCATGCTAAGCTGTTTTTTATATTGATGACTAGCTTAGACACATATGACTGACATGACACCACCACAAATCAATCAAAAGTTGAGAATCCATACATGGTGGTTTACCGCATTACTTATTGCCGTCAATGTCAGTTTATTTGGTTGGCAAATTCTTTCAGGTGTGAATATTACCGACCCTTCACCTCTAGATGCAATTGCTTGGGGTGCAGATTTTACACCACTTACATTCTTATCTCAGCCTGAGCGCCTATTCACTAGCATGTTTTTCCATTTTGGACTCATCCATCTGATGCTAAATATGTGGGCGCTTTATATTTTTGGCAGTGTAGCTGAACAACTATTTGGTCGTTCTTATTATATAGGTATGTATTTTCTTGCTGGTTTAATGGGAAGTGTATTATCGAGTTATCTCTCGATTCGAGATACATATGATTTGCTACAAAACTTTGATCCTGCTTTATTACCTCGTATTAGCGCAGGTGCATCAGGTGCGGTTATGGGACTCGGTGCTGCATTGACCGTAATTTCATTATTGCCTCAACTCGCAAATCAACGTTTTATTCTAGATAAAAAATCATTACTGATGATTATGGCAATCAACCTTGTATTTGGTTTCACCGTATCTGGCATCAACAATGCCGCACATATCGGTGGCATGTTGATGGGTGGTTTGTTAGCGGGCTTATGGTATCTGTCTCAAAAAACACAACGAACGGGTCTATTCCAATTTATAGCACTGCTTGTTGCAGTCTCGACTTTAACCATCTTTTATTGGTATTGCACCCGACTCAGCACAAAACTCACTCCTTTGTGGACTGAGATTCTACGCCAAAATCAGATCAGTTTTTAAGACTGATTAATTTCTCTTAAACTTTGCAAAGGCGGTATATCACAGAGATAGCTTAAGCGATAACGACCTATCAATGTACATACCACCATCATCGTCAAAGGAAGAATAATCCAGATTTCTGGATGCCATTGAATAGACATTTGCATTTTGTAGCTGGCGATAGCACTGATCACCTCAGCAAAAAAACACGCCACAACACCTGAGACTAATCCAATAAAACCGATTTCTAAACTCAACATGCGTTTTAATCGATTCTTAGCGATTCCAAATGATCTTAACAGTGCCACTTCTCGACGACGTTCATCCATCAATACATTTAAGCACGCAATCAAGACTAAGATACCTGACAAACCAACCAACATTGCAAGTACTGTCACGATCTGAACCAACACAGTCATCAAACGTTTCACTTCATCTAGAACACGTCCAACATCAATAAAAACAGTATTTGAAAATTGCTGAATCAACTCAACCATTTTTGCCTGATCAGTTGGCGGAACATAAAAACTACCTAAATAACTTCCAGCATTTTCATCCATCGTTTTAGGTGAAAAAATGAAAAAGAAATTGGGGCTAAAACTTTCCCATTCTACGGAGCGTAAATTAATCACGGTTGCATTCAAGCTTCCTTCAGGCAGACTAAAGCTCAGTTGATCGCCAATCTTGATTCCAAGTTCACTCGCCAATTTTTCTTCAACAGAAACTTGCCCAGTTTGAGTAAATGTTGAACGTCCTTGAGTAATCACATTATCTTTAGGGTACTCAGAGGACTGCGTAAGATTTAATTCACGACGTAATGAGTTATTTTCTTTGATCAATTCTGGAGAGAAAGCTACACCATTTTTTGAAATCAATCGACCTCGAATATTTGGATACAACGGCGTTGAACTCCAATGATTCTGTTCCAACGATTGTTTCAACAATGGCATGTCAAATGGGGGCAGACCATACACAAATTGATTAGGTGTTCCCTCTGGAAGTTGTTGTTGCCAACGCTCAAGTAAGTCTGTTCTCAATACACTTAGTACCGTAATTAAGCTTAACCCCAATGCAAGTGCCGTAATTTGCAATGCAGTTTGATGCGGTATCCGAACATAGGCAGATAATGGGTGCTTTAATTGTTTGATCAGTTTGAGAAGCAACCAAATAACAGCATATAAGACTCCACAAAGCACAAGAATTGCAGCGAGAACCATTAGGCTCAATTGTAAATTATCACTAAGAACTAAACTAAAAATCATTAAACTGATCGTGCCGATAGCAAACATTGCTATATAGGATTTGCGTGAACGTTCTTGTTGACGAATTACGCGTATTGGCGGCGTATTTAATAACTCCCAAATACTCGGCAGAATAAAACCAATCAAAACCATTACACTGGTGAAAATAGCAATCGGTAATGCCATCAGGATATCAAATACAGCAAAACTAACTTGTAGTTGCGGAATGAGCTGCAACATCAATTGCAATAATCCATAGCCTAATGCGATTCCAATCAGGCTTCCTAACACGATGGAAATAGCACTTACCAAGGCTAACAAGCCTAAATAAGCAATCAATATCTGTTTCTTACTTGAACCCAAACACCGCATCAAAGCAATATGATCTTGGTTTTGTTGTACATAACGTTGACTAGTTAGAGCAATCGCAATCCCACAAAGCAAAATAGTAAGTAAATTGGCGAGCTGTAGGAATGTATCCAAATTCTCGATTGGTTTCATTAATCGTGTATTGGACTGACTAGCATCACGTAATCGAAGTGAAGTTTGTTCCGAATTTTCTACAGATGAATTTGCATTCGGAGAGGTTTCATCCTCTTGATGCGTTTGCTGCTTATAAATCGTTTTAAATGCATTTACTTGTTCTAGCTGACCCGCCATCAATAAACGATATTCAATCCGACTCCCTACTTGTATGGCATTTGTCTTCGCAATATCCGCCTGATGAATAATAACTGTTGGTGAAAATCCAGAGAAACCTAACTCTTGATTTGAATCATGTTCAATCACGCCTGTGAAAGTAAATGTTCCATCTGCAATTGCAACTTGTTCACCTAATTTAACTTTGAGTAAATCAACTGCCCGTGGGCTTAACCAGACTTGATTTGATTGTATTGATTTGGCTTGGGGTTCAATTTCTAACTTGCCTCGTAGAGGAAATTGATCATTGACCGCTTTGACATTAACCATGACAAATTGATCTTGGGTATGTGCCATAGAACCAAATACAGTGACTGGAGAATGCTTCAAGTTCAGCTTATTCGCTTGCTCTATCCAACTGGACTGAATCGGATGACTATCCGACAACACCAGATCAGCTCCAAGCATTTCAGCTGCTTGTAAGGTCACAGCATTTTGTACTTGAGTGTTGCTAAATTTCAAAGCTGTTGTCGCGCTGATCGCCAATGAAAGTGCAATAATCAGTAAATACAAACCTCCCGTTCGAAAACTTTGTATCAGTAAGGGCTTTAAAATAGAACTCATATTGCCCCCTCTGATCGAACAATCTCCTGAATCTGACCATCGATGAGTTTGACATGACGTTGACAAAGTTCAGCTAAGTTTTGATCATGCGTGACTAGAACCAATGTTGTTCCCAACTCTTTGTTTAAATCAAAAAGTAATTGTTCAATCTCTTCTGCAGTTTGCCCATCTAAATTACCTGTGGGTTCATCTGCAAAAATTAATTTAGGTTCAGCAATCAAGGCACGTGCAATAGCGACACGCTGTTGCTCACCACCAGATAAAACTTTGGGTGTTTGATGAGCCTGTCGAATCAAACCAACACGCTCTAACCATGCCAACGCTTTTTTCTCAGCATCTTTAAATTGGAAGTCTGGCTGTAAACGCATCGGCAGCATGACATTTTCTAAAGCACTCAACTGTGGAAGAAGTTGAAATGACTGAAATACAAACCCAATATTTTCTAAACGAACTTGTGCTCGCTGCTCCTCTGTTAGCTGATGTACATCTTGACCACAAACCGTCAATTCACCACTACTAGGACGATCCAAAGTCGCTAAAATCCCCAACAATGTTGACTTTCCTGAACCTGAACGTCCCGTAATTGCAATCTGCTCTCCCTGATAAATCTCCAAATCAATTTCTTTTAAAATCGTTAAATTTTGCTGATTAATTTGAATGGTTTGTGTAACTTTTCGAGCAGAAATAATCGGTTGTGGCATGATGTCACGTATCCTTTAGAACAAATTTTAAGTGCTATGCAAATATCTAAAGTTATCTTGTTCGTTTCTAAAACACTGGGAGCACTTGCAATATGTGTATTCCCGACAATCGTTTCAGCTAAGACCATATTGATTGTGGGAGATAGTCTGAGTGCAGGCTATGGAATAGATGTCAAACAAGGCTGGGTTAACTTATTACAACAACGGCTTGACCAACAGTATCCGAAAAAACACAAAGTAGTCAATGCAAGTGTAAGCGGTGAAACAACAAGCGGTGCACTTGCAAGAATGCCTAAGCTATTACAAACCTATAAGCCTGAAATTGTGGTGATTGAGCTAGGTGGTAATGATGGACTTCGAGGACAACCACCTCAAATGATCCAACGTAATCTTGCTCAGTTGGTACAACTCAGTCAAAGACAAAAGGCAACAGTTTTACTGTTTGGTATGAAGATACCACCAAATTATGGAACGGCGTATAGCACAGCGTTTGAAAAAAATTATAAAGTTGTAAGTCAGCAATACAAAGTTAAGCTTTTACCTTTCTTTTTGGAGGGTGTAGCAGGTAATAAAAATCTTATTCAAAAAGATCAAATTCATCCAAATGCTAAGGCGCAGCCGATCATGTTAAATTTAGCTTATCCATATATAAAAGGTGCCTTGTAGGCACCTTTTATGATTTGACAATCTATAACTTTATTTAGAAATCAAAAAAAGTCACTTCACCTGTCTCAAGTGAGTATTCAGCTCCAACCACGATCATTTTGCCTTTCTCGATTAAGCTTTCAAGTACAGCGGAACCATGACGCAACTGATTTACTGAAGCAAATACATTAGAGCGTACAGCATGTGCCGATAACTTTTTCAAATCATCTTTCAATTCTGTTTGCATTAAGATTTCAACAGATGGGCGTACACGGTTTACGATCGACATTAAGTTCGAAGAAGGTGCTTGATCAGGATGCTTTAAAGTATCGATCGTTGCTTGAATTGCGCCACAGTGACTATGACCTAATACCACAACAACAGCACAATCATAACGTTCAGCAGCAAATTCAACGCTACCTACTTGAGAAGGTGCAACAATATTTCCTGCTACACGAATAACGAATAAATCACCTAAGCCTTGATCAAAAACCATTTCCGCTGGCACTCGAGAATCGGAACATCCTAAAACAATAGCAAAAGGGTTTTGTTCACTTGCCATTTCAGCACGTTCTTGGTGAGTGAGTTGCTTCTGTAGGGCGGCTTCCCCTTTCACAAAACGAGCATTACCAGCTTTTAAACGTTCTAGAGCTTCATTAGCGGTGAGCATGCTTAAATCCATCTATGATTGACATGAAAAAATAGTTTAATGTGAGGACGATAGATTGTCACTGACAAAAATAAAAACTCTCAAACATTTGGTGATCGATTTATCAAGAAAAATAAGGAAAAAATAATCATTTCATTGGCAATAATTTACAGACATCTGTTGAATATGCAAATGACTATGTTTGAAACTTCAACAATAATCAAAAGGTTTAAAAATAAATCAAGGACAGAAAAATCATGATGAATAGAAGCTTTTCCACACCAATCCGAAAAACACTGACGGCAATCGCTTTCAGTTGCGGTCTGGCTGCAACCATGACAACAACGATGACTCAAGCCGCTGAAATCGAAATGAGTTTCCAAAATGTATTACAACAGGAACGTGCTTGGGCTGGGTTACAAAGTAAAACGCTTAAAGTTGGTGATATTACATGGTCTTATAGTGAAGGTGGTCAAGTCGGTAAACCGATTGTTGTACTTATTCATGGCTTGGCTGGTAGTCGTGATAACTGGAATCGTGTCGCGAATGCATTAACAGGCAACTATCATGTGATCATTCCAGATTTACCTGCCAGTGGCGAAACCCAAGTTCCGAAAGAATTTGATTATTCTGTACCTAATGTCACAGAAAAATTACGCCGTTTTATTGAGGCTGCAAACTTAACAGGACCTGCTCATATTGCAGGACACTCTCTAGGTGGCTCTATTGCGATGCTTTATGCGGGTCAATATCCATTTGAAACCAAGAGTTTATTTTTAGTTGATGCGGCTGGTGTCTACAAAGCTGGAAATACACCTTACTTGAAAGATCCAAATCAAATCAGAAGTATGATCGTCAGTAAAAAAGGCGACTTTAATTTCTTAATGCAGCAAGCAATGCATAACCCGCCGTTTATTCCTAAAGAAATTGCCCAAGCACAAGAAAAGATGATGATTGGACAAATAGAACAAACTCAGAAAATGGTTGACCAAATCATTGCACTCAATAAATTATTTACACCAGACTCATTTGCCTTACTTGCTAAGTCAATTGATGCACCAACACTGATTTTATGGGGCAAGCAAGATAAAATTATCAATGTTGAAGTCGCACCTGAGTTAAAATCACTTTTGAAAAACGCTCAAGCACCTGTCATCTTGGATAATGTCGGTCATATGCCGATCTTAGAAGCAGATCAGCTCGTCGTTCAACAATATCTACCGTTCTTGAGTAAAACCCAAGCCCAAAAGTCGGTGACTGCACCTACTCCTTAATCGTTTATTTAGAGTCTTTATGCTTAAACACCCAATGATAGAACAACTGATTGATGCTCAACTGGACTTTTTAGATCAACAGTTTTCGCAATCAGAAACAATTCAACAAGAGTTCTCGCAGTTCTATCATTGGATACGTTTACAACAACTACAACATATTTGGTCTTTTGAACAAATTTATACCTTAATTGAAAAACAGATCTTAAATACACCTGCTAGTTCATTTTTAGTTGAACAAATTGCCGAGCACATTCGATTTGCACTTATTCATCCTTTAAATGATGAAACAACCATCGAAGAAATTATTCCTGTTTTAACGATCGATACGATTGCTCAATACGTTGCAAGTAAAAGTGGACATCGCCAACGCTTAATTAAAACGATTGTTAACAATCCTGCATTTTCGGCTCTGATTACCCAACTTATTCAACACTCTATTCAAGATTATTTGGATAATTCAGTGATGTCTAAACGTGTCCCAGGCGTTGGTCATTTCATGAAAATGGGGAAATCTGTATTAGAGACTGTTACGGACTCTAATCTAAATGACACAGTCGGCCATTATTTACAGAAGAATATTCTTAAAATTAGCCAAATGAGTGAGCGCGTACTCAATCAGCATTTTAATGATGAAAAGCTATATCATTTCCAAGCTAATATTTGGCACAAAATTAAAGTTATGCCCGTTTCCGTGTTAAAAAACTATGTTGAAGTTCAAGATCTAACGCAAACTGTTGGTATGGGACATGAGATTTGGGATCATCTTCGTCAGACACCCTATATGAAACAACAAGTACATGATGGTGTTTACGCATGGTATGCACGCAATCAGGAGCGTACGTTTGATCAACTCCTTCGAGATCTCAATATTAATGAGAGTTTGATTCAAAATGAATTAAGTCTTTTATTAACGCCAGTGTTAAAGCGTTTGATTGACACTGGTTATTTAAGACAACGCGCACGTATTCATTTAGAGAAATTTTATTATTCTGACCAAGTAATGAACATCCTCAATCATGAACAAGGCGCCTAAGCGCCTTGTTTTTTTATCATTTAAAGTTAGAAACTATATGTAAGTCCTAAATTATAACGTCGACCATCCAACACATAACTATAAGTTTCTGTATCTATTTCCTTATCTAGCAAATTATATACCCCTGCGGCAATTGCGACATTTTGCGTAGGTTTATAATTGACACCAACATCAACCATGCTATAGGCAGGCTTACCTTTGGTCATCGCTGTTCGACTTAAATAGTCAGATGTTTTACTGCGATAATTAACTCTTGCCCAACTAGCAAACTGATCCGATACTTCCCAATCCGCTGTTGTATTGAACATATGCTTAGGCATTTCATTTAAAGGCTTACCTTTATTAATACCACTCTTCTGTTCTGTATCTGTAAAGGTGTAATTCGCTGATACATTCACATTAGGCAATGCCTGCCATCCAAGCGTCAGTTCAGCACCACGCATATTGGCTTTATCCACGTTCTCACGTAAGCTGACAAAGTCGAATTTTTCACCTAACCAATCACACTCTAAGGCACCAACATTTTCACCCTGACAAGTTCTAACTTCTGTAATTTTATCTTTGAAATCACTATTAAAAATAGTAAGTCCAGCCGTGAGATGATCTAAATTATCCCAGTTGAAAGACACCTCATAGTTAACACTTTTTTCAGGTTTTAGGTCTGGATTACCAACAATTACGCCCTTACTTTGACCACCACCTGTTGCTTGCCCCCACTCTGTACCGTCGCACGAAGTGCAGGCGTTTTATATCCTGTAGACACGCCTCCTTTAATCACCCAATGATCATTTAAACCCCAAACGCCATAGATTTTTGGACTCCAATGATCACCAAACTTCTCATCTTCATCTAAACGTAATGATGTGGTCAAAGTGAAATCATCTATAACATTCCATGCATTTTCAGCAAACAGTGCCCAACTGTAACGATCTAAACTTGAGACAGGTTTTGCCCCTCCCACACTGAGTTGATTGCCTTGATCATCTAATTCTTCTTTTAAATACATTCCACCAAAACTCAAACTATGACGATCAAAGATAATCTTGTTAATCGTATTAAAAGTAGTATTGATGGCTTCCATATTGCGTGATGGATTTTCATTTTCTTCACGCTGAATATATGAATGTGTTTCAACAGGACCAAGCTGACCTCGATGAGTTAAGCTGTATTCTGTTCGATAATAATCTGTAAGTGAATCTACTGGAGGATTTCGACCTGTTTGCACAGGAGAGATACTTTTTCCAACCGTTCCATTACGATTTTGAATTGAACGCTGATAGTCCAAATCAATCGTATGCTGATCATTCGGGGTCAGACTCAAGGCTGCTCCACCCGCTCGAATTTTCTGCTCCTTGTAACCTCCATATATCTCGTCTTCATCTCGCTGAGAATATAAGCCATTTGCTTTGAACGACAACAGATTTGCAATTAAAGGACCAGCGATATATGCATTGGTTTGATAAAGATGACCTGATTTTGAATTTTCTTGTAGTGTTGTATCTAGCTTAATAGAACCTGTCCATTCAGCTGTATTTTTTTTAGTAATAATATTAATTACACCGCCCATCGCATCCGAGCCATATAAACCAGACATTGGACCACGAATCACCTCAATTCGTTCAATCGCGCCAATATTGGGTAACCAACCTTGCTCAATCCCAGAATTATCACTATTTGGTCTCACAGAGCGGGTATTTACTTTTTTACCATCGACCATAATCACGGTATAGGCACTTCCCATACCCCGTATACTAATATCGCTAGAACTTCCTCCCCCCGTCACGACAACACCTGGAATATCTTTCAGTGCATCTGTGACATCTCGATAAGCTTTTTTATTAATTTCTTCTTGTGAAAGTACTGAGATCGAGGCTGCTGCTTTCTTTATGTCTTGTTCAAAAACACTCGCTGTCACCACGATAGTCTCTAATTGATTAAGCTCTTGTGTTTTGGTTTCTGCTGCAAATGCAATGGAAAACATTCCGCTCATCACTGAAAGCGTGAGTAAAGATTTACTGGTTATTTTATTCGACATAGTTTTCACCTAAACGACACAAATCTTAAGATTTGCTTAAAAATTTATGTGAATTCTAACAAAAAACAAATAAAACTAAATATAAATGATAATTATTATTATTTATATGCTCATTAATACACATAATTTTATTGTTATAAAACAATATTAAAAACAAAATAAAAGTTCAAAAATTAAAAAAGAG
>Ga0247720_100202_pt1 | contig 27729 bp, 31 predicted proteins | sample MSEWel2015_12_15_FD_189078 | JGI IMG/M metagenome (GOLD analysis project Ga0247720, IMG submission 189078) | Subsurface sediment microbial communities from gas well in West Virginia, United States - MSEEL Well Study Marcellus 3H_2015_12_15 | ecosystem: Environmental > Terrestrial > Deep...
GGTGGATTGCCCGCCTGGGCCGTAGCTTCCATACGCTGCAGCGGCCTTGATACCAGGCGGGCAATCCACCAGCAGGCCAGGGAAATTATCAACAAAGCCAGCCCCAGCGCTATGGCTTCCCCTTCCCGGTCCAGAAGCATTCGGGTCGCCAGATTGCTGGCCACCACAGTGACCGCCATGGCCAGCCAGATCGACAGAAATGTCCGCCAGAACAGTGGCAGGATAATGCGGCGCCTCATGTTGGCACCCGATAGCTGTAGCCCAGGCCACGAACCGTCTCGATCCGCAATGGGTCGTCTTCGACCAGAAAAACCCTGTTCTGCATCTTTATTCTCCCGTATTGCTGGCTGCAGTCTATCACGCCTCTGACAAGCCGCTGATTCGGCGTGAATTGTTTTGCAGAACCTGTACACGGGGCGAACCCTGCAGGTCGTGGTTGATTAACGATGATTAAGGGTGATCAAGGGTGATCAGAAGCCGGGTTCTGACGTATGGTATCGGGTAGATCAAGGAGTATCGTCCAACCATGCCAGAATCCGGAATATCCGCTCTCACGCTGGAAACCTGCAGCAGTATCAACGACATTCCCCAGCAGGACTGGCAGCGGCTGGCGGGCCGCGCCAACCCGTTTCTGCGCTATGAGTTTTTCCAGGCGCTGGAAGAATCCGGCTGCACCTCGTCCGACACCGGCTGGGCGCCGTGCCACTTGATCTTCCGGCTGGCCGGCAGGATCGCCGGAGTGGCACCGGCATTCCTGAAAAGCCACTCCATGGGCGAGTATGTGTTTGACTGGGCCTGGGCCGAGGCCTACCAGCGCCATGGCCTGGCCTACTACCCGAAGCTGCTGATCGCGATCCCCTTTACACCCTCGACCGGGTCCAGATTACAGCTGGCCCCGGAGCTGCGCGAACTGCTTAGCCCTGAACGGCTCCACGACCTGCTTGCCACGCTGACCGGCAGGCTTGGCGCCCCGTCCTGGCACCTGCTGTTCCCGGATTCCAGAGACCAGCAACTGTTAAGCCATGGCCGGGAGCTTCACCGCATCGGATGCCAGTTCCACTGGCACAATCACGGTTACCAGAGTTTTGAGGATTTTCTGGCGGCGCTCAATTCACGCAAGCGTAAATCCATCCGCAAGGAGCGCCGGCAGGTTGCTGAACAGGGCATTTCCTTTACCCGTTTCCACGGTCGGGATATCCCGGACCCTGTGCTTTCCGCCTTCTACATGTTCTATCAGGCAACCTACCTGAAGCAAGGCCAGCGGCCCTATCTGAACAAGCGGTTCTTTGAACTGCTTCGGGAGCGGCTCCCGGAGCACATCCATCTGGTCATGGCTGTGCGCGACGGCGAAATGATTGCCGGCGCTCTGTTCCTGGCCGGTGAGAACACCCTTTACGGCCGTTACTGGGGATGCCTGGATGAATACAACCATCTGCACTTCGAGACCTGCTATTACCAGGGTATCGACCTGGCCCTGGATTTGGGCCTTGAGCACATCGATGCCGGCGCCCAGGGCGAACACAAGCTGGTCAGAGGTTTTGAACCTGTTCTTACGCATTCCTGGCATGGCATTGCGCACCCGGGCTTCCGTGAAGCCATCGAAAACTTCACCAGGGAGGAAGCAGACCACGTGCTCGGCTACTATGAGGAGGCAAAATCCCTTCTGCCCTTCCGACGGCAGTCGCAGGATTAGCTTCTATACTGAAAGACCCGAACAGAATTTCCACGGAGGAGTCAGGCTCTATGGATACAGCCCCATTATGGAGCATCCTGTCGGCAGACACCCTGCCGCTTACGCTCGCGGCGGTGGCCCTTGCGCTTGCCCTCGCCGCTCTTGTGCTGGGCCTGGGAGCCCGCCGCCGCAACGAGGATCAGCTGGCCGCATTGCGGGAGCGTTCCGATACACTGTGGCGGGAGGTGGATGACATACGGGTCGCACAATTCAATCGGCCGGGGGAAGCCGGGACCGGTAATTCCGGGTCTCTGGTGGAAGAAGCCCGCTTCCGGACCGAGCTGGAAGCCTATGGCAGAATCTGGCCTCAGGTATGGCATCTTCACGAACGGCTGGGCATGTTCCTGAGAGCGGTTGAAGCCGGTGAAGCTGCGGGAGAGTTGAGACTGGAAGCCCGCAATGCAGCCCTGGAAGCACGCAATCTGCTGAACCGAAACCGGCCTTTTTGCACCGAATCCGTGGACGAACTGGTCACCCGGCTGATTGACGCCGAGATCAAGGCGCACCTGGCCGCCTGCCAGTACCTGGATCTGCTCAAGGACGTGAGCAGCGCCTCATCCAACCACGACCGACGGGTATTGAAGGATAAATGCCACGCCCTCCACGAGGGGGAAGCCCGGGAACTCATGAATCAGCTGGTGACATCCATCCGACTCCGGACCACTCGCATGGCCTGAGCAAAATCCGCCCCCGACCGGGGGCCGTATCAGACCGTCACCTTCCTCAGGGTTTCGGCCTGCAGATCCTGCAGGTAGGCGCTGAACTCAACCGGGTAATGATTGGCCGGCCCGAGTTCTCGCAGCGCGGATGGCAGGGCGGCCACAGACTTGCCGGCATGGGCCACCTGATCGTCGAGAGAGGCCGGTACGCCGGGCATTAACTCGCCATCGGCCATTACGGTTTTCAGTAACGGCGTGCCGTCGAACTGTTCCTCGACACCGGCAATGACGTCCCCGCTTGCCTGGCCCTCGCCATCAAACTGCCGGAATACCTGCTTCGCTCCCGGCCAGGATGTCTTGCCCGAGGAGTTTTTCATTTTTGGCTCACCGGCGTATTCAGTCAATTTATAAGCCAGCTCGATGGCCGGCGCATCGTTGGCGGCGCCAATGGCCGTTCCAACACCGAAACCGTCAATGGGAGCACCGGCCTCACGCAGTGCAGCAATCCGGTATTCGTCCAGGCCGCCGCTGGCCATAATCTTGATCTCGCTGAAGCCGGCATCATCCAGTATTTTCCGGCAATCCCGTGCTTCCTGTTCCAGATCTCCGGAATCGAGCCGGATCCCGCCAATGCGCACATCCGGCTCCTGCTGCAACCACTCAGCGATTCGCCCGACCGCCCGCCGGGTATCGTAGGTGTCCACCAGCAGCGTGGTGCCCGGGTAAAGCCGTGCGTACACCTTGAAAGCCTCCATTTCATCCGGATAGGCCTGGACAAAACTGTGGGCCATGGTGCCGCTGACCTCAAGGCCATAATCCAGCCCCGCAAGCACATTACTGGTTCCGGACAGGCCAGCGAGACGGTAGGCCCTCACGCCCCGGTGCGCCGCGTCGAGGCCATGCATTCTTCGCATCCCGAAGTCCACCACCGGACAGTCGCCGGCGGCAAATCTTAACCGGACCGCCTTGGACGCCAGAACCGACTCGAGGTGGACATAATTCATGACCAGGCTTTCCAGAAGCTGCGCCTCGGCGATCGGGGCGACGACCTCCAGAATCGGCTCCTGGGGAAACAGTGGCGTGCCCTCCTCCACCGCACGGAGGCTGCCACTGAAACGAAACCCCCTGAGCCAATCCAGAAATTCCGGCTGGAAGCGGTTCAGCTCCCGCAACCGCTCGATGTGATCATCGGAAAATCGGAGATTTGCGATAAGGGCAGCAAGGTGCTGCTGACCACAGGCAAGAACAAAATTGCGATGTTCCGGCAATTCCCTGAAAAACAGGCTGAAAACAGCTGTATCGGCCATTTCCTCGGCCCAGTAGGCCTGGGCCATGGCTAACTCATACAAATCCACCATCAGCGGGAGATCTTCGTCTCGAATCAAGGTCTCTCCTCCCGTTATCGTCTCTCTGGATCAGAAACGTTCAACTTATGGTTGCACCGGCGGTACGGAGCTCCTCGAACACCTCCGACGCCGCCTCCTGCTCAACCGCACGAGTGCCGGCGGCAATCAGCTCAACATCAAATCCGGATTTCAGCGCGTCCAGGACCGTGGCACGGACACAGACATCCAGTGCCAGACCGACAACTTTGAGCTGCCGGATACCATGCCTTTCCAGAAACCTGTCCAGCTGGGTCCCGTCAAAGGCCGAATAGGCGTCGGTGTCAAACCCGGTTCCCTTGCTGACCCGTACCGCGTCATCCGGAAGCAAAAGCCCGGGATGAAAGGCTGCACCCTCGGTATCCTGGATGCAATGGGGCGGCCAGGGACCGCCCCGGGCCTGAAAGCTGGCATGATCAACGGTATGCCAGTCCCGACTGGCAATGATCAGCTGGTCGGCCTCGGAGGCCGACCCAATCAGACTGTTAACCTCGGGCAGGATCTTGCTGGCCTCGGGGACCGCGAGACTGCCGCCCTCACAAAAGTCGTTCTGGATATCCACGAGTAGCAGAGCACAATCGGTATCAGGCATTTCACACCTCCCGGATTATCCAACTCCATAGAATTCAGCTGTCGGCGATGCGGAAACCGACTTTCATCACCACCTGGTAATGGCCAACCTTGCCATCGGTTATGTGTCCACGGGTTTCCGTCACTTCAAACCATTCCATGTTACGGACGCTTTTCCCGCACACCTCCAGGGCATTTTCAATCGCATCTTCAATGCTTTTCTGCGATGAGCCGACAATTTCCACTTTCTTGTACACATGATGGTCAGACATGAAAGCCTCCTGAAAAATGATTACTGGTACTCTTGAGCCTAGAAGACAAGCGACCCTCCGGCAAACCACGTTCTATCGCTCATCCGGCAGATACCCGTGGTCGTAATTGTTAACTACACTTCCATCAAGGACCCGGAACTTAATGGCGCCGGCACAGTCTTGATGGTCTGACCACACGGGACAGGGTTCATGAAACGATTTTTCAAATACGCCGGCTGGTTTTTTGGCGGGCTGCTGCTCCTGCTCTCCGGGCCGATTCTGCTGGCCACCAGCGGCAGTCTTCAGGGCGCAGAAAGCTGGCAAACTGCCACCCGTGAGAGTGCGGGGATTGCCCCATCTCCAGAGGCCGCACAGGAAGCCATCGTTCAGGTCTATGGCGCCCGGGCCTGGAGCTGGCGTGGATATTTCGCCGTGCACACCTGGATTGCCACCAAGGAGAAAGACGCCAACCACTACAAGGTGCACCAGGTCATCGGCTGGCTTAACTATGTCGTCAGTTCTCGTCCTGGCGAACCGGACCGGCACTGGTACGGCGCGAAGCCGGAGCTGTATGCGGACATACGGGGGAAAGAAGCAGAAGAACTGATCCCTGATATCTACCAGGCCGTGGCATCCTATCCCTATCCCTCCGATTACGAAGCCTGGCCGGGCCCCAACAGCAACACCTTCGTGGCCTGGGTGGTCCGGGAGGTGCCGGGGCTCGAAGTTGCGCTGCCAAGCCATGCGATTGGCAAGGATTACCTGGGTAATCAGTTCGTCGCAGAGGTCCCGGGCGGGGCCGGTTACCAGATTTCACTGGGAGGCTATTTCGGTCTGCTGGCAGGAATCCGCGAAGGTCTCGAGCTGAATGTGCTGGGCTTGTCGTTCGGAGTTAATCCGCTGGCGCTGGGCATAAAACTTCCCGGCATTGGAGAACTCGCCTTGCGAAACACCAATCCAATGCCCGAGGCCACTCCTTAGGCCAGATAACGCACGATCCCGGCCGCTGCGATGCCGGCAGCGATGGCTGGAAGTGGCTTGCGCAGTGCCAGCATAGTGATTGCAGTTACCACCAGGGCTGCGAGCGCCCCGGCGTCACCACTGACTGCCATGGGAACAATAATGGCAATCAACACCGAGCTGGCCATGGTGTTGATGAAGCTTTCAATCCGCGGGTTGATCTTTACAAACGACATGATGAAGGCCCCACCGAAGCGGGTCATCAGCGTTACGACGGTCATGATCAGAATCAGAAACAGGATGCCGGCGGTGGTGGTTTCAATGGTCATGGGCGCGACCCTCCACACCGGCTGCATCTGCGGCAGGCTTGCGTTCAAGCCAGAAGAAACCAACGGCACCGCCCGCCAGGGCACCGACAACCACGTGGGTATTGGATGGCAGCCATTTCCAGGCTGCCAGTGACGCCAGCGCTGCGACGGTCCAGGACACCAGAACCCTCGGCGATTTCTTCCCGCCCAGGGCCATGGCCAGCAGGAAACAGCCCAGAACCATATCCAGCCCGAGCGCCTTCGGATTCTGCAACAAGCCTCCAAAATAGACACCGAGGCCGGTGCCCACAATCCACGCCAGCCACAAGGCCAGACCACCGCCCAGAATGACTTCAAGATTGCGCCGGCCACTCTGGTACTCCTGGGCCGAAACGGCCCAGTTAGCATCTGTCAGCAACAACAGAAGGCCATAACGCCTGCCCGGAGAGACATCTTTCAACATGGGATAAAGAGACGCGCCCATCAGCAGGTGCCGGGAATTGATGGCAAATACCACCGCCATGACTGGCAGAACCGAGACTTCGGCTCCCCACATATCGATGGCGGCAAACTGGGAGGCGCCGGCAAATACCGTCGCACTCATCAGCACCGCCTGCAGGGGTTCCAGACCTTTCTGGGTGGCCGCCAAACCGAAGGCAGCACCAAACGCCACCACAAACAAGGAGATGGGAAGCAGCCGGAAGAACTCTACGCGTACGCGGGCCGGCTGGAGCTGATAAGAATAGGAAGCGACAGACATTTAAGGAAACTATGCCAGTTTCCCAAACCAGCGTATAGGTAGTTACCGAAGCCGCTCCCAATCTTCGACTAATGGACCATGCGCACCTAGCATTGCGCACATGCAACTTTGCATATTGACGTTAACGTAAAATGTCGCTAGTTTGTTTTTGTCCAGCCCCAAAAAGGCGCATTCCGGAGGCAATCCCTCAACGGAAACCGGACACCGAAATCAGGCCTCCGGCCACAAGCCGGACGACAAGAACAAGATACCCGCTCATGCCGAGATCCGGCCCGGTGGGAGAGGATTTCACAATGCTATTCAGCCATCCCGAGTTCGATAACCACGAACATCTGTCCTTTTTCTGCGATCCCGAAACCGGTCTCAAGGCCATCGTTGCTGTTCACAACACCTCCCGAGGTCCTGCGCTCGGCGGCTGCCGGATGTTTCCCTATGCCTCCGATGAAGCGGCGTTACGGGATGTGTTGCGGCTTTCACGGGGTATGACCTACAAATCCGCCCTGGCCAACCTGGATCTGGGTGGCGGAAAATCCGTGATTATCGGTGACCCACGCAAACAAAAAACCGACGCCCTGATGGAAGCCATGGGGCGCCATCTCGAGAGCCTGGGCGGCCAGTACATAGCGGCGGAAGATTCCGGCACCAGCGTCCCCGACCTCAAGGTCATGGGCCGGCATACCCGCCACGTGGCCGGAATTGCCTCACGCACCGGATTCGACGGCAACCCCAGCAACGGCGACCCATCCCCGGCAACCGCCTATGGCACCTTTATCGGCCTCAAAGCAGCGGTAAAACACAAACTTGGCCGGGATAACCTCAACGGGCTGAAGGTGGCCATCCAGGGCATCGGCAATGTCGGTTTCCGGCTGGCCAGACACCTGAAGGATGCCGGCGCTGATCTCTGGGTCTACGACATCCACGAGGACAACATGCAGCGGGCAGTGGATCAGCTGGGAGCCCGACCGGCCGCCGCCGAGGACATCCTGTCCCTGCCGGTTGACGTGGTTGCGCCCTGTGCCATGGGCGCGGTACTGAACGATAACAGCATTCCCCAATTGCAGGCCCGCATTGTCGCCGGCGCCGCCAACAACCTGCTGGAACATCCGGAGCACGATGCCATGCTGCGGGACCGGGGCATTCTCTATGCACCGGATTTTGCCATCAACGCCGGTGGCATCATCGATGTGTTCTACGAGCGCACCGGAGCCACACCAGAAACCGTTCGCGCCCACGTCGAGACCATCGGCGACACCCTGACCGAAATCTTCAACCGTTCCGACCGCTCGGGGCGCCCCAGCGGGGAGATCGCCAACGAACTGGCGGAAGAACGGTTCCAGAAGCACACCGCCGGAGCCGGGCTGGCGCCCGGCCGGTTGGCTCGCACCGGCTGAGCTGACACCGGCGCACGCCTCCGGGAGCTGCGGGTGACTACAGCTTCCTTCTTAAAACCCTGATACAAAAACAAATACTCCGGGAGATAGTTATGTCTGTCACTTCATCAGATTCCGCCAGCCACTCAGGAGCGCTTGAAGGTTCGAATGCCAAGCGCGGGCTCTGGTCATCACGCCTTGCCTTCATTCTCGCCGCCACCGGCTCCGCGGTTGGTCTCGGCAACATCTGGAAGTTCCCCTACATTACGGGAGAAAACGGCGGTGGCGCCTTTGTCCTGATATACCTGATGTGCATCGCGGTGGTCGGCATTCCGATCATGATGGCGGAAGTCATGATCGGCCGTCGGGGTGGTCGCAGCCCTGTCAACAGCCTGCGCCTGATTGCCGAACGCGACGGCCTGAAGCCGGTCTGGCGAATGATCGGTGCTGTCGGGGTGCTGGCCGGATTCCTGATTCTGTCATTCTATTCGGTGATCGGCGGCTGGGCAGTGTCCTACGTCGGCACCGCCGCGACTGGCCAGTTGACGGGCCAGTCCGCCGAAGCCATTGGTGCGATTTTCTCGGGACTGCTCGCCGATCCTATAACCCTGCTGCTCTGGCATAGCGTGTTCATGGCGCTAGTGATACTGGTCGTCGCCCGTGGTGTCCGCTCCGGGCTTGAGCGGGCGGTGAGCATCCTGATGCCGGCGCTGTTCGTACTGTTGCTGATCGTGGTCGGCTACGCCATGACCAGCGGCGGCTTTGGCCGTGCTGCCGCCTTCCTGTTCCAGCCGGACTTCTCGAAGCTCACCACCTCCGGCGTTCTGGTAGCCCTCGGCCACGCCTTCTTTACCCTGAGTCTCGGTATGGCGGTGATGATGGCCTACGGCTCCTACCTGCCCAAGAACATCTCCATTGCCAAAACTTCCATTACCGTGTCGATCATCGATACCGGCGTTGCACTGCTTGCGGGCATGGCCATTTTCCCGATCGTGTTCGCCAATGGCCTGGAACCCGGCGCCGGCCCGGGCCTGATCTTCCAGACCCTGCCACTGGCCTTCGGCCAGATGCCCATGGGCTCCCTGTTCGGCACGCTGTTCTTCGTGCTGCTGATCTTCGCCGCCTGGACATCCGGGATTTCACTGCTGGAGCCGATCGTGGAATGGCTGGAGGAGCAGAAGGGTATGAACCGCACCGTTAGCACGCTCGGAGCAGGCCTGGTCTGCTGGGCACTGGGTATCGCATCGATCCTGTCGCTGAACCTGTGGGCCGACTTCGCGCCTCTGGGCTTTGTGCCGATGCTGGAAGGCAAGACCATTTTCGATCTGCTGGACTTCTTCACCGCCAACATCCTGCTGCCGCTGGGCGGTCTGCTGGTGGCTGTGTTTGCCGGCTGGGTGATGTCGCGCCAGGCACTGGAGAAGGAACTGTCACTGTCTAGGGGTGCGTTCAGCCTGTGGTATACAACCCTGCGTTTCATCACGCCGGTGGCCGTGGCTGTGGTATTTATCTACAACCTGATGTGAACAGCGTGAACATGGGGTCAGATGAAAGCGTTCATCTGACCCCGACTTGGCGGCAAAAAGAGTGAATCCGGGGTCAGATGAAGGCTTTCATCTGACCCCGTCTTCGTCACAGTTGCTTGAGAGATGCCGCCAGGGTCTCCCCGATACGGGCGTTCAATTTCAGATCCACCAGATTCTCAGCCCGTGTCCGCCCCAGATTCAGGGTGGCAATGGGCTTGTTCCACTCGTTGGCGTACCGGCAGAAGCGGAAGCCGGAGTACACCATCAACGACGAACCGATCACCAGCAGGCCATCACTGGCCTTAAGCGTATCCAGGGCCGCATGCACCCGGTCTTTGGGAACGAAGTCACCGAAGAACACCACATCCGGCTTCAGAATCCCGTCGCACTTCGGACAGTCCGCCAGCCGGAAATCCCCGAAATCCACATCCAGATCGGCATCGCCATCCGGTGCCGTGTCGGCGGTATATTTCTTGAATCCCGGGTTCAGATCCGCGCAGCGATCGTGCACCTCATCCCGCGGGCAACGGTAGCCGCAACTCATGCACACCACCTCATCGGCCCGCCCGTGCAGATCCGTCACCACCCGTGTGCCCGCCTTCTGGTGCAACCGGTCCACGTTCTGGGTAACCACCAGACTGCTGTGGTTGAGCAGTTCCAGCTCGGAGATGTAGTGGTGAGAGGGGTTAGGCCTGGCATTACGCATCACCGGCCAGCCAATCAGGCTGCGGCCCCAGTAGCGTTGGCGGGTGTAGAAGTCTTCCATGAACGCCTTGTGCTGAACCGGCTGCTTGCGCTTCCAGGCGCCATCGCCATCCCGGTAATCCGGAATACCGGAATCGGTACTGACCCCGGCGCCGGTCAGAATCAGCAAGCGGGGATGGCGATGGATAAACTCCGCCAGCAACGCCCCGGCCTCGTCCGGCTCATGCAACACCGGCGGCTGATCCGGCTCGGGCAGGCGCTGGCTGGAGCTGAATGGTCGGCTGCGGTGCGTGGTTACAGGCATACAGACTCCGGTTTCTCAGCCCGGCTTGCGGGCCACATACACGGTGTTGAACGATTCCCTGTTCTGAAATGGATTGAAGAAGGATACGACATGGCAGGCCACATCGGTGAACACCTCGTTGAGAACGGCCATGAACTCGTCATCCTCGCCCTCGTTCGACCACATGGCAAATACCCCTCGGGGCTTGAGTTGCCGGGCCATCAGGCGCAGGTTGTTGGCGGTGTAGAAGCTGGCACTGGAATCGTGCAGCAGCGCCCGGGGCGAATGGTCGATGTCCAGGAGGATGGCATCGAAGTGTTTGCCGGGGTTCTCCGGATCGAAACCGCCGCTCTCGGGTTCTGCAATCGCAAGGTCGAAGAAGCTGCCATGCACGTAACGGTTTCGCGGATCGCCGTTCAGGTCTTTACCCAGGGGCACCAGCTCCCGCTGATGCCAGCCGATGACCGGTTCCAGGTACTCAACCACCAGCAACTCGGCAACCCGCTCATGCCTGAGCGCCGCCACGGCGGTGTAGCCCAGGCCCAGGCCACCGACAACCACACTGAGGTCGTCACCCTCGGTTTCGCCCAGCCCGATGTCCGAGAGGGCCACTTCGGCATCCACAAACATGCTGGACATCAGGAATTCCTCGCCCAGCTTCACCTCGTAGATATCCCGGTCACCAATGGCCGGTATCCGCCGCCGGCGCAGAGTGATCTCACCGATCACCGAAGGCTGGCTGTCGATTTGCTCGAAAAGCAGTCCCATTTGCTCTGACTCTTCTGGTTGGTCTGGTTTGCAACTGTGCCGTTATTTCTGAGTTAACCGCCCGGGCCTTCAGATCCGTGCATTCGCCGGTGGGCAGGGCTTTCCAAAACACGCTCCTTGCGGCACATCCCTGTGACGCTTGGGCTCCGCCATCCATGGCTCCGCACAGTTTTGGAAAGCCCTGCCCACCGGCTCCTGATCCTACTCCCCAGTACCCGGCGAGTTCTTCAGGCAATTAGCGAGGATTTCCCGCATCTTCTCTGCGCCCATTTCGTCCATCAACTCAATATTTCTCTGTGGGATCCCGTCCACATCCGGATAACCCTCAATCGCCGCTTCCAAACTCGCCTCCCTTAGCAGATGCAACATCGGGAACGGTGAACGGTTAGTATAATTCTCCGCCGCATCCGGCTCTGTGCCCTCAAACTGGTAGTCTGGATGGAAACTGGCAATCTGGTACACGCCTTCCATATCCAGGTACGACAACAACCCATCGGCGGCATCCAGGAATTCATTGTAGGGCTCGAACTCCTGCAATACACCCGGATGAATCAACAGGGTGGTTTCAATCTCGGGCTCGTCTTCCAGCCTCTGAAGCTCCGAATGCAGTGCCTGCAGCAGCTCGTCTTCGGATTCAGCTTCCGACACCACAAACCGAACCCGGTTCCGGACCAGCTCCCGTTTGGCGAACGGGCACAAGTTGTAGCCGACGACCACGTCCTCGACCCATTTGCGGGTTGCGCTGATAATCTCTGTCTCACCCATGCTCTTGAGGTTTCCTTGATTCATTTGAAGGCCACTCAGAAGTACGAGCGGCCGGGCGGGGCTGGCTTCCCAAAACTGTGCGGAGCCATGGATGGCGGAGCTCAAGCGTCACATGGACGTGCCGAAGGAGCGGTTTTTGGGAAGCCAGCCCCGCCCGGCCGCCGCCCCAAGGTCAGAACTCAAAGGTACCCCTGGCTCCGAAGATAATCATCATAAGAGCCGCTGAAGTCAGTCACCCCGTCGGCTTTAAGCTCAATGATCCGGGTAGCCAATGACGAAACAAACTCCCGATCGTGGCTGACGAAAACCAGTGTACCCGGATAGTTCTCCAGCGCCAGGTTCAGCGCCTCGATGGACTCCATATCCAGGTGGTTCGTGGGCTCATCCATCAGCATCACATTGGGCTTCTGCAGAATCAGCTTGCCGAACAGCATACGCCCCTGTTCGCCGCCGGAAATCACCCGCACCGATTTGCCGATGTCATCGCCGGAGAACAGCATCCGCCCCAGGGTGCCGCGTACCAGCTGCTCACCACCTTTGGTCCACTGAGCCATCCAGTCGGACAGGGTGTCGTCGGAGTCAAAGTCGGCAGTATGATCCTGGGCGAAGTAGCCAACTTCAGCGCTGTCGGTCCACTTTACCTCTCCGGAATCCGGCTCATAGTTGCCGGCCAGACATTGCAGCAGGGTGGTCTTGCCGATGCCGTTGGGGCCAATGATGGCGACCCGTTCGCCCGCTTCGATCTGCAGGTTCAGTTTCGACAATACACACTCTTCCCCGAAGCCCTTGTAGAGATCTCTCAGGGTCACCGCCTGGCGGTGCAGCTTCTTGCCCTGCTCGAAACGGATGAACGGGCTCACCCGGCTGGAGGGCTTGACCTCTTCCAGCTGGATCTTGTCGATCTGGCGGGCGCGGGAGGTCGCCTGCTTGGCTTTGGAGGCGTTGGCTGAGAAGCGGCTGACGAACTGCTGCAGCTCGGCGATCTGGGCCTTTTTCTTGGCGTTATCCGACAGCATGCGTTCGCGGGCCTGGGTGGCGGCGGTCATGTATTCGTCGTAGTTGCCGGGGAACAGACGCAGTTCGCCATAGTCCAGATCCGCCATGTGAGTGCACACGCTGTTCAGGAAGTGGCGGTCGTGGGAGATGATGATCATGGTGCTGTTGCGGGCCACCAGGATGTTTTCCAGCCAACGGATGGTGTTGATGTCCAGGTGGTTGGTGGGCTCGTCCAGCAGCAGCACGTCCGGATCGGAGAACAGCGCCTGGGCCAGGAGTACCCGCAATTTCCAGCCCGGCGCCAGGGCGCTCATGGGGCCGTTGTGCTGTTCCAGCGGGATGTCGAGGCCCAGCAGCAGCTCGCCGGCTCGGGCATCGGCGGTGTAGCCGTCCATTTCAGCGAACCGGACTTCCAGGTCCGCCACTGCCATGCCGTCTTCCTCGCTCATTTCCGGCAGGGAGTAGATTCTGTCCCGCTCTTTCTTGACATTCCAGAGCTCCTCATGGCCCATGATCACGGTATCGATGACCGAGCAGTCCTCGTAGGCAAACTGGTCCTGCCGCAGTTTACCCAGCCGGACGTTGGGCTCGAGCATGACCTGGCCTGCAGAAGGCTCCAGGTCGCCACCCAGGATTTTCATCAGGGTGGATTTGCCGCAGCCGTTGGCCCCGATCAGACCGTAGCGGTTGCCGTTACCGAATTTGGCGGAGACGTTTTCAAACAGGGGCTTGGCCCCGAATTGCATGGTGATATTGGCGGTGGAGATCAAGAAACAAACCTGTCGATGTGGGGCCGGCCGGGCGCCAGCTAAGAGAAAGCCGACATTGTACAGGTTTGCACCCGTGACCGTGAGACCGCAGAAACACGGATAAAAAGCGCTTGCCTCCAGCGGGCTGTGCGGGCAGCATTCCGGTTCTGGTATCCCCATTCATCCAACCACAGGACATTGATCATGGCACAGGCAACCGCACGCCACATTCTGGTAGACAGCGAAGCAAAATGTGAAGAACTGAAAAAAGCCATCGAAGGTGGCCAGGATTTCGCGGAAGTGGCAAAACAGCACTCATCCTGCCCTTCCGGCCGCAATGGCGGCGACCTGGGCTCCTTCGGCCCCGGCCAGATGGTCCCCGAGTTCGACAAGGCGGTGTTTAACAGCGAACTCAACACCGTGATCGGCCCGGTCAAGACCCAGTTCGGCTATCACCTGCTGGAAGTGACCAGCCGCAGCTGATGGTTCCTGGTAACCTGCCGGGAAAACTCTCCGCCGACCGGCAGCGTCAGCTGCTGGCCGGCGTTGCCACTCTCCTTATAGCCCCTTTTCTCTTTATCGGCGGGCCGGACTGGTCCTCAGGGCCGGTTTACAAATCGGCCTGGAATCTTGGCCACATTCTTCTCTTTGCTCTTCTCACTATCGCCGTAAGGCCCTGGCAGTGGCTTCAAGGCTGGCGTCTCTGGTTTCTGGTCACCGGCGCATTGCTGGCCACAGGCATCCTGATCGAGGCGATTCAGTATGGTGATAATCGCGAGGCGGACTGGCGGGACCTGCTCCGGAATCTGATTGGCAGCTGGCTGGTCCTGGCCTGGCGCCCCCTGTTTCTTAAGGAAACTCGGATAACGGCCGGCAACTGGCTTTTGGCCGCCTTCACCACGCTGATGCTGCTGGTAGAGCTGGGCACTGTCGCCCGGATAGCGGGGCAGCAAATCGAGATGAACCATCAGCTACCGGTCCTGTATGACTTCCGCCGGGACAATCCCGGGGCCTTCTGGAGCGGACCAATAACCACCTCCACCGCCCATACCCAGCAAGGTTCGAAAAGCCTGAAGATCAGCCTGGGCACAGAAACCTACTCAGGCGTATCCCTCGATAACTTTCCGTCCGACTGGCGGGGCTTTTCCAGACTGACCCTCACCCTGTTCAACCCCGGTGACGGACCACTCCCGATGACGCTCCGGATCAACGATGTCGAGCATGACCGGGGCCAGAATGCCTACAGCGACCGGTTCAATGCCAGTCTGGATCTGCAGCCCGGCTTCAACACCTTCACCATACCGCTGGCAACCATTGAACAGGCGCCGGCGCAGCGTCCGATGATGATGAACGAGGTACGCAGGCTTGGGCTGTTTGCCACCCGCCTGCCCGAACCCAGGACGGTTTACCTGCTGGCGCTTGCGCTCGACTAAGTCAGGGTCCAGGGGTTGGAAGTGATCGGCTCGGCCCCGTTGTCGGTCACCAGGATGGTCTCGCTGCAGCCGATCCCCCATTTCCCCGGCACCCGCAGGCAAATCGGCAGATGAAACACCATGCCGGGACTGAACTCGGTGTTGCCCCCACGGGCAATAAATCCCGAACCTTCCACCCAGGAGGGCGGAAACTGGGCTCCAACGGTGTATCCGAATACTCCCGAGAAAAACACGGTTCCGGCGAGAGGCTTCAGTGCCCTCTCCGCTGCCTGGGCGGCAGAATCAAAGGTCACGCCCGGTTGTACCGTCGCCATAAGCGCGTCAACCACCTTGCGGCAGCCATCGAACACCCCCTGCATGTCACGGGAAGGCTTGCCGGCCACCACCGTTTGCATCATGGGGGCGGTGTAGCGCTGCCAGGCGGCACCGAATTCGAGAAAAACCGGCTCGTCGGGCTCTATCCGGCATCGTCTGTGATTGGTGTGGATGACACTGCTGCGGCGACCGGTGGTGACAATCGGCTGCATGCTCATGAATTCACTGCCGGCTTCCAGCAGGGCCCGGGCGCCAACCGCCGCAATGTCGTTATCGGTCAGGCCCGGCCGAACTTCGGCTGCTGCGGCTTTCAATCCCGCTCCGGTGATCCGGGCGCTCTCGCGAAGGTACTCGATTTCACCCCTGGATTTTACGATCCGGATCTTTTTTACCAGGCCGCCACTGTCAATGAAGCGGACACTGGAAAGCCTTGCTTTCAGGCCCTCAAGCACGCCCTGCCGGAGCGAGCCATGCCAGGCATCGATACCGACAATATCGGCCGATCCGTTCAGGGCATCGATCAACGGCGTCAACACTTCACCAATGCCTTCCCAGCGGTAGCCGGTGACATTGGTAACACGGGTGGTCACCATGGCCGGCCCCATTTCGATGGACGGCACCTGCAACAACAGAGATGAACCGGTGACCAGCAGCGCGACGTGAACGGACACTTCAAAGGTACTGTAACCGGTCAGATAAAAGATATCGGAGGGATCTGTCAGCAGCAGCGCATCCATGTCCTCAACGGCCATCCGGTTCCGTACCCGGGCCAGCCGTTGATCAAATTCCTGCGCTGTGAAAGGACATTCAGAGCCTTTCAGTTCTGCCGGAAGCGCTTTCTGATATGCATTAAAATCCATGGCCGCACCTCCTCGGTTGCCTATACCAAGCAGAGTGGACCCGAAATTGCGTTTTCACAAATTTTACCGGACTTTCACTGGTATTTACTGAGTGTTTGCCGGTGCCGGCGAAAGAAACCGTGCCAGTTGACTGCCAATGGATTCGATCGGATCGGTAATCGCCTGTTGGATGCTGTTGGTAACCACCTTCGAGAAGGCCGCGCCCGCGGGGCTTTCCAGGAATTCCAGGTACAGGTTCATTTCCTGGTCGCCGATGCTCTCGTAGGTGTAGAGGTAGCTGTCATACACCTGTTGCCCGACAACGCCGTTCAGCATGCTGCGCTGGCTTTCGATTCGTTGGCGGAGCTGGTCGTAATTCGCCGAATCGCTGCTGAACGCGGCCATGGCGGTTGCCAGCCCGAGCTGCACTGCAATGGTGGTATCCACCGCGCTTTCCGTGGCCCTGGAGGCGCGATCAAAGCGGTCGAACATCTCCGCTTTTCGGGTATCCTTATATTTGCTGTTGAGCTCCGGCGCACGGGCCTGGATCTGCGGCCAGGCAGAAGGCGCCGAGGCGGCAATCTCGGCAGCGGAGATTTTCCTGGCAACCGGTGTTTCATACCAGTGTTGCACCGCCTCAAGCTGCGCGCCGGTCAGTCGATCTTGCAGATTGCTAATGATCTGCTGCTCGATATCAGCGGCACTGAAACTGTTACTCACCACGTTGCCGATGGTATCCGCCACCATCGGCGGTAACTGGCCACTGCGCTTCAGACCTTCCCGTATGCCCTGGCTCATCATGGCCGGATAACGGGCCACAATGTCATCCACGGGCGACGCCTCAAGAGCCTGGCGGGCCTCGGTTGAGGCATGGGCCCCGCCAGTGAAAAGCAGAGCTGTGACTAAAAGAGGTTTAATTAGGGGAAACCGTTTCATTTACCTATCATCCCGGAGGTGTCGTTGATTCCCTTATGCCACGGCTATGATACATGCAGCAAGTAATCCCGTGGCCACGGAGATGACGGTTTGTTAGGAATACGAAAAAAGGTGGCCGGCCGAAGGCTCAAACGCCGCCAGTCAGCGCTCGAAATCTGGAAAAGCCGGGCCAGATGGTACGGGCTTCCATTGCTGGGCTTGCTGATGGGCACCTGGGCCACATTGCGTTTCAGTTTGCTGGCGCCCGACCCGCCGGCGAATCCGGAAAACCTGTGTGAAATTTTCCGGGAACATCCGGTCTGGTACGACTACGCCAGCGAGTCCCGGCAACGCTGGGGCACCCCCATCGCAACCCAGCTGGCATTTGTCTATTATGAATCGTCATTCCGCAGCCATGCCCGGCCGCCGCGCACCCTGCTCTGGGGATTTATTCCCTGGACCCGTCCAACAACGGCCTACGGCTACGCCCAGGCGCTGGACCCGGCCTGGCAGGAATACCTGCAAGCCAACGGGGAAGGCTGGTTCACGGTCCGGACCGACATGGAGTACGCGTTGGATTTTGTCGGCTGGTACAACCAGCTAAGCCACCAACAGCTTGGCATTCCCTACTCGGCCCCCAGGAAACTGTACCTTGCCTACCATGAGGGCCGGGGCGGATACGCCCGCAAGAGTTTTGAAAAGAAGCCGGCTGTCATGGACCTGGCCGCCCGGGTACAGACCCGGGCCTTCCGGTATGATAATCAGCTCCAAACCTGTGAACAGGAATTCCAGTGCTGGCGCTGGTATCAGTTCTGGCCATTTTGCGGCTGACCGCGGCTATAACCCGGAGGAGATCTCGATCTGGGGCTCCAGAGCCTGCAGTCGCTCCACCAGGAATTCCATGACAATCCGCACCCTGGCCATCTGCTGGGTGTCCTGGTTGACATGCAGCCACAGATCCACACTCTCGCCTTCCAGCGGCTCAGACAGCCGACGCAGCTCCCGGGTGCTTTCCCCGAGGTAGCACGGCAAAACCGCCAACCCCGCCCCCGACCTGGCGAGGGCATGCATCGACTGCAAGCTGTTGCAGCGGATTACCGATGTCACCTGCTTCAAATGTTTCCGATACCATCGGCCGGTCGCCAGATGGCTGAAGGTTTCGTCAGGAAGAATCCAGAGGCAACCCTCCGGATGGTTTTCAATATCCATATTCCGATTCCGCCGGCAATACCGGGCAGAGCCGTAGACGGCGGAGTCAATGGCGGCAATCCGTTCTCCTTCCAGGGTCGCCTGGGGCTTGTTCTCCGGGCGCAGCGTCAGATCCGCCTCCCGATGACTGAGGTTGGCCACATCGTTGTCGGTGAGGATTTCCAGTTCAATATCCGGAAACGCCCTTACCAGCTCGGCCAGGATCGGGCTGAGCAATTCATTCATCATGGCATCTTCCGCAGCCAGGCGAACCCTGCCGACCGGGGCAGAGTCCTGTCCCACCAGCTTGCGCTCGAGGTTTTCCATCTCCACGGCCAGGCGCTCGGCTTCCCGAAACGCGGTTTCACCCACCGGTGTCAGCTGCAGCCCGTCTCTGCTTCGCTCGAAGAATTGCACCCCCAGCGACTCCTCCATCTGGTCAAGCCGCCGTAAAACTGTGGTTTGGTGCACACCGAGTAATTCGCCGGCCTTGGCGAGCGTTCCGCCTATTGCCAGCGCCCTGATATATCGAAGATAATCCCAGTCCATAGTTACTGCATATTTGCAACGTGAGTACGGATTTTAACGTATTCAAACTGCAAATAAGAACCCTTAGAATCGTTTGTAAATTAAAGGTAGATCCCTAACTAATCTACCCGAAAGCACCAATTCACCCTATAGAAAGGAGGAAGGCGCTATGACTCAGAACCATATCGCAACCGTTAACCCGCTGCCGTCCAGTATCCTCCACAACAGTACTGAGGTCAGGCGCCAGTATACCCGTGCTGCAGCAAAGCAGGCGGTTCAGTTTATCAGTCGCAAGATGCGGAGCTTCAACCGGAAAGCCGCAAACGTTGCTCCGGACATGAGCCAGATGCAGGGCGGCCACTGAGCCAACACTGCAACCTGGCGCTCTCGCGAATACCGCGCAGGCTGGAAACGGCACATAGGGATTTGAAAACGCCGGTGGCACCCGAGGGAGTCACCGGCGTTTTGCATTGGGCGGTCAGAACTCCCAGATCACCTTCCTGTTCTGGCTGAACCAGTCGTCCATCTGCCGGTTGTAGAAGTCTTCAATCACATTCCGTTTGATTTTCATGGTTGGCGTCAGCATGCCGTTTTCCATCGTCCACGGTTCCCTGACTACAACCACAAACGCCACTTTCTCATGGGATTCGCACTCCGCGTTGACCGCATCCAGTTCCGCGGCCAGCTCCTGCTCCAGCGCCCCGCGGTCGGCCCCCGCCTCCAGTTCATCCCGGGTTTCCTCGGAAAGAAGCACCATAAGGCATGGCTGCGGCTGGTTGGCACCGGCGACGCAAACCACCTCGGCCCTTGGGTGGTTGAATCGGTTCTCGATCGGCACCGGCACAACGTACTTGCCTTTGGATGTCTTGAACAGGTCTTTGACCCTGCCGGTAATCCGCAGGGTACCGTCCCGGCCTATTTCCCCCATGTCGCCGGTTTTCAGGAAGCCATCCTCGGTGATGTCCTCCCGGGTTTTTTCCTCGTTCTTGTAGTAACCCAGCATCTGGCCGGGGCTTTTTACCTGCACTTCGCCCCCGTCGCCAATCCGGTGTTCGACCCCTGGATTGGCCATACCGACGGATCCGGCTCTGGCCTGCCCTGGCCGGTTGGCGTGGGAGTAGCCAAAGTTTTCCGACATGCCATAGACCTCCAGCAACTCAAGCCCGAGGTTCCGGTACCAGCTGACAATCTCGGCGGACAAAGGCGCGGCCCCGGTGAGGGCGGCCCGGCAATGATCCAGCCCAAGCTGCCGGAGCACTTTCTTTTTGACCAGGCCGCTGATAACAGGAAGGCTGAACAGCAGTTTCTGCTTCTTCGGCGGCAGCTTGGCGTTAACGCCGAGATAGAACTTCATCCAGAGGCGGGGCACGGAGAAGAACAGTGTCGGCCGCGCCCGCTGCAGATCTTCCTGGAAGGTGTCCAGGGAATTGGCGAAGTAAAGATGAAAACCATAATACAGTGACTGGGTTTCAACTGCGGCGCGCTCCGCCACGTGTGCCAGCGGCAGATACGAGAGCATCCGCTCATCGGAAGAAACCGGAAACAGTTGCTGGAGCCCGTCTGCCACCGAAATCATGGTCCGGAAACTGTGCATCACACCCTTCGGGCGCCCCGTACTGCCAGAGGTATAAACGATGGTTGCCAGATTGTCCGGGGCCGGCAGCCTGGGTTCGGCAGCAGCTTGTCCGGCAATGATTTCCAGCCACTTCGGCGTGTCATCCCGCGGTGACATCGGCAGGGAAATGATCGGCAAATTCTCCGGAATGTGGTCCCTGATGTCGTTCCAGCCATCCGCGGTGCCATCAAGCTTGCCCAGGAACAGCAGCTTTGCCTCGCAGTGTTCAAGCACATAGGCCGCGGTTTCTCCGTTGAGAGTGGGATAAAGCGGTACCGAAACATGGCCGGCTGCCCAGATGGCCAGGTCGGCCAGAATCCAGTGCGCACTGTTCTTGCCCAGGATACTGATATTACTTCGCTCGGGGAGGTCGAGGCTGTTCAGGTAAGCCGCCATCCGCGACACCTGGTCGGCGGCCTGCTGCCAGGTGATGTCTTCGACCCGGCCATCCGGGTAGGGCTGGGTCAGGTATACGCTATGGGGAGTTTTATCCGCCCAGTAATACAGGCAATGGAGAGAGGTCTGTTTCCCGGGATCTACCGCCATGTATGGCTCCTTTTGTTGTTATTGTGTGTTGTTATTGTGCTTTTCATTATCATGCGCGGCATGATTGCAGGTGTGGCTGGCATCCGGAATGTTCGCTTCTGCTTCATACTAGCGCCATTTGCAATATGCTCAATAGCATTTAATGCCCGGGTGATTGGCCAATTATTCCTCCGTTGAGAACGGCCTCCCAAAATCTTTCGTGACATTGGTCAAGTTTGATCTACTGTGTAGGTAACGGCGTATCGGATTTCATCACTGTAGGAGGTGACCATGAGAACATCGACTCGCTCTTCCCTGATTTTTCCTGCCTGGGGCATCATTCTGATGGGTTCCGGCGCCTTTCTTTACTGCGCCTATGCGGGCCTGCTGGGTTCCTGAACGCCTGTAGCCCGGCACAACTAGCGACGGAACCTGGTTTCCAGCACCACGGCCGAGTTGGTTCGTTCCACACCTTCAAGGTTACCGATATCGTCCAGTACGGCGCTCAGTTCCTCCAGGGACTGGGCCTGAACGATGGCAATCAGATCGTATTCTCCGCTTACCGAAAACAACTGTGAGACCTGGCTGATCTGTTCCAGTGCCATATTGGTCCGGGCGGTCAGTTTCTGGAATACCTTGATCGACACATGGGCTTCAACCTGATTGGCTGAATACTCCCCACCCAGCTGTACCGAATAACCACGAATAACACCGCCGGCCTCAAGCCGGGCAATGCGATTCTGCACCGTTGAACGGGACACATGCATTGCCCTGGCCAGTTCGGTGATGCTGGCCCGCGCGTTCTGGCGCAGCAGCATGAGCAGCTTCTGATCTTGCTGGCCAATCATTTTGACACCTATCCCTTATTTTTTGATCGCATTGTAGACCATTTCGTTCAATGTGCATCTGCACTTCGTCATTTCCAACTCTCATACTGGGCCCAAACAATGCTCAGGACCATGGCCATGATCATTCGACCTATCGATTACCGAGATCTCGATGCGCTCTATCACATCGCCGTTGAGTCCGGCCCGGGCTTTACTTCCCTGCTGCCAGACCGGGATGCCCTTGCGCGAAAAATCGATCATTCGGTAGCAAGCTTTGCCAGAGCCGTCACCACACCGGGCGACGAGCACTACCTGTTTGTTCTGGAGGACAGCGTCACCGGAGAAATCCTGGGCACCACCGGCATTGAAGCAGCAGCCGGCCTGAAGCGACCGCTGGTTCATTTTCACCGCAACGCGATTATTCCTCACGCGCGGCACCGCCGGACGAGGCACGGTGAGGAAAGCCTGACCCGTTGCCAGCACTACACCGGTTGCACCGAGATCTGCTCGCTGTACCTGCGCCCGGGATTTCGCCGGGCCAATGCCGGCAAGTTACTGTCCCGGGTTCGCTTTGTGTTCATGGCACTGCATCCTGAGCGGTTCTCGGACACCGTGATTGCGGAAATGCGTGGCGTTTCGGACGCCTCCGGCTGCTCGCCGTTCTGGGACTGGCTGAAGCACCATGTCGCCGATCTGGATTTTGCCTCGGCCACCCAGCTGGCCTGTTCCGGACACACCGGCTTTATCGAAAAATTCATTCCAGCGGTGCCGTTCTATACTCAACAGATGAGCCCGGCAGCCCGGGCGGTAATCGGCCAGGTCCATGCAGACACCCGCCCTGCCAGGCATATGCTGGAGCGGGAGGGATTCCGGCATCAGGGTTTTGTCGACCTGCTGGATGGCGGGCCAACCCTGGAATCAGCGAGGATGGAGATTGCCAGCGTGCGCAACACCCGGCTGGGCAAGGTTCGGATTCAGGCCGGGAAACAACACTGGAATAATGATCAGGCGCCGGGCACCCCGTCGTACGCCATTATGGCCAATACCAGCTGTTCCGGTTTCCGGGCTACAGTAACAGAGCAGGCCTTCCAGTCTGGCGGCGAGGGTTGTCTGGTGGTGCCCGTGCAACTGGCAGAGCAACTGGGCCTTGGCGCTGACAGCCTGGCCTGCCATCTGGCGCTCTCCGCAAGCAGCCAGCAGGCCCAACCCGGCCAACAGCCCCATGCTACTGAGGCCCGTGAGGAGATTCGCTATGCATACTGATCCAGACACACTGTTCGCCCGGCTCTGGGATTCGTACCGGCGGGTGACCCCTTCTGCCGAACGCATCCACAAAATCCTGGGTGCCGAAGAAGGCCAGGCCATCATCAATGACCATATTGCTCTGCGCACCTTTAACCTGGAGCCGGTGCGCCTGGAAACTCTGGCTGAGCACTTTTTGAGCCTTGGCTATCAGCAGGGTGGTGAATACCATTTTGAAGCCAAGAAACTCTATGCCCGGCATTACGAGCACCCCTCGGGAAAGCATCCCAAGGTCTTTATTTCAGAGCTGCTGGTTGAACAGTGCTCGCCGGAGTTACAGGCCACCGTCATGGAGCTGGTCACACAGATCGATCCGGCTGCCGTTACCGCCGATGATTTCCTGTATTCCGGGCGCCACTGGAATATTGACTATGGCACCTACAGCAACCTGCTTCAGGAAAGCGAGTACGCTGCCTGGATGGCCGCCTGGGGCTATCGGGCCAACCACTTCACCGTCAGTATCAACCATCTGGAGCAATTCCATACGGTGCCGGACATCAACCGGCTACTGAAAGACCATGGTTTCACCGTGAATGCCTCCGGCGGCGAGGTGAAGGGCTCACCGGAGGATTTGCTGGAGCAGTCCTCAACCATGGCAGACCGGGTGCCCGTGGCCTTTTCCGATCAGACGGTGACCATCCCGAGCTGCTTTTACGAATTCGCCCTGCGGTATCCAAAACCGGACGGTGAGCTCTATTCGGGATTCGTGGCAGCCTCGGCAGACAAGATTTTTGAGAGCACCAATGCGGGCAACTGAAAAACATTGCCTGCCAGAAGCGCCGCTATGACCACCCCTGCTCCCCAAGCAGGGGCACAAACCTGACAGCCCCCAAATCCTCGGTTCTGAATTCGTTGTCGGCCAACCGGGTAATTCTCATCAGGGACTGAACCGCGTGCTCGGAGCCGACCGGAATCACCAGATGACCTCCGATGACCAGCTGATGCTTCAACGCCTCGGGAACCGCAGGCGCGCCAGCGGCCACAACAATGCCGTCGAAGGGCTGGTGTTCCGGCCAGCCCATCGTGCCATCGCCGCAGCGCACCACGACATTATCAAACCCTTCCGAGGCCAGCGCTCTGGCTGCCTGTCGAGCCAACTCAGGCACTCGTTCCACACTGAAGACTTCACTGGCAATACAGCCAAGAATGGCAGCGGCGTAACCCGACCCCGTGCCGATATCCAGAACCCGCTCACCTCCCTGGAGGTCCAGGGCTTCCGCCATCAGCGCCACGATATAGGGTTGGGAAATGGTTTGCCCTGCCCCGATCGACAACGGGCCGTCATCGTAGGCGCAATCCCGAACGCCGCCGGGGACATATTTCTCCCGGGCCACCCGCCCCATGGCCTCAAGAACCAGCGGCGATTCAATTCCCCGGGCAATGAGCTGATAATCCACCATCGACGCCCGCCGGGACTCAAATTCATCGGATCTTGTCATTGTCTTCCTGCCCCCATAGTAAACCCACAAAACGTCCAGGCCTGCTGGCTTTCCAAAGGCTCATCGCCGGATTACCAGCCGTTACAATGCGGTAACTTTTTTACAACGGCGGCCACCGCCTTATCTGACTACTTTTTACTCACCGGCGGGGACAGATACAACTGCCGTACGTCAAAACAATAAAATGGACAACGGGCTGAGAATCAGGGACCCCGTTGTCGAGGAGGAAAAATGTCCACATCCGTTAACCACCTCGACGAGCGTACGCGGGATTCCGCCGAGTTGCTTGAGGAAATCATGCCTTCCGCCATTACCCTGGCCATGATGCTTCGCCACCGGAAGATAGCCGCCTGGCTGCGCACCGAATTTGATGGCTACCAGGACCTGGAAGCGGCACCGCCCTACCGTCGGCAGTTGCGTGGACATATCGTTGCCAAGTCACCCCAGTATGGCTGGATTCCGGCGCCGATGGAGGACAAACAGAAAGAAGAGTTCGGTCATATGGATCTGCTCGACGGCGTAAAAGCCCTGGAAAAGGTCTGCCTGAGTTGCAAGAAGGGCGACGGTAACCGGGTTTTGCTGGCAAAAGAGGACATGGCAGTCTTGCAGAAGCAGATCAACCTCACCGCCGAACTGGCCATTAACCTGAGCCGGGACGTCTACAGCCGTCTCCTCAGAACGGTGCGCGGCGCCATTTACCTTTGGACCCAGGAGCTCATGGCCGAGGGCATCGCCGGCGAACACAACCACTACAGCCCGGAGGAACGGGCGAAGGTGGCACAACTGGATGACCCCGAGAAATTCTGGCGCCGGGCCCTGGAAGAGGTCGACAACCTTCCTGTGCCTGACGTCCGTGAGGTCGGATTCTTTGAACGGGTGTTCGGGCGCACGGGCTGACGCCGGCCCGTCATAGAACGCTGATGATACCGACGCTGCTCACCAGCAGCAGCACGACTCCCAACAGCCTGAAAAATATGGGTGTTTCCGCCTGGAGAATGCGGTCGTGGGCATAGAGACCAATTACATGGCCCACCGCTGCACAGGGCAACAGCCAGAGATGGTGGATGAGCTGGAGATCCACTCCCGCCCAAACGAAGGCTGCCATTTTGATCAGCACAAGGATGAACCAGAGTGCAAACAGCGTATCCCGGAGCTTCTCTTTCGGCAGGTGTTGCGCTGCCACCGCAATAATCAGCGGTGCGCCGATCAGGGACGTGCCGCTGATATATCCCCCCACCATCAGGAACACGGCATCGACGGTTTTGCTGCCACTGCGGAACGGGCGGTTGATGATGTAAGACACCGAGTAAAGCGCAACGATCACGAAAATGATGGCGCTGAGGATGTCAGATGGCATGGTGATGAGGCCGAACACACCGATCAGCTTGGGCACGATCATGATCCCGAGAATGCGCCAGAGGTATTGCCAGTCGACCGTGCCCGCGACCGAGCCCCTGGATTCTCCGGCCCGGGTGCGATTGTTCATCCAGATGGTCAGGGAGGAAAACACCAGAAGATGAACCGCAATAATCGGAAGGAAAACCAGCGGCTTATCAAGCACCAGCAGAAGAAACGGTAACGACAGGACGGCACCGCCAAACCCCAGGCCGGAGCGGACAAAGCCGCTCCAGACAAAAATCAGGGCGATCAGCAGGTATTCGTAGTTTGCGAGGTCTGACATGGATTCCCTGTTGAAAAATGGTCCGGCCTTTTTCTGAAATTGATCTAAGCTCAGAAAGTTGCGACTAACTGCGAAAAGTTGCGAAGAAAAACAATAGCAAGCGGAGGATGTTCGTTAATGGCCCTGTCATGGAATCAGAAGTTCATGCTGTTGATTGTTGCCACGCTGATCGGGCTGGCGATTGCCACCCTGGCATCCCTGAGCGGGCTCGGCAGGGTATCGGATGCCTATGAGGCACGTGGACAGGCCCGGGCCTATGAATCTGCCTCGCTTTCCCTGCTGAACGACTGGCTCGCCCTTGAGCGGCTGAGCGAGAGTCTGGCGCCGGACCAGGCCGGATCTTACCAACAGCAACTTGAGTCTCTGTCGGCACAGGCCCTGGCGCTGAGCGAATCCGCGACCACCCTCCCCGACCAGGCCATTGCCACTATCGCGCAACAAATGCGCGGACAGGTCACGGAGTATACCCGACTTCGCAGCGAATGGCTGGCCCTGAACCAGCAACTGGGGCTGAACCCCGACACCGGGCTCCGGGCGACGATGTCGAGCGCTATTGACGACGGCCTCCGCAAGATCAGCCTTTCCATCTTCAACGACGACATCAACATCATTTCTTCGAACTACCGGGATTTTCTGTCCACCTTTGAGCCCTCCTATGCCCAGGCCACCCGAGAGGCGCTGAAAAGAATACAGGCCACAGTCCGGGAAATGGAATGGCAGGAAATCGACATTGGCAAATCGGTACAGGCCTTCGCCGATGCGTTCGCCCGGGCAGAACAGCTCATTGCCTCTCTGTCCGGCATCGAAAGCCAACTGGCCGACACCGGTGCCAGTATTCGCAGCCTCATTACCGAGCAGAACCATCTGCTTCGAACCGAGCTTATCGTCGCAACCAGTCTGCGCGCCGAAGAAGCCCGAACCTCGTCCACCTGGTTGATCGTCGCAACCGCCGCGGCGGTGCTGGCGATTCTGATCATCACTCTGACAACGGCCTCCAGAACCCTGGTAAAGCGTCTCAACGACGCCGTGAACCTGCTTACCCAGGTCGCCGGAGGTGATCTCAGCCAGCGGCTGGAGCCGGGCAAAAACCCGAAGGATGAGTTCAACCGGCTGGGCCAGGCTGCCAACAAGATGCTGGATGATGTATCCGGCGTGATCGGCGAAGTGGTAGAGGGCAACCGCACCCTTTCTGCTCTTCAGAGTGAACTGGACGGTCTGGTCGACCAGATGGGCCGCAATGGAGAGCAGGTTGAGGAGGAAACCGAGCAGACAGCTACCGCCGTTCAGGAGATCTCCCACACCGCGGTCGACATCGCCCAATACACGCAGTCGGTTAAC
>Ga0247720_100203_pt1 | contig 27722 bp, 27 predicted proteins | sample MSEWel2015_12_15_FD_189078 | JGI IMG/M metagenome (GOLD analysis project Ga0247720, IMG submission 189078) | Subsurface sediment microbial communities from gas well in West Virginia, United States - MSEEL Well Study Marcellus 3H_2015_12_15 | ecosystem: Environmental > Terrestrial > Deep...
CTTCCCACACTGCAGTGCGATCCGGTTTGCTGACCGACTCAGGCAAGGCGCTGATCAGTGCCTTGCCTTTGTCAGTGGCCCGGATGTGGCGGCTGTCCCGAAACAGATAGTCCCGTTTAAACAGGGTGTCGATAATGGCCGCCCGGGTCGCCTCGGTGCCCAGGCCGTCGGTTTCACGCAGGGTTTTGCGCAGCTCTCCATCGGTTACAAATCGGGCGATGTTGGTCATGGCCGAGAGCAGGGTGGCGTCGGTGAAATGCTGGGGTGGCTGGGTTTTCCGCTCGGTAACATTGCTGTCTTCGCAGAACACCGGTTCGCCCTTTGCCAGCCGTGGAAGGGGTGTCTTCTCCGGTTCGCTGCGTCCTTCCCTGAGTTTCAGCTCCAGGGCTTTCCAGCCGGGCACCAGGATGGCGGTTTCGGTCGCGCGGAACTGGTGTTCGGCGACTCGCACGGTCAGCTTGCCCTCCCGGTGTACAGCGTCTGCCGCAAACTGCATCAGGTAATACCGGCTGATCAACCCGTAGATTTTTGCTTCTGCCGAACTGAGTTTGCCGTTGGCTGTCGGACGGCTGGTCGGAATAATGGCATGGTGGGCATCCACCTGCTTGTCGTTCCAGGCGGCGGTTTTGCGCTCCAGGTCTGCGCCATCGCAGGCCGCCTGAAGGTCCGGCGCCACCCGGCCAATGGCACGCACCACCTGTTCCCGCTGGCCGTAGTGGCCTTCGGGCAAGTACCGACAGTCGGAACGTGGGTAGGTGATGAGCTGGTGGCGCTCGTACAAGTTCTGGGCGGTATCAAGCACGTCTTTGGCGCCCATCCGGAACAGCCGGCCCGCTTCGATCTGCAGTGCCGAAAGGGATAAAGGCAATGGCGGAGTTTCGGGCCGGTCCCGGAAACGGGATTCAGTCACGCTGCCCGGCCGACTCTGTACACTCCCGGCGATCTGTTCGGCCGCTTCCCGGCTTAGAAGGCGATTCTCTTCATCCAGGAACTCCTGGAATTGGTCGTTCGGCAGCCAGCGGGCAGTAAAGGTCTGCTGGTCGGCTTCTTCTTCCTGGGCTTTGAAGCGGCCTTCAATCCGGAAGTAGGGCTTGGGCTGGAAGTTTTCGATGGTGTTGTCCCGCTCCACCACCAGGCCCAGAACCGGAGTTTGAACCCGGCCAACGGAATAAACACCCTGTTCTCCCTGCTGCTGGTAGCTGAGGGTATAGAAGCGGGTCAGGTTGATACCATAAAGCCAGTCGGCCCGTTGGCGGGCCAGTGCCGAATGGGAGAGGCGACGGAATTCGCGGTTGTCTTTCGGGCTCTGGAGGGCGCGGGCGACGGCGGCCGGGGTCAGGTCGTTGATCAGGACACGCTGCACCGGTGCGCTGGTGCCGAAATAGCGGATCACTTCGTCGACCAGCAACTGGCCTTCGCGGTCCGGGTCGCCGGCGTGGATAATGGTCCGGGCCTGGCGAATCAGGGATTCCAGAACCTTGAGCTGCTGGCGCACGCTGTCCTTGGGCATGACTTCCCATTTTTCGGGAAACATGGGCAGGTCTTCCTGGCGCCACTTTTTCCAGGCCGGGTTATAGCGGGCGGGCTCTGCCGGTTCCAGCAGGTGGCCGATGCACCAGCTGACGGTGACGGCGTTTTCTCCGTTGCCACAGCGTATCCAGCCCTGGCCCTTCTGGTGCGGGCCGGGGAGCGCGGCGGCGATGGCGCGGCCGAGGCTGGGTTTTTCGGCGATATAGAGGTGCATGGGGCTTGGGTGTTTTGGAATCGGGATGGGAATGTGGCGCTTTGGCTTTATGCTGTCAAGGTTCGGGTGGCGGCGGTATGTGTAGTAGACTGAAAACGTTGGGGGAGGCGGCTGTGAAGATGGCCGTCCCAAAAGACGCCGTGAACCCATCCATGGGGGCTTGGTGTTGCCATCCATGGCAACACACACTTTTGGGACGGCCATCTTCACACCCGCTTCTGGCCAGGTGCAATTCGCTCACTTTCAACCGGGGTTGAGCAGTAGGAGTCTGGAAATGATGAAGATTCAAAACGCGATTGAAACCAAACTGAATGACGCCTTCGATGCGCGTCTTCTTCAGGTGGAGAACGAGAGCCACAAGCACAGTGTGCCGCCGAATTCTGAAACCCATTTCAAGGTGACTCTGGTGTCGCCGGAGTTTGAGGGGCAGATGAAGGTGCGCCGGCATCAGGCAATTTATAAGGTGCTTGCCGAAGAGCTCGAAGGCGGGGTGCATGCGTTGGCGCTGCATTTGTATTCGCCCCAGGAGTGGGAGGCGTCCGGGCAGGCGGCGCCGGAGTCTCCGAATTGTATGGGCGGGTCCAAGAAGGATCCGGCGATGGCGGCAGGGTCCGCTCAGGGAGAGAGTTAATGAGTCAGTTTTTCCAGATCCATCCAGAGACGCCGCAGAAGCGTCTGATCAATCAGGCGGTGGATATCCTTCGCCGCGGCGGGGTGATCGTGTACCCGACCGATTCCGCCTATGCCATTGGTTGCCATCTTGGCGACAAGCAGGCGGCGGACCGGATCAAGCGGATTCGCCGGCTGGATGACAAGCACAATTTCACGCTGGTGTGTCGGGATCTTTCCGACATCGGGGTGTATGCGAAGGTGGACAACACCCAGTACCGGTTGCTGAAGAACTTCACCCCGGGGCCTTACACGTTCATTCTGGATGCCACCAGTGAGGTGCCCCGGCGGCTGCTTCATCCCAAGCGTCGTACGGTGGGTGTTCGGGTGCCTGATAACGCGATTGTTCAGGAATTGCTGGGTGAGCTCGGTGAGCCCATCATGAGCAGTACCCTGATCCTGCCCGGTGAGACGGAGCCGATGACGGATCCCTATGAAATCCGGGACACCCTGGAGCATGAGCTGGATCTGATTATTGACGGCGGTTTCTGTGGTATGGAGGCAACGACGGTGGTGGATTTCACCGGCGAGGCGCCGGTGGTGACCCGGGTTGGCAAAGGGGATCCGGCACCCTTCGAGGTGTAACCCCTGCCGGGCCTGACCTCAGGCCCGGGTGTTCAGGTTAAACGCGTAGGCTCGGCTGTTGCCGGCAGCAGGGATCTGCTCGGCGCTTGCCGATCGGCGCAGGGTATCGTACCGGTGAACCAGGTCCTGAAGGCCGTTGAACTGCTGGTTATCACTGATCAGGGTGTCCAGTAACGGGTTGTTGACACCGTAGGCCTGGTTCAGTTTGAGTGCATTATCCATAAAGTGCAGTGTCGGCTCATTAACGCTCAGGCGACTGAAGGCATCCTTGAAGTTTTTGTTCACGTTGAGGTCTTTCTCAATCAATGCCCGGGTTTTCTCGGCAAGGTTCCCCGCCACGGCAACGCCCCCGTTTTCATCTTTGCTCACGTTGAGTGCGGTTGCAGGGTGCAGATTGTATTCGGCAAGTTTGTGCCGCAGCGTCTCCCGTACGAAGGCAAGATCCTGCCCCACGGTCTGCTTGTAGTCGACCATCGAGAGCTTGCGGGATTTCAGGCGGGCCAGATCTGAAGTGCGGTTTTCCGAAGGTGTGAACCGGTCATCTCCGGCGGTCGGTTCGACCTCCGCTGGCTTGCCCTGAGCCCTGGTGGCGGAAGCCTCAGAGCCGGTGGCCGGGGTCTGGCGTTTTTCCATGGCCTGCTGGAACTGGGTACTCGCCCGGATCAGAGAGGTCAGTAGGGACATGGATGGTTTTCCTCCTACGGCAAACTGGCTTGCGATTGCCAGCAGTCTGTCTATGGGGTTCTGGTAATTACCACGGAGCCCTGCAGTTTTCAGGCCAACTTCCTCGTTCGCTCCCTGATCCCCCTTCAGAGTATGCAGGATGCGCTCGACCTTTCCATGATCTGATCTATGTCAGGAAATATTTGACGCATGTCTATAAAGTTTCGCGACAGTTGGCCGTCATTATTACCAGTTAAAACAATCGCCAAGCCGCCGGATGCGCGGCACCTGTGTCGGGTTACCATGAAAAAACATTATTCCATTCGCTTTCTGCTACTTGCCGCTCTGGCTGCCGCGTTTTCACTCGTGCTGGTGTTTACCGTGCTCTACAACGCGGATTCGCAGCGCGATCACGTTGAAGATTTCACCCGCAAGTATGTGGACGGACTGGCCAAGTCCTATTTTGATGGCCTTAACACCATGATGGTCACCGGCACCATCGCCAACCGCGATGTGCTTCGGCAAAAGGTGATGGCCCCTGCGGACGTGCTCGATGTGCGGGTGATTCGCAGTGACCACCTCAACCGAACCTTCGGCGAAGGTAACGCCTCGGAACAAACGCAAGAGCCCCTGGACAGGAAGGCCCTGGCCGGGGAGCGTGTGGAGACCTACTCCAGCAATGAGCAGGGGCGGGTTTACACTTTGATTGAGCCGGTAATCGCGAGAGAGAATTACCAGGGCGTCAACTGCCTGGGCTGCCATCAGGCCCAGGAGGGGGATGTGTTGGGCGCGATCCGAGTGGATTATTCTCTGGCTGAAAGCGACGCCCGTTTGCAGCAACAGTTGCTGACCAGTGGCGGTTTTCAGGTGGCGATCTTTGCGGCGGTGTTCTTTCTGACCGCGGCCGCACTGAGTCGTCTGGTGTTTTCACGGCTGCGCCGGCTTCACGACCGAATGGACGAGATTTCCAGCAATTCCGATCTGACCATTGAGCTGGAGGTCACCCGTAATGATGAAATTGGCTCTGTCTCTCGGGCATTTAACCGGATGATGGCGAAAATCCGCCAGAGCATGAATACGGTTATGGACAACGCCGAACAGGTCGAACAGGCGGCCCGCAGTATTGCTGGCAAGGCCGACACCACTGAGCGTGAAGTGCTGGCCCAGCGGGACAACACCGACCAGGTGGCCAGTGCCACCACCGAGATGGCGGCATCGGCTGTTCAGGTCCGGGAAAATGCCATCCACACCACTCGTAAATCCGCCGATACCGCGGAATCGGCCAGCAAGGGTGAAAGCCTTGCCCGCAATGCGGTGGAAGGCATCGAGGCACTGAACAGTGAAGTCCAGAGTGGCGCGCAGCGCATCGAGCAGCTGGACCAACGCACCAGCCAGATGTCGGCCATGTTGGAGGTGATTTCCAACATCGCCGACCAGACCAACCTGCTGGCGCTCAATGCCGCCATTGAGGCTGCGCGGGCCGGTGAGCAGGGGCGTGGTTTTTCGGTGGTAGCCGATGAGGTGCGGGCGCTTGCCTCGCGAACCCAGGATTCCACGGAGGAAATCCGCAACACCATCAATGGCCTGAAGGGCGAGGTGGTGGATTGTGTGGCCACCATGCGCCACGCATCAGAAATGGCCGAACAGCAGGTCTCTGCGATCCTGACCGTGGAATCGGAGCTCCAGACCATTGCCGCAGCGGTTCGCGAGATTACCGCCCTCAATCAGGAAATGGAGGGCGCTGCCAACGAGCAGAGCGAGGTTTCCGAATCGATCAACCAGAACGTGATAGAAATCAGCCGGTCAGCGGAACAGACTTCCGGGGATGCCAAGGAAACCGCTCAGATTGCAGGAGATCTGCTAGCGATGGCGGAAACCCTGAGAAAAACCATTGAACAGTTCCGGCTCCATCAGGATGATCGCCGCTAGGCGTTCCAGGCGGGGCTCGCCTTCAGGCTGGCCCCGGAATCTGCCGGGCAAGTAATCACCACGCCAGCCAGATAACATGCCGGGCGCCTTTGCCGGGGCGAAGCGCCCGAACGGTGACAGGTTCAACAGCAAAGCCGGCGCGCCTCAGCCTCTCAGTAAACGCGTGTTCCGGCCCGGCGGACCAGTAAGCCAGGATGCCCTCAGGGCGCAGGGCCTTTTGCGCCGCCGCAATGCCTTCTGGTGAGTAGATCCAGTTGTTTTCCTTTCGGGTCAGTCCTTCGGGGCCATTATCGACATCCAGCAGAATGGCATCCCATTCACCAATGCTGCTTTTGAGCAATTCCGCCACGTCACCGATGTGCACCCGGGCTCTCGGATCGTTCAGCGGGTTCCCGGCCGCAGAGCCCAGTGGCCCGCGGTTCCAGGCTTCCACTTCGGGAACCAGTTCAGCTACCGTAACCTGCGCGTCTTCGCCCAGTGCTGCTAACGCTGCAGCCAATGTGAATCCCATTCCCAGTCCGCCAATCAAAACACGGGGTGACGGTTGGTCGGCAATACGCTCGCACGCCAGCGTCGCCAATGCATCTTCCGAGCCGTGAATCCGGCTATTCATCAATTCACCGGTGGTGCCGGCAATTTTGATGGAGAACTCCTCATTACGTTGAAGCAAGCGCAGACGGGTTCCCTTGCCGGGAATGGTTGCGGCGCCGATTTCGTTGAAGCGAGCCATTGTGGGTTCCGGGTAGCTGAGCGGGCCCGCAGTTTAACCCGACTGGGCCAAATTGAAGAAAGGGGTAATGCATAAATCCGATAAGAACCTGTCACCGGTTCTGTCTGTGGGGCGCCAGGGTGGCCGAATGGCCAATGTCCCTGACGCTCATGGTTTCAAACCAGAGCTGTAACCTCGTTCAGAAGTTGTAACCCAGACCCACCGTATAGGCCCATATCCCGTCGTCCTGGAACGCATCGTCAGCATCGTCGCTATCGCTGAACAGGAACTGATACTCAGCGCGGGCGAGGAAGTAGGTCTTGGTCTGCACGTAATACTTTATGCCTGCTTCCAGACCTGCGAAGGCGCTGTCCTTGACTCCGTCCCCATAAATGCCACCGAGACTGCCGCCAACGAAGGGGCGCGCGCGATCGTCAAGGAACTGATAATCGAGGTAGCCACGGGTTGAGCCATTCCAGAAGTCATCGGTAACGCCTTCGCCCTCAATATCGACGTAATTGACGCTTTGCCGGACACCGGCCACCACATCAGGTCGCAGATACCAGCCCAGATCGCCGGTCACACCGAAATTGCCGCTATTGAAGTTTTTGTCGTTGCTGCCGGTTCCGGAGAGGGAGAACTCCCGATCCCCCATGTCGGGGCCAAACTCTGAGGATTGTGCAGAAACTGCCATTGGTAAAGCTGAGAGAAGACAAATGGTTAGTGCCGCAGTATTGAATCTGATCATGAGAAGCTCCTTGCTTGCATTTTCCGGTTGTAACTCGGAAACCTGCGAATGCGTGTTTAACGACGACTGTGCCAAAGCAGGTGCCGGGACTGTCAGTCGACGTGAACGCAGGTCCCAAGGATGGCTTTTGACGGCCGCGTCGTCTGTTCGCAAGCACACAGAGCGGTGGAAAACTGTCACGGGCCATTGGGTGATTCGGGGGTTGCTGGTGGGGTTGATTGTTCTCACATTGGCCACCATCACTTCTGTATGAGGGGTATGAACGATCAGCCCATACTCTTCAACTTTGTTTGTTGATCAACGAAAGGAGGCTCGATCATGCAAGTCAGAGAAGTCATGACAAAACGCCCGAATTATCTTGATGCGGACGCAACAATCCGCGAAGTGGCCAATGCCATGCGGGAAAATGGCTCCGGGTTTGAGCCGCTGGGTGACGGTAGCAAAGTTACCGGTGTAGTCACTGATCGGGATATTACCGTCAGGGCAGTGGCTGAAGGTAAAAGCCCGGACGATAAAGCAAGCTCAATAGCCACTGGCAAAGCGCTTTATACGTTCGAAGATCAATCGATTGACGACGTCATTGAAAATATGGCGAAAGAGCAAGTGCAACGCCTGCTCGTTCTCGATAACCCTGAGGACAAGAGCCTGGTGGGTGTTGTCACCATCGGCGATATTGCCGACAAATGCGACGACGACTCACTTGCGAAGAAGGTGGTCAGTGCTGCCCGGCATTACCACTGAACTCTGATCTGGCAGGTTGCCGCCGCCGGAGGACGCCCGTCGGCGATTCCCGGCGGCGGGGAGGGAGCGCTATGTCACGCAAGAAGATCAGGCTTGAGCACCCGATCGAGTATTTTCAGATCCTTGACGACAAAGGCAAACCCGAGAAAGCGCTTGAACCCGGAGTCGACAAGGACACCCTTTTGCGCATGCACCGGACCATGCTGCTGAGCCGGCGGTTCGACGAGTACCAGTTACGCTGGCAGAAGCAGGGGCGGATCGGGACCTTCGCGCCCGCCAAGGGGCAGGAAGCCAGCCAGATTGGCTCGATTGCCGCAGTCGAGGATGACGACTGGATGGTTCCCAGTTTCAGAGAAACCGCCGTAGCATTGTGGCGGGGTACCCCCATGAGCGGTTTGCTGCTGTACAACGCCGGTTACAATGAAGGCGGCGCCATCCCGGAGGGGCAGAACGATCTACCCATCTCCATTCCGGTTGCCTCGCAGATGATCGAGGCCGTTGGCATTGGCTATGCCCTGAAGCGCCGGGACAAGAAACAGCTCGTTATTTCCTACTTTGGTGATGGCGCGACCTCGGAAGGGGATTTCCATGAGGCCCTGAACTTTGCGCAGACCTTCAACACACCGACGGTATTTCTCTGCCAGAATAACCAGTGGGCGATTTCGGTGCCCCGGGAAAAACAGACGCCCTCTAAAACCCTGGCGCAGAAGGCACTGGCCTACGGTATGCCGGGGATTCAGGTGGATGGCAACGACATTCTTGCCGTATACGCCGCCACCTGTGAAGCGGCTGAACGGGCCCGTAACGGCGAGGGGCCAACTTTGATCGAGTGCGTCACCTATCGTCTCTCCGTCCATACCACAGCCGATGACCCGGGCAAATACCGGGACGAAAAAGAGGAGCAGCGCTGGGAAGAGTGGGATCCTATCCCACGGTTTCAAGGCTACCTCAAGCACCGCCGGCTGTTGCGCGACAAAGATATCAAGGCACTTGAAAAGGAAATCGATAAGGAAGTGAAGGCAGCCTGGGATGACGCCTCGGAACAGATGGAGTCGCTGGGTGACCCCGAGTCCATGTTTGACCACCTCCTTGCCGAGCGGCCAGCCTATCTGGAAGAGCAGCGACAGGCGATGAAAAGCGGCCGGGGGGATCAACATGGCTGAGATGACGATGGCGGAGGCCATCAACCTCGCGCTCACCCAGGAGATGCAACGCGACGAGCGAGTGTTCGTACTGGGTGAGGACGTAGGCGTTGATGGCGGTGTTTTTCGGGTTACGGATGGGTTGCTGGACCGGTTCGGTGAAGAGCGTGTTATGGACACGCCGCTGGCGGAGGCCGGGATCGTTGGCATGTCCACGGGCATGGCGCTGGCCGGGTTGAGGCCTGTCTGTGAGCTGCAATTCTCCGGTTTCAGTTACTTTGCCTTCCACCAGTTGGAAGGGCAGACAGCCCGGCTCAGGTGGCGCTCCCGGGGGCGTTATCAGGTTCCTCTGGTATGCCGGATACCCTACGGCGGCGGCGTGCGGGCGCTGGAACACCACTCCGAGAGCCGGGAAGTCTACTACGCTCATACACCGGGGCTGAAGGTCGTGATCCCCTCTGGCCCGCGCAATGCCCGTGCTTTGCTCGTCAGTGCCATCCGTGACCCGGATCCGGTGATCTTTTTTGAGGGCAAGATGATTTACCGGTCCTTTCGGGAGGAGGTCCCGGAGGAGGAAGAAACCCTGCCAATTGGCGAGTCTCAGATTGTCCGCAGCGGTGACGATGTCACCATGATTACCTATGGCGCCATGACCCACCGTACCCTGGAAGCGGCGGACCAGCTGGCAGAACAAGATGGGGTCGAAGCCGAAGTCATCGACCTGCTCTCCCTCTCTCCTCTGGATGACGGGAAATTGAGTGAGTCTGTCCGAAAGACCGGCCGGGTTGTCATTGTCCACGAGGCCCACCGAAGCTTTGGCGCGGCTGGGGAAATCATTGCCCGCATCAACGAAAAATCGTTTTATTTTCTGGAAGCGCCTGTTCAGCGTGTCACTGGCTACGACGTGATCACACCCTATTTTGCTCGCGAACAGGATTATATTCCGGATGTCGACCGTATCGTGGCCGGCGCCAGGCAGGCCCTGAATGATTAGGAGCTAAAACCGATGTCTGAGGAGTACAAGCTCGAAGACCCCGGTGAGGGTATTACCGAAGCGGAAGTGGCCGAGATCCTTGTGTCCGAGGGTGACGAGGTCAAGGACGGTGATCCGCTTCTCACCGTTGAAACCGATAAGGCGGCCAATGAAATTCCCGCCGGCTTTAGCGGAAAGATCGACTCCGTTAACGTCAGTGAGGGAGAAACCATCAAGGTGGGGCAGGTGCTTGTTACCTATACCGCCAGCGGTAGCCCGGATGAGCAAGCCTCTGAAAATGAAGGGCAGGAGAGCAAGCAAAAGGCTCGCAAGGATAAGGACGAGGACAAGGAGAAGGAGAAGGATAAGGATAATAAGGATAAGGACCGGGACGAGAACAAGAGCCGGGACACGCAGAAGGACCGGGACGAGGAGGAAGACGAGCACAAAGACAGCGATGAGGAAACGTCCGGGGCCCGGGAGGAACAAGGCGAGCAGCAATCCGGGCGGCCGGTACCGGCTGCTCCTGCAACCCGACAGCTGGCGAGAGAGCAGCACGTTGACCTTCGGGAAGTAGAAGGCAGTGGTCCTGGCGGGCGGGTCACCAAGGAAGATGTGCGCGCGCATTCCAAAGGCCCGGCCGCCGGACAATCCGCGCCCGATGACACGGCCCAAGCCGTCGAACTCCCGGATTTCAGTCAATGGGGAAAAACACGGCGAGAGCCATTGCAGGCGGTGCGCCGGGCTATTGCCCGCAACATGAGTATCTCCTGGTCGCAGATTCCCCATGTCATGCACCAAAGCGTCGCTGACATCACCGAGCTGGAACGCTTCCGCCAACGTCACCAGGAGGATGCAGAGCAACGCGCGGGCAAGCTGACGATGACCGTTTTGATGATCAAAGCGCTGGTTGCGGCTTTAAAGCGTTTCCCGCGATTCAATGCCAGCCTGGATACAGCGAACAACGAGCTGGTGTTCAAGGAGTACTACGACATTGGTGTTGCCGTTGCCACCGACGCGGGACTGCTGGTGCCTGTGATCCGTGAGGCCGACCGCAAGGATGTTCTGGAATTGGCGACAGATCTGGCTGCCCTGGCAGACAAAGCCCGTGAAGGTGAGCTGAGAAAGGAAGACATGGAGGGCGCAACCTTCAGTCTGACCAATCCGGGACCAATCGGGGCGACCAGCTTCTCGCCAATTATACATCACCCGGAAGTCGCCATTCTGGGAATGGGGAGTGCGGCACTGGAGCCGGTAGCAAGAGGGACCATCGATCATTACAAACTGGAAGCGCGGCTGCGCATGCCGCTATGCCTGGGCTACGACCACCGGGTTAACGACGGCGCGGACGCAGCGAACTTCCTGAAAGCGATTGTCGATCTGCTGGAGGATCCTGAAACCTTCCTGATCTCTGTTTGAAGGCGTGACTCGTCGGCGATGGGGTGGGCCCGGTCATTATCAGGCAGCCCTTGGGTCCGTCTTCAGTGTCCGATGTAAAAAGCTCTGATAGTTCAAACGCTGCCTGCGAAACAAGCCTGCAGGCAGTCGAATCAAGACACTGTAGGATATATCAGCGCGTGGAGATTTCTTCGAAGTCTTTGATTTGCTTGTCCGCTTCGTCTCTGGTGACGCCATAGGCTTGCTGAATCTCGCCGGCCAGCTGTTCACGTCTGCCAGCAATCTCGTCAAGGCGGTCATCGGTGAGCTTGCCCCACTGCTCTTTCACTTTACCTTTGAGTTCTTTCCAGTTGCCTTCAATGGTGTCCTTGTTCATTTCAGCTCCTTCGGCCCTGGGGCCAGGTAATGAGTTCATCAAGCGGAGGCCCGGGTCAAAACAAACCGTTCGCCGCCGTCACATCATCGTCTGTTGAAACGGGGCCACTGTCTGTGCGTTAACAAACACAGTCCTGCTCAGGTGGGTTAGTGCACTGAGGTCTTTCCCGACTGATGCTTGATCCAATTGAAGGGGTGCGCTGGATGCTGCCGACGCCGGCCACCACGGCGCAACGAGGGTTCTGCATTGTTCGGCCACCTGGTCATCATGCCCACTCGGGCCGCGCCATTCTATCCGGGCAGCGGCCTCCAACGTGAAACCGGAACCGGAGCGGGAATCGGCTCTCAAATCAACGTCCCTTTGCCTCTGGGGCTAGGCAACGCGGCACTGCTAAAGGTGTTTGACGAGTTGGTGAAGCCGGCAGCGAAGGCATTCCGGCCAGATATTCTGCTGGTTTCCTCAGGCTTCGATTGTCATTACCTCGACATGACCTGTTCCATGGATGAAACGGGCTTTGCCATTCTTGCCCAGCGCATGAGCGACCTGGCAGATGAGTTATGCGATGGCCGTCTGGTGGTTCTTCTGGAAGGCGGCTACAACGCCCAGGCATTGGCCGATAGGGCTCATGCGGTCGTGAAGGTGCTGGCGGGAAACCCGGTAAATTCCTGCAATGTCATGCCGGAGGACCCTGGCTGCGGGGCGGTGGTGGACGCCATCCAATTTCGTCAAGAAATGCGATTCGGCGCTATTGTGTAGGGGCAACCGCTATCTACATCGATCCCCGGGATTTCGGGTTGTGGCTGAGCATGAATATAGACGGATTTCGATGGACCAGGAGGGCCAGGTGAAAAGTGTTTAAGAACGGAAGGGTGTGGAAGCCGATGGCTCTTTATGGAAGGGCAACTGGTACCCCCGGCAGGACTCGAACCTGCTACCTTCCCCTTAGGAGGGGGCTTTTATTGGGCTTTAAGGTGTTGTTTTTATTGAATTTAATAAATTAAAAATAGTGCAAATAGCGCAAATTTAGGCCGGTGGTGTCAACAAAAAAGTTTTCTTTTCGGGGATTTTTAGGAAAGAGTGGAATTTATGTCAATGTAATTCACCGCACCTCTCGGCTAGTATGTAAGCGACCGGTAATCCCATCTTGAGTCAGACGTTGCCTTCGTGAAGATAGTGTCCAGTGGACAAATGGCTTGAAAAATCGCCCAGAGCTTGTCTTTTTGTTCTAGAAATATGGGCGGCGGTTTTTGCGTCTGTTGTTCTGTTACCAATCCCAAGATAAGCGCAAATTCTGTACCTCTCAGCAATCGCCGTGTAAAAGCTGATTTCGAGACGTTTTCAGATTTGCATTAGCTGTAAAAGCGAAAGCCGTTCTTTTTCTCCCGTTTCACGGCATACATGGCCATGTCTGCCCGCTCTACCAGCGTTTCCGCCTCATCACCGTTTTCAGGGTACAGTGCAATCCCGATGCTGGTTCCGATAGAAACGCGAAGGTCGCAGCCCGCAAAACGAAAAGGGGTTTCGAGCGAGGTCAAAAGTTTGCGTGCGACCGTTGCGGCATCCTTTTTTTCATCAAGCGAGGGCAACAGAGCCATAAATTCATCACCACCATAGCGAGCAAGCGTATCCCCTTCTCGCAAACAATTTTTCAGACCGGATGCGACTTTCTGCAATAGTTGATCACCAATCCCATGCCCGTATGCGTCGTTTACCGCTTTAAAATTGTCGAGGTCGATAAAAAGCACAGCAAACTTTTGCCCATTACGTCTCGCCTGACTGACAGCCAGCCTAAGTCGGTCCATAAACAGGTTTCTATTAGGCAAATCGGTCAATGAATCGTGAGAAGCACGAAACTCCATTAATTCCAGTGTCTGTTTGCGCTCAGTTATGTCCCGGGCAATGCCCAAAAAAGGAGGATCCTCTGGAGAGAAGTTCGCTTGAGCTAGCGCGGGATTCACCCCAAGCGTAGAGGTAAGGATAATTTCAAAGTCCTTGTGACCAACTCCTCCACTGTGGGTCTTAAGCTTGATCTCTTGGGTAATTGGCTCGCCAGCCTCGGCTCTCTCAAAGAACAGTGGAAGCTTCGCAATGTCATCTTCATGAACGAGCCGGGAAAGCGGTTGACCAATTAACTCCTCTGCGGGCAATCCTGTAAGGCTCTCTACTTTATGGTTCAGATATTCAAAGCACTTTCGCTCGTCCAGTAAAAAAACCAGCTCGGGAAGATGGTCAAGTGTGCGCCTGAAAAGCTCGCCTTTTAGCGGGTTAGACCAGTCCGTAGTCGCCCTCGAACGGCTTTGTCTTCGTTCCAAAACTTTGTCACCAACAGCCTGAATTAAATCATCGACATCGTAGGGTTTTTTTAGATAATCGCAGGCACCTAGTTTGAATGCTTGCCTTACGATGCGATAGTCGGAATGGCCGCTCATAATGATGACCTGAGAATCAATGCCGGTCTCTTTCAACCAAGCCATAATCTCTAAACCGCTCTTCCCCGGCATCCGGATATCCAACAAAATCAGATCATAGGCATTATCTTGCAGCTGCTGGCAGACGGCGTCGCCATCCATGGCCTCGTCCACCTCAAATCCTTTGTCACGCAGTATCGAGCATAAGCTTTCGAGCAAGCGCGGCTCATCGTCAGCAACAAGCAGCCGCCCCAAACGCTCTGACGCTCCGCTTGCGTCGGCGGAAAAAAGACGACCGTCATCACTGACGTTGTTTTTACTATGGGTCTGCAAGGTTCACACCAGTAATATCGAGCAAGCGATTTGATTCATCGAACCTAAGAATTATACCAACATGTACATTTTTACGTCAGCAAAAGCGACTAATGTTTTCCTCTCTCACTTTTGGCCGTAGACATAAGCGACAAGCGTTCATAAATTGTGTGTTGTAGATTGCTGGGCACATCCATTCTGTTAATCCCCCAACGTAAGCGATTCGCCACAATTTCTGTATTTGCTTGCTACCGTTGCTCACAGCTATATTCATCCAACCCGAGTCGACTCAGAAGACGCAAACATTCTTCGCTTTTTCCCTCGCCAGCTGCTTTGAGCGCTGCTGTGCGCATCACGATCAGCGACTCGCGGGTGGCGGCCCGAGGAAGAATATGCACAGCCCCGATGAGTTCCCTGAGCGGGATTGGTAGATGCCATTGCACCTTCAGACGATTTCCAAAGGTAGGAGCCCAGGTCCCCAACCCACCTTCAATATGCTCTTCCGAAATGGAGCAGTTTTGGTCAATTGCCTCTTGCATCACCTTGAGCACTGCCAACTCACCAATGCGACTGAGCAGTGCAGCTACATGAATCTCCGCCGCGTTGATTTCAAGCCTCGCTGCAACCAGTTCGGCCTCGCGGGCCGTTTTTTCGGCGAGTTCAATAAACGCCTCGGCCCTCTCCGCAAGACGCGGGTCGCGCATGTGTCCGGATATATTCAACGACAATGCCATTGCTTGCCGGAGTGCCATATCCACGCCCATGATTGCAATTGCATCACGCAAATTACGGACGGGTTCACCGGTCTTTTTGAAAGATGCAGTGTTCGCGACATCCAGCAGACGAGATGTCAGCGCCATTTCGTCATTCCAGCGCTCGGCAAGCTGGGATGGATAGAGATCCTGACGACGTTCCATCAGTTTGATGACATCAGCCGTATTAATCTCGCAAGGAAGCTGGATGACCGTATCGACCGAGGATCGTAATCGTTGCTCCAGATCGATGGGTGACTGCTGCTCAAAAGCTTCCTGGTCAACCAGTGATTTCAGCCTTTCGTGAAGGAGCGACACATCGAAAGGTTTTACGATGTAGCTACTGATGCCATGTTGTGCAGCCTGGCGCACAGATTTGCGATCTGACCGACTGGAAATCAAGACAACCGGTGTTTGTTTATCTTTTTCGCGAACGGCTTTTGCACAGGCCAGGCCCGATCCATCCGGTAGGCTCCAGCCAGTAATTATCAAGTCAGCACCGTTTTCCCTCCAATACGCCAGAGCGCTCTCCATGGTCCCCGTTACAAAAACAGTGCCACCCGGATAGAGACCGCCAACAACTGTCTCCAAAAGGTCGGCCATCATTACGTCGTGCTCCAGAATTAACGTCCTCAATGGGGGGTTCCTTCAAGCCTGATAGAGAAAAAGGGACAGCCAATCAGATCGGTTTTTGCATACCGTGCAGCTGCCTGTCAGCAGTGTGGGACGTGGTGGCCGAAGAAAAATCGTAGAGGTTATCAAGCCGGGCTCGCCTCTTTTTCAAGCATCCCCGCAATCGCGCCACGTATCCTGTCGAACTGCGGCTCTTCCAGCAGCAGAACTTGACGAAGTTCCTCTTCGGTCAGAGTGGGGTGATTGACGTGACGCAATACCTCGCGGGTACCCAGCATAATTCCATCTCGGAGCGGGGTAGAATACTGCATCGGCGTTGGACGCGTCGTTGCAGGCAAACTGGCTTGGAAGCTGGAGGGTAAGCTCCACTTCTGGGCCACCAGTCGGGCGGTTGCCCAATCGAACTGGCTGAAAACCGCACGAAACAGACTGGGGGGTACCTCCTCTCGGTTGCAGCGGTCTTTGTAAAGCCTTTGCACTTCACGTCGAAGGGTGATGTAAGAGAGCGCCGGCAGTAAGCCCAATAGAAAGTGAGCACCGCTGTCCACACCTTTCGAGATGGCAACTGCTTCCGCTGATCTGGCGCATGTCATGCCCCACTGCCAGACTCGCTCACTGAACAGGGTTTCGGCATTGTCCCGCGCGGCCAGCATGGGTTGCATAATGGAAGCCGACACGACATTCCGAATGCCTCTGTGCCCTAACAGAAAGACCGCCTGGTCTACCGACTCAATATGTTGATCTCCGGATCGGAAGAAGGGGCTGTTCGCGACCTGAAGAACCCGGTTGGTCAGTGCAGGGTCCTTCAAGATAATGCTAACCAGTTCCCGTCTGTCCGAGTTCTCCTTGGACAGGGCTTGCAACAGCTTGGGGAGAATCAGCGGCTGACGTGGCAACTCTTCCAGTTTGCCAGAGCTTATTCTGCTTTCCAGTTGGGCGACAATGGCGCTTGTGCGCTCGTCGGTTTTCTCCAGTTGGTGTGGCTCCACGTTCAAGAGCCAGGAGAGTAAGCCTTCTTGCAGACTTCCCGAGACCTCGTCTACGGCCAAGAAAATTGGATCGCTCGTTTCTTTATCGGCATGGCCCAGTTGGGAGGTAGTCGCGGGCTGCGATTTTTTCGTCGAGGTTCCGAAGAACCCTCTAACCCATTGAAGAGTGCGTCGCATCCATGACCTCTTTTACTACGATAAAAAAACCGTCTTCAGAAAGCATGACGATCTGACAGATCCTGACGCTGGAGTGTCCCTGACAGTTTTTAACACTCTCGAGACGCCCTCTCGCTTCGCTGTTACGAGTATCAACGAAGTGCAGTACCACTGCTGTAAAACATGCACTCAACAGGTAGTGACAATTAGTCTAAGTGAAAGTATTACAGTAAGTTTATTGTTTCGTCAAAAAAATGAAAAAGCTTTCACTGTTTATTGTTTTCTACTTGATCTCGTGGGTGAGTTAGACGGTGGTTTGTCTTGTGGGATTATCCGAAATTACGCTCAATCAAAAACGGCCAATTCCGCATGATAGAGCCTTTAGAGAGGAATCAAACAATCCAACATAAGGGGCCGGCCATTGCGACTTATCAGGGTATGCAAGGCTTCCAGTTGTGGGGCAATAGCTCGTTGATGGCGTTGTTTTTCTGCGTCGGCAGCCGAGTCAGAACATCCTTTAGATAGGCATAGGGATCGTGCCCGTTCAGCTTCGCGGACTGGATCAGCGTCATGACCGCAGCTGCCCGTTGACCACTGCGCAGTGATCCCGCGAACAGCCAGTTGGAACGACCCAGCGCCCAGGGTCGGATCTGGTTTTCCACCCAGTTGTTGTCGATGGGCACAGCGCCATCGTCCAGGTAGCGCGTCAGCGCTGCCCAACGTTTGAGGCTGTAATCCAACGCTTTGGCCGTGCCGGAGCCATCTGGCACCTTCTGGCGATGCGCCAGCATCCACTGATGCAGTGCGTCAGCCAGTGGTTTGGCTCTGGTTTGCCGGATTTCCCGTCGCTTATCCGGCGGCAGGTCTTTGGATTCTCGCTCGATCTCGTAAAGCCCGCCGATGTATTCCAGGGCCTTGGCTGCCAACTCGCTCTTGTTGGCTTCGTGCAGGTCGTAGAACTTGCGCCGGGCGTGGGCCATACAACCGATTTCGGTGATGCCATTACCGAACCCGGCTTTGTAGCCAGCGTAGTCGTCACAGACCAGCTTGCCCTGCCAGTCACCCAGGAAGTTCCGGGCGTATTCGCCCGCACGGCTGGGCGCGAAGTCATAAACAGTGGCTTTGAGATCCGAGAACGGCGTGGTGCAGTAGGCCCAGACGTAGGCTTTGTGAGTCTTTTTCTTGCCCGGAGCCAGCATGCTGACCGGCGTTTCATCGGCATGCAGAACGCTGTGCTCCAACAGGGCATTTCTCAGTGCATCCACCAGGGGCTGCAACTGCACACCGCAGGCACCCACCCATTCGGCCAGGGTGGAGCGCGGGATTTCTAATCCGGCACGGCCGAAGATGCGTTCCTGGCGGTACAGCGGCAGATGGTCGGCGTACTTGGCCACCAGCACCTGGGCCAGCAGACCGGCGGTGGGGATGCCCTTGTCGATCACCTGCGCTGGAACCGGTGCCTGGATCAAGGTCTCGCATTCTTTGCAGGCCCACTTTCCCCGGATGTGGCGCTCCACCGTAAACTCACCCGGGACATAATCCAGCTTTTCACTGATGTCTTCACCGATGCGCTTGAGCTGGCAGCCACAACGGCACTGGGTATTTTCAGGCTCGTGGTGGATCAGGGTGCGGGGCAGTTCCGGTGGCAGCGGGGTGCGCTTGGGCTGCTGCTTTGGCCGAGCGGCTTTCTGCTCCTCGGTCATCGCCTGGTCCAGCTCGGCTTCGATGGCGGCCAGGTCGCTGTCGATCAGTTCGTCCAGCAGTTTCCCCTGAACCGCATCGAGTTGTTCACTACGACGGGCGTACTTGTGACGCTTGAGGATGGCTACTTCGTTGGTCAGCTTCTCGATGATGGCATTGCTGCGTACCAGCTCCCGCTCCTTCCGGCCCAAGGTTTGATCCTTGGCATCCAGAGAGTCCATCAGTTCCGTCGCCAGGGCACGGAGCTGATCGGCAGAGAGATGGTTGATATCGGGGCGCTGAGTCATGTCCCATAGTATGCCAAGCCCTTGTGCTGCAAGCGATTCGCAGTTCTGGCTATGGCGAAATTACTGCACTTGTGGTTACAGGATGGAGATGACGCCGCCGGCCCCTAGGCGCTGCCAGGGCAGGCCCTCAACCAGGGCGAATAACTGTTCCTCGGTCAGGCGCAGTTGGTCACCGCGCCAGGCTTCGCCCCAATGGAACTTGCCGCGGTTCAGCCGGCGGGCACACAGCCAGATGCCCAGGCCATCGTGGATCAGAACCTTCATCCGGTTGCCCCGTTTGTTGGCGAACAGGTAGGCGCAATGGGGCCTGGCAGAACCGAACACCTGAATAACCCGGGCCAGGGCCTTGTCGGGCCCGGCCCGCATATCCAGCGGTTCGGTAGCCAGCCAGATCTCGTCAATGCGGATCATCCCAGCAGGTCCCGTAACAGCGCAGCACACTGGTGCGCCTGCTCCGCAGGCCACTCCACCACGACCGAGCCACCGGCGCGGGGAATCTTGATGCGGATGGTGCTACGCTTGTCTGGAACTGATTGGTTGCTCGGTGCAGAGGTTGCCGCTGGGAGAGCGACCGACACAAATCCCGATCTTTTCGGCGCTCGTCGCGCTTCATTAATCCAGCGCCGAACCATGTTGGTGTTGAGCCCATTCTCCAAAGAAATCCGGGAAACAGAAGCTCCGGGTTCTAGGCACTCAGCAACGATGTCGGCTTTAAACTCAGGAGAAAAGCGGCGACGCTTCTGATAGGGCTTGGTTGCGCTTACGTTGTTCATGTTAAGTGTCCACTAGAAAATAAGTGGACACTATCCTGACGGCAGCAGCGCCAGGATCAAGATGGGATCACCAGACGGTTACGCTAGTATGTCTGGATGTCTTTTGAGCATAGCACAGATCATCAAGTGGAAAAGGGACTCGAACCAAGCCCCCTCAAGTGCAGATCAAAAGTTCAGACAGCCAGATCCAGTGGCAGATCGCCGATGTCCCGTAGTCGCTTACCTTCGATCATAATGTTCAGCTGGTCGAGTGCGTCATACCACTCGCTATTTTCTAGTAATTCTTTCAGCTCAAACAGTGCAAAATGATACACACAGTCCAGGTCTCCGGTGCCGAGTGCGAGAGAGGAGATTCGGCTGGGTGTTGGCTCTGCTGTGACTGAGACTATGTGGGGAGAGCGTCCTTTGCGGTTCCTCAAAAGACTGAGTGCTTCTGTGCGGGTGTTTTGAGCCCTGTCTGAGCGCATTGTGAACTTACAAGAGATGCTTGCGTGAAGGATCTCCTCCGCCATTCCGTCCGGATAGTTGGACTCTCTCAATGTCGACATAGTTGCTACGGTGTTGTCGACCAAAGCTGATGACGGCCCACTATTGATCACGCTATCAGGCTCAGGTTTTCTGGCGATGATCACGTCAGGAGCAACGGTGTAGCCATGTCCCAGAAAGCTTGCCAGGCCCGTATTCTCTTCCGCTAGTCGCTTTAGCTCCGCAAGGTGGGAGTATTGAGCATATTTAGATACTTTATCCTCTGAGCGTCCTGCAACCTTTTCGACGACCCAAGATCCTGGTCGTAGATGTTTCATTCCGAGAAACGTCTTTCTGATGAATTCCTCACAAAGTATCTCGAAATCGTTACCCAGAGACTGTCCTTCCCGTTTCTTCGGCAAAACGGGCACGCTCATACCGAGATTACTGGCGATGTTTTCGGCAAGCATGTGAGAGAGCGTTGCGCTAAATACCTGGCCTGAGTCTCCATTGCTCGCTATGTATCCAGTTTTTGACTTATTTTTGTTTGTTGAGCAAGTCAGTATGTTTCGATTGAAAAGCTCTCTGTGAAAGTTTGCCCGCTGTTCTGCAATTAACGCTGTAGTTGTAGATGTTGGACTCATGCAAAAAGCACCTGCTGCTGTGTTTCTTCGATTTCCCTTTCCAAAGCATCCGCTGTTTCCATTGCTTGCATGATCTGCTGTCCTACTGCTTGAGATACGGGAGGAGGAAAGGCATTCCCGACCTGCCTGTATGCGTGGGTCTTTGATCCTGAGAATTCCCAATAATCCGGAAAGCCTTGAATGCGAGCGGCCATACGGACTGTCAGCAGGGGCATATTTTCGAAACCCTCTCTGATCATTCCGTTTCGCAGAACTACACCTCTAAAATCTTCTCCCGGAATCTCGTGGTCTGATCCCACTCGATGTGCGTTGATACCGAGACTTTGCCACTGGCGTTTAGCTCTGGTTGGCCCCAAATCAGGCCCCCCGTGCTTGTGAGATCCTCCAACAAGTGTCGGGGCTATCTTATTCGCTTTCTGTGACCACTCTCGGGCCATCGGCCAGCCCTGGGACGATATCAAATCATATAGAGCCTCGCCGACCGTGGGCGCGGGCTCCTCCAAAGGCTCTGGCCACTCAAAATGATCCCTCAGCCTTGCGTTAACCGCGACTAAGACAGCTCTTGGACGTAGCTGGGGAACTCCAAAGCTTGATGCCTGAAGAAGTTGCCAACTGCCGAAGTAACCCATGGATTCCAAACGGTCGAGGATAGATTGGCGGTAGTCAGCGAACTTGGCTTCGAGCAGCCCAGGTACGTTTTCCAGCATGACCGCCTGAGGCCTGATTGTGTTGGCAATCTCAAGAGCTGTGGGGAAGAGGTCTCGGTCATCCTCATTGCCAAGCTGTAGGCCAGCTTTGGAAAATGGGGGACACGGCACGCCGCCTGCGACTAGGTCGACACGACCGACATATTCATGTGCCTGTTGCTCTGCAAAAACCCGCAAATCTTCTTGGAGCACGGGGCCCCAGCCAAGACCAAGGCGCTCATTATTATTTCGGAGCGTCTCGCAGGCATATGAGTCCAACTCGACCAGAGCGACGTGTTCTGCACCGGCCAAATGCAGTCCCAGAGCCTGTCCTCCAGCACCAGCACACATTTCTAAGGTTCTCATCTAGGTTGCTCTCCTGACTGGGCGGAACCGCTTTACTAACTGTCGACAAAGATACCGGCGTCGACCTCAAAAATCCATTGGCGTGACGTGTCACGATTTAGCGTCACTATTGATCGTAGCTCAAAAATTTGATGGTCTTTATGAGCTATTTCTGCTGATTGGAAGGGATTAGTATGCGCAGCATTATTCGAGGAGAAGCCGTGTCCCCGGCAGGAGTCGAACCTGCGACCTACGGCTTAGGAGGCCGTCGCTCTATCCTACTGAGCTACGGGGACATATCGGGAGCGGCGCATTGTACACAAAAAGGGGGAGGTGATGAAGCTCTGCTTAATGGCAAAGAGCAGACCTGGACTCTTCCCTGAGCCGAAAGCGAGGGGGACTACATCAAGTCTTTGAGCTTTTCGATATCGATACCAAGTCGCTCCGCTTCTTCTTCGAGCTTCTTGATCTTCCTCTGCTCTTTAATCATGTGCTCAAGCGTCCGACGATACAGCTCAGCAGAGTGTGGGCCGTCAAGGTCGATGCCCTCCGCTCTTTTAGGAAGCTCGATCCCAGCCTGTATCATCTTTAGCTCTGCCTCTCGCTTTGAGATCAGCGCATTGACGTCTGTTAAAGCCTCTTCGATCTTTTCTGTCGTATCAAACTGCTTCCAAATTCTCCCAGCCTGGTTGTTGTCAGGATCCTTAAGGGCGAGCCGGAGCTGTCGGCGATCCGTCTTGAGATCGTGCATCTCGTGCCAGATCCGATCTTCGTCGCTCATCTCATAATATATGTCGAGCAGCTCATCTCTGGCTTTTTCGATCAGTCTTTCAAAGTGCCTGATTTTTTGCGCACGGCTCATCGGAGGGCGACCTCTGCCATCCTTTCGCACAAAGTCGCTGTCCGGGGCTTCTTTGGTCTCTTCGACTTGTCGCTCAATTCTTCGGATATACTTTTGGAGGGCTAGGGCTCTTCCCCCTCTTTTTCGCCCCTTGGCATCGTGCCCCTGCGCAGATACAAAGACTTTTACATCGTCTTCTGGCATGTGCTTTAGATGCTTTTCTTTTTCATACTCTCGCAGGCTTTCGAGAGCGTCTTTATACTCGCCTAGTGCGCGGTCTTTTTGCTTTTGAAGAGGAACGGAGGGGCGTCCTGTGTATGCGCCCTCGGCGATCACTACGTGACGGTCTTCTTGCTCTTGTGCGTATTCGTCAGAGCAGACCCATTCGTAATACCTCCAAGCTTTAGAGGCAGCCGCGATCTGGTGCTCATACTCGGTATATGCTTTCGCCATTTTTCGCATCACTTAATCAACGAGGATGTAATACATATTATAGTTAGTCGAATCACTTCCGCCAATAAATGCAATACTTTTTCGTGAGCAAAGTATCACTTACTGAACGGGATCGCACCACATAGTCAATAAAAAGTAATACTTTCCCATTCATCATGAGTCACATCTAAAACCAGTCGCATCACTTATCGATTGAATATGTGATACGAAATATCAGATAAAAATAGTTAGCTTTTACATATATTAAAGTAAAAAAGGACGTGATTATGCTTTATTTTGTTTTGAAATCTATTGAAAATACCTTCAAATACATAGTTAGCATTTACATATAAATTAGTAAGGTTGTTAGGGATACTTTTCCATTTACATTGCTACATAGTAAATTAATTAGCATCTACACATATTAAAGTAAAATATCACGTTATTCCGCAATTCTTGATTTTCCATACTTTTTAAATCTGCTTTTCGTTTTATTAATCAACAAAGTAAGTGGCTAATTTGAGTCTGATATTGATATGACTTTGATATACTAATAAAAACAACAAAAAGATAGAGGCCAGCTATGTTTCAAGTTACTCCATACCTCCGGTATTCCGTAATTGAGACGCTGGATGCTCAAACCCTGCGGGTTCTGCGCTAACAACAAAAACGAGGTGCTTATGAAAATTGAACAAGAGACTCAAACAGTCGACGTAATTCCGAAGAAAGGAAGAGGCGGGCGTCCGAGAAAGGATCCATCTGAGAAGCGTCTACCTGCTCTCATGCTCCGCTTAAACGTCCAAGAACAAAAGAGTCTTAAACATTTGATCAAAGAGTCAGGATGGCCAGGTGATCCGTCCAGTTTCGTGAGGGGCTTGGTTTTGTCTGAAAAGCCCCAGCCGGTTAATCGGGGCGCTTTGTCTGCGCTTGAGCATTATTTAACGGTGCTGCATGCGTTTCTGACAGAGTTGGAAGAAGAGTCAGAGCACTTCGCACAGATAAAGCAGGTCATAAGCGATGCGGCCCAAGCAATTTACAATACCAAATAAAAATAAGAGGAATATAATATGATACATAAAAAAATGGCATATCGAAACTCAAGCGGCGATACGCTCAGATACGTCTTTCGGGGTGATGAACACGAGCACGACGTTCAAAGCTGTGTCCACCACATAATCACCCAGGGCCTTTCTCCAAACCCAATTAAACGGGACGTCAAGGGCAAGGTAGTAGAGATAGATACAGGCCTGATGGAAGCAGAGTTCGACTTTTTAGCAAACAAAAACCAGCGCTCTGAAAATAGGTTTGCTCACTACGTCATCAGCCTGCCACCAGGCGAAAAGCTGACCCATAAGCAATGGAAAAAAGTCGCAAAAAGGTACATGCGCAAAATGGGCTACGATTTGAACACAAAATGGACAGCAGCACTGCACGCCGAAAAAGATCATCAACACGTTCATCTCGTTGCCTGCCGTGTCATAAACAGCCCTCAGGCTCTAGAGCGCTCACAAGCAAGAGAAAAGGGCGGCAAGGGAAATAAGCCTCAGCCTTACAGGCTCGTTGACGACGCCAATGATCATGCTAGGGGAATGGAAGTTATGCGCGAACTTGAAAAGGAATTCGGTCTTAGCGTGACACCGTCGCCTGACTCCACCTGGGGTGCTGACTTAAGCAGAGAAGAGTTCGACGGCACGATCAACCGGTTTAATAAGACCGGAGAGAGTCTGGCCCCATGGAAAACACGCATCATAGGAAGGCTTTCAAAAGCAGTCGAAAAGAGCAAGGGCAAGACCTTCTCGGAGTTCCTCGACAACGTCCGGGCTGTTGGTATCGAGCCCGTTGTGACGCTAAATGATAAGGGCTTTCCTACCGGCATCAGCTACTCGATGGAAGGCAGGTCAGCAGCTGGGGCAAAGCTCAAAAGCACACGTCTGACTTTTTCAGCTTTGACCGGCGTGAAATACGACCGAAATACAAGCTCAATGCAACCCACAGGCAAAAGATCGGAAAGCATAAAATATGAACAAACGAGAGATATTCAAGCATGCATCAAAACAGCATCTGGATCGAGAGACGATGGAAGCCGACCAGAAATTGGAGGCCCACGCCCAATCAATCAGAATACGGAAACAGGAAGTGCTGAGAACAAAGGTAGAAACGAAAAAATAAATCCGAAAACCCTGGGCGCTCCTTTGACTAAAGGTGCGGTCATAGATATGTCAGCAAAGAGTGGAGTAGATGAACTTTTAAATCTACATAATATTTTCGCTGACTTAGCTATACACGCGGCACACGCAAAAAAGGCGGCAAGACTTCAGTGGGGATTCAGTATCAATATGCCATAGCATAACAAAATAAAGATCTGCGAATTATAAAAATTGTATATGCTATAGTATTTAAGGTGAGAGCAAAGACTTTACGGCAGCGCGCTTGCGAGCATTTTCGATCTTCAGCCGATTTTTCTCTCTGATGCGCTCATGCGCAGCCATTCGCTTTTGGTGCTCTTCTTGTTCCCGTCTGATCTGTCGCAGCTCCTCTCGGATGCGCTGTACGTCCTCGTCTATCTCTCTCAAGTAAACCATCACTTGGTCATCCGTGAGCGCGTTGACCTTTTCTTTAGTCATGTCGATTAAATCGTTTTGTCTTCCCATATTTTTAAATTTATTTTATGTGTGATAGTAAATGGGGCCGAAGCCCCGTGCTATTTTTTGCAGCTTTCCAGTTTATCCCATCTTTTTTCCATCTCTTTTTTTAATCGTTCCGTTTTTTTTCTATTTTTGGTTATTTCTTCCGCGAGTTTTTGGGTTGTTTCTGATTTAAACATTTTCAAGTCCTATTTTAGTAAGTTTAGTTGGGTATGAGCCACTAGTGATAAGATATACTCTTCAAGATCTTATAAAGTCTCTACGGCTAAAGGTTTGTCGCCAGAGTCAGTCGTGATCCAATAGTCCGACGAAGAGAAGTCAAAGCTTTTGAGTTGGTCTCCTTCGTGCCATGTTTCTTGTTCATCACGATATCTTCCTTGCTATATAGAAAGACGCCGGGCGAGACCTCTATGCGGCCTTCTTTTTTTGCCTTCTCAAAATATTTCAAAGTACCTACATTTTTCCCCCTGGAATTTTTAATAATGGTTTAATTGACTCTATACGTATTATTATATGGGGAGCATATCGTTTTTTTCAATTCATTTGATTTAATAAATTTTTATATTTGAAATAGCGAGTTTGGTCAAATTCTCAATACCAAGATTCGCATTCTTACGGGCTTTTTTGCTTTCAATGATTTCTATGAAGTGTAGATTTTTAGTCAAATGGTCGAGACTGTAACAAAAATTTAATAAAATATTTTCGAATCAAGGTATTTTTTGCAAAAATTAAATAGAGAAGTTTGATAGTAAAATCAAAAGCTTAGGGCAAAAAAAAGCCAGTGTCCCCTAGGGGACAAAAAAGGGGAGGCTGGTATTTTTTGCAAAAAATAATAATGATATTTGTGTATTTTGATCAATAACTTAGAGTCAAAAAAGTCCTAGTGTTTACCGGTAAGCAAACTAGTGTTTACCGGTAAGCAAAAAAGGGGGATCAGAGCTGGGCTTCTAGGTATTTTTGGACTTGCTGTGGGTCTTCGATTATCGCCTCAATTGCTGGCCTACCGCAGAACCTTCGGTTTGGTTTTTTGATCCAAGCATTAGCTCTGTCCTTATCTTCGTAGATAGTATGCAGTGCTCTATATATGCTCATCATGTGAGAAATGCGGATGATCTGGTCTTTAGTATCTCCGAGCAGAAGGTTTTTTTCTTCTTCATCAAGACACCACTTTTCAGATATCTCATCAAATACTTTTAGTGCAACTTCTTTTTGCTTTTCCATATTTATACCTTGTCTATATAAAGGATCATATCAATACCAGTCTTCTGGCTCATATTCTAATAATTTTAGTTCGTCTTCGTCATAGTCGAGAACAACCGCCAGACTTTAAGTGCGCTGCCATTTAAGAAGCTGTGAGAGGGTACCGACCTGGGCATCATGCTTTGATTTCGTAAAGTGAATGACTTCTTGCTCAAAGTCGTAGAGCCAGTGTGCCTTTTCCGGAAACATTATGAGACCTGCTTCGACGAGCGGGCTCTGGTTCGGCATGCGGATGATCTTGCTGGCTTCTGGCTCGATTGCTATGACCGGTAGGCCTTCTTCTCGACCGTCTTGTGTCAATGACTGCCCTGATGCCTTGTCCTCTATAAGAATGGCGTGAGGGCTCCACACCTCGGCCATGTTGCTCAATGCGCGCTTTAGCTCGGGATAGCCGCCACGGCGTCTCCAGACCTCAAGTAGATACCAACGCTTCGAATACTTTCCAAAGACGCTGTTGACGCTGGGGTCGTTGACCTCTTCGGAAGCAGTGGAGCCTGCGCCGAAACCGCGATAAATTTTTGACTGGTCAAATGCTATGTTTATAGATTGCCTATGAACAAAGAGCCGGGAATTTTAGGACCGCAGGGAGTAGACCAAAATAAGTCATTTGTTATTGATTATCATGGGGGGGGGCAAGTTTTTTCAAGAAATTAAATTCATATATATATATAAAAACAATTTCGAACAAAAACTTGCCCCCTTACTCTCCCAATAGA